>FWPV01000285.1_pt1 | contig 171920 bp, 151 predicted proteins | sample 2228371 | NCBI WGS metagenome assembly FWPV01 (sample SAMEA103939776, study PRJEB20133) | metagenome | reverse complement strand
TCCGTCTTTTTTCTCCCATGACACACCTCCATGCTGTTGTTTCTCTATACCTCTATCCTTTCGGCGTGTCTACTGTATGGGGGGAAGTTCATTGTACCACCATTTTTAGGGCGCTCCATCCATATTTGAGGTACAATTTCTTTGCCAAAATACTTTTCTATATGTCTAGCAATGGGATTTGACGTTACAGAAAGACTGTCACTACCTTTAATCGTCCACAATTCTTCCTTGAGTGCATTTCTTAAAGCATTGCGAACAGAGTTTATAAAAGCAGAACTTCCTAAGCTTTTAAAATGATAGGGAGTTTTGGTTGGTTCTGCAGAATTGTTATTAACTTGTAAAATTTTGTTATTAAAATGTAGCAAATTTTCTTCGTTAATTTTATCAATCATTACATCTTCATTTAAAAATTCTTTTTCAGGTATTTCTTTAAATGAAATTCCATGAGAAGATAATCTTTTTTTTCTTTCTATCGGTATTGTATTAGCAATCAACATCAATTCAATAAACTCAGTAGGATTTTTTTCCTTATATTCATCATAGTAATCTAATATTTTATAGGTATGTTCTCTATCCAAAGTTCCTTTTTGTATTTCAACTATTAATTTACCGCCATGTCTATCTTTAAATAGTAAATCGAAAATATAGCTTCCGATCCTGTGCTGCCTTGCAACTAATGTAAGACCATCTTCACCCAAAAACCTTTTTGGATTTTTAGCAATTGCATCTTCCATCTCTTTTTCTGACAACATATAAGTTCCTCCTTTATAACTTGCGAAACTGTTTTCCTACTCACTACGTCAACGGAATGATTAATTATAGTTTATTTTCTACGCCAAAACTCCCAAGGTGGCACAGGGTCTAATATTAACCGTAGCCCACGCTTACTGTGTCGCGCGTGTTTCTGATTCCGATGCCAAGCGCTTCAAAATAGCTTGTGGCAGTATCTTGAATAAATCCCTGCAAATCCGTTCTTGAGAAGTTCTTCATTTAAACACTTGTCATTAGCAGGACTCACACTGACCGTTTTGCCATACTTATCGTTATCAATCGGTTCTACTCCTGCCACTATTCTAAATGGGGCGGTCTGAATAGCTTGGACAGAAAGCAGGCCTTGTTAAGTGGATATGCTGTGGATTAACAGTATCTTTTTTGGTTTTTATTTTCTCAAAAACCGCTTTCTGAGTCAAAAAAATAGTGAAAGAATTATTTTCCACGCTATCCCAATTCGGTCAGTGTTGTTTTCTCTATTTCAGTGAGATATAATTTTGCTGTATGGTATTTAAAGAAACATTGAAAGTCCTTATCTGTTGTAAAGAGACTACAACTATTGCGTCATCAACAGCCAAATCAAAAAGTCGGGATTTGAAGCTCGACCATCATTCGGATACAAAGCTTTATAAATTAAGAGTGTTATTTCAAGAACCCCCCAACTTTTTAGTTGCCGTTGTTTGGTGCAATCGATGGAACAGCGAGCATAGTTCCTATATCCCCACAGCGTTATGAGATTTACACAAGGAATATTTTGTTGTAGAGATGCCCCCGAGTAACAGATTAAAAGCACCAGCTTTTGTCTGGGGCGCGTGCGGTAAAAGAGGCAATGAGGTTGCATCGTAAACATAAAACCTGTAAAAAATTTTCTTAACACGCTCTTGATAACGTAAGTACCGGGTGTGCCTTAAAAGATGAAAGCGATTTAAACCATACAGCACGGTGAAGGCTTCCCAACCAAAAAGGGAAGATTAATTCATTATGGGTTTTAAAGCAGTGCTTTTTGATCTGGATGGGACATTGCTGGATACGCTTGAAGACATTGTGCGTTCCATGAATGCGGTTCTCATCAGCGCCGGATTCTCCCCCCACACGGTGGAGGCATACCGAGGCTTTATTGGAGAAGGTATCGCCAATCTGGTGCAACGTGCCCTACCCGAGGAGTGTGCAGAAAAACGCGCTGTTCAGAACTATGTCTCCGCCATGATTGATGAATATGGCAGACGCTGGGCAGATCATACCAAACCGTATCCGGAGATTCCGGAGCTGCTTGATGCGTTAACAGGACGCAAGATCAAAATGGCAATTCTGTCGAATAAAATGGATACGTTTACCAAAGAAATGGTGAAAACGCTGTTGGGTGCATGGCAGTTTGACGAGGTTCTGGGCGCCCTGCCTTCTTTACCACATAAACCCGATCCGGCAGGAGCATTGCACATCTCTCGACGATGCGGCGTCAAACCGGAAGAATTCATTTATCTGGGCGACTCGATCATAGACATACACACTGCGCACAATGCCGGGATGTTTCCGGTGGGCGCTCTGTGGGGTTTTCAGACAGCGGACCAGTTGCGTGCCGCTGGCGCGCACACGCTGATCGCAACGCCACTGCAACTATTGCCACTCCTTGACGCTCCTGACGCCAGCCATTGAACACATCATGCCGGGCACATTGCATCTTCAATAACGTTTCACCGCGAGGATTTTTGAGAAAACGGGGGAATCCAGCACATGGCCTGGCCGCACAGGGCAAAACCAAAAAACGTAAACGGCATATGCCATACGATACAATTCATATGGGTATGAATATAAGAATGTGCTTTGAAAATAACAAACCATGATAGCGGTGCCAGCAGGGAAAACCAGGTGGCAATGATCAGGGCGATGCTCTTGACCCAAACGATGCGGGGCTGCTGTTTTTTCTTCTGCGCAAGAATGAACATGGTGGCGCAGCCAAAAATAATCAGCAGATAACCAAATCTGAAATTGAAGAAATATCGGTCAATCCCGGCATGGTGTGAGCTTACATAGGTGGTGGCATCAAAAAATGTTCCCTTTACGTACTTCCACAGCACGTCGCTTGTGGCGGCCTGCAAACTTGCCGCGTATTCAGGCGGAAACGCAACCGGATCGGCATACGTTCTTTTTTTGAGAACAAACAGGATATGCTGGGCGCCACTCAGCAACCCGCCTTCGGCCGCAGAAATCTGCAGGCACAACAGCGCCATGCTTAGCAGGATTGCACAGCCAGCGGAAAATCCTGCCAGCACCATGTAGCGCATGAACCAGCGCATTCCGCGCTGGTCACGCACGCAGTAAAATACCAGCGGCACCAGCAGCATGATGAGCGTGGTGGTGATATATTCATAGCCGTTAAAGATGACCTTTATGAAAACGCCGGTAAAGACTATACTGAAACAGCTCAGGCTGGACGGGCTGGATGTCGCCCGATGGCGTTGCAAGAAGAACAGCACCATAAGCATTGGCAGATAGAAAGCCCACAAGGCCCAGAACAGGTTGCGACCAAACACGGTGAGCCATTGCGATATGAGCATGGTTGCGAGCACCCAAACCGCTGTCATCCTGCCAAACTCACCCCAGAACCAATACACCATACAGGACAGAGTGCACGCTGCGACCAGTGAGTTGAGCATATAGAATAAAGCCAGTTTTACGGCGGGAACGTAGGGAACGATGGTATCCACAACAGAGAAGAACAGCGCCTGGCCGCCGACTTGCGATTTGTAGGGGGCATACGCAGCCACGTTCCCCCCGGCGAGGTAAGCGGTATATTGGTAGTCAATAAGCGCTTGCCGGTTAATTTTCATGAGGGGATATTGTGCAGCCGCAGGTTCAGAAAGCACGCGGCCCAACAAACCCCCGGCCGAGAAGATTCCATCCTGACGAGCCTTAACCATTCTCCCCAGCACCAGACTTTCTGAGTCGCGCTGAAGGGTAGCAAACCACGTGTGGTCGGCAACCTTCCAGACATTTGCGTAAAACCCCAGAAACAGTAAAATAATTGCCACCACGCCAAAGGCACGAGGTTCTATGTGGCTGCCAATATTGCTATTATTGACCGGCATACAATAAATGCTCTGTGTTTTTACCAGTATGTGCCAGGTAAAAGCCCGTCCCGCACGCAATCGGTATAGGCAGGGGATGAATCGGCACGGAATTACCAATCAATCATCATTGCCGGGCTGCCTCATGCAGTGGGCCGGGCGCATCCCCTGTTGCAACGTTATACCGTGAACGGCGGGTGCGCTTCAAGCGTTTATGTACCTAACCTCAGGACATTGCCCACACTGTAGGTATTGTTTGGCGCAGAGAGCGCAACGGTATTTCTCCGCCCCGTCACAATGGCGTATTAGTTTTTGCGCGATCCCGGCACGTTGCCGGTTCTGTCGCAAAAGATCTCTCGATTGTGTATGGCGAAAGACAATTCCTCCTGCGCTCATATTGAGCAGGGGCTACGGTTCAACCCTGCCTGTTTCTGGGCTCGCATGCCGCGTGGTTTTGAAACGCAGTTGTTTACAAAACGTCCGGACATAAAATCTCTTGACCTTTTGCCGAAAATTAAGGTAGGTATTTTCCAACCGAAAAGGCTTACCGGAGCGGTCATCATAATGAATTCTTTGATAACATCTGGCATTCTTAAAACATTATACGCCCTGAGCAGTGGTTTGGCAGTGGTTTGTCTGTTTGTCATGGGCTGCGCACGGGAGCAGATAAAAACTGCGCCGGAACAGATGGTTCCGCAATATGTTCCGAGGGAATTGCCTGCCGAAGAAATCCCCCGCTACTCGGTCTATACAATTTTCCCGGCAGTTCATCTGCGCACCGGACCGGACGTCACCAGCAGGGTTGTAACACAGCTTCGGCACAATGAAACGCTGGGCGTGTTCGGTGAAAAGGCGGAGTGGCTATATGTTAAGACCCGGGTGGGCACGGCCGGGTATGTGCGCAAGGATATGGTGTCGGACCTGGTAATCAAAGTTCATAAACAAGAACGTCGGTTATATCTCTCCAAACAAGGCCAGACCATAAAAACGTATCGCATTGCGCTGAGCGCGGAAAATCCCCTGCGCGATAAAGTCCAGCGGGGTGATTACGGCACGCCTGAAGGACGGTATTATATCTGTCAGATGAATGGTAATCCCGCCCAGCTTAAATACGGACCCCGGTCACTGCTGATCAGTTATCCCAGCAGCGATGATGCACGGCGCGGATTTAAAGAGGGCCTGATTGATTATGCCACATACCGGGAAATTATTCTGGCGATCAAAGACGGCCGGACTCCCAACCAGAAAACACCATTAGGAGGCCAGATTCGTATTCATGGATGCGGCGGGAAGTATGATTGGACAAAAGGCTGTATCGCGCTTGAAGACCATGATATTATTGAAATATATGATACGGTTTCCACCGGCGTCAGGGTTGAAATATACAAGTCTGCGGCGCAGGACAAGGAACTGAATACCCCAACCTTTTTAAGCGCCAAAGTTCTCGAGGGCGCACAGCAGCAGTTTTTCCGCGGCAAACTCTACGCCTATCAAGAAGAGGGAAAATCCCTTGGCGATTATTCTTCCCGCATTACCCAGAATCATGCCGACCTTGAACTGCTCAACGCCATAGCGCGCCACGCCAATATTGATCTTGAAGCCCTGATTCAAGAAGATGCCATGCGGTATCCGGGGCGCTATGCAGCGTGCGGCGCTGGTGAGGCGCAGCGCCCGGCACTCAATTTTTGCCAGGTTAAGACCTGGTTTTATTATCATTCGCAGGTATTGTCCAGTATACTGGGAATGCAATTCATTACCTATTTAAAACCCGGCGACTTTATTATTATGAATGCGAGCGGGTCTTCTGAGGCGCAGGGCGAGGTTCTGGGAATCATTGACGCAGCCACCGAGCGAAACGGTTTTCCGAAAATAATCACCATCTGGCAAAAACCCGGCCTTGTTGTCGCCAATCCGCAAAAACCGCCCGGCATACTCTACTGCTTCAGATTGACCCACCCGTTTGAGTATCAGTAAGCAAGACCATTGAGGACGGAACCCCAGGGAGGAAGAGTATATGAACGTTGTTGCCTTCAACGGCAGTCCCCGCAGTGAGGGGAACACGCACCAGGCCATCGAGCTTGTTCTTGAGGAGCTGCGGAAAGAAAATATCGCCACGGAGCTGATATCAATTGGCGGAAAACCGCTGCATGGCTGCACGGCCTGTTATAGCTGTTTTGCCAATAAAGACCGGCAGTGTGCCATGACGGATGACAATCTGAATAGCTATCTTGCGCGGATGATCGAAGCCGAGGGGATTATCATCGGTTCCCCCGTCTATTTCAGCAATGTAACCCCTGAAGTGAAAGCGCTTATTGACCGGGCGGGTTTGGTGGCACGGGCAAATGAGAATTTGTTCAGAAGAAAAGTGGGCGCTGCTGTCGTTGTGGAGCGCAGGGCCGGAGCGACCTTTACCTTTGCTGCCATCAATTTTTTCTTTTTCATCAGTGAAATGATTGTGCCGGGTTCAAACTACTGGAATCTTGCCATCGGCCGCGAGCCGGGCGAAATTCAGCGCGACGAGGAAGGTATAACCACGTTCAGACGGCTTGGCCAGAATATGGCCTGGCTGCTGAAAAAGATGCATGCAACACCCTGAAGAAATGTTCTCTGCTTGAAACCGACGGCGTCTGGTGCTGTCCAACAGTGCGCAACTGGGTGCGTTGCCGGGCAGGCGCAGAAAAAAATTGGATAATATGTTTACTTTATGATAAAAAATATCATTTATTACGTAACCGAAGGAGGAAACGCATACATGAAGCATTTACCAGCACGTCGTTTCTGGATAACCAAGGCTCTGTTCCCGGTTCTGGTGTTTGTGGCACTTTGCCTGGTCATTGCGGAGGCAAGGGCACAGGATTCTGCGCCGGTGCCGGCAGCTCAGAATACCGGAGATGCTCCCAAGATCAAGTTTGATGAGCTCGAGCATGACTTCGGCAAAGTGGAGCAAAATACCTCACTGAAACATTCATTTACCTTTAAAAATCTCGGCAAGGGATTACTCGTCATTGAAAATGTAAAAGCATCTTGAGGGTGCACCGCAGCTTTGGCTTCTGCCAAAGAGATTCCCCCGGGCGGGGAAGGAAAAATTGAAGCAACGCTCAGGACCGGAGCCCGTGGCGGGAGAACAGCCAAGACCATTACCGTCACGACCAATGATCCTGCTCAGAAAACCATACAGTTAAAAATCTCGGCGGATGTGCAGATCGCGCTCGCCTTGGAGCCCTACCTGATAAATTTTGGCCGCTTTAAGAAAGAAGAAGCGCCGGTTCGGTATGTGGCAGTGATCGGCGACGATAAAGATTCCACGAAAATCCTTTCTGCCGAACCGAAAGATAAAAACATCAAAGTAGAGATTAATCAAAAGGGTTTTGAAAATAACAAAGATAACCGCATCAAGATTGCGGTGCTGCCGAACATGAAAGTAGGTCAATTCAGAGATGTCATTGCCGTGACCACCGACCATAAGACCACGAAAAACTTGAATATCAGCGTGTTTGGCGAAGTTGTGGGCGATATCATGGTGAACCCGCGCTCCTTTTCTTTTGGCTATTTTGAACGGGGAAAGGCGCCGGAAAAAATAGTGACGCTGAAAGCAAACCCGCCGGCAACATTTACGGTGCTGAAAGCAGAGTCAACAGCCCCGGAAGTGCTGGTCGAAAAAGTGACGGTTAAAGAGGGCAGTGAATATCAGATTAAAGCCCGGATCAAGGACGATTTCGATAAAGATTTTCTGCGCGGCAACATCGTCATAACCACAGACAACAAAGAACAACCAACTATTGAGATCATGTATTTTGGCAGGGTGCAAAAGGCGCAGGGGATAACTCCGGGGCAACAGGGCACATCTATACCGATGCCGGGCATGACCTCAGTGCCCCCGTCCCCATAAGCAGAAAACTCATCCTCTGGATGAGTGCGCAGCAGAGTGATGAACAGCATGCGCCACACCCCTTTTCCCCGGCGGGGATTAAGGGGTGTTTACTTTTTGGTATAACAGCATGGCATTTAAAGACTTGCAGGAATATATTGCTGCGTTGGCATCACAAAGCGATTTAAAAAAAATTGCGGCAGCCGTTGACCCGGTGCTTGAGATAAGCGAAATAGCAGACCGGATGGTAAAATGCGGCGGCCCGGCGCTGCTCTTTGAAAACCCGATCGGTTCACCATTTCCGCTGGCCATCAATCTTTTTGGAACCTTACCGCGCATGTGTTTTGCTCTGGGCGTGGCAGATTGTGACGAAATAGGGCAGCGGCTCACCGGGCTGATTCCCTCATCACCGCCCGACACGTTGCTGGAAAAAGTGCGGGTGCTGTTTAAACTGAAAGAAATCAACGGGTTTCAGCCGCGCAAAATCAGTTTCGGTCCCGTGCAGGAAATCATTGAAGCAGCGCCCAATCTGCAGCTCTTGCCGGCTCTCAAGTGCTGGCCAAAAGATGCAGGGCGGTTTATCACCCTGCCGGTGGTTGTCACCCGGAACCCGCACACCGGCCAACAAAATATCGGCATGTATCGTATTCAGATCGTGAGCGAAACCCGCGCTATTATACACTGGCATATCCACCATGACGGGGCAAAAAATTTTCGCTTGCATCAGGCGATGGGACAAGACATGGATGTGGCTATTGTCTTGGGCGGCGACCCGGCAACCATTTATGCCGCCACAGCCCCTCTCCCACCGGGGTTGGATGAGTTGTTATTTGCGGGTTTTTTACGCGGCGAGGCGGTTGAGGTAATCCGGGGAACCACGGTTGACCTTCTGGTGCCGGCGCATGGCGAGTTTCTTATTGAGGGCCGGGTTTCCGCAACCGAGACCATGCGGGAAGGGCCATTTGGCGACCACACCGGCTTTTATTCAGATGCGGACAACTACCCGCTGCTAACCATAACAGCGATAAGCAGGAAAAAGTCCCCGGTTTATCCGGCGACGATCGTTGGCCGCCCGCCCATGGAGGATTGCTATTTCGGCAAGGCAACGGAACGCATTTTTCTCCCGCTTATCAGACTCCAGCTTCCGGAAATTTCCGACATCAACCTGCCCTGTGAAGGTGTTTTTCACAATTGCGTGATTGTTGCCATCAGAAAGGAATATCCCGGTCACGCGCGCAAGGTGGCTTCCGCCCTGTGGGGGATGGGGCAGATGATGTTTGTCAAGACGATCATTATTGTTGATGAAGACGTTGATGTGCAGAACCTGTCGGAAGTTGCCTGGAAAGTATTGAGCAGCATAGACCCGGAACGCGATACGTTTATGGTAAAAGGTCCGCTTGATGTGTTGGACCACGCAGCGCCGCAAAGCATCTATGGTTCAAAAATAGGTGTTGATGCGACCCGCAAACTGAAGGAAGAAGGCCATCCGCGCCCCTGGCCAGAAGAGATTAAAATGTCCCCTGAAATAAAAGCTCTGGTAACCCAGCGCTGGAAAGAATACGGGTTTTAAAACCGGTCATGAAAAAGCTCAAACTTATTCTTACCATGATCAAATTTGAGCATACCATCTTTGCGCTGCCGTTTGCCTACCTGGGAATGGTGCTCGGGGCACAGGGGATGCCTGATTTTTATACCTTCTTCTGGATAACAGTGGCGATGGTGGGAGCGCGCAGCTATGCCATGGCAGTGAACCGCCTTGCAGACCGGAGCATTGACAGCCGCAATCCCCGGACTAAAAACTGGCCCTTGGCGCAGGGGTTAATAACCGTTTTTGAAACCGGCGTATTTGTGCTGTGTGCCATCCTGTTATTTGTGATTGCAGCATTTATGCTTCCGCCACTCTGTCGCTTGCTGTGGCCAGTGGCGCTTTTACCAATGACTGTTTATCCCTTCCTCAAACGGTTTACCTTTTTAAGTCACTTTGTGCTGGGCATTTCTCTGGGGCTGGCGCCGCTCGGGGCATGGATTGCCGTTACCAACACATTTCCCCCGTTTGGCATGTTTTTTCTTGGGTGCGCCGTAGCGCTGTGGACGGCAGGATTTGATATTATTTACAGTTGTCAGGACTATCATTTTGATAAGCGGGAGGGTCTGCACTCGGCGCCGGTGCAGTTTGGCATCAATAGGGCTCTCAGCTTAACCAAAACTCTTCATGCGCTGACGGTTGGGTTGTTGTTGCTGGCGGGTATGAGCTTTTCGCTTGGGTGGTTATTTTATCTGGGCGTTGTTTTTATCGCCATTTTCCTCTGGTATGAAAACCGGATTGTTCATCCCCATGACTTGTCCCGGGTTGACGTGTCGTTCTTTACCGTCAATGGCTTTGTCAGTGTGTTTGCGTTCTTGTTTACCTTTCTGTCGGTGGTTTTCAACAGGTAACCAATGGGCACAGGAGGTTAAAGGGGGGATGGCCACGGCAACGGTCATCCGGCATGGCGCTGCAGCGCGCGGCACATCAAGAGAGTAATGTCAAAAAGAGCTTACAGGAAAGCATCTATGCGCGGAGATACCAAGCTGGGCTGTTTAATATGGTTGGGAATTTTCGTGGTCCTGCTCTATGGGGGATATAAGGTTGGCCTGGCACAGTGGCATTTTTTTTCACTGAAAGAAGAGCTGCACGAACTGGCAAAATCAGCGGCACGGGAACGGACCCTTGACCAGGGCGTTTACCAGAATGAGGTTATCCAGCGTGCGCAGAAAATCGGCATTACGCTGCATCCGGAAGATATAACAATAACAGAAACCGAGGACCAGGTAATAATTGAAGTTACCTGGGTGGCAGAAATTGCATTTCCCGGCTATTCATTTTACAAAAACTACGGAGTTACCGCATCATATATGAAGGGGTTTTAATGGTTAGTGTTTGCGCTCCACAACATAGGCGGCCAGATCAAGCAGCGGTGTTTTGCGATCGGCGTTATCAAAGACTGTGAGAGCGTCCTGAGCCTTTTGAATGAAGGACTTGGCTTTTTCTATTGCCCCCCGGCTCCCTTCATATTTATTGACCATATCAAAAATGACTGACAAATCGTCGGCATTCAATGCCTGCCCTTTATGCATCAAGTGCAGCAGCCTATTTTTATCCTGCGGGGAACTGCGTCTGAGCGCTTCAATGAGCGGCAGGGTGACGCTTCCTTCGAGCAGATCCTTACCGATGGTTTTTCCCAAATCGTTTTCCGTTGAGGCATAATCCAGGACATCATCCATAATCTGAAATGCTATGCCCACATTCAGCCCATAATCGGTCAGAGCCCGTTCTTTGCTGCTGTTTACCCCTGCCAGCAGCGCGCCTATTTGTGAAGCTGCAGCAATGAGGCTTGCCGTCTTTTTGGTAATAATTTGGAGGTATTCGGTTTCGGTAATCAATGGGTCGTGGGAACGTTCACTTTGCTGCAGCTCGGCTTCCACCATGGAGGTTGCAGCGCGGGAAAGCACGCGCAGGATTTCCCGGTTGCCTGCCTCAATTGCCATGGAAAATGCTTTGGAAAGAAGGAAATCGCCAGCCAGGATGGAGGTATGATTGCCCCAGAGTGCGTTTGCCGACACATTCCCGCGGCGAATTTGCGCATGGTCAATGACATCGTCATGGAGCAGCGTTGCCGTATGAATATATTCAATGACGCAGGCAAGAGGGATATGATTCTCTCCCTGGTAATTGCACAGCCGGGCCGCAAGGAGCAGCAGCAGCGGCCGAAACCGTTTACCGCCGCTGCTCAACACATGGGCGCTTACCTCCCGTGATAAGGGCGCATTTTCGGCAAGGAAGGCGAACAATCGCTGTTCCACCTGCTGCAGATCCTCCTTCACCGCAGTTATGATCGCATCAATCCGCGTCACCGCCACCTCATCATATGGTCCGCGCTAAGGTAAGTACATCCACCTGTCTGGCGCCACTTTGTTTTAATATGTTGGCACATTCTTCAACCGTTGATCCGCTTGTATAGACGTCATCAATGAGCAATACGGTTTTCTGTTGCACGCCGTGTCCGCAGTAGCAAAAAGCACCCTTGACATTGTGCCTCCGTTCTTTTATGGGAAGCATCGTCTGCGGATCAGTCCAGCGAACCCTCCGCAGCCCCTCTATTTCTACCGGAAGGCCCCAGTGGCGCCCAACGGCCCGGGCAAGAACCAGAGACTGATTAAATCCGCGCTGGCGAAGCCGCTGCGCATGCAGCGGCACCGGCATGATGACATCATAGGCAGCGCACCCCAGGAGCTGGCGTCCGTTCTCAGCCAATAGTCGCCCCAGAGGAGCTGCCAGCAGGGAACGACTGTCATATTTAAAACGATGAATTGCTGTTCTCAATGACCCATGATAGTGACCGACGGCCCGTGCGCGGTCAAACCGGGGCGCCCGACGCATACAGCGACCGCAGATATGATCCGCTCCCTCCCGCGAGGGAAACGGAATCCCGCACACCGGGCACAGCGGGCCGCTGATATATGGAAAATCACGACGGCACGTTGCACAGAGCGCGTCGTCATGCGGCGCGACAAGGAATGTCCTGCACAACAGGCATTGAGGGGGGAAGAAAAAATTAACCACCGCAATGAAAAAATCTCGTAATCCCATGACTCCGCACCCGCCCCGTCTTCCGCCTGACATCCCGTGTGCTCCGCAGTGCCGCAGGCGCGCTGCGGCTCTCGGGCAATTCCGGTCGTGTGCCGCTCAGCGCTTTTGAGTTCCTCGGGAAGAGGAGAGCGAACGTTTCAGGGTTCTGGCTTCTTGAATATGCTGTGTTTGATGCGCGCTGTCTGCAACTGGGATGTGGGGAGATTCCGACCAGAGCCGTTCCAAATCATAAAATTTTCGCACCGGTTCATGGAAAATATGGATTACCGTATCGCCATAGTCAAGAAGAATCCAGCGGCCTTCCCTGAAACCCTCAATGCCGACTGGTTGTATGCCGGCCTGCTTGCAACGTACTTCAATATGGGAAGCAATTGCCTGGACGTGCCGGTCTGAGGTGCCGCTGCAGATGATAAAGAAACTGGTAAACGATGCCTGCTCCTGGACATCCAGAATTAACAGATCCCGGGCCTTTTTATCAAGGGCCAACTGAGCATACCATAATGTTTTTTCTTTCGCGTCCAAAAAATATACTCTTCGTGGTTAGGGTGTTCCCTGAATGCTTCTCTCTGCATCAGCGCCGGTAGAGGTGCTGATCGAAAATATACTTTTCCACTGCCGGCGGGACCAGATATCGTATCGATTTACCCCGGCAAATATGCGAGCGTATGACGGTAGAAGATATGTCAAGCTGTGTAACCCGATAGATATAAATCCGGCACCCGGACGTGTGAATGAAACAGTCGTCAGTTTTATGGCGAATAAATTCATTGCGAACATCCCGCGGGAGGAGGTGTTCGTTCTCAAGACGCAGCGCGCCGGGGCGCTCCATGACCACAAAATTGCAGGTAGAAAAAAAAACCGGATAATCCTTCCAGGTATGTATCTCGCGGAAAGCATCCCTGCCCAGCATGAAGAATATGTGTTGCTCACTGCCGGCCAGCCCATGAAAATGGCGTATCGTGTCGATGGAATAGGACTTGCCCGGCCGCTTTAATTCGATGTCTGACACGCAAAAAAACCGATTTCCGCGGATAGCGCGCTTGACCATATTGAACCGATGGGCGGCGGAAACAATGTCAGTTTTTTTATGGGGCGGAATATGCACCGGAATAAAAATAATCTGCGAGAGGTTAAATGCTTCCCGTATCTCCTCTGCCGGCCGAAGATGCCCCCAATGCACCGGATTAAAGGTTCCCCCGAACAAGCCAATTTTTTTTCTTTTGTCGCTGTCTCTATGCAAGAACACCACCCGGGAAACGCCGTGAAAAGACCTTCAGACAACGTGGTCCATACAACCTATGTCCGTATCTGTCCATCGCCATACACGATAAATTTTGTCGTCGTCAGTTCAGCAAGACCCATCGGGCCAAAGGCATGAATTTTTGACGTGCTGATGCCGATTTCGGCACCAAGCCCCAACTGGTTGCCGTCGTTAAAACGGGTTGAGGCATTGACCAGAACGACGGAAGAATTCACTTCTCTTAAAAACTGTTGCGCACGGGCGTAGTTGGTTGTCACAATCGCCTCGGTATGCATTGATCCATAGCGGTGAATGTGGTCGATGGCGCGCTCAATGGAGTCAACAATACGGACTGCGAGAATCAGGTCCAAATATTCAGTTGACCAGTCTTCTTCGGTTGCCGGAGATATGCCTTGGCAGATCTGACAGGTTCGTTCGCAGCCGCGCACGCTGACCCCGGCGCGCTGTAATGCCGCGATCAACGATTGCAGATGTTGTTCCGCAAAAGACTGGTGCACCAGCAGCGTTTCCATGGCATTGCAGACACCGGGGCGCTGCACTTTGGCATTCAGCACGATGTTTTCCGCCATCCCCGGATCCGCGTCTGCATCGAGATAGACATGGCAGACGCCCTTATAATGCGCGATCACGGGAATTTTTGAGTGTTCGTAGACCGTTTTTATCAAGGATTCTCCGCCGCGTGGAATAACAACATCAATATATTCGCTGAGCTGCAGTAATTGAATCACCGCCTCGCGCTCAAAGGTCGGAACTATCTGGATGGCTGCGGCCGGAATCTGCTCGCGCTCCAGCACCTTCTGCATCATCCTCACCAGAGCACGATTTGAGTGCTGCGCTTCAGTTCCTCCGCGCAGGATCACCGCATTGCCGGATTTGAAACACAACGCCGCAGCATCTACAGTAACATTGGGCCGCGACTCATATATCATCGCGATCACACCGAGCGGAATGCGCATCCGGCCCACCAAAAGCCCGTTGGGGCGCTTCCACATGCGCGTGACCTCGCCAACGGGGTCGGGAAGCTGCGCCACTTCTTCAAGTCCGGCGATCATCTCATCAATCACCCGGTTACTGAGGGTAAGCCGGTCAATAAAAGCAGGCGGGTAATCGCAGGAACGCGCGTGCGACAGGTCTTTTTCGTTTTCTGCCTGAAGAACAGCACGCTGTTCGGCGATTGTCGCGCTGATGGTGCGCAGCACCCGATTTTTCTGAGCGGTTGAAAGCAGGGCCAGTGCGCGGGAAGATTCTTTGGCGCTGCGGGCAATAGCAAGCAGCTCCTGAACTACATCCATAGACGACATTTCCCCGAGAGCATAGGTTAGATTCGATTTAATACGACCAGATCATCGCGGTTAATAACTTCCTGGGAAGGGCAACGGCCCAGAACCCGCGCGATCTGTGCGGTCTTGCAGCCCATTATTTTTACAATTTCAGCAGAACTGTATCGCGACAGTCCGCGGGCAAACTCACGGCCGCTTTTATCACAGCATGCCACTGCTTCACCGGCATCAAATTCTCCCTGGACTCGGATAATGCCGGAGGGGAGAAGACTTTTGCCTTTGTTCACAATAGCGGCCTTTGCGCCGTCATCAACGATAATTTCGCCCACGGGTTTCAGGGTAAAGGCTATCCAGTGTTTGCGACTGGTAAGTTTATTTTGTTCTGAAAGAAACAGCGTGCCGACATTTTTGCCCTGCATTATCTTTTCCAGATTGCCGGCAATTTTGCCGTTGGCAATGATGGTCGGAACCCCAAAACTGGCCGCCATTTTTGCCGCCGCAAGCTTTGTCACCATACCCCCCCGGCTTATGGCACTTCTGGTGTCCTGTGCTGCCTTTTCAATAGCGGCGGTAATTTTTTCTACCAAGGGTATCAGCCGCGCATCAGGATATGTCTTGGGGTCTCGATCATAGAACCCCTCAATATCGGTGAGAATCACCAGCAGATCAGCCTGCACCAGATTGGTAACCAGCGCGGATAAGCGGTCATTATCGCCAAAACGGATTTCATCAACCACCGTCGAGTCATTTTCATTGATAATGGGGATAACATGAAAGGCAAGCAGGCTGTCAAGTGCATGGCGGGCATTCAAGAACCGTTTTCTGTGCTTGAGGTCATCATGGGTCAACAGGACCTGTGCAACCTGGTATCCAAACTTTTTGAAAAGCCGCTGATACAGCGCCATCAAATTAATCTGGCCGATTGCTGCCGCGGCCTGTTCCAGCGGGATCAATTTGGGCCGCTCTTTAAAGCCCAGCGTTCCCATTCCCGCCGCGATTGCGCCGGAAGATACAATGATAAATTCCTTATGGCTTTTTTTTGCTTTTGCGACTGCTTGCGCAATGTCCGCAAAAACACTTCGATCCAGCTTCCAGCCCGAGGTGGTTAATACATTGCTCCCGATCTTGATGACAATGCGCGTTGCCTTTTCAAGAACGTGTGCTCGGATATGCTGGGTAGTCAAGATAGCTTCCAACTGCAGCAACAAAATCGCGTTATGCCGCCCGTTCGAGCGGTATGATACTTACCCGCTTTCTGCCGGTACCACTCTTTTCGAATTTCACAAAGCCGTCTATCATGGCAAAGAGCGTAAAATCTCTGCCCATGCCGACATTGAGTCCGGGATGAATCTTGGTGCCCACCTGGCGTACCAAGATATTGCCTGCTTTTACCCGTTCGCCACCAAAGCGTTTGGTTCCCAGGCGTTGACCGGCGCTGTCACGTCCATTGCGCGAGCTTCCTCCAGCTTTTTTATGGGCCATAACAAAACCTCCACTGATAACAATTTTAAAGGTAATAGCTGAGGCACAGCTATTCTTTTTTGACGAAGAATTTCCGGTTTTGAGATTATTTATTGAACCTGTTCATATCCTTTCAGATATTTAAAAAAGTCTCCGTTGGTGCTCAACACCACGGTACTGTCCTGCGTTAAGGTTTGCCGGTAGGTATCCAGGGTTTTTACAAAAGAAAAGAACTCCGGGTCCTTGTTATATGCGTCCGCATAAATACGCGCTGCCTCAGCATCTGCCTTACCCTTTATTTCCTGGGCTCTGCGATACGCTTCCGACGTGATCCGCTTGAGTTCCTTCTCCCGTTCCCCTTCTATTTTTTTACTTTCCCCTTTCCCCTCAGAACGAAACTTTTGGGAGATCTGCTTGCGCTCTGCTATCATGCGCTCGTAAACTTTCTGCCGCACTTCGTCAACATAATTGATGCGTTTAATGCGCATATCAATCAGGTCAATGCCGAATTTTTCCAGCTTGGGCGAGGCCTGTTCCAGGATGCCGCGGTCTATTTTCGAGCGCCCCAACCTAATGGTTACCTGTTCCTGGACGCTGTCGGCGAGGCCCGCAGAAATGATCACATCCTTCTCCATCAGGCGGTTGGAGTTTCTTACCGCTTCCACCAGGTGGTGGGATGAAATGAAGTTAAACGTTGCGGAATCCAGGATATCATCAAGTTTTTTTTGCGCGGCTATTTCATTATACACCGTCTCATAAAATTTGAGCGGATCCTTAATACGCCAGCGGGCAAAGGTTTCTACATAGATAAAGGTTTTATCCTGGGTGGGAATTTGCCCGGGATCGCCATTCCATTCAAGCAGGGTCTTCGGGAAAAAATGTGCCTGCTGGATAAACGGCAGTTTCACGTGCAGCCCTGCTTCGGTGACCGGATTGCCAACCGGCTTGCCGAACTGGGTAATGACGACCTGTTCGGTTTCATCAACACTATAAAATAGGCCGCCAAACGTTATAAGAAAGAGCAGGATGACCGCGCCGATGAGCGCCGCATTCTTCATTGTTTCTTCTCCTCGCGCAGTTTTTCGCCCAGATTCAGATGCGGCAGGATCCCGCCCTGGTCCGGATCTATGACATAGGTTTTGCCCAGCTTTGGCAGCACATCCTGCATTGCTTCAAGGTACAGGCGTCTTCTGGTCACATCGCGGGCGTTGGCATATTCTGCCCAGAGCGACAAGAAACGGGACGCGTCGCCCTTTGCCTGATTAACCCGCTCCAGCGCATAGCCTTCTGCTTCCCGCAGTATTCTCTGCGCCTCACCCGTAGCTTCCGGAATCACTTTGTTGTAGGCTTCGCGGGCCTCGTAAATCATGCGCTCTTTTTCCTGCAGAGACTGATTAACCTCGTTGAACGAGGGCTGCACAGGGTCGGGGACCGTCGTTCTCTTGAGTTCCACATTGACGATGGTAATGCCGGTGTCAGCATCGTTGACGGCTTTTTGCAATTCAGCTTTGACCGCAGTTGCTATTTCTAACCGCTCGGTAATAACTTCGTTTATGCTGCGATCGCCGACAATCAGGCGCATAACTGCTTCCGATATATCGCGCAGCGTTTTCCTTACGTCCCGCACTTTAAATAAAAATTTATACGGATCGCTAATCCGATACTGAACAATCCAGGGTACCACGGCACAGTTCAGGTCGCCGGTGAGCATTAAGGATTCATCAAGATATTGTCGGGCCGGGGCGTACTCAGTATCAACTCCCGCGTGGATCGTGCGAATACCAAATTCCTCAGTAAACACATATTGGACGCGCACTTTGGTGAGGGTTTCAATCCCAGCCGGCAGTTTAAAGTTAAGCCCCGGTTCGGTTATGCGCACAAATTTGCCAAAGCGCTGCACCACGCCCACCACGCCCGGCTGGATCGTATAAAAACAGGAAAAACTCCACAGCACCAGCACCACCGCCAGAACCAGATAAAAGACCGGGATGCGAAGGCCGGGAACCTTGCGAAATTTTTTGAGCAGATCATCGGCTGAGAATGCAGTGTTACCAAAAGGATTATCCCTGCCGGAACCGCTTTGCCAGGGCATGAAACATAGCCTCCATCGTAGGTTAATGAAATAACCACAGAGAACAAATTGGGTGCGTGTTGCTCACTGTGGTTTTATTGACACCAAGTTGTTTGCCGATCCGTTAACCACGGACGAGCGTTTTTTGCCGGTGTTCCTGATACGTATTATTAAGGGAGATGGCAACAAAAGTCAAGCATCATTATCTTGCAGGACATTCCCCAACGTTATTTGTCGCTTGCTATTGAGGGCCCAGCGGGGTTTTTGCACGCCACTGCAATCTGTGGCAGGCAGTCGGGACCATATCTCAGCACATATCATCTTTACTTTTTGGCGCAATGATACTAAGGTTACAAATATGTGAACAAAGAGACCTGGAACCACCCTGACTGTTCCGTTACCGGTAGGTGCCAAGAAAGTCCCGCCGTTTCGGCAGGGATGAATTGTAACGGCATGCACCATCAATTATTATCATTGCCGGGATGCCCCGCGGGGTGTGCGGGAAGCATTCCGCGCATCACACAATTATGAATATCATCTGGCTTATACTTGTGACGGTGAGCATTATCGCCGCCGCTTGGACCGGAAGGTTCGCAGCACTTACCCAGGCGTTATTTGACGGGGCAAGGACGGCCGTTGAAATATCTCTGTTTCTGCTGGGCATCGTCTCACTATGGCTTGGGATAACAAAGATTATCGAGGATTCCGGGCTGATACATGGCATTTCGCATTTTTTCAGGCCGTTGATTTCCCGCTTGTTTAAAACAGTTCCCCCGGAACATCCTGCAATTACGTCAATCACGCTTAATCTGCTGGCCAATTTTTTTGGGCTGGGAAATGCCGCAACACCATTAGGCATCAAGGCCATGCAGGATCTACAGACGCTGAACAACAGGAAAGATACCATCACCAGTGAAATGATGCTGTTTATCGTGCTTAATACCGCAAGCATTCAGTTTTTGCCGTTCAGCGTGGTGGGGATCCTTTCTGATCTGGGTTCCAGCAACCCGTCAGGCATAGTCTTGCCCACTCTCTGCGCGACGGTTATTTCCGCAGGCATTGCGCTGCTGACTTTCTACGTGTGGAAAAGAAGCAGGCCATGAACGCACTGTCATTTATTTCGCAACTCATAATCCCTGCTTTTATACTCTTCACCGTGCTTTATGGCGCTTGTAAAAAGGTGCGAGTATATGATTCATTTGTGTCCGGGGCAAAGGAGGGTATTCAGGTCATCGTCAATATTTTTCCGTATTTGCTCGCCATCTTGGTTGCGGTGAAGGCGTTTCAGGCATCAGGTGCGTTTGATCTCATGAAACAGGGGTTGGCAGGACCCTTGCACGTGTTCGGTATTCCGCCGGAAGTCTTATCCGTGGCGGTGATTAAACCCCTTTCCGGGAGTGCTGCAACTGCGATTTTTACTGATATTGTAAAAACTACCGGTGCCGATTCGCTTGCCAGCAGGATATCTGCCGTGATCATTGGCAGCGCGGAAACAACATTTTATATTTTAGCCATTTACCTTGGCGCGGTTGGCATTCGCAAAACAAAATATCTGGTGCCCGTCTGCGTGATTGCTGATGCGCTGGGGGTTATCGTGGCGATTATTATCGTGCGGCTTCTGTTTTGACCGACGTTCTCTATTGGCTCGTTATTGCGTCTGCTTGTTAAACATCATGAAATCCCGATGCCTTCTTTCAGCGAATTGCTGAGAGAAGGTTTTTTATTGCGGGTTAAAACCGCTTTATTTACCGGACACAAATACCGAAATAACTACTCGAAAACAGCATAACCCTTGATAACCTCCCCATAACCATAATATATTAACAGCGCAGCACGGAGGGTTCAGTATGCAGAACGCTGAAAATATCAAAGTAAAATCAAATAGATGCGATGATCAAGGGAACCGGGTTGATACCGGAATGGTCATGCGTATCACGTTGTCAGCACTGGTTGCCTTACAGTTTGTGTGGTTTTTTCTGCTGGGAGGGGTTTTTTACGGTTATATTGATGCAGTCAAAACAGTAAAAGCGTTACAACTTGACCTGGCACAGGCAGAGAACAAGTTGACTGCACTGGCAGGGCAAATTGGCACCTTAGAGACCTCAATAGCCCAGGAAATGACGAAGCAGAAAACCTCTGCCAATCAGGGCAGCACTATTCCGGAGTTTTCCCTGCTGAAACAAATACCTCACCCGCTGACATTGAACCATGAATCGGCCCCGCAAAGGTCTGCCGCAGAAGCACCCATGACGCGACCGAAGGACCTCCCCACGCGCAACATGGGGTTGCACTCTTCGCAATACCATCAGGTCAACGTGGGCGAGACTCTTTACCAGATTTCGAAACGCTATAACATCTCGGTGGGAGAAATTTGCCAGCTCAATAACTTAAAAGATAATCAACCAATCCGGCCTGGACAAAAGCTCATAGTTTCCCCCATAAAGACACAACTGCTAACCGCTCAGTAGGCTGAAAAAAACCACGCAACGCAACGTGTATTGCGCAACTGGACGCGTATTTTGATTTTTCAGTGTGTGCAATCAATTGCGCCCCCCGCACCTTCCGTATTCCGCCAATGGCGGACAGCGTCTCGAGCCTTCGATCCTGGAAATACTGTGAGCTCTGGCATTCCCGAATATCCCAATTGCTGTCGGGTCAGCAGGGAGCGACGGTTTGATATGGCGTGCGAACCCCCCGCTGCGCTCATTTACTGTTTGGACTACGGTTCAATCCTGCGCTTTTCAGGGGGCGATGTCGTATGCCTGGTGCTTCACGCTCGCTTAGGGGGAACTCATAGTGCTAAAAATCACTTGACGGGCAAATCTATTCTATAATACATAAGCAATCATGTGCTGTGATCCTCAACGATATTGTTACAGAAGAATATCTCAACAGATTTGTTACAAGGAGAACCATCCATGACCGCAACCACCAAAATCGTCGCATCCAAATCCATGGAAGAAATTGGTGTGAGAAAAAATTTGCTGGAAGATCTTGCGCTGAAGATTGTCTATCAAATAGGGGAAATATCGCTTCACGAACTGTCCCGTCACATGGCGCTGCATTTGCTTCTGGTCGAAGAGCTGTTTCAACGCTTGCGCAAGGAACAGCTCTGCCAGGTTACCGGCATAGAAAAGGGTGTGCACCGGATAACAACCACCTCGGCGGGGAAAACGCGCGCATTGGAATTGCTGGCACATAACCAGTATTCCGGTCCCGCACCGGTGTCGCTGGAAGACTATGTCAAACGGATCAATGCCCAGACGGTGCGGAATATCCAGATCACACCGCAGGATTTGCCCCGCGCCTTTGAGGATCTGGTGCTTACGTCGACCATGCTGAACCAAATCGGCACGGCGGTGCTTTCAGGACGGGCCGTTTTTCTCTATGGTGCAACAGGGACCGGAAAGACGACCATCGCGGTAACATTGACGCGGATTTTTGAACAGGATCGCATCTGGATACCCTATGCCGTGGAAGTTGATGGCCAGATTATTACCGTGTATGATTCGGTTCTGCATCAAAAGGTTAAACAACCGACCTCGACTGATCAAGACGGCCGCTGGGTACTCTGTCGTCGGCCCTGTGTCATGGTCGGAGGAGAGTTAACGATTGAAATGCTCGATCTGCAATTTAACACCAGCACCAAATTTTATACCGCCCCGGTGCAAATGAAGGCCAACAATGGTCTGTTTATTGTCGATGACTTTGGCCGTCAGCGCGTCAGCCCCGAAGAAATGCTGAACCGCTGGGTCGTGCCCCTGGATCGGCGTATTGACTTTCTGACACTTGCCGGCGGTAAAAAAATTGAAATTCCGTTTGACCTTTTTGTGGTCTTTGCGACGAATCTTGACCCATCGACGATGATGGATGAAGCATTTCTCCGCCGGATTCAGACCAAGATCAAAGTTGAATTTGTCACCCCCGAACAATTTCGTGAGATTTTCCGACGGGTCTGCGTTGAGTATGACCTTGCTTACAATGCTCCCGTCGTTGACACCCTGATTCAGATGATCACCCAGGATTACAAAGAACCGCTGCGTGCCTGTCATCCCCGGGATGTTGTGCAGCAAATCATTTGGGCAGCAAAATATCTGCAGAAGCCGCCGGTTCTGGACTATGATACGGTAACCCAGGCGTGCCGAAATTATTTTCTTGCCCCGTAATAGGCGTCAGGCCGGTATTGCGGTAACTGGTTTGTCTGCATGAGCATGCCGGCATTGTGCAATCCCGTTACCTTATCCCCGCCTCTTATTTCTTTGGTAACAGAAAATAAGCACCACAACGATGCCAATGACTAACAACCATTCCATTCCTCAACATCCCTTACTGATCTTTTAGACTTCAGACCCGGCGCCCCATGTTGCCGCGGATCGTTTCTGTCAAGGGTTTTTCAGGGGGTCGTTTTGTTGCGCAAGCGCCATTTTGATCGTAGCGCCAAGCTGGCGCGCCGCTTCAAGGTATTCTGGGAAATCCGCGACGGACTGATTGCCCACTGCAGCAATGACCTCCCCAATAAGATGAAGCCCAGAATATTCCCCAAAGCACTTGAATGTCTCCAAGGCTTTTTCCGCACCGAATGCTGCCTGGCAGATGATCACCCCGCCCACCTTTTCAGAAAAGGGCCGCCAGCCATGCCATTCCATGCCGGTATATTCCCCGATGCCCAGATAACTTGCCGCAATACTGCGGTCTATCATATTTTTCATCAGTCCTGAAACATCGTAGTAGTAATTCGGCGAGCCAAGAACAAGAGCCCGTGCTTCCAGCATGTTAGCCAACAACCCGCTCATGTCGTCGTCTTTGATGCAGCGGCCCGCATTTTTCATGCACCGCAAACAACCGCTACAGAATCCGATGGTCAGATCTGATAAAAATACCAGTTCACTGTTCATACCCGTCGCGGTCAGCGTTTCACGCAGCAGCGTAGCGGTATTGCCGCTCTTGCGCGCACTGCCGCAAATACCTAAGACGGTCGCCATATACATTCTCCTGTTCCTGCCGTCAGGCGGCATATCCACGCACCGTAATCGTGGATGAGCAGTTCGCAGCCTGTTATGCGCAGTCACCGTGGTGGTTATAGGTTTTGATGATCGTATATTCGGTATTTCTCTGTGCCGGCAGCTTGCCTGCGGTTCTAATCAGAGCAACCATTTCAGATTCGGTCAAGCGGTAAGAAGCCCCAGCCGCCCGCACGACATTTTCTTCCAGCATGATGCTGCCCAAGTCATTTGCCCCAAAATAGAGCGTAAGCTGTCCGATATCGGGACCTTGCGTCACCCATGACCCCTGGATATTGGCAATATTATCAAGATAGATGCGTGCGAGAGCCAGCGTGCGCAGGTATTCCAGCGACGAAATCTCCGCACCACCCAGTTCGGTATGACCGGGCTTATAGGTCCACGGGATGAAGGCTCTGAAACCGCCCGTTTTGTCCTGCAGAGCACGCACCTTGCACAAATGTTCAATGCGTTCTTCAACCGTTTCAATGCTGCCGATCATCATGGTAGCGGTGGTTTTCAGTCCCGCACGGTGCGCCGTCTCCATCACTTCCAGCCACTGGGCTGCGCTGATTTTATGCGGCGACATAATTGCCCGCACCCGATCCGAAAGAATTTCAGCACCGCCGCCCGGCAGAGAGTCAAGGCCGGCCTCCCGCAGCTTCTGGAGCACCTCGGCAACAGAACACCCCGCTTTGGCTGCCAGGTGAAAAATTTCCGGCGGCGAAAATGAATGGATAGAAACACTGAACCGAGCTTTAATTTCCCGCAGCAGGGTGCAGAAAAAGTCCATCGCTAAGTCTGGATGCAGCCCGCCCTGAAGCATGATCTGGGTCGCTCCCCGGGTAACCGCTTCAGAGACTTTGTGCAAAATTTCTTCGATACTGAGGACGTAGGCGTCAGGGCTTGTGGCGTCGCGGTAGAATGCGCAGAAACGGCAACGGCTCAGGCACACATTCGTATAATTAATGTTACGGTCGATAATGAACGTGGCTATATGGGGCGGATGGAAAACAGCCGCGCGGGCGCTGGCGAGACGACCCAGCAGCAGCAGATCTGCGCTGCGGTACAGAGTAAGCGCCTCGCCGTCGGAAAGCCGTTCGCCGCGCTCTACGTTTTTCGCGATGGCCGATACCTGATTCATGTGACCGGTTGCATGCCGCACAAGCCCCGTTTGGTAAGCGGGCTCAAGAGGCAGGTAGCTGAATGGAATTACGCACTGGGAAGCCCCGCCTGGCAGGGGGGAAGCTTCACATCAGCAAATGCCAGCGTGGGCACCGTTTTGATAGCGCCGAGTTTTTTTGCTCGGCGCAAGAATTCCCGTAAGCCTCGTTGATACTCGACGTCAAATTCAAATTTGAGATGTTTGAAATAGTTTTTCAAAAAGCTCGGCGAAAAAGGACTCCATTGGGCCACTTCTCGCGCAACAACATCAATCTGGTGCTGACTCATTTCCAGAGAATTAATGAACGCAGTAAAGACCTTCTGTAGCTGGTTCTGGTTCTTGCGTGCATACGCTTTCCTGACTGCCCAGACGGCATATACCATGCGTTCACCGGTCAAACGCTTCCACTCCAACCCCAGATCGTAAACGAATAAATTTTTCGGGCGTATTAAAACCCGCAGCGCGTCATCACCGATAAGCAGCGCGGCGTCCGCCTCCAGAAACATCTGGGCGATATCCGGCGGACTGTCAAAAAAGTGCGGATGCACTGCATAGCGTTCTTTCAGGATTATTTTTGCAAGCACCTGGGAGGTCGCAGAGGTGTTTGCTAACGCCACCGGCCTGTCATCAAGCTTTTCGATGGGCACTTTACTGACCAGCAGGATGCTCAGCACCTCACCGTCAGAACTTACCGTCAATCGCGGCAACAGCAACAGGTGGTCCGCATGACGGGCATAGTCAATCGCCGGTATCGGGCTGACGTCAAGCTCGCCGCGCAGCAGACGCGCCGACAGCTCAGTCGGCGTATTCTTGTAAAGCACCATGTCGGAAAGTCGGCCGTTTTTGAGCAGGCCATAGTATAACGGCAGACAATTGAGGAACTGAATATGTCCAACACGGGGAAGCATCGCAGCATCCTCAGGATTGAGCCCTCAGCCCGCCTCGGCTGCTGACGGCTGATGGCCGGGTGCAGTCCCGGCATAGGTTTTTATTATGGAATACAGGGTATCCCGCTCCACCGGGATTTTTCCCGCCTCTTGTATGATTTGCACAAGTTTCTGTTTGGAAATGGCCGTGTCTGTTTCCGCTCCTGCCGCATGAGTAATTTTTTCCTCGATCACGGTGCCATCCAGATCATCAACGCCAAACAGCAGGGACAGTTGTGCCACCGGAATGCCCACCATAATCCAAAACGCCTTGATGTGGGCGACGTTATCAAGCATGAGGCGGGCAAGCGCATACATTTTTAATATCTCATACCCGCGGGGTTTCTGCAAAAAGCTGAGCCGGGTGTGGCGCGGATGAAACGGCAGGGGAATGAATGCCTGGAAACCGCCGGTTTCGTCCTGGAGATTTCTAATGCATACCAAATGATGAATAATATCCTCCGGTTGTTCCCCCACGCCAAACAGCATGGTGGCATTTGATTTAAGTCCGAGCGCGTGGGCGGTACGCATGACACCCAGCCATTCCTGTGCCGACGCCTTTTTCGGACACAGGTCCTGACGCAGTCGGTCGCTGAACAGTTCTGCGCCGCCGCCGGGAAGGGAACCCAAGCCGGCTTCCTTGAGGCGCAGCAGCACCTCGGCAACGCGTAACCCTGAAATATCGGCAAAATATTTTATCTCCACGGCAGTGAAGGCCTGGATATGAATATCGGGATAGGCGTTTTTCAGCGAGCGGACAACCTCCACGTAATAGCTGAACGGCAAATCAGGGTGCAGGCCGCTCACGATATGGAATTCCGTGATACCCAGAGGCAGGGCAGCCCGGGCTTTTTCCATAACCTCGTCCACCGTCATGGTGTATGCCCGCGGGTCATCCCGGTCGCAGCTAAAGGCGCAGAACGCGCAGCGCGATATACACACATTGGTCAGGTTGATATGACAGTTGACATTAAAGAATACCTGATTGCCGCTCATCCGCTGCTTCACCCGGTGCGCGACATCCCCCAGAGACAGCAGGTCTGAAGACCGGAGCAGCGCCAGACCTTCCTGCGGGGAAAGGCGCCTGCCGGCTGCGGCTTTCTCAGCAATATCGTAACAATCGGTTCGCATCCCAGCACCGTGCAAAAATACAGGTTTGTTATTGAATGAGATCGAGAGAAAAATCTGCCGTCAGAGAACCCCATCCCGTTTCGCTGCAATTATTCGCCCGCACATTTGTTACGGTTATCCCGGTGGGAATACCTGCATAGCTGTTGCTGTTGGGAAAAGAGTCTGGGGAAAACTCTTGGTTCGCACCCGGCCGGTAAAAATCATCCGCGTCAGCTTCTCCGTCTCCGGTCTCAATCTCTTCCAGACCGTCCGCCTCCATCAAGCGAATCAGCTTGTGCTCAGTATAACTGTTATTAAACCTAAAATCAGTGCCATTATCAGTAAGACGGGCATCAATATGCCAGATAAGCAGTCCGCTGCCCGGCAGACAGCGGTCATTACCAATGCCTGCTGCACGGTATTGCACCATAAAAAATTCATTCAGGGGAGCAAACGGCTGCGGTGCTGGCATCAGGGCAACGGCATCGGCGTCGGCAGCGGATGGCTGCAGGGCAATGGTCTCTGCGCCCGCAATCAGTATCTGCGGCGCAAGCCAGCCGAGCATCCATTTACTGAAGGCATTATGATCATAGTGTCCCCCGTCCATCATGTCAAGTCCGCCGATACCGCCGCCGGGTCCATGGCGCGGATCGTAGTCATAATAATCCGGCAGCCCCAGCGCGTGGCCGGTCTCATGAATGATAGTCAGGGGCGTAAAGGTTGATTCCTCTTCCCGCACATTTTTTTCCGGCTGCCAGGAGAACACGCCCAGCCGTTTGCCGTCAATCGTAAAGGAATCCCTGCCAAAGAAAAACCTTTGTGCATCGCACCAGCCCCACCACGGAGAACCCCAGCCGGTCGTCGGGCCGGTCCAGATGACGCAAAAATAATCAATGACGCCGTCCCCGTCATTATCAAAACGGGAAAAGTCAACAGTCGGGTCAAAAGCGCGCAATGCTTCCTTGATTAACCGTTTAATACCGCGGACGCTGCGGGGCGTGTGGAACGGGCCGCTGTAGAAAAACCGCGGAAACACTGCCCGGTACCACCCCAGAACCGTGCCGGTGAGGTCAAGCGTCTGATATGACGAGCGCACATAAAAGTTTCGCAGACTTTCGTATGGATAGTCGCGCTGTTCCCCGTTGCCAAAGAGCTTGTGGTCAAACACTGCCGGGTCGGTGCTGCCGGGGAACAGCGGAAATTCTATGAGCAGCACAAAAATGGCCTGGCTACCCTGTGATGCCAAACCCGGCTGATAGGGAAACGCCGTTTGTGCAGGCGACTCATAGGGGGCAATATTGTGGTGCCGAAGCAATTTCTTACTGACGAGGCCCGGATGAAAACGGTGGTTTTTCAGACGGCGCACAAAAGCCAACCGGTTTCCCAGGGTGCCGTCGGCACGATACCGTTCCATTTCACCGGGCGCAGGTGGCTCCAGACACCTGCCGTCTGCAAGGAGGCACAATATAAGAAGAATGCTGCCTGCCACAACCGCGCGCACCGAACAAGGAACATACTGTTTCAGCAGAGATTTAGCTTGCAAAACTGTTTTTCCTCATGATTCAATGAGAGTTGCCGCATGGTATTGATCTCAATTAAAGAAATTTATTATGCACCATTACCAGCAGGACTGCCATGAAAAAATTTTACTTCGTGGGAATTGGTGGAAGCGGCATGAATCCCCTGGCACAAATTATGCGGGAACGCGGCAACTGGGTCGGCGGTTCAGACCGCAATTACGACCGCGGCACCAATGTCGCGCTGTTTGAAAAACTGCACCGGCAGGGAATCCACCTGTTTCCTCAGGATGGCTCTGGCATAACGCCGGACATTCATGCGCTGGTGGTTTCAACCGCCATTGAACCACACAATGTGGAATTACGCCGCGCCCAGATGTTCGCTATTCCGGTCATTCATCGTTCGGAGGTGCTTGCCGATTTATTCAACCACGCCGTGGGCATCGCTATCGGCGGCACCAGCGGCAAGACCACCGTGACCGGCATGGTTGCATCAATCCTTGATTGTGCCGGCAAAGACCCGACGGTAATCAATGGCGGTATTATAAAACAGTATGCGACCGAATCCCGAATTGGTAATGCCAAAAACGGCAGTTCCGACATGATGATTATCGAAACCGATGAAAGCGACGGCAGCATTACGAAATTTAATCCCCGGGTCAGTGTTATCAATAATATAGCAAAAGATCATAAAGAAATTGCCGAGTTGCAGCGGTTGTTTCAGGACTTCGCCGACCACACTGCGGATACCGTTGTCATTAATAACGATTGCCCTGTGGCACGCTCAATCTCTGCCGCGCGAAGGATCGCGTTTGCCGTGTCGGCACCCAGTGATATAGTTATAGAACAGGTGCAGATGTGGGCGACCGGCATACAGTTTGCCGCGCTGGGCACCGTGTTTCAGCTTCATATTCCCGGGATGCATAATGTGTATAATGCCGCTGCCGCGGTTGCCGCTGCGGTTGCGCTGGATATCCCGGTTGCCGTGATTCAGCAGGGGTTAGCGGAATTCAGAGGGATTCAACGCCGCCTGGATCACGTCGGCACAATAGACGGTATTCAGGTGGTGGATGATTTTGCCCACAATCCGGATAAGATCGCCGCCTCTGTCAACACCCTGAAAGCGATGGGTGAACGTCTCATCGTCATTTATCAGCCTCATGGCTACGGGCCCACCCGCTTTTTGTTGCGGGAACTTGCTGCATGCTTTTCTGCATTTCTCCGGCCGTCGGATATGCTGTTTCTGCTGCCGGTTTTTGACGCCGGCGGCACTGCTGATCGCAGCATTTCTTCCCGGGATCTGGCGCAACAAATCCACGGCCCACAGGTGGAATGCGAGCAGGAGCGAAACCGGGTTCTCGAGCGGGTAACGGCGTTGGCATCCACCGGTGATGTGATCACAGTGATGGGCGCGCGCGACGATACCCTGACGCAATTTGCCCACACACTTGCGGAGTTGCTGCGCACGCGCCATAAGCAGTAACAAACAGTCCTCTGCCGATCAACAGCTCCCGCGCCTGCCCGTGACGCATCAGTCGCCCTGCTTCCGCAGACTGACAGGCATTACTGCCAAAAAATATATTTTGCATTATTTACCGTCTCGGTTAACAATATAAAGAAAGCAATGAAACCAGAGCCAACAGGGATTTTCGCATCACACCGTGAAAGGATTACTGTTATGACACTGCAGATTTACAATACGCTGAAAAGAACCAAAGAGCCGTTTGTTCCCCTCAAACCCGGTTCCGTCGGTATGTATGCGTGCGGGGTGACTGTGTATGACTTGTCCCACATCGGCCATGCCCGGGCGCTGGTGGTCTTTGATGTGATTTACCGGTATTTGAAATATCGGGGATATACGGTTACCTATGTGCGCAACTATACTGATATTGACGACAAAATCATCAAACGCGCCCAGGAGGAGGGGGTTACCTATAAAGAAATCGCTGAGCGCTACATTCAAGAATTTGATTACGATATGGAACTGCTGGGCATGGAGAAACCCACGGTTTCGCCGCGCGCCACCGATCATATCGCGGAAATGATTACCATGATACAAATCCTCATAGACAAAGGCTTTGCCTATGTCGTGGACGGCGATGTTTATTTTAATGTGGGAAAATTTCCCGCATACGGCAAACTCTCCGGGAAAAACATAGAGGAACTAAACGCTGGTGCCCGCATCGAAGTTGATGAACGTAAGCAGAACCCGCTGGATTTCGCCCTTTGGAAACGGAGCAAGGAAGGAGAACCGTTCTGGGAGTGTCCCTGGGGCAGGGGCCGTCCGGGCTGGCATATTGAATGTTCGGTTATGAGCCAGAAGTATCTGGGCAAAACCTTTGACATTCACGGCGGGGGCATGGATCTGATCTTCCCGCACCATGAAAATGAGATTGCTCAGGCCGAGTGTGCTTCCGGCGAGCCCTTCGCCCGCTATTGGATACACAACGGATTTGTCAACATCAATCAGCAGAAGATGTCAAAATCCCTGAAGAATTTTTTTACCATCCGAGAAATTCTTCACACCTATCATCCGGAAGTGCTGCGGTTGTTTTTGCTCTCCAATCATTACCGCAGTCCGGTGGACTACTCGGAACAGAACCTGGCTGAAGCAAAATCGGGACTTGACCGGTTTTACGCCCTGTTGAAAGATCTTGACGAGATGACCAATCTGAATGCTGGAAGTGCTCCGCAGAGTCTTGGGGAACGCAACCTGGTGAAGGAGTTGCAGGCGTTTCCGGACACCTTTCACCGGGCGATGGATGATGACTTTAATACCGCAGAGGTCTTGGGACATCTTTTTGTGTTGACCAGAAGCCTCAATGCGCTGGTTAATCAGAAAAAGAAATTCCCGACATTCCAGCTTGCAGAGGGAACGCGCGCGCTGGCAAAACAACAGTTCCGTTTGGTGGGCGAGGTTTTCGGGCTGTTCAGAGAAGCGCCGCAAGACTATTTTCAGAAACAGCGGGACAAAGGGCTGGCCGCGGCTGCTATTTCTCAAGAAGAAATTGAACAATTAATTAAAATGCGCGAACAGGCGCGCGGGGCGCGGGATTTTGCACAGGCTGATGCAATCCGCGCGCAATTGCTGGAGAAGGGAATCGTGTTAAAAGATACGCCCCAGGGGACCGAATGGACGACAAAGGGCTCCTAATTTTGTGGCATACTCCCTGGTAATGGGTTGCATATCCGATGCGGTTTAAACTGGTTTCTTCGTACCAGCCTCAGGGCGACCAGCCCCAGGCAATCCAGAAGCTCAGCGCAGGGGTGCGCGCAGGCCGGAAGCACCAGGTGCTGATGGGTGTGACCGGCTCCGGCAAAACCTTTACCATGGCAAATGTCATTCAAGAGGTCCAAAAACCCACCCTGGTAATTGCCCCAAATAAAACCCTGGCAGCGCAGTTGTATGGCGAATTCAAGGAATTATTTCCCGAGAATGCGGTGGAGTATTTTGTCAGCTATTATGATTATTATCAGCCGGAAGCGTATATTCCGACCACCGACACCTATATAGAAAAGGATTCATCCATCAACGATGAGATAGACCGCATGCGCCATGCCGCCACTGCGTCGCTGTTTTCCCGGCGCGATATTATTGTCGTGGCAAGCGTATCCTGTATTTACGGTTTGGGCTCGCCGCAGGAATATAACAATATGCTGGTAGTGGTGCGCGACCGGGCGCAGGTATCACGCGATGAACTTCTGGCGCGGCTGGTAGAAATCCAGTACGAACGCAGCGATTATGACTTTCATCGCGGCACGTTTCGGGTCAGGGGCGACATCGTAGAAATCTTCCCCGCCTATGAAGATACCCGGGCAATCCGCCTTGAGTTTTTTGGCGATACGGTGGAGGCGATCAGCGAGGTGGATCCAATCCGCGGCATGGTGCTGCGTCCCCTGGGGCATGTGCATATTTATCCCAACAGCCATTATGTAACCACCCGGGACAATCTCCAGCGCGCCATTGCTGCGATTAAGCAGGAGCTTGCCGAGCGCATTGCATATTTTCAGTCGCAGAATAAACTGCTGGAAGCGCAGCGCATCAGGGAGCGCACTCTGTTTGACATAGAGATGATGGAAGAGATGGGCTACTGCAACGGCATTGAAAACTATTCGCGGCATCTGGACGGGCGGCAGCCGGGGCAGCCGCCGTATGTTCTGCTGCATTATTTTCCTGATGATTTCCTGCTCTTTATAGATGAGAGCCACATCTCGATTCCGCAGCTTCACGGTATGTATCATGGTGACCGATCGCGCAAGGAAACATTGGTGGAATACGGCTTTCGCCTGCCCTCTGCCCTTGATAACCGGCCGCTCACCTTTGCCGAATTTGAACGCAAGGTAAACCAGGTCATTTATGTGTCGGCGACGCCTGCTGAATATGAGCTCAAGAAATCCCGCGGTGCGGTAATCGAGCAGATTATCCGGCCGACCGGTCTCATGGATCCGGCGATCGAGGTGCGGCCTGTTTCCGGGCAGGTGGATGATCTCTACGGCGAAATACGCAAACAGGTAGCGGCCAAGGAACGGACGCTGGTGGGAACCCTGACCAAACGGATGGCCGAAGATCTGACCGAGTATTACGCCGAGCTTGGTCTGCGGGTGCAGTATCTTCATTCAGAAATTGATACGCTGGAACGGATGAACATCCTGCGCGATCTGCGCCTGGGAAAATTTGACGTCCTGATTGGCATTAATCTGTTGCGCGAAGGCCTTGACCTGCCGGAAGTGTCGCTGGTGGCAATCCTCGATGCCGACAAGGAAGGCTTTCTGCGCTCTGAGCGGTCACTCATTCAGATCTGCGGCCGCGCCGCGCGCAATATCAACGGCCGGGTCATTCTCTACGGCGACGTGGTGACGAAAAGCATGCAAGCCACCATCAGCGAAACGACGCGCAGGCGCAAAATCCAGGAGGAGTTTAATAAGCGTCACGGCATCTCCCCGGAATCCATCCGCAAAGGTATCACCGATATACTCAATTCGGTCTATGAGAAAGATTATGTGACTGTGCCGCTGGTTGCCGAGCCTGAGATGCCGTATATTGCGAAAAAGCAGGTGCCCAAATTGATCAAAAAATTGCGCCGCGAGATGTTTGAAGCAGCAAAAAAGCTTGAGTTTGAACGAGCGGCAGAGCTGCGCGACCAAATCGTGCGTCTGGAACAAACCGAACTGAAATATCTTGACAATGTAGCCTGAATCCCATATTTTTTAATCGCCGTTCGCGGTGTGCAGTGGCGTTCGTTTTTGCGCACGCCGAGATGATGGTAACGTGCCGGCGTGGTGGAACTGGCAAACGCAGGGGACTCAAAATCCCCCGGGCCCTGCGCCCTTGAGAGTTCGAGTCTCTCCGCCGGCACCACTATTACGCTTACACGGTCGCTTATATTTTACCCAAAACCTCTTGCATTCTTCGCCCGTGCTCTTCGTGGCCCCCGAAAATTCTTTGACGGGTATTAATGCAAGAGGTTTTTTCTATTCTGAAAAGTGGACCTTCGCCCGATGGCGTCGCGGGATGATTTTTAAAGATCTCTGTTTCTCGCTTTGAAATTCAATTGACAATACAAGAAATTTCTTCTATAAGTTAAAACCCTGACGAAACTTCGCAAAAGTAAAACGACAACGTTCCCCAGTAGCTCAGTCGGTAGAGCAGGTGGCTGTTAACCACCGGGTCCGTGGTTCGAGTCCGCGCTGGGGAGCCATGTTGATCAGAATCCCTCCTGCCGTTTCAGGAGGGATTTTTTATGGCAGAGAGAGATATGCCGTATTACGTGTACATCCTGGAGAACAGCGCAAACGGTCGCCTCTATATTGGTCATACCAACAATCTGGAACGGTGCGTCGCTGAGCATAATCAAAGGCCTGTGCACAAACGTCGCTATACAAGCCGCCACTCTGGGCACTGGACAGTCAGATATTCTGAATCGCATGAAACCAGAGGCGCTGCCATGCAACGGGAGCGATACCTGAAAAGCGGGGCCGGCCGCACTCTCAAAAAACCGTTCTTTTGGTAAACGGCACGCTTCTTCCCTTTTACATCGCTGCCGTTTTTCTGTCCGCAAACCCCGCGCCCTTATCATGTGAGAACTTCTTTATTGACATACCTTCGCCTCAACCCTATACTTTCTTCATTTGCAAGCTCGATGAGAATCGCATGATCCGGGCCATGCTCTGGAATCCGGAGCGGCTCCTCCATGCCCTCTATGAGCTGCGCAACCAGGGGCTCATCAGCAAGATCTTGGAAATTGATAACATCCGCCAGTTTACGACCAAATACACGCTCGCCGGAGTAGTCGCACTGATGTGCGAAGGGGGAAGGGTTAAAAGGGGAAATGGGAAATTGGGGATGAAAAATACGGGAATCATAGAAGCCATTCGTCGGAACTCACGGTTCCCGGCGGGCGGCGCCTCTATGGCGTTCTGGGCACCTACGCTCAGCTCGACGGATTCGCCAATAAGCTGAACCAGGCCAGGACCACCGATTGCAATCCTTTTCCCAAGCCCGTCAACGTAAACCGAGGCATTCTGGATGCCATCCCGGATGACGAATTCAAACAGCTTGCTGAAAACGAGGCCAAACGCCCTGAACCAACAGCCGCCCATGTGGGCCTTTGAGCGGTTTCTGCGCGCGAATCTTACCGGCAAGGGCATTCTCGTCCTGTCCAATCTGGAGATGCTCTTTGCCTATCGCATCGAGCTGAACCTCTTACGAACCATGGCGGCGGACGTGGATCGGGTGCTGCTTCTTCTGCCCGGCCGGAGGTCGCGCGGTCGGATCATTATGTTTCATGAAATGGACGAGGGCCTGCCTGCGCCGGGCGCAGCGCAGCAGGCAGGCGACTACACGCTGCCCACGAATCTGATAGCTGAAACCACCTCTGGGAGATAAAAGGGGAATAGGGAAAAGGGTTAAAAGAGAAAATGGGAAGGGCGCCGATAAAAAAATTTGAGGATTTACTGGTTTGGCAGAAGGGGATTTCCCTGGCAAAAGAAATTTATTTGCTTTGTTCTTCCGGAAAGATTAGCAAGGATTTTGGGCTTAAAGACCAAATGCAGCGTGCCGCTGTTTCAATCCCTACTAATATTGCAGAAGGATTTGAAAGAACTTCTCGCAAAGAATATCTCCAGTTTCTTAATATAGCCAAAGGATCGGCAGGCGAACTGCGAAGTAGGCTCGCCTTTGAAATAGAATATCTTGCACCGGAGCAGTTCGATCTGATAAACGGTATGACTATCGAAGTAAGCAGTTACCTCGCAAATCAAATCAAGGCCATCAGAGGATCAGAATAATGAAGAAGCGTAGTCCCTCTTCTACTCTTTCCCTTTTCCGCTCTTCCCCTCTTCCGAAAATGCCCGAGGGCTACTATTCCGGCGATAAACCGAACCCGAACCTGCGGGCATTCGTGGAACAGCATCTAAAAGAACGGCCATACGATCCTGAAACAGACGATTATGATGTGCCGGCTTTTGACAAACCCATTGAGACCACCAAGGCAACGGCCATCTACAACATGCACACCTACTGGTCGAAGAAACCCCACGACGCCATCCGCCAGTATATAAGGCACTATACCAAACCCGGCGATCTGGTGCTCGATCCCTTTTGCGGTTCCGGCGGCACAGCCCTCGCTGCACTCATGGAGGGCCGCAAGGCCATTGCCATTGACCGCTCTCCGGCTGCGACCTTTATCACCAAGAACTACTGCACGCCGGTGGATGTAGAAGAACTTCAACGGGCCTTCGAGGAACTCAAACGCAAGGTCAAGCCGGAGATTGATTGGCTCTATGAGACGCGATGCGACCGCTGCGGCGGCAAGGCAACCCAGAAACCGGCAAAATAAATCACTCGGCTTTTTTTGTCGAATACCCACCAAGGACAACAGTGTTTCCATACAACATGGCGATGAATAACGCAGAGAAACAAAATAAATCCAAAGGCATTGTCTCCTGGCCGGAAGACGAACGGCCGCGGGAAATGCTTTTGGCAAAAGGCCCAGAAGCGTTGAGCGATTCCTCCCTTCTGGCGATCCTTCTTCGCACCGGCAAAAAAGGTCAAAACGCCGTTGAGCTTGGCCGGGAATTGATGGATCGCTTCGGCGGTTTTGCGGGGCTACTTTCCGCAAGGGTCGAGGATATGATGCAGGTCAAGGGCATGGGCAAGGCCAAGATCGCCCAGATTCTTGCCGCCATGGAGATCGTCAAGAGGCAGACGCGCCAGCCCCTGCAAAAGAAAAATATCATCGAAAACCCCGATGTCCTTTACGAGTATCTCAAGACCGCCATGCAGAATAATCCGAGGGAGGAGTTCCGGCTGCTTCATCTGAACCGCTCAAAGCACCTGATTGCCGAGGATACACTCTTTCGTGGGACGGTGGACGAATCCGCCGTTTACGGCCGGGAGGTGATTGAAGCAGCCCTGCGCCGCAAGGCCTCGGCCCTGATATTTGCCCATAATCATCCCAATGGCCCGGCCAAAGCAAGCGATGAAGACATTGCGCTTACCCTGTCGCTTGTCAATGCCTGCAAGGCTGTTCAGATCCCCGCCCTGGATCATATCATCATCGGTCAGGATGGTTTTACGAGCATTAAAAGAACTCACCCGGAAATATTTACGTAAGGAGAGCACGCGCATTGAGAAAATTGACCCTTCCCAAACTTGAACATCATCTTTTTGCCGCCGCAGACATCCTACGGGGAAAGATGGACGCCTCGGAATACAAGGAATACATCTTCGGCATGCTTTTTTTGAAGCGCTGCTCCGATGTGTTCCAGGAAGAATACGAAAGGATCATTAACACCAATCTTGAAAAAGGCCGCTCACAGGAAGAGGCTGTCAAACGGGCCGAAGATCCCGCCCGATACACCCATTTTTTTGTTCCCAAACAATCCCGCTGGGAAACGCTCCAACATGCCCACCAGAACATCGGAGACGAACTGAACAAGGCGCTTTTGGGCCTGGAGCATGAAAATCAGGGGCTCGACGGCGTGCTCGCCCATATTGATTTCAACAAAAAAGTGGGCAAGACAAAGATTCCGGATCAGAAGCTTCAGGAGCTCATCGTCCATTTTAACAAATACCGCTTGAGAAACGAGGACTTTGAATTTCCAGACCTGCTCGGCGCGGCCTATGAGTATCTCATCGGCGAGTTTGCCGATTCTGCAGGCAAAAAGGGCGGCGAATTCTATACCCCAAGGGATGTGGTGCGGCTTATGGTTCGTATCCTAAAGCCGCAGGAAGGCATGCGCATCTACGACCCCTGCTGCGGTTCCGGCGGCATGCTGATTCTTTCCAAGCAGTATGTGGAGGAGCACGGCGGAAATCCCAACAACCTTGCCCTTTACGGCCAGGACAATAACGGCGGGGTCTGGGCCATCTGCAAGATGAACATGATCCTCCACGGCATACCGGACGCCAATATCCAAAACGAGGATGTCCTCACCACCCCCATGCACCTGGACGCAGGCGAGCTCATGCGGTTTGACCGGGTGATCACCAATCCGCCCTTCAGCCAGAACTATGCCAAGGCCGGGATGAAATTCCCGGAGCGTTTCAAATACGGCTTTTGCCCGGAAACCGGCAAAAAAGCGGACCTGATGTTTCTTCAACACATGCTGGCCGTGCTTCGGCCCGGCGGCATCATGGCCACAGTCATGCCCCACGGCGTGCTCTTCAGGGGCGGTGAAGAAAAAAAGATCCGCACCAAAATCATTGAAGAGGACCTGCTGGAGGCGGTCATCGGCCTTCCGCCCAACCTCTTTTACGGCACGGGCATTCCGGCCTGCATCATGGTCTGCCGGGCAAAAGGCGCAAAACCGGAAGAACGCAAGGGCAGAATCCTTTTTATCAACGCGGATCGGGAATACTTTGCCGGTCGCGCCCAGAACTACCTCAGGCCGGAACATGTGGAAAAAATCGTCTCCGCCTTTGACGCTTTTTGCGACATCCCTGGCTATGCCGCGGTAGTGGATAAAAGCGCTATCGAGGCCAATGACTGGAACCTCAATATCCGGCGCTATGCGGACAATGCCCCGCCGCCCGAACCCCATGATGTGCGCGCCCATCTGCTGGGCGGCGTTCCCAAAAGGGAAGTTCAAGACAAGATGCCCCTTTTTGAGGCCCACGGTGTTTTGCCAGGCGTGATCTTTGTGGAGCGCGATAAGGACTACTATGATTTTGATCCCGCTCTCGCCGAAAGGGCGGACATCAAAAAACGCATCGAAAGCGACCCGGGGCTCAAGAACAAAGAGGCTCAGCTCCATGAGGCCTTCAGCCGCTGGTGGAATGAGCATAATTCTGTTTTGCAAAACCTGCCTGAGAAGGCCAATGTCATGACCGCCCGGGCAGCGCTTTTGACCGCCTTTGATCAGACCCTGACACCCTGCGGGCTTTTAGACCGCTTCAAGGTGGCAGGCGTCTTTGCCACCTGGTGGAGCGAAGTGCTCTATGACCTCAAAACTCTGGTAGCCCAAGGCTTTGGCGGACTGATAGACGGCTGGATCGATACCATTGAAGACGCCATGGAGGATAAAAAGGAAAACAACTACGAACCGGAAGAAGACCCGCTGGTGGTTCGGCTTGTTCCGGAATATCTGGAGGAACTGGTGCAGGCCAGGCAGAAAATAGACCTTCTTGAGCAGGAAAAGGAGGCCTTTGAGGCAAAGGAAAATGATGAGGATGATGCCGGGGATGAGAACGAAGAAGAACGCCCCAATTATGCGGAAAGGCTAAAAACGCAACTCAAGGAGCTCAAAAACACCATTAAAGATGATAAGGCAAAAATCAAGCTCTTGAGCGGCACCCCAAAGACAAAAGGCTCCATTAAATCCATGGAGGCCGCAGGCGCAAACACAGCGCCCCTTAAAGCCCAGTTAAAAGAATTGACTGCCAGAGTCGCGCCGTTGGAAGTAGAAATCAGCCAACTGGAAGCAGAGCTTGGCCCCTACAATGAGATTCTGGAAAAACTCAAAGAGACCAAAAGGCAATACAAGATTCTTCAGCAGCGGTTCATCGAGCGCCTGCGCGCCGCGCGGGAAAAAATGAGCGATGCTGAATGCACGACCCTGGTGCTTGACATCCTCAAGGGCAAACTCGCCGCCCACCTCGAAACCTACATCGTCAGCCACCGCCAGGAAGTGGTAGCGGCGTTTGAGAATTGGTGGGAGAAGTATAGGGTGACGATGGAAGATATAGAATCATCGAGAAAATATTATGAACTTGAAATGAACAAAGTGCTATCACGTATTGGGTACAAGAATGGTTAAAATGATAAAACTACAAGAAATTGCAACCCTGACAATGGGTCAATCTCCATCTTCTCTGTTTGTTAATGATGGCCTTACTAATATACCATTCTTACAAGGCTGTGCAGATTTCGGGTATATTTATCCATCTGCCAAAGTGAGCTGTTCTTTTCCAAAGAAGGTTTGTCAAGATGGCGATATCCTGGTTAGTGTGCGAGCGCCTGTTGGTTCTTTAAACAAGGCCAATCAAGCTTATTGCATTGGTAGAGGAATAGCAGCTATCAGCTTCAACGACGGTGTCAATAAGCACTTTGGCTGGCACTTATTGAACTATTGGGTTGACAATTTAAAATCAGTTTCACAAGGGTCAACCTTCGAAGCAATAAGCAAATATGACCTTGCAAATTTACTTGTTTCTTATTTTGAAAAGCAGGATCAGGATGCAATCGCCCACATCCTCGACACCCTTGACGAGGCGATACAGAAGACCGAACAGTTAATTTCCAAGCTCAAGGCCATCAAGCAGGGCCTGCTCCACGACCTCCTCACCCGCGGCCTCGATGAAAACGGCAATTTAGGAAATTTAAGAGATAGATGTAAGACTGCAACAATTGAGCAAATTCTCAGGAAAACTCCAGGCGCAATTAAAATTGGACCATTTGGGAGCCAAATAAAAAAGGAGGATTTTGTCAATAATGGTTATAAGGTATATGGTCAAGAAAATATTATTTCAGATGATTTCGAGATAGGAAATCGATTTATTACTGAGGCGAAATTTTGTTCGTTGAAATCTTGCGAGTTATACCCAGGAGATATTGTAATAACAATGATGGGGACTGTTGGCGCCTGTTCAATATTTCCTGAAAATTCTAAGCCCGGAATCATGGATTCGCACCTATTAAGAATACAAGTGGATAGAGAGATGGTAGATAGCAACTATTTAAAAATTGTTATTTCAGATACAGAAATTATACGTAAACAAATAGCTAAAATGAGTCATGGTAGCATAATGAGCGGGTTAAGTTCTGCAATCATTAAAAAGTTATCTTTCCCATTACTTGATTTAAAGGAGCAGTTACGGGTTGTTAGTGTCGTTGATAGCTATAATCATTATGTTAAGACTGAACAAAACTACCTCTCCAAGCTCCGCCTCCTCAAAAAAGGCCTCATGCACGATCTTTTAACCGGCAAGGTCCGGGTAAATATACCATCAGAGGAAACAGAACATGAAAATAGCCACCATTCTTGATCAGAATCGGTTGGAGGAATAATCCATGACCAACCTGCCCGCCAACCCGCCCCGCTCCGAGTTCCTCATCTACCAGACCGAGGATGGGCGCACACGTATTCAGGTCCGGCTGGAAGATGAAACAGTTTGGCTGACGCAGAAGCTCATGGCAGAACTGTTCCAGAAGAATGTGCGGACCATCAATGAACATATCCGCAACATCTACGAGGAGGGGGAACTTTCACCGGAGGCAACTATCCGGAAATTCCGGATAGTTCAACCCGAGGGTTCCCGGCAGGTATCAAGGGAGGTAGATTTCTATAATCTGGATGTCATCATCTCGGTGGGTTACCGGGTCAAATCCCATCGCGGCACCCAGTTCCGCATCTGGGCCACCCAGCGGCTGCGGGAATATATCGTCAAGGGCTTTACCCTGGACGACGAGCGGCTCAAGCAGGCGGGCGGCGGCAACTATTTCGATGAACTGCTGGCCCGGATCCGGGATATCCGGGCCTCGGAAAAGGTCTTTTGGCGCAAGGTGCTGGATATTTACGCCACGAGCATCGACTACGATCCGAACACGGAGATGTCGCGCCGATTTTTTCAGATCGTTCAGAACAAGATGCACTGGGCAGCTCACGGCCACACGGCCGCCGAGATCATTGCGGGACGGGCCGATGCCGAAAAACCTCACATGGGGCTCACCTCATGGACCGGCGCCCGGCCAACCCAGGAGGATATCGAGATCGCCAAAAACTACCTGGGCGCCGAGGAACTGGACACCCTCAACCGGATTGTGACCATGTATCTTGATTTTGCCGAGCTTCAAGCCTTAAGCCGCAAACCCATGTATATGAAAGATTGGATCGCCAAGCTTGATGAGTTCCTCAAGATTAGCGAACGGGTCATCCTCACCCATGCAGGGAAGATCAGCCATGAAGAGGCCCTTGAGAAGGCACGGATCGAATATGAAAAATTCCGCAAACAGGCATTGGAAGAGCCTTCGCCGGTGGAGCGCCACTTCATCGAAGCGGTGAAGGAAGTGAAGAAACTGGAAAAGAGGAAACCACGGAAAAAGGAACAATGCTAGTGATTGATGTAAAGTGCAATACAAACACATTGCCGTTTTGAACAAAATGTGGGGGTAAAGTTTCTGATGACCAAAATCAGACCCAGCGGCGGCTACCGGGCTACCGCAAGTTTTCAAACCGCCACCTTGATTTATGATGCCACCTATTGGTTCTGCGAAAAATTTCTTGACCCGCATTCCCGCATGACAGACCAGATGGTGCAGGCAGCGCGATCCGGCCGCCAGAACATTGCCGAAGGCAGTCGGGCCGCGGCAACCTCATCCCAGACAGAGTTGCGGCTCCTTAATGTGGCACGGGCCAGCCTGGAGGAGCTTTTGCTTGATTTTGAAGACTATCTGAGGCACCGCCGCTTTACACAATGGGCGCTGGATTCCACGGAAGCCCGGGCCGTGCGTGACTTGCCAAGGAAGTTTAGGGAAGATCGGACTAATCCGTCGGATCCGACTGATCCGACGGATCTCAAAGACCTGACAGACCCAGAGCGCTGGGCGCTGTATGCGCCATGGCTTGAGCATGATAACCCTGCGGTGCGGGCAAATGCCATTATCTGCCTGATCAACCAGGCCAATTACCTGCTGGACCAGCAGATTGCCAGCCTTGAAAAGGGCTTTGTGGAGGCTGGCGGCTACAGCGAGCAACTGGCGGCGGCAAGGCTGGCCTTTAGGGCGAAGAAAAGGCTTGATCGGTCGGATCAGGCAGATCGGACGGATCAGATACCCTCCTGCCCCCAATGCGGGAAGCTGATGGTGCTTCGCACCGCCAAAAGCGGGAAAAACGCAGGCAGCCAGTTTTGGGGCTGTTGCGATTACCCGGATTGCAAGGGAATGGTTAAGCTATGACAACGCTGCCTGATGAAAAAACCTATGTGGAGCTTCCCTTTATTGAGCAACTCAAAGGGATGGGATGGCAGCATATTGATGGAGACATTGACGTTCCCTATCTGACGGAACGGGAGAGCTTCCGCGACGTTCCGCTCACCGGCAGACTCAGAAAAGCCGTGCGGGCAATCAACCTCACGGAGGACGGCAAACCGTGGCTAGATGAGACGCGCATCAATCAGGCAGTCAACAGACTCCTGCGGATCAGTTCGCCCAAACTTATGGAGGCAAACAAAGAGGCCTTTGAATGCATTGTGGGGGGCGTTCAGGTGGACGGCGATCCCATCCTGCACGGCGGAAAAGACACGACCATCAAACTCATTGATTTCGACCATCCGGAGCGAAACGATTTTCTGGCGATCAATCAGTTTCGCGTGGATCTCCCCGGCGGCAATTCCTTTATTGCGCCCGATATCGTGCTTTTCGTCAATGGCATCCCTCTGGCGGTCGTTGAGTGCAAGAGCCCAAAACTGACAAACCCCATGGAAGAAGCGATTAATCAGCTTCTGCGATATTCCAATCAGCGCGAGGGGGTCGAGGAAGAGGAAGGCTGCGAAAGGCTTTTTTACTTCAACCAGATCCTCGTTGCCACCTGCCGTCAGAAGGCAGCTGCGGCTACTGTGGGGGCAGGCTATGAACATTACATGGAGTGGAAAGATACAAGCCCTGTGCCCATGAGCGAGGTTGCCCAGTCTCTTGGTAAAAAGGAACTCAACAGCCAGGAGAAGCTCATTGCCGGGATGTTCAGAAAAGAGCATCTTCTCGATATCGTGCGAAACTTTATCCTCTTTGACGACAAAGAGGGCAGGATCATCAAAATGGTCTGCCGTTATCCTCAATTCCGGGCGGTTCAAAGGGCTGTAGAGCGATTGAGAATAGGCAAGTCCAAGCGGCAAACAGGCGAGGAGGATCAACGGGGCGGAATCATCTGGCATACTCAGGGTTCCGGAAAAAGTTACACCATGGTCTTTCTTGTCCGCAAGATGCGCACCCTGCCGGATTTAAAAGACTTCAAGGTGGTCATTGTAACAGACAGGATTCAGCTGGAAGGTCAATTAAAGGAAAGTGCCTCCCTTGCCGGAGAAACGATTTATCACGCCGACAGCAAAGACCGCCTGGCGGAACTGATGCGGGATACCAGCTCCAATATTGTCTTTACGATGATCCAGAAGTATCAGGAGCGGGAAGCGCCAAAGACCGACGAATACGAGATGCCGGAGTTCGAGTTGCAAAAGGCCGCCGGTTGGAAAGGAAAATCAAGGGGCGAATACGAGCTTCCGGTCATTTTCCCCTTATGGAACACCTCGGAAAAGATCCTGATCCTCACTGATGAGGCGCACCGTTCCCATACAAGCCTGCTTCACGCCAATATGATGCGGGCACTGCCCTATGCCGCAAAAATCGGATTTACCGGAACGCCCATCATCGCCGGCAAGGGCAAAAAGACCTATGAAATCTTCGGCGACTATATTGACCGCTACACCATTGAGGAATCCCAGCAGGATGGCGCTACGGTCAAGATCCTCTACGAAGGCCGCAAGGTGAATGCCAAAGTGGAAGACGGCCGGACCCTCGATCAGTTCTTTGATGACATGTTTCGCTCCAAGACCGAGGAAGAGCGTGAAGCGATCCGCCGCAAATATGCAACGGTTGAAAATATTCTTGAATCGCAGAATTTGATTGAAGCCAAGGCTGCGGATATGCTTCTTCATTACGCAGCCAATATCCTACCCGGCGGATTCAAAGCTCAGGTGGTGTCGGTCAGCCGCAGGGCCGCCATCCGCTATTGTGAGGCATTTACCAAGGCAAGGGAAAAGCTGTTGAAACGGATTGCAATCCTCGATCCAGGTCTGTTTGAACTCTCTGACGAAAAGCAGCGGGAGCTTGACGAGGAGACACGTTTTTTAATGATTGCGGCCAGGCAAAAGGAGTTGCTCGAAAAACTCGAATTTGCCGCCATCATCTCTGGCGATCACAATGACCCGCCGAGCTATCAGCCCTACACAGACAAGTCCGTGCATGAAACGCTTGTGGGCAAAAACGGGAGATTCAAAAAACCTCTTTCCGAAGCCCCCCTCGCAATCATTGTTGTGAAAAGCATGTTGCTGGTAGGATTTGATGCCCCGGTTGAGCAGGTACTGTATCTGGACCGCTTTATGGAAGGCCATGAACTTCTTCAGGCCATTGCGCGTGTGAACCGATGCAAGAGCGGAAAGACCCACGGTCTTGTGGTGGATTACTACGGCGTGGGCGACAGATTAAAAGAAGCCCTTTCCATGTATGCGCAAACAGATATCAAAGGAGCACTCATCAGTATCAAAGACGAATTGCCGAAATTAGAAGACCGCCACCGCCGTGTGCTGGAGATATTTCTCAAGGGTGGAATCGACGACCTCACCGATATCGATGCATGCGTGAACCTGCTGAGGGATTTGGAAATCAGGGCGCAATTCATCCGCTGCTTCGGCGACTTTGCCGAGAGCATGGATATCATCATGCCGCGTCCCGAAGCCCTTCCCTATGTATATGATTTCAAATTACTGGGTTTTATCAACAAGACCGCCGCCAATCGTTATCGGGATGCACAGCTCAACATCGCAGGGGTCGGCGACAAGGTCAAAAAATTGATTGACGAATATATTGTCGCTCAGGGCGTTGACCCGAAGATTCCGCCAATTTCCATATTTGACGAGAATTTTGAAAAAAAGGTGGATGACCTGAAATCAAAAAAATCCCAGGCCCTGGAGATGGAACACGCGGCAAAATACCATATTCAAAAGCATTACAATGAAGACCCTGCCTTGTATAAAAAACTAAGTGAACGGCTCAAAGAAATTCTTGATACCTTTGGAGAAAACTGGGACGCCCTTGCAGAAGAACTCAAGAAATTCATTCGGGAAGCCAAGGCAGGCAGAAAAGAGGACGAAACCGGTTTGGATCCCAAAACACAGGCGCCTTTTCTGGGGGTTCTTATTGACGAATATGGACAGCCGCCTGACGAACAAAAAATGAAAGCATTTTGCGAGGCTATCATCGAAATTGTGGGGCATGTGAGCCAGGAGATCCGCATGCAGGATTTCTGGCGCCGAAAGCCCGCCCAAAATTTTTTACGAACATGGATTATCAGCGAGTTGGACGACAGGAACCTTCTTCCCTATGACAAGATTCATCGCCTTGCCGATCGTTTTATGGAGCTTGCAAAAACTCTGCATACACGGTTGGTGAATTTATGACGGATGTCTGGAAGATTGACGGAAATAGAATACGCTATAAAAAGGAGTGCGAGGAAAACTCTGAGTATCTCCGTTGAGCGAGACGGGTCTATTATAGTGGCAGCGCCCCGTGAGGCGACGGAGGATGCCATAAAAACTTATGTTCTCAGTAAACGCCTATGGATTCACCAGAAACTTTCTTTAAAAAAACGGACAAATAAAGAAAAGGTTCACCGCGAGATTGTTAACGGGCAAGGGTTTTTGTATCTGGGCAAGAGCTACCGGTTAAAATTATTGAAAGATGGAAATGACGACACGGCTACACCCAAGCCAAAAACGTCAAGACGATTACATTTCCATTGCGGGTATTTCGAGCTTCCAGAAACCGAGTTAAGTCAAGCGCGGGAACATTTTATTGGTTGGTACAAGAAAAGGACAGAAGAGCTTTTGAAAACCAGGATACCACGATACGTCAAGCGGGTCGGCGCTGAGGTAAAAAACTACCGTGTTCTCGATCTTGGAAACCGCTGGGCATCATGCGGGCCAAAAGGCACCCTGAATTTCAACTGGCGCATCGTAATGGCGCCGATCTGGGTGTTTGATTATATTCTTGTTCATGAACTGGCGCACATGATTCAAAAGGGGCATACAAAGGAATTTTGGCGGATTGTCACACGGGTCATGCCGGATCACCAGGAATACGCGGCATGGTTGCAGGAACACGGGGCAGAGTTGGATATTTAACGATCCATGGTCAAAAAACTTATCTGCGAGTGTGATGCAATTCGAAGCCACCAGAGAACAAGTCTTCAAGGCGGTTCCGGTCGTTGCGAATCTGGCCGACAAGTCCGATGTTACCGATGCGCCTGGGTGCTGTGGTTGGGAAATATGTCTTGACCCGTCTTTTGGTCTGCCGGAATGACGCCCTCTTGATTATCTCGTTGCATAGCCGTGGCTTACCAATCACAGGCCGAGTGGAGAACGGGTAGGAAGACGGTTGCATACGGGGAGCCGCGCTCATACGGCCAGCGCAGTCTGGCCTTTTTTTATAGCCTATTTCAGGTCTATTGGGCAGAGCCAATCCACCCGCACTTTTTTGTTTTAAAATTTCCGCGCTGATGTGCTAATATTTTTGACCAAACACGCACGATTCCGAGAACACTGCTTGCTGGAGGTATCGAATGGTTCGCGTCGGCATCATCGGGGGCACGGGATTTGACAGCCCGGATATTATTCAGGACATCACCAAAAAAAAGATTCACACCCCTTACGGCCCGCCCTCGGATTTGATAACCCTGGGCCGGTATGAACAGGTAGACGTGGCGCTGCTGCCGCGCCATGGCTCAGCGCACAATATTAACCCAACGCTGGTCAATTACCGCGCCAACATCTGGGCATTAAAAGAACTGGGCGTTACCCACATCCTGGCCATTACCGCGGTCGGCTCGCTGCGGGAGGAGATCGCGCCGGGCGATCTGGTATTTCCTGACCAGTTTATTGACCGCACCACCCAGAGGAAAGCCACGTTTTTTGAAGGGCATGCGGTCTGCCACATTCCCATGGCAGACCCTTTTTGTGAAACGCTGCGCACCCTGCTGGTGCGCGTGGCGGAACGGCTGGCGCTGAAGCACCACCGGCAGGGAACCATCATAACGATTGAGGGCCCCCGCTTCTCAACCCGGGCTGAGAGCAGAATGTATCGGCAATGGGGCGCTGATGTCATCAATATGAGCACGGTGCCGGAAGTGGTGCTGGCACGGGAAGCCGGCATCTGCTATGCCACCATTGCCATGAGCACCGACTATGACTGCTGGCATGCAAGCGAGGAGCCGGTTACCTGGGAAATCATTCAAAAGACCATGACCAAGAATGTGCAACAGGTAACAACCCTGCTGTTTAACGTGCTCAAAGAAATCACCGATGGGCCCTGCGCGTGCCGCGAGGCGGTAACGCAAGCTATCCTGTGACGCTCTACCCGAACCGTGTTACAGCGGCGGGGCAGACCCGGACGTGCCATCCTGACAAGGAGTTAACCGCGTGGATTTAAAGGCAAAAATAAGAAACATTCCCGATTTCCCCAAAAAGGGCATTCTGTTCCGCGATATTACCACGCTGCTGAAAGATGCGGCAGGGTTTCAGCAGGTGATAGATGCCTTTGCCCAGCGCTTTCAGAACGAGCCGGTGGATGTGGTTGCCGGCATTGAGTCGCGGGGCTTTATTATCGGCGGTGCCGTTGCCCACCGGCTCAAGAAAGGATTTGTGCCCATTCGCAAGCCGGGCAAGCTGCCGGCGGAGAAACTCTCGGCAGTGTATAGTCTGGAATATGGCACCGACTGCATAGAAATGCACGCGGATGCAATTGCCCAGGGCGATCGGGTCTTGCTGATTGATGATCTCCTGGCGACCGGCGGAACGATGAAAGCGGCCTGCGAATTGGTGGAAAAGGCCGGCGGCATTGTGGTCGCCTGCGCCTTCATCATTCATCTGGCCGGGCTGCAGGGAGAAAAAGGCCTGGGTAATTACCCCGTGTTCAGTCTGATAACCTTTGACTGACGATGCTTCCGCAGTGGTGATGAGACGAAACGATCATGGATAAAAAACGAGCTTTGTCAATTCTTGAAAAATTCCCCGAAGGCAACATCGTCGTGCTCGGCGATCTGATGCTTGATGAATACATTGAGGGCAGCATTGAGCGCATATCTCCCGAAGCACCCATCCCGGTGGTGAACATCTTTAATCAGGAAACGGACCGCCGCCTGGGCGGTGCCGCCAATGTATTTAACAATCTTCATTCGCTGGGCGGCCGGAACATCTTTCTCTGCGGCATTGTGGGGGATGATGATAACGGCGCGCGGTTGCGGGAAAAACTGCGCAGGATGAACGGTGATACCGAGGGGATTATTGTGGAACCGCGGCGGCCCACCACGGTCAAGACGCGCATTGTGGCGCATAATCAGCAGGTCATTCGTCTTGACCGGGAAGAACGGGCGCCGATCAGCAAAGAGATCCGCCGCCAGGTTATTGCCTATATTCTGAAAAAGCTGGACCATGCCCAGGCGCTGATCATTTCCGATTATGAAAAAGGGCTGATTACCGAGCAGCTCCTGCGCGTCATTATCCCCCAGGCCGTTAAGAAAAATGTCTGCGTAGCGGTTGATCCGAAATTCAGCAACTTCCGGCATTTCAAGAAAGCGACCATTGTGGTTCCCAATGTGAAAGAAGCGCAGGCATTTGTGCGCCATGAAGTAAAAACGATTGACGAAGTCGTTGCCGCCGCCCGGGCCATCATAAAAGCCCTTGATTGCCAGTATGTGCTGGTGAAAATGGGCGAACGCGGCATGGTGCTGGTGAACAAAACCGGACACTGTCTGAGCATTGAAACGGCCGCGGTTGAAGTGTATGATGTCACCGGTGCCGGCGATACGGTGATCAGCGCCCTGATGCTGGCACGCACCGCCGGCGCCACCTGGGAAGAGGCGGCGCGACTTGCCAATGCCGCCGCCGGCATTGCCGTGAGTCATCTGGGCACATCGCCGGTGGCGTTGGCCGAGTTGAAACACGCCATCCGCAGCAACAGGTTTCCCAATCTGTGAGCACGCCGCTATTACCCCAGCCGGTAAAGCTGGTCATGAGCCTTTTGACGGGCATGCCGCAGCTCATCGGCACAGTGTGCGAAGCGCTGCGTGCCCAGTTCGGCCCCATTGATTTTATGAGCGAGGCGCTGCCGTTTCACTTTACCCGCTACTATGAGGCAGAACTCGGGAGCAATCTCATACGCCGCATGATTAGCTTTCAGAACCTGATTGCACCGGAGCTGCTGCCCGATATTAAGCTGACGACCAATAGCCTTGAACAACGCTTCGCGGATGAACGCGGCAACCGAACCATCAACATTGACCCGGGCTATATTGCCCTGGCGCATTTGATTCTTGCGACGGGCAAGGGATTTGCGCATCGGCCGTATCTGCGTGACGGCATCTACGCAGACCTTACCCTTATTTTTCAGGCACATACGTTCAGGCCCCTGGCGTGGACATTCCCGGATTATCGGTCAGCAGAGATGATCAGTCTGCTCAACACGCTGCGCACACACTATCTCACCCAGTTGCGCAGCATGACCGCCCCAAAGGGATAAGGCGGGGCTTTTCGGAAACACCTGCAGCGCGGCTGCATCAGGCACAGGGAGAGCAACAATGGCAAAAAGCATGACTGGATACGGGCGCGGGGAATCGTCATTCGAGGGCAAAAAGATTATCGTTGAAATGCGGTCGGTTAATCACCGCTATTGCGATGTGTCACTCAGGGTCTCCCCGCGGTTTGCGGCAATGGAGGCAGAGATTAAGAAATTTATCAGCAATCGAACCGGCCGGGGCAAGGTGGACGTGAACATCCAGTTTGAGAACAGCGAGGAAGCAGCCTATGACTTGACCATTAACCTGCCGCTGGCAAAAGCGCTGTATAATGTGCTTGAAACCCTGCGGCAGGAATTAAACCTGCCCGGTGCGATCGATCTTGCCACGCTGCTGTCGTTTCGGGATATTATTGCGCCGGCAAAAGAGGTGCGCGCTCCCGCCGGCGACTTTGAAGCGCTCCGGCCACCGCTGGAACAGGCCCTTGCCGGGCTGCAGCAGATGCAGGAACAGGAAGGCGCGGAAATCACGGCAGATATGCGCGCCCGGCTGAAAACCGTCGGCGCGGCAATTGCAGAGATAGAGGCGCTGTTTCCCCGGTCGCTTGCCGAACGGGAACAAGCACTGCGGGAACGAATCAGCACCTGGTGCGCAGGCGTGGAGCTTGATGCGGGACGGATGGCGCAGGAAATAGCCTACCTGGTTGACCGGAGCGATATTACCGAGGAATTGATTCGCGTCAAGAGCCATATCAAACAGTTTGACCAATGGCTTGATACCACCGAGACCGTCGGACGCAAACTGGACTTCCTGCTGCAGGAAATAAACCGCGAGGTGAATACGATCGGCTCCAAGGCAAGCGATGCCGATATTTCGCGACAGGTGGTCGAGATTAAGAACGAATTGGAGAAAATAAGAGAGCAAGCGCAAAATATTCTGTAAGAATGCAGTTTTTACACAGCTTGATTGTGACTGAGATAGAGAAGCATATTCATGCCACACACTGCAAAACATTCCACCATGTTCATCGTATCAGCTCCCTCGGGAACCGGAAAAACCTCGCTCTGCAAAGCCGTCATCGGCACCATTCCCAACCTGATCTTTTCCGTATCCCATACCACCCGACCGCCGCGGCCGGGAGAGAAAGACGGCACTGATTATTATTTTGTTTCTCCCGAGGAGTTCAAGCAGCAGATCGCCGACCGCCAAATGGCGGAATGGACCGAAGTATATGGCAACTATTATGGGACGGCAACCAGCACCATAGAGCATGCGCTGCGCAGCGGCTGTGATTTGCTGCTGGATATCGAAGCGCAGGGTGCGCGGCAACTGCTGGAGAAATATCCAGACAGTATTACGATTCTGGTGCTCCCGCCCTCACTCGAAGAATTGAAGAAAAGACTCCGGGAGCGGGGCACCGACGATCCGGCAAGTATCGCCCGGCGGCTCAAGCAGGCGCAGGATGAGATCACGGCGATGTCGTGGTACCAGTATGTCGTGGTCAATGACCAGTTTGATGCCGCGGTTATGCAGCTCTCCGCAATCATCGTTGCCGAGCGCTGCCGCCGCAATCATCATATTATCGCGCAGATTATAGATAATGGCTCCTGCAATAAAAAATAGAATTATTATTGCCCTTGACGTGGATTCGCTGGAACGCGCCCGGGAACTGGTCGCCCAGTTGCGGTTCTCGGCCGGCGCTTTTAAAATCGGCAAGCAGCTTTTTACGCGTTACGGCCCTGAAGCAATTACCATGACCCACCGCATGGGCAGTGCCGTTTTTCTTGATCTTAAATTTCATGATATTCCCCATACCGTGGCATGCGCCGCCGCTGAAGTGGTGCGCCATGGCGTTTTTCTGTTTACCATCCACGCCCTGGGCGGGTTTGAGATGATGCAGCAGGCGGTCGCCACGGTAAGCCGGACAGCCCAGACGTTGCACACGCGACGGCCGCTGGTGCTTGCCGTAACCCTCTTGACCAGCCTTACTTCTGCCGACCTTGCCGCGCTGGGCATCACCGGGAGCATGGAAGACCAGGTGGTGCGTTTGGCGCGGCTGGCCCGCAGCGCGGGCGTGGATGGCGTGATTGCATCGCCGCACGAAATAGAGCTGATAAAAGCAGCCTGCGGGACAGATTTTTTAGTGGTAACCCCGGGCGTGCGGTTGCCGACCGGCAGGGTTGATGATCAGAAGCGGGTGCTCACGCCCGGTGAAGCAGTGCGGAAGGGTGCCGACTATATTGTCGTCGGCCGCCCGGTCATTGCGGCCGCTGATCCGCGCGCGGCCTTGCAGGCAATCATTGCGGACATTAAAAATCAGACTGTTGACAACGGAACGGAAACCGCCGGCAGTCGCTAATTGACCGCAGATAAACGCATCGCAAAAGGGCAGCAGTCTGCTCCCGGCTGCTACGAAGTTACTATGCTCATCCTCTACGGCATCCACCCAGTTCTTGAAGCACTGAAACAGCGCCCCCGGGCATTCCATCGGCTGTTTCTTGCGCCGGGCAAGGACAGTGCTGATGTGCGCCGGATACGGGCATTAGCCCATGCCGCACATATCCCTGCCGTGCCTCTCCCGCCCGGGGAATTAACCCAGCGGTGCCGGTCCGAGCAGCATCAGGGCGTGGTGGCGGAAGTTGAGCCGATTCCCCTGCTGGCAATAGAAGAACTCATTGCGCTCTGGAACAGGCAAAAAGAAAAAGCCCTGTTTCTCATCCTTGATTCCATTCAAGACCCGCAGAACTTTGGCGCACTCATTCGCTCCGCCTACTGCTGCGGCGCAACAGGTGTCATATTTCCCCAAAACCGCGCTGCCTCGGTTACCAGTGCGGTGGCCAAAGCGTCAGCGGGAGCAGTGGAACACATTCCCCTGTGCCGGGTGGTAAATATCGCCGCAACGCTTGAGCAGTTAAAAAAAGCCGGGGTCTGGATTGTCGGAACCGCGCCGGCGGCAAAAACCAGCATCTACGAATTTGATTTTAATCTGGATGTGGCAGTTATCATTGGCGCGGAAGGCAAGGGTATGCGGCATCTGGTCACCAGCAAATGTGACTTCTGCATCGCAATCCCCATGAAAGGTGAGCTTGATTCGCTCAATGCATCAGTGGCAGGGGCGGTGGTGCTGTTTGAAATTATGCGGCAGCGGCAGCATAAAAAAAACACCTTATGATCATCATACCAAAACAGGCAGCAGCCTTATGAGGCGTCTGCCTGTTTTGTTTTTTTAATGCCTGTCCTCTGTTACGATTCCCGCTCCGAAACTTTGTAGCCCTTATGGATTTCAGTATCTGCCCGATGCGCTGCAAGATTTTCTGCAACGGCATCAATTTTCTGGTCTAAAGAAGCTACCTTTTTATCCAGGGTATCAACTTTCTTATCCAGGGTATCAACTTTCGTCCCCAAGGTATCAACTTTCTTCTCCAATGTATCAACCTTCTTTTCAACTTTATCCAAGCGAACCTCAACGTTCATCAATCGCTGATCAACCTGATCAATTCGCCCATCGAGCCGCTCCTCCATCCGGTCCAGTTTCTCGGCAAGCATCTGTTGGCCTTCAACAACGAGGTCGAGCTTATGCTGAAAATCTTCTGCGAGAACTCCAACAGAGCGTTTAAATACTTCATCAATTTTTTTTAAATCTTCGCCGTTCATACGATGTATTATATGAGGTTATCGAAGCTACAAAAAGGACAATATACAATGTTTACATATATTCTCTACAGAGATATGTTAAAAGGTTAATGAAAGATGTATTATGTTATGAAACGCCTCTCGCCGCCTGGACAAAGGCGGCAACCTTGGCAAGATCCTTTTTGCCCCGGCAGATGTCAGTGCCGGTGCACGAGTCAACACCCCAGGGCTGCACAGCCTTTATTGCCGAAGCTACGTTGTCAGGATTAAGTCCGCCGGCAAGGATCACCGGCTTTCTGCACTGCTCCACAATTTTTCTGCTGACTGTCCAGTCATGCACCTTTCCCGTAATCCCGATCATGCCCGGCACTTCGGTGCTCCCATTTGAATAATCGCCGGCATAGGTATCAAGAATTAACATATCTGCCACGTCCTGATACTCCAGGGCAAGGGCCAGAGAATTAATTGTATCAGAACGGCCGGGTAGTCCTACCGGGATTGCCTGCAGCAGCTTTATGTCGCCCAGTTCGTTTTTGACTGCGCGCAGGTCATCAAGCGGCAGCAAATCAGTGCTGCACAGGTGCATGACTTGCGGCTTGATCTCACCGACGATGCGCAGTCCGGTCTCAAGATCGCAGAATACCGGCAGCAGCACGGTGGTCATTCGATCGCGCACCAGATCAACAATTTGTTTCATCAGCGCCCGGTCGTTTGGCTCATCAGCCACATCAAGCCCGATATAATCAACCCCCAGTGCGGCAAGAGCGGTAGCATCTTCAATGGTTTTGGCACCGTAAATCTGAACAATCATGATGTGCTCATAACGAAATTCCCTGGTAGCCAACAGCTATAGCTGAACAACGAAAACAGACGCGGATAACTCCGTCGCTCAGTCAGTGCGAGGAGTCCTGATTGTCAGGACGACGCGGCAATCCCAGAAAAGATTGCTTCACGTCGTTCGCAATGACCCTTCTGTTGTCGGCGTTGTAGAAGACGTTCTCTATGGCAAGGGAGATTCGGGGGAATTGTGAGGCAATTGTCCACCATCGCCTGCTATTTCTCCAGTATTTCGTATTGAAAGCCGGTATTTGCCGGCTCCGGCGTGAGCAGATAGTCAATGCCCAATTGCTCGTAACAGTCCATAATTTCTTTTTCCATGTGCTTATGGCAAACCGTCACAATTCCCGGACCGGCCGATGAGATGAATGTGGCTACCGGATTGTGTTTCTGCATCAGATCCCGCAGACGCCAGAAAAGGTTCTTTATGCCCGGAAACATGTTGTCAAACAACTGCATGAAGGGATCGTACGAAAACGCTTTGTAGATACCCTTGCCCACTCGGAGGATATCGTTTTCTTTAATGGCACGCCCAACCTCGGCAAAAACCTCTCGGTGAAAAGCATCCATCTCCGGCAGCTTGTCAAGAATATCCTGAAAAATCCCGCCTGCTTCCCGAGCCATAGCGCCTTTCGCGTCCGGTTTTGGATAGTTCGGCACCCCGATAACGTAACCAAACTCTTCCGGTATCGCCATCCGATGCAGGAGCTGGCTTTTATCCACCAAGATGATGCCGCCTTTCAGCCCCATCCAGGAAGTGCCGCCGGTGCATTGAACCGTGATGAGGTTTTCATGGTCGCCATCAATCTCTTCCCCGTAATTCTGTGCTAAAAACCGGGGCAGCTTGTCAATTTGTATCGGGTCACCCAGCAGTTTGTTAATGGCCAGGGCGGTTGCCGTGAACAGCGCCGCCGATGAACCGGAACCCACATGGCGGTACGGGAAATCATTGTTTGCTTCAATCAGCAACCCGCCGGTATAGCCGGCCTGCTTTCTGGTAATCTCCGCCGCATGCCTGACAATACTGGCACGCCGGGTGCTTTCAGTAACGTGCAGCGTGCTGAAGAGCGACACATCAGCATGGGTTCTCAGGTTAACGCCAAAGGATACTTCACCGTAATTAAATTCCCCGGTTGGTTCCTGTTCCACCAGCCCTTTGATATTTTTAAAAAGGGCAAACAGCCTGCCGGGCACCGTAACGCGCACGCGTTTATAGACCGGTTGCCCTGCTTCTCTGAAGCCGTCATGAAGGGGAAAGGCAAGATTTCCTATTGTTACCTTTTTGAAATTCCATTGTTCTAAAATCTTATCATGTTCGTCCATAATTATCTCCACATAATAATAACAGACCGACTTACAAACACGGAACAGTCGTTCGTGAATAGTGAAGATGCTATTCACGATGCACGATGCACTTTACCTTTCAATGGCTGTAAGCTCATAGCTTATTTTGTTCCGACAATCAGCGGTGATGTTGCGGGAATATCAACGGTTGTAACCGTCTTAAACCCTGCCTCCTTGAGCCAGGACGTGTATTCAGAAATGGTAAAGGTGTTGCCCTCGGTGGTGTGGATGAGCATATTCACACCAAAAACCAGGGTGAAGAAATCCTTTTCGCGCCCTTCATCCGGGCACAGCTCACAAATGACCAGCCGACCGTCGGGTTTGAGCGCCTTATAAATTTTTGAAATAATGATCTTGCTCTTGCGCTCACCCTCTCCGTGGCAGACATAGCTGAGGATGGCCATATCATACTCCTGATCACCCAGCGGGTCTTCTTCAACGTTGGTGGGAAGAAAATGAAACTGATTAATGACGCCCATCTGTTCCGCGTGGCGCTTTGTCTGTTCAAGAACAAGCGCGTTATCCACGCCGTAAATACGGCATGATGGGTCTGCCTGGGCTAAGGCAATTCCCCAAGCCCCGGACCCGGTGCCCACATCCATGATCTTCAATCCCTTGAGTTCCGTGCCGATGCCCAGAGCTTTTGCCGCACCCGCAGCGACCAAATGCGTTGTCCGAAACAGCAGCGGCACCAGCTCTTTATAATAATTGAACCCCCCTTCCTGTTCCGTGCCGGAGGGGAGCGACGGCTTGCCGGTTTTTAAGACCTCGGTCAGTTTGAACCAGGGTTCCCAAGAAAGGTCAACATGCTTTACATATTCGCCGTAATACATCTTCTTCCCCTTCACCAGAAAGAATCGCGACAGAGGAGTTAGTTCATACTGGTCTTTGTTTTTATGCAGATATCCCATGGCACACAGCGTATCCAGCACCATCTTCAAACCGCGGCTGTTGGTTTCAGTGGCTTGGGCAAGCGCCGCAGCGCTTTTCTTGCCTTGTGCAATATGGGTGAATAGCTCCAGGTCAACCGCCGTGCTTAACACGCGGGTGCGGCAGAACGCAAACGTATCCCATACAATCTGTTCCGGACTGATCTCATGCCGTTGGGTGTGCTCCATTACCTCTGGTCTCCTTAAAAAAATGTTTCAAAAAGGTCACTCCTATTTACCGATTATTGCGCGCAAAGTCAAAGAAATTATCTGCAGACGGAAGTGCGCGATGAAAGGTGCGGAACTGCGGTGTCCATTTTTTTAAATAGAAAAAACTACAGTGCAGAAAAAATCTGCTGCGCCTGCACCGTATAGGCACCTGAGGAATTATACAAAATCAGCGGCGCCAGCACCTTTGCCTCCCGGCCAGCCCCTTTCACCCCTTCAACCAAAAGCAGATTTGCCGGTTCGCCACGCCGGGGATAAATAAACTGAAGGATTTTAGGCTCGATGCCGCAGGCTCGCATTTCTCCGATCAGGTCAACAACTCGAATACTGGGGTAAATGGCCAGAAATTTCCCCGATACTTTCAAGAGATGGCGTGCAATGCGGAGGAAGTCGCTCAGCGTGCCGTAAAGTTCATGCCGCGATATTGCCTTCTGACGATTTGGATTGATCCTTCCCGACCGTGCCGGATAAAACGGCGGGTTGCTGATAACAGTATCACATGACCCGGCGGTGAAGGTTTTGGTTATATTGCGGATGTCAGCCTGGAGAATCGTGACCTGTTCTTGGCAATGGTTAAACACAACATTCTTTTGCGCCAGACGCGCAAGATCCTCCTGCACCTCAATGCCAATGATTTCCTTGACGGTCGGCGTTTTCGCCAACATGATCGGCAAAATGCCGCTTCCCGTTCCCAGGTCTACCACGATTCCTGTTGCGCGCGGCCCGGCAAAGGCAGCGAGCAAGATCGAGTCAACAGAGAACCGGTAGCCCTGTCGCTTCTGGAATATTTTGAGCTTCCCTTTAAAAAGGTCGCACAGCTCATCATCAGCCACTGATTGCTCCATGTCAAGGTCCTATGGTCCCGCATGATGGAAGTGCTGGTGCAACACCTGTTGCAAACGGTCGGGATAGTCGGTGACAATGCCGTCCACGCCCCAGGCTAACAGCCGTTCCATGTCCGGAGCCGCATTGACTGTCCACACATGCACTTTGATTTGTTTGGCATGCGCCAGGGCAATAAAACGGGGTGTCACCAGATGCAGCCTGCCGTGATATTCGGGCACCTGCAGTGCGTCAATGCCGGGACGGTAGAGAAAACCGGCGCGCAGCAGCAGCAGCACATAAAACAGCGTGACCTCCCGGCGCGAGGCGCTGCAGGCAAGCTGCGGCGCCAGGGGACGACAGGCCCGTGCATAGCGATGCTGTTCGGCAGCGAGCAACACCTTGTCCTCCATTGCACATGCCTGAATAAGCGACCACAGCCGGTGCTCGTATCCCGGCGGCATCTCCTTAATTTCTATATTAATTCTGCATTCCGGAAATGCCTCAAACACCTCTCGCAACGTCGGTATGGTAATCCCCTGCCCGCGCAACGGAAAACTCCGGGCTGCGTCAGGCGTGAAATAATATGCAGCGTCAAGCTGCTTAATAGCGTCATACGTTAAATCTTTTACCCTGCCGTGACCGTTGGTGGTGCGGTCAACCGTGTCATCATGAATTACCACAAACTCGCCGTCGCTGGTAACATGAAGATCCAGTTCAAATACATCGCTGCCATAACGGCGGGCATTATTAAAGGCAGCAATGGTGTTTTCCGGTGCCAATGCCATCCCGCCCCGGTGAGCGATATTCAGCGGATGCGGCGCGGAAAGAAACGGTTTTACTTTGCGCATGCTAATGAAAGAGTGCTTTACAATGAAAGATAAATTAATAATAATTTTATCAGCGGGTGTGCAGAAAGTAAAGCACCGGAGAACGCCCGAAGGCATTATGCGGATTTTTAACTACCCAGAAGAAAGGATGTATCATGCAGAAAGCAGGCACGGGAAGCACCATAAGTGGATGCGGCTGGAGGGGAAAAATTCTCCAGGTTAATCTTTCCGAATCTAAAGTATGGGAAGAGGATCTCCCAGAGAATTTGGTCAGCGGCTATACTGGCGGCGCTGGGATCAATGCGCGGCTGCTCTATGAGCTGTTACGGAATAACATCCAGGTTGACCCGCTGGCACCGGAAAATCCCCTGATTTTTGGCTTTGGCATTCTGGTCGGCACGTCGTTTCCGTGTTCCTCGCGGATGACCATTACCGCAAAGAGTCCCTTAACGAGAATTTTCGGCGATTCCAACGGCGGCGGCATATTTCCGGCCCGCGTCAAACAGGCAGGATACGATCATATGGTGATCCGCGGGAAAGCGCATAAGCCCACAGCCCTCTTGATTGAACAGGGAAAACCGCCCTGTCTGGTAGATGCAACCGAGTTGTGGGGGCTGGATACCTATGAAACGGATAAGAAAATTCAAGAAATTTATGGCCCCTGCGAAACCGCCCGCATCGGTCCGGCCGGAGAAAACCTGGTGCGCTATGCCAATATCTGCAACAGCACGAAGCGTGTGGGATTTAACGGTCGGGCGGGCATGGGCTGCGTGATGGGGGCAAAAAACCTGAAAGCCATAATAGTGAAGGCCGAGGGCACTGTGCCGGTTGCCGACGCTTCTGCTTTTGACGCGTTGGCCAAACGGTATCGAAAAATCTGGGGCGAGGGACAGGCGCTGTTTGCCCATAAAGAATACGGGTCATTAATGCTCATTGCCCAGAACAGCGACCAGACCCGGATCAAAAATCAGCAAGTGCGTATCACGGCCGAGCAGCTTGAGAAATATGACATTGTTAGCCTGGTTGAGAAGTATAAAAAGGGGCAGACAGCCTGCTACCGCTGCCCGGTTGCGTGCACCCAACAATGGGAAGTACCCGAGGGACCGTTTACCGGGGAAAGGACGGATAAACTTGAATTTGGCCACTATACCAACATGGGCCCGCTGCTGGGCTTGTTTGACTTTCCCGGATTGGTGCACATTTCCGATCGCATCAACCGCATGGGCATGGATTGCGTGCAGTTTGGATGGAACTTGGCCATGGCCATGGAGTGCTACCAGCGGGGTATTATCGGCACTGAGGATACTGACGGCATTTCCTTGGAATGGGGAGACGTGGGGGTCATTTCGGACATGATTCACCGGGTTGCACGGCGCCGAGGTTTCGGCAACATTCTGGCAGAGAGCATGCCGGAGGCGGTGGCGCGCATTGGCGGTGATGCAAAAGAATACGGCTTTCATACCAAAGGCCAGTCTTTCACCTACAACTGCACCCAGGCAATCGCCATGAGCCTTGCCTCATCGGTTGCCACCCGCGGGGCTGACCACTTGAAGGGGCATCCATTTCCCGCGATGATTGGATTGCAGGAAATGATGGAACGGATTTTCGGCAAGGACCTGCCCGATGGCATTCTTGAACATGCAAACCCGGTGGCGAAGGGTAGAGTGGTGTGGTGGAGTGAGAACTACAAGATGCTCATGGACTGTCTGGGTATCTGTTTCGTGCCCATGGTGGGCTGCGACGTGTTTGCTGACCCGCTGATTCTGTTTGAAGAAATGGGTGAAATATATCAGGCAGCAACCGGCCGGGCGCCGGACCTGCTGTTTGAAGCAGCAGAACGAGCCTATCAGGTTGAGAAATGTTTCAATGCACTTTTGGGAATTGAGCGCAAGGATGATCTCAGGCAGGGTACCAGACGCGGCGAACAGGACCCCATTCATCATCCGGGTATGCTTGATGAATATTATTATTATCGCGGCTGCTCGCCCAACGGGCTGCCGACGAAAAAAAGACTTTTAGAGATCGGGCTTGATGATGTGGTGGAGGATTTAACGAAAACAGGAAAGATCGGTGAGCGCGAATGCCCGAAGATTGAAGAGCTGCTGGGAAAACCAGCAGCGTAGATTTTAATATGTTTCACATAACGGTTCCCCTTCCCTTGAAACACTAACGTAATGTCATTGCGACGGAGTGAAACGACTGCCGCAATCAAAAATAAGGAGATTGCCGCACTGCCTTCGGTCGCGCGCAATGACAGGAAAGAGTTGTTACAGAGTCTGCCAGGGGGAAGAGGAAGGGTGTATTGATAAATCGATGTAACATTAAAAATATCTTTGCGTAGTATTATTCAATATCTCTGACCGCATGAAACGCGCCCCACACTGCTTCCATGATCGTGCCTGGTGCCTTACAGTCACCCACGCTGATAACCCGGGGATCATTGCGCAACGCAGCGCTGAGCTCGTTTTCGGAGAACAGCCGCCCTGAAAACACCAGACTGTCCATGGGAATTCTCTTCTCAACACCCATTTGGTCTGCCACCACCCCGTCGCCGTCCAATCGCAGTGGAATGGTGCCGCGCAGCACCGTGATATTTTTTTCTTCGCGGATCATGCGCAAAAGCATTTCCCGGTTATGGATGTCAACGATGTCCGTATCCAGCTCCGGGGAATCCTGACGTGCGCAGAGAATAACCTTCTTTCCCCGGCGTGCCAGATACAGCGCAGTTTCACACCCAATGACACCGGCGCCCATAATCAAAATTCTTTCCCCGGGCGCTTCCCTGCCGTTGAGCAGTTGAATCGTTGTCACCACATTGGTTCCTTCAATGGGGCAGGGTTCCATGCGTGCGCCGGTCGCAAGGATAACATAATCAGCAGCAACGCTTTTGATAGCTTCTGCCGTTGCGCGTTGGTTAAGCACCACATCAATAGGCAGTCGTCCTGCAAGTCCCGTGAGGTAGGTGATATAGTCTGCTAAATCCCTTTTAAAATCAGGCTTTGAAGCAGGCCACAGATTCCCGCCGAGCCGGTCAGAGGCTTCCCACAAGGTAACAGCAAAACCGCGTTCTGCGCCAACCCGCGCTGCTTCAATGCCGGCTGGGCCGCCGCCGATCACCAGGAGTTTTCGTTTGTGTTTGAGAGGGGTCAGCGGCCTATCGGTCTCATGTCCACAGACAGGGTTGAGCGAACAACTGGTCGGCTCCCCGGCGATCATCTGCCACAAGCAGCCTTCATGACAGCCGATGCAGGGCCGGATCTCAGCCGTTCTGCCATATTGCACTTTATTGACCCATTCCGGCTCCGACAGCAGCCCCCTGCCAATGGCGATAAAGTCAGCTTTTCCCTCAGCCAGCGCCCTTTCAGCCGCTTCGGGATAATGCAGACGCCCGACGGCGATAACCGGCAGCCTGCTGACCTTTTTGACTTTTGCCGCCAGCTCAACCATACACCCCGGCGGCTGATACTGCGGGGGATGCGGCCACCAGCCAGTTTCGTAACAGCCGGCGTCAACATGCAGCGCAGCCACCCCCATTTTTTCAAGTTCAGTGGCAATCCAGAGACCTTCGTCCTCTTCTCGCCCGCCTTCCAGATAATGCGTGAGGCCATAGCGGTAGATTATAGGAAAATCCGCACCCGCTTCCCGCCTGATTGCGTCAATGGCTTCCCGGGCAAAAGTAAGCCGCTTCTCCCGTGAGCCGCCGTAGCGATCAGTGCGCCGGTTCCAGAGGCCGGTCATAAATTGATCCAGCAGATAGCCCTCATGGCCGTGCATTTCAACACAGTCAGCGCCCGCTTCACGGCAGCGCATTGCAGCAAAACCGAACGCACGGGCAAGTGCCGCCGCCTCTTCCGTGGTGATGGCCCGGCTATTCAAATCAGGATAATCAGGCGCATAAAAATTGGTGTTTTCCGACGCAGAGACCGGCTTTACGCCATCAGGCACAACAAAGGGCGGCACCACCCGGCCGAATCCCGCAGTGAGCTGAATGCTTAAACGGCAGTCATAGGCATGAAGCCGGTCCGCAAGCTTGCGCACTGCAACAACATGGCTTGGATTCGCCATGCTCAGCAATTCTTGGGCACAGGGTTCCAGCGCTTGGGAAACAAACACCATTTCCGTGGTAATCATGCCGACGCCGCCGGCGGCACGGGCACCGTAGTATGCCCGCACCCTCTCCCCCCAGTATTCTGTTGAGCCGGCATCACACAGGCCGCGAATCCCCATCGGCGCCATAATAATGCGGTTTTTTATCTCCAGGGTGCCAATACGTCCCGGTTCCAACAGCTTCATGCCGCAGTCTCCATATCCGCAAATTATTCTGCAATCAAAAGTCAACGAGCCACTCAATGAGCGGCATCGTTACCACCAGAGCTTTTTTCACAGCATCTTTTAAAGCCGGATGCTGTTCCAGGACTGCTGTTATTCGATTGCCATAGGCATAGTAAAACTCAATCAGCTTTTTTCCGGCAAAACTGTTTGCCAGAACCGCGTCGCGCAATTGCCGCATCGTGCCAAGCCGGGTATCACCTGCTCCCAGCAGCATGGTTACTGGACACGCAGTCGCTGTAAATTGCGCCAGAAAATCTACCGTTGCTGTAATGATTTGGGTCTGCTGTTCTTCCCGCGAAATATCCGCCGGGTTATCCCCTTCCTGAACAAAATTCTCATTCACCCCGTCCCAGTAATAGCCAAACTGCGTGTGATTCCCTCCTTCAATCGCAATAAATGGCGTGCCGGCAGGCAAATGCTCTGCGCCAGCAAGTATCTCATCCGGGGCTCCGTCTTTGGTGCCATATATCGAGATTGCTTTGAGGTCAGTATCATCCAGGCGAAAATACTCTGACGGCCAGGCAGCCCAGAGCACAACCCCGGCAATGGTATCCGTATGATGCTTTGCATAGTAACAGGAAAACGAGCCGCCGATTGAATGCCCGCCGATAATCCAGGTTTTGATTTGGGGATAGTCGCTTATGATTCTATCCGCCCGGTCAGCGCTGTATACCGCGAGATCGTTTTTCATTTTGACGATCACCGCTACGTACCCTTTGGCGGCAATGGCACGCACCGGCGGTGCATAGGCGCGGGGGTCAACCAACCCGCCCGGATAAAAAATAAACCCTATTTTCGGGTTTTGATAGGTTGGTTTAAAAGCATAATAAAAATTGGAACCCTCTTCCCACTCCGCTACGTGCACCGTTTCCACTGTTACGCTGCCATCTGATTCCATAGCCGCTAACGCTGCCGGCATCGGGGGGTGGCTTTCTTCTGCTTGTGCCTCACTGCATGCGCCACCGAATAGCAGCAGCAAGAGTAGGGAAACACTAATAACCCGGTAACGTTGCATACCATTCCTCCTGGATTACAGAAATTATTATGGGTCTGATGAATATGGATGTACAGGCTTATAAGAGAACCGCTATTGCCGGTATTATGATCTCCAGTAACGTTCGGGCAAAACTCTTCATGACCGGATGGTTCTCAAAAATTTTGATGATGGTCTCATCCCGTTGCTTATACCATGAGATTATAGCCTGACCTGACGGGCGTATTGCTAAGAGTTCATCGCGAAATTTCCTGATCGTTTTTACCCGCGGGTCTTCAGCCCCCAACAGATACTCTACCGGACAGAGGCGCTCCTTAAATTGCCTGAGAAAATCTGTTGTTGCCGCAACTATCTGTTGCTGCTGCTCTTCAATAGTAATGGTGGCAGGTTTGTCAAGTTCCAAGTAAGGATACGGGGAAGAATCAATCCAACCGAACTGGGTATGGTTGCCCCCTTCAATTTCCACAAAGATCGTGTCTGCGGGTAAATATACCGCATATTCCTTGACCAATTCGGGTGTTGCTCTGCCGTCCAGAGACCCGGAAACAGAAAGAACCTTGAGTGCAGTGGTATCCAGCCTGTTTGCCTCGTCCATAAATGATGCCCAGATGACCACCCCGCTGATGGCACTGGATTGTTTGGCATATACACCGGCAGCGGTGCCGCCCACCGAATGCCCGCCGATGACCCATTTCCTAATCTTGTTATAGTCGCTCATGACCCTATCAGCTCGCATATAACCCAACATCGCGACACACGAGGGCATGGGAATAATGCAGGTAAAAAATCCCTTGGCGGCAATCGCATGAGCAGCCGGCGCATAGGAGCGGGGATCACAGTTTCCTCCCGGCAGGATGATGAACCCGACCGTTGCTCCCGTTTTCTTCGGCTCAAACGCATAATAGATATTATCATCAGCAGGGGCAGGAGTGGTGCCGTCCCAACTATCAACTTCCACTATTGAGACGTCAACTGCAGTGCTCGATATGAGGGCATTCAGAGCTTCCGGCAGCGGGGGGCGCAGACACTCTATTGCGCCGACCCTCAGCGACCAAAACAAAGAGATGGAACATAACACCGCGGCAAACAGCACAAATCTAGTGGTTTTCATAACTCCAATCTCCCGGGTAGGCCAATAGAATCATTGGGGTTTTTTATTGCCCCAATTCTTCCGGCGCAAAAAAGTCAAACCCTTCACAGCTCTTCTCTGGATCAGCAGTGTAAATGTTCCAAATGAACTCATTGGATGCCTGGCAATGTATGACACACAGCCCTGTCAGACCCTGATAGTCGGGGATATACGCTGCAATCTCTGCAGTTCTTTGACTGCAGGGGGACGTGCTGTAAATAGCGTTTGTGTAGGTGGGGCTGGTTTCACATTTTGTTTGTGCATTTTCCCATGTCCAATCGGGACCTGTGAAATCCATACAGTAATAGCTTTCTGCAAAAGGAAAATAGAGCAGACAACTGCCCGCCCGTGATTCAAGCGAAGATGGCCGGTCGCATTCGGGCTTGGTGGGGGTTATTAAAACCGGGTTTTCTTCAAAGCTCTTCTCAAGCATCCAACTGAGGATTGCCTGATGGCTTAACAGTTTACAATACCTGACACCCTTTAATCGCTCATCAGAAACATCGGGATCGTCCTGCGTTACATATAGACTCCAGGGCTCATAATAGTACTGGTTGCCGTCATGGGTAACCTTTGAAGCCGGATCCACGGTCAGCCATAACGAGCCGCTGCGCACGGGATTTGTGGTTTCATCAAGCGGCGGCCAGTCATTATCGGGGATAAACGACAACTGTTTTCCCTGTGACAGGTATTTTTCCCGCTCTGCTTTTGATAAAATGTTGTTCAGCACGGTATCATAAACTTCCTGCTGCACATCTGCGCAGATTCCCTGCGGCTGGTGATTACAGAATCCAAATGCAGCATCAATACTGTCTTTGGATTTGAATTTAGCGGCGATAACGCCGTTGACGCTTGCCGGCGCATTCGGGTACGCGCTCATGTTTTCAGTATAGATCGTATAAAACGGTTGGATCCAGTTCTCCGCGGCGTTTAAAGCGGCATAAGCGCCTTCAAATTCCAATACCGGCAAGTTGGTGGCCCGGATATCAATATCCTTTGACTCTATGTGCGCCATGGTCTTCTGGGCATTCCAGACCAAGCAGTCATCATAGGCAGCGGCGAGTTCATAACCTGTCTTAGAGGTATCTACGTCACAGGTAAAGGTCATCGGTTTTTTGCACTGCATATTCAATGTCAATGCTGCTATTATGATAATCTGCAATCCAACAAACAGTTTCTTCATGTTTCACCCCTGCGATGATGAGCAATGAAAAGTGTTGGGGGGCATCAGTGGCTTGACTTGCCAAGCTGTTGCATGTAAGCGATGGTAAACATATTGCGATTCACTTCACTCATGCCGACCTGAACCTTTGTCTCTTTCGAGCAACCGCCGTGCATTCTCTGAAAATCAATAAAAATCCCGCCCGCCATATACATTTTCTCATAACCGGTAACTTGTTCCTTGACCGGGTTTGTCCAGAACTCATAGCCTTTCCAATATCTGCCAAGAGAATCATACATGTCTGTCCAATAGACGACATAGGTCTCCGGATCAAGATACAGAACACGTTTCTTATACACATAGTTGGGGTCTTTGTTATATGCCTCAATCACCAGCACCTGCGTCCGCTCCCGGGTGATGCCGTTGGCCACCGTTTGCCCCTGTTCCCGCAGATAGCTTTTGGTGACATCCATATGCCGGGCGCAGAGCATATCCTTTTTACCGATCAAGGTATACGTATTTAAGGGGATATGATTATCCCAGCCGTATTCATCATCATAAACCAGGTCCGTGCCGGCAATGGTATCCTGTCGCTGAGCGGTCTGCATTCTGCGAATTCTGCGAAACTGAGCGTACCACAAATAGCCATCATCGCTCTTATTAATGTCTATGTAGCGGAGGTTGATCATCATGGTATCAACCATTTCGGGCGGGGTGAACAGATGCAGAAACGTTGACTTGAGGATGGCCTTGCTATTATTTGGAACAGTGGGTTTGGGCGGCACATCAACACGATGAACCCAGAACATTTCCACCATGTTTTGTTCGGCACAGCGCTCCCTGCGCGAGCGTTTTTCCACAACCGGACCAATGCGATATTTCTGATTGGTATCGCCGCGCGTGTTAAAATCAAAGTTATACATATGCTCCATGCCGGTTTTGGGATTAGGGAAGGGCCGGCCGGCGATATCGGCATAATTGGTAATGACGCCGTCAGCGTCCGTTTTAACCGTTGCCGCATATTGTTTGGTCGCCTCAATCATGCCCGGTGTTTCAATATAGCGCTGATAGGGGACGATAAAAAAGTAATAACTCTCCTTTTCATTCCATTTTTCATGATGTTTATAGACGTCAACATAGGAGGGCGGCAGGAATTCTGCCACCTGGTCAACGTTGGTCTTATCAATCTTCTTGCCGACCCAGGTTTTTTCCCACTCCCGCACTTTCGCCAGTTCGTCAGGGGTGTAACAGGGGCCAAAGCCTTCCACCTCCATGGCATATACAGGACCGACCGGTCCTTCTACAGCGATCGCAAGAAAAATGATTATTGCTACAACCAGTTGTGATATTGTTTTAATGCTCATAACATTTCCTCCAGTAGTAATTTTCATGATACCTCACAGAAAGTTTACAATATATGAACGAATCACTTTCCCCATAACCTATTTTGAAGGCATTTTTTGGGAACGTCCAGTGATCGAATCACTTGATTTTTTTATGGTTGCTGCCACTATAGAATGATTAGGCAAGCAAGTCAAGGTGTGATGTTCAACAGGGCGAATTAAAAAACACACTGGTGAAGCTTTAAAGTCTGCCTAGCGCTGTTGTAATACCTAACAACGTGGGTCGTTAATTTTAGTTGCAGCAACTCATGTAGTTTTCTATACTTTCTTATCTTTCGCTAAACCTCTGTGAAGAAACGGTAATGCTTATATTCTGCAGTTGCAGGTCTGGTTGAAGCGCGTGAAAGAAGTTACCAGATTGAGCCTGCGTTTTGGTAAAGGAGAGAGATAAATGGCACGACTGAGCGAAGATTTTCTATCTCATTTTTATTATGGGCTGCGGGAGGATTATCGTGCGCGGGTGCAGGGTGAGAGGAAACCTCTTGTGGAGATATTCTTAGGATTGACCCGAAATAATCCGGTCATGGTTACCGCCGATACCAATGCCGTCCCCAACGGCGCGGTAAAAAGCGTCGGCTATATCCTCAAAGATGAATATCTCCCGGAAGCAATTGACGCCTATGATGAATTTTTAAACTGGCGCTGGGAACAAATCAGGCATAAGGAAGGTGGCGGATACCAGGGTGAAGGATGGGTGTATTCACCACATCCGGATTTTACGGTGGACGGTCTTAAACATTCTTTAAAGTATATTTATCTCACCAAGACCGAGGCTGAAAAGCGCATAGACTTTGAAAAACTCGGCACCCTGGAGGGGTTTGGCAAAACGACTTGGCATAACGTTCAGCAGAACAAAAAGGTCGCCCTGGTTTATTACTATCCGCCCGGCATTCATTTTCAGGTGAACTGCACAGTTGAGATACAGAAGTCAGGCCTCATCAGAGAGTTTATTAACCGGGCAGCCTGTGCGGCACATGGAGAAAACCCGGCAAAATGGCCCTGGCGAACAGCCTACATTTTTCATGTGCTGGAGGTGATCGATAAAAGCATATATCCGAAATAGGCAGAACGCTGCGAGCTGACAGCCTCCAGCCACACGCTGCACGATTCTGCGTGGTCAGCGTATAGAATCAACCCGTTTGTTACAGAAAGGTACCGATGAGCGTTATTAAAATTATGCCATGCCTTGATATGAAGGACGGTAGAGTTGTGAAAGGGGTTCACTTTGTGAACATCAAAGATGCCGGCGACCCGGTTGTAAATGCAGCATTCTATCAGCAGGAAGGAGCAGATGAGCTTGCAATGCTTGATATCGCAGCAACCGTAGAGAACCGCAAAACCAGGCTGGAGTGGGTAAAAAATGTCTCGTCGGTGATTGACATCCCGCTCACCGTGGGTGGCGGCATCGGCAGTCTGGCGGATATAGAACTGGTGCTGGCGGCAGGCGCGGATAGGGTGTCAATGAACAGCGCTGCCGTTACCTCCCCGGCGCTTGTGCGGGAAGCGGCACAGAGGTTCGGCTCCGACAAGATTGTTGTTGCGATAGACGGTCGCAGCAACAGAGATATGCCGTCAGGATTTGAGGTGGTCGTTGCAGGGGGGACTCGGCCCGTGGGAAAAGACGCGGTTATCTGGGCGAAAGAATGCCAGGACTTAGGCGCCGGAATGATTCTTCCAACCAGCATGGATGGCGACGGGACTCAGGCTGGCTATGACCTTGCTTTTACCCGTGCTATTGCCGATGCGGTTGACCTGCCGGTCATTGCCTCAGGCGGAGCAGGCACGCTGGAACATTTTTATGACGGCGTTGTGAAAGGCGGTGCGGCTATTTTACTGGCGGCGTCAGTATTTCATTTCCGCATTTTAAGCATCAGGCAGGTAAAAGAATATCTGCGTGACAAAGGACTGATGGTACAATTGTAACGGTGCATGCCGGCAGCAGCGTTACGGTGGGGTGCTTTCAGCCGGCAGATGATACTGTTATTTGATGCAAAGATATTCGGGAAGCAGGGCATGGGCAGTTTTTTACAAGCTCTGAGTCAAGCTTTGCGGGAGCGTCCGTCCATCACTATACGTAAACTGTGCAGGCTGTAATGCCGGCCGCAGCACGACCACCTGGTCTTCTTCCATAAAGGCGCTTGTATCGCCATATTGCACAATGGCAGCGCTGCTCATCAAGACCCCGTCCATTAGACACAAAACAATTCGGGTACAACCCTTTGAAATCTAACAGTATCATCCGCTGCCTAACTTCCCCTTTGCTTCAAGCTCATCTGCAACATAGCCCAGTCCGAGAGTCTCCAGCGATGTCCTGGTCGGGTAGCCAGTGGCAGTATCCCACCCTTCAAGCTGGTAGTATAGGGTTTTAAACGCTTCGAATTTATCTTTTTCCAGATACCTCCTGCTTGTTGCATCTACTGGAATGATCTTCCATGCGCCTGACTCTCTGCCGATGACTTTGGCAGTTCCGGTATAAGGTAGATTATAAATATAGTCAGCAAAGTGAACCATATCCCGGTGGCGGCCCTGCAGCGTCCATATGGCATGATCAAGATTCCAGATTTTTTTGCCAATAGTTATGCCATCAAGAAAGGTAAACTTTTTTCCTGTAACCGCTGTAAAAAACCGGGGCTCTGCTTCGCCAGTTGACCCAATCAGATCAGAAGCATTGGAGTTGACAAAATCCGGCCAGCGATTATCGCAAAACTGCATGGATTCTTTCCAAAATCTGGTGTAATAGCGGTGCCAGGCCACCAACTTTGCAATGTGTTCTGAATACATGTTGTCGGCGCTGTAATCAAGCATCAGCATATCGTCTTCAAACGGCACCATTTTGCGGGTAATTATTTGCACCAGTTGTTCTACCGTTGGCGGCGTTGGCAGGTCTGCGAAATACTTTTGATCGGTATAGGTGTAGAGCCTCATGATACAATACTCGTTTATATCCCGGTCGCCCAGGATGGTGCCGTACCCCCACTCAAACTGCACCCGCGGATCATAGTGAAATGGGTAACCCCAGTATGGATCCATAAGATCGCCGGTACTGAGATCCTGTTCCAGCCGGCCCCATTTCTCAGCAGCCCGCAGCGCACCATCGGCAATATCATCACCAAATTGCGACGAATTGCCCAAGCCGTCATTCCGGTAGGCGACCATGTTTAAAAACTGCTCTATAAATTCAAAGCTACCCCAAGTATCAAAATTAAGCGGACTATCAATCTCTTTCCCCGGGCCAATGATGCCATTGGCGGTGAGTTTTTTTAAATATTGCATGGTAAAATATGCTTCCAGGCAATTAATGCCGTATTTGTTAACCATATCTGTAGACTTGTGCAGGATCTCGGCGGTGTTTGCTGCCAGATAAAAAGTGGTTTCTGAGCACTGCGCCTCGTTGCCAAGGCCGCTCTCAAACCGTCGCTTACACCCTGAATGACAGCCAATGCAAGCCTGTGGCCTTTTTCCACCAGTTGACATAAAATTCGGGAACCGTTCCCATGTTACATTCTGGCCAGGAGGGCTTTGGAAGAGATTCGGGGAGACGGCATCTTTGGGGTTGCTATAGTTATAAGCATACTGCTTTACCTGATTAATGCGGTGCTCTATCATGGCATTCGGGTCTGCTATGGTTATGCTTCCTGTGCCGATGACACTGACGGCCTTTAGCTTTTTTGCGCCCCATACTGCGCCAAATCCTCCCTGGCCGCAGGCATTGGCAGCATCGTGCACCATGGCAGCAAGTCTGCTCAAATTCTCTCCTGCAGGACCGATGGCGAGCACCGCGGGCCGCTGCGTAGTAAGCTTTCCCTGTGCAGCATTAAGGGTCATCCAATCTTCATAGCTGCTGCTGCCAGCGACATAATCCCAGATGGCCTGCTGGCACTGCCAGGTATCCATCCCCCATAAGGACAGTTCGCTGCAATCCCGTATCTGCACCTCATTATCCCTTATATCAATCCATACCGGCGCAGATGCAGCGCCCTCGATTACAATGCCATCCCAGCCGGCAAATTTCAGCATGGGCGAGAAACGGCCGCCGAAATTGCTACGGGTGAACCAGCCGATGGGATAGGACTGCACGCCAATACCCTGCACTTCGGTTCGTGAAGCGCACCCTGGAGTGAGCGTGCCTGACAGTGGGGAGGTCATAATGGTTACCACATTGTCTGGGTGAAAACCGTCTATGGTCTTGTCCTTGACCAGGTCAAAGAAAATTGCTGAACCCATTCCGTGGCCGCCGCCCCACTGCTCATAATCGCTGGTTTCAAGGGAAGAGATGCTTTTATCTGTTAAATTAACTCTCAAGATTTTTCCCGCATATCCAAACATGGTTTTTAACCTCCATAATAGAGATTATTTTGGCTGTTTTTCATTACCCGCTCAGTCCTTGGGAAAGCCTATCGCCTCCCACTCATCACCGCGCAGGTCAACGTTATAACCGCTGTCCCCAATCTGCTCGGGTATCTCAGTAGTAAACGTTATTGCATTGACCGGGCATATTTCCACGCAGGCTTTTTTGCCGCGCAGGCCGGTTCTGGTTTTCCAGTAAATTGACTGCGCGCACAGGTCACATTTTTGAGAATGGCCTTCGACAAAATTCCAGACTGGTTTATGGGGTGGAAACGGGCAGGCGCTAAGGCATCTCTTGCAGCCGATGCATTTCTTTTCATCAACCATGATGACATACCCATAGCGAAAGTCGGGCTTGAGGGCATGTGCCGGACACACAGCAACGCACGCAGGTTCCATGCAGTGCCGACACTGGGAGAGGAAAATGTCATCCGGCCATTTGGCAAAACAATTCTGTACCACCTGTATTCTTGATAATGAAAGGTTTATCACCCCTTCATGAGCGAGGGAACAGGCGAGCATGCAGGACATGCATCCCTGGCATTTTTTCATATCCACCAGTATAAAACCCAAGGCATGCTTGCCCTTACCGTTTACTATTTCACAGCCGGCAATAAATACCCCGGCAACTGCCATGCTGGAATATTTAATAAAATCTCTCCGCGAAACGCTTATGCTTGTGCTTTCCTCTTTGACGGTTTTGCTGCTCATGGAACCTCCTTATGAAAGGAATTGTCAAAAGATTACTACAGGGATCGCAGAGAAACGTTTTGTTTTCAGTAGCGCGCGAGGATTGACACGTTATCCACTCTGTGCCCTCTACAAAATTAATCTCTTAATCCCGTCCTGTAAAAGAACTATATAAAATTAATCAGCAGACCAACTCTTTTTCCCAACGCTCGCAGATACGTTAAAACCTGCGCCTCATATATTCGGTGCATGGTTTCTACGGCCGTTAACTCTACAATACCTTCGTCCTCTCCCAGATAGTCTATTCGGTGATTGCCTATATCATTACCTTTATAGCTCAAGCAGATTTCTTTTTGCCGCTCATAACACATTTTTCTCAAACTAAACTCGTGGGCCAACGCTTCTTCATAGACACTCTCTAATAATCTTGGACCTAAAACTGAACGAACTTCTAAAGCACACGATAGTATTTGCTTGGTTATACCCTGTAATGGAAAATCTTTTTAAGTACACAGAGATTTTCTCAGTGTGCGTTGTGGTTTCATAGTATTTTCCTGTTTTTCAGAGAACTTTTGACATTATCACTTGAAAAGAGACATGATGCAAACGGATGAATGTTTATCCTCAACCGTGGGGCAGGTCATTTGAGAAGAATTAGCTATCTTATAGCATGTCATGGCGCACTAATCAATTTTCAACTGGCAGCGGCGTGCATTTGTCATCGGGCAATTTCCAATCATAATTATTGTATCTTACAGCGCTTTATGATTTAATTTTTTTCACCATTAAATTTCAGCACAGGAGTCTATATGAAGATTATTTATCATCCAGCCTACTGTGAAGTTTACAGCTCTGATCCGGCAAGCGCACCGGGCAGAATAGAAGCGATTCTTAAAGAAATTGAAGGCAGTTATTCATTCCTTGAGCCGCGGCCTGCTGCTGAAATTGACATAAAACGCGTGCATGGTTCGCACCATATCAATTCGATTAAGAAGGATCCGCTTCTATATGACATCTCTTGCCTGGCCGCCGGCGGAGCCATCATGGCAGCGGAAGTTGCCATGGGCGGCGAGGCGGCGTTCGGCCTGATACGTCCGCCGGGACATCATGCAAGTCCCGACCACTGTTGGGGCTTCTGCTTTTTTAATAACATTGCGGTTGCATTGGCGAAACTTCGAGCGGAAAAGAACATTGCCACAGCGCTGATTCTTGATTTTGACCTCCATTTCGGCGACGGGACAAATGCCATATTCACCGGAACCCCGATCTCTTACTTCCAACCGGACACCAGCAATCGGGAGATTTTTATCTCACGGATTGCAAAAAAGTTGAGCGAAGAAAAGGGGTTCGACATCATCGCCGTATCTGCGGGGTTTGATCGGCATGTTGATGATTGGGGCGGCGAGCTCACCACTGAAGATTACCGAACCATCGGCATCATTGTGAAAGAAGCCGCGGCGCGGGTTTGCCACGGACGGCGGTTTGCCGTGCTTGAGGGGGGATACAACCACCGCGTGCTTGGTCAAAATGTCAAGGCGTTCCTCGAAGGGTTTGCCTAATCTCGGATCGCAGCAGATGAGTTTTCACAGAGTGCTCCATACGGTAAATGGTATAACGGTAGAAGCATGCATTCCCGAAGCGGAACTGGATGTTCATCCCCTGCTTTTTGTTCACGGGTCAAGCTGCGGAAGCTGGCTCTGGGAAAACTTTATGAACTATTTTGCCGCGCGCGGCTGGAGCTGTTACGCCCTTAACCTTCGCGGCCATCATCTGAGCAAGCAGGTTGCCGACTGGAGCGCGGTTGGTGTTGACGCATATCTGGAAGATGTTGATACCATCGTCACCTGGATCGGCAGAGACCATGTCCTGATCGGCCATAGCATGGGTGGTATTCTTGTGCAGAAATACGCAGAGGTCAAAAATCCGGCTAAGTTGATCCTTCTTCACCCTGTTCCTCCATTCTCAATTACGAAACAGATTGATTTTAACGCCTTCCTGCAGAAGGGACGAGAGCAGGGGCGGATTATGAGAGACGGTCGGGTAATCTCAGACAGCGATCCGCAAAAACTTATCGGCTATATGTTTGACCCCGGCAATGTTGCTCCGGACACGCTGCTCCGGGTTCACCAGGCTATGGGTGAAGAATCAGCCCGCGCACTGCAAGAAATGCAGCGGGTGGGCGTTGATGCCCGTAAGATAAACTGCCCGGTGTATGTGCTTGGCTTTAATCTGAAAAAGATCGGGCTTACTTATCCGGTTGATCTGAACCAGGAGCTTGCACGGTATTACAACGCCAAAGATTTTCAAATAATTGAGCCTGGCGGCCACCTGTTCATGCTGGAGAAAAACTGGGAGGAGTTTGCACGGCTGATAGAGCGGTGGGTTAAAGAGTAATCTTACCAAAGAAAAGCATTTGAAAACGGGAAATGGAAATGGCACACCAACCGCGCATTGCATATGACATCACCGTTATCCATGACTGTATTGTGCGGGATACGGATGCATACCGGCAGTTTAATACCAAGACAAAGAAGCTCGCCCTCTATCACCAGCGGCAGCAGCTTCTCGACAAGCATCCGCAGATAAAAGCGATCATCAGCTCTGCTTTTGTATGCTCTCTTGATAAAAAGCGCGGAGAGTATGTGGCAAAGGTCGGCTGGCTGCCAACGGAGCTGGTCATCACGGATGAGCGCATCAGGGAACTGTGCCGCAATATGTTTACCCTGCCAAAACAATGTACAGAAAAGACCGGCATCAGCTTTGGTCCCTGCCCGGGGCAGGGCAAGCTGTCTGCATGTCCACCCTATTCATGCACTGCGCAAGAGGCCCGTGTAAAACTTGATCAGGCCGATATTTTTATTGCACTTCAATCACAGAAATTTGTTGAGCCGCCGGAAATTCGCGGCTGGCAGGATGTGCTGGTGAATAAATATAAGAAGGCGATTGAAACGGTTGCCGGTAACGGCTCGGTTACTGCAGCGTTTGGCGCCGGACCCTGCCAGCTCTGCCATCCCAACCCCTGTCTGGGAGGCGGTGAGTGCCGTGCGCCAGAGCATCGGGTTTTTGCCTTGGAATCAGCCGGCATCCCGGTGCTGCAGCTTTCCAGAGACATGGCGCTTCTTACCGGGGATAAAGACTGGGAAATCAGGTTCATGAAATACTTTGCAACTCCCCGGCAAACACACAAGGAGTGGAAGCTCACCTTTGGGCTGGCGGTGAAGCTGGGATAAAACGGGAGATTGCGTCGTCATCCCGAAACACTGGACTTCCTCACAATGACCGTAAAACGCTGTGGGCTTTGCATGGTCATTGCGAGTTCCGAACAATCGGGGCGTGGCCATCTATATTTCTGACAAGCTGATGGCGATAGAAAAATATTACTGCCAACTGAGAGTCATAGCTCTTGACGGCTTCAAGCGCTTCAATAAGACGACCAGGGTTGAGCAGAGGCGCTGGAAGGTGCCAGCGGGAACCTGGGAAGTGAACGTGGTGCGGGGCAAGGTGCTCGAAAAGGCAGCAATCTCCCGCATTCTCCTCAACACCAAAAATCCACTCACTGGTGAAGACACAACCTTCAATGTGTTTCAGATCAAAATCTATCCGGCAAACCCTAAAATCCCCATCATGCTTTTTAATATGGAGAACCGTGTTGCAAAAGATAACATCTTTGCCGGGTTTCTGGATGTGGCTCCAGTGGCAGCGCGAAAAGAAGACTTAACATTTATGCAGAACAGGATAAAGAAGGTTACCAGCAAGCACAAACAGGATTATGCAGCACTGCGGGCGAAGCTGAAAGATATGTATTGGATGGACGCTTGGGACAGAGCGCTCAATGCGGAAGTCGGCATCAGGCTCGAGCTGGGGAGCGACCAGACAGCGCTGGTTAAGGAGGCAGGATTCACGTGGATAGAGTCTTATTTCGAAATTGTTGAAAAGAGAAAACGGGAGCGGTTCACTGAAAAACAAAGCACCCTGATGAATACCGTGAGGGCACGCATCATGGAGTATTATGTACTGAAAGACCTTTCAGTCAAGGTGGCTCAGAACCTGGGTGTGGCGGTAGAAGCTCTTTCCATGGCGCACTTTCCACCTGTTGTCAGATACTGATCATGCGCGTCCGATGCAGTGCTTTGAATGCGGCAACTGGGAGATTGCCTGTCCGGTGGATGCCATAAAATTCTGTGTGCCCAAAGGAGGGCCGGGAATTATTTATGAATGCGTCTGCGGTGCAGCGGTTGTTCCAACCTAAGGGGTGTATCTTCTTATGTGGAAAAATTCAGATTTGAACTGACGGTTTTAGAATACGGTTTGTTATCTATATCATGTTAGAGTTTCCGCTGTGATACCACGTATGACTGCTCAACGTTATGATACGGAAGCGGCACTATACCGATACTGCAGAACACGGCTGATGATCTGTCTCTTGTTAATGCAAAAAAGGACGACATCTTCCGACTCTTTCCTTAAAATTTATTGTAAAAATGTGATCGGTAATTTTAAGTCTCGATAGTCAGATTGAAGTTATTTTTTTGACTTTTATCCCCTCTATCTCCGAGTACTGCGAACGATGGCGGTTCGATTTGTACCGGAGTTATTTCTCAGATAACCTCTTTTATCTTCATTGCGAGGTGTGCTGCGGCTTATATAACCCAGCTTTATTTGCCCCACACAATCCCGCCAGATAGGAACGTTCATCAACGGGTGAGAGAACGGCTATCATGCGCCGCGTCAGTAACCGCACCGCCTGCATTTTCTGCAGCCGCTGTTCAATCTTCTCCATTGCATCATTGCGTGTCATCCAGTGATGCTTATCAAATGTTCGCAAATCCACAGTGCGCGTGTATGCCCGCAGCGTCTTTTCCCGATCAATATTGTAGTACTGCTCGAAGTATGACATCACCAGTTCCCGCAGGGTGCGGTAAACAGGCTCGCGGAAACGCAAGCCCACAAAATTTGACTTAGCAATCGCCCCCCAGTGGTTTTCCCTTTTATATACTGCCACTATATGGTCATCATCCCTGCTGTTGGCCAGCATATTCAGAACCAGGGGTGGATATCCGATCCTCTGCAGCATTGCGGCGGCACATACGGCGCCATCAAAACAGTTAGCCATCCGATCGCGCAGAACATACAGCGGACAACGATTGGTTTCCTCAATGCTGTAATCAATTTCATCCAGAAAGCTTTGTATCTTATGCGGCGTTGTCAAGCGCGCTATCATACGCTTTTCGTCTCTGTGAAGAGCCTGATCAAAAACCACTCTTGCCATTTCTGTCCGCCTGAATACCTAACATATTGATACCGCGATTTTCTCGCAATTCGCCACCGGCGTCGCAGTTTTAAAGGGTCACAACTTGCGCAATTTAATATTTTCCCGAAGTTATACGCCCAGCTTTTTGGCGATTGCCTTGCCGTACTCCTGGCAGGCCCTCATCCCATCCATACCTTCAACCAGATGTTCGAGAAGATTAAAGGAACCTAAATCAACCATGTTCATTTTAAAGACATTTTCCATCGTATCAAAAATTATCTTAGGCGCATCGCCGCTATGGGTATAGGAACCGAATGCACCTCCCACCTTGCCAGCCAGTCCTGCTTTCTGTGCCAGAAAGAGAAACGTTTCCATAATGGCGGGAAGGGCGCGATGATACGTCGGCGAGCCAAACACGTACCCGTCAAACCCCTGCAAGTCCTTTTCACTTTTGATGTCAGTAATTTTTTTGACCTCGGCGTTATTGCCGGACATGCGAACTCCTTCCGCAATGTAGTCTGCCATCTGCTGGGTCTTTCCGGTCCTGCTGATGTAAGCTATTAAAACGTTCTTCATGGCTATCCTCCTTATAATTGTTTATTTCAACGACGTGCCACAGCAATCTATTTTGCACTCAGGAACACATGAACTAAATACCTGAAAACAGTGCATTTTGCCAGAGGGTTATTTAGTAAGGATGTCCGCCGTCGAAAATTTTAACCTTGCTTATTGCAGGAAAGTAATTTATAAGATTCCTACTGGGCAGTCGGTATGAACATGGCAGAAGGGGTGGAGATACCAATGACGGCAAAAAAGCATCCCGATCTCCGCAAGGAGGAAATATTTGAGGCGGCACTGGATTGTTTTATTAAGAAAGGGTACTATGAAACATCCATAGATGACATTGCTGCCCGCGCCGGTATTTCCAAGGGCGGGATATACCATCACTTCCGTTCAAAAAAGCGCCTCTTTATAGAGCTGTTTCAATGCCGAATAAACCGGTATTTTGAAACGCTCAAAGCGACCATCAAAAGCATATCTGATCCAGCAGAACGGATTCAGGAATTTGTTGCCAAGTCAGAAGAGATTTTTGCAAAGAACCGTGCTATCTTGAAATTCAGTCTGGAGTTTATCATGCTGAGCATGCGCGATCCGGACATCCGAAAGGCAGTCACACAGGTTTATCGAAATCGGGTGAACTTATTTGCCGGGATACTGAAGCAAGGAGTAGCTACAGGTGCATTTAGAAAACTTGATGCACCAAGTGTTGCACGCACCCTGTATTTTCTTTCCATGGGGTTTTTTTTAACCTACTTTACGATAACCATTGATTTTGATGTGACAAAACAACACGGTATCAATATGCAAACCATTCTCAAGGGGATAGTTAATCGCCCGCAGGAATGAGGTTCCATTTCGCAAAGGAGGCTTTTTATGCACGAGAAAAAACGCACGAGCAGTTACCGCAGCAACAAAACGATGGTACAAATTATTGTCGCACTGGCAATGGTCGTTTGCCTGTATCAGGGGCGAGCTTATGCTGTGCTGGACCCCCCGACCGGTGCTATAGAGCGTTCCTGCGGTGAAACAAATATCGGGGGAAAGAAAATTCTGCTCGCCTACGCGACCAAACATGGCGCTACCAGTTCCATCGCCGCGAAGATTGCTGATGTTTTATGCCAGGAGGGGTTTCACGTTGATCTTAAACTCGCCTACAAGGTGAAGGATATTTCAGCCTACGATGCAGTCATAGTAGGCAGCCCGATTTACATTGGCGGGTGGCTGCGCGGGGCTCGCCGTTTTCTCCATAAAAACCAGGATATATTAGCCGACATGAACGTAGCAGTTTTTATTACCTGTACCTATCTCAAAGACGAAAATGACGTTCCCGAGCGACGAGCGCATGCGAAAGAACTCTATATTGACCCGATTTTTGACGAGCTGCCTGATATAAAACCAATGAGCTACGGTATCTTTTCCGGAGAGTTTTTATATCGGGAACTGTATCCGGTGGAATTTATCCTGATGAAGCTGGCTAAATTTCCAGAGGGAGACTTCCGCAACGAGGAAAAAATCATTGCCTGGGCATTGGAAATCAGTGCGTTGCTGCAATGATGCGATGCCAAAAAATTGTTTTCGAGCCAATTTAAAAAGCTGAAAGGGACAGAAAATGAAAAAAATAATTATTGCGTCTGTTGGTGTATTCGCGGTTACCATGATTCTGGGTGATTTTAGAGCGACAGCGGCAGCGAACCAAGAGCAAAAGAAGCAAGAGACGGCGACCAAGGCAAAAAGCATCGATACCAAAGCAACACTTGACAGCAATCACCCTGAAGTTGAACCAGGCTATTCCTGCAATGACTGCCATGAGATAAAGCTTGATGCAAAGACCACGGCGACGCAGGTATGGCTGAGCGGCGAATCGCCCGGCAAGAAGGCGGGCGAGGGGGTTATGCCGAAAGAGCAGGTATGGGACGCAATAATAAAAATGATAGGCGGTAAAAAACAGGATACAAAAACCTTCGTGTTGGGCACGTGCCTTAATAATGTGCCCCTCACGACCACTGCTGAATTTACCCTCGATCCGGAGCAGAAAGTGTTATACGGGTTTCACGAGCAAGGCACAGAAAAACTGATCCATATGAAGAATAACCCAAAAGTCAGCCTTAATTGGCATCGGGAGTTTGAAAGCTTTACAGATTTCTGCTGTGTGCAGGTGCGTGGGCGCGCAGAGCTGATTGAAGGGAATAACCCGGAATTTGAAAAGATACTGGTAGAATTTTTACCCTACGAGAACGGTGCTCGAATCCCTGCCGAGGCAACGCCTGAGCAGCGGGAGCTGCGGCTGAAACAGTTCAGAGAAAGCCTCAAGAAGGCAGGCTTTGTTATTTCTAAAATTTACATAGATCAGGCAACAATCGCTAATTATGATTTTACCAATCAGGGATTACGAAGATACCAGCGCTGGATACGGTAATTAACGTATATAACATTCATGATACCATTGTTCTTTACCGGTATGTGCGGAGAAATCTTCGCTCCGAAAGCATCCAGGATAGGCGATCAATTATCATTGTCGGGATTACTTGCCCGGTGCGCGAAGCGCATCTCTAACATGTATAACAGGAACGAGCCATGAAAGTAGCTGTCATAACCGGAAGCACGCGTGGCATCGGACGCGGACTTGCGGTAGAATTTTTGAAACGGGAGTGTGCCGTCGTTGTCAGCGGAAGGGGTGTGGGCGCCGTTGGGCAAACGGTGCAGCAATTATCCGATCTCTATGGACCGGAAAGGGTTGCGGGTTTTCCCTGTGATGTCACTGTTCTGAGCCAGGTGCAGGCTTTGTGGGATGGGGCCCAGCAGACATTTGGCACCGTGGATATCTGGATCAACAACGCGGGGATAACTCATACTACCAAACTATTCAGCGTTTTGGATCCCGCTGAGATTGCGCCGGTCATCAATACCAACATTACCGGCCTTATCTATGGCACCAAGGTTGCACTGCAGGGCATGATGGCGCAAAAACACGGGCAAATTTATAATGTCAAAGGACATGGCAGCGATGACCGCAAACGCCCGGGATTGCTGGTGTATGGGACGACCAAACGTGCGGTGCGATACTTTACCGAGGCATTAATTGAAGAAACCGAAGGGGGACCGGTTCAGATCGGTTTTATCAGCCCTGGTATCGTGATTACCGATTTCCTGATTGATGATTTGCGCAAGATGTCTCCCGAGGAACGGGAAACGGTGAAAGCTGTTTATAACTGTCTTGCCGATACGGTGGAAACGGTAACGCCTTTTCTGGTGGAGAATATCTTAAATAATGATCAGCACGGCGCTGCAATAACCTGGCTCACTGAAGAAAAGGCACAGGAGCGGTTCAATTCAGATGTATACTGCAACCGGGATTTTTTCAGTAAATATGGTTTGTAAACTGTTCATGGGAGATGGCGATACCGCTCCGGTATTTCCCGCGACCGTCTGCGAGTAAAAAAACGACCTGCCTGCCACGAGAGATTATCATGAAAAATGCTGAGAAGAAGACGGATCAAGGTTCTCAACGAGAAAAACTTTGCAGCCAATGTGGTCTTTGTATGGTCGCGGCGTGGTCTGCCCAGGAAGCTGCAGAAGGATGTGTATTTAACATCGGGTGGCTTGGCAAGCACGAATCATTCGTATTTGGACGGGAACGCCGCCAGGATAATCCTGAAGAGCTGTTTTTTGGCATCTCTCAAGACCGTTTTGTTGCCCGCATGAAAAACCCGCTGCCGAACGTGCAGTTTACTGGTATCATCACCTGGATAGCACAAAAGGCATTTGAATCGGGCCTGGTTGAAGCAGTAGCAACTCTGCACCGCAGTAAAAAGGATTATTTTTTGCCTGTGCCTGTGCTTGCACAATCGACCGAGGATATTTTAGCCGGTGGCGGCAGCAAGCCGGTTTTGGCACAAACGCTTACCGCACTTGAAAAAGCCTGCCGAAAACGAATCAAACGCTTGCTGGTCATCGGTACCTCCTGCCAGGTCCAGAACCTGCGGGAGTTTCAGCGGCGGTATCCTTATATAAAAGATATAGATTTATATGTGATTGGCATTCCCTGCACAGACAATGTCGATCCAAAAAACTTTCGTTGTATTTTGAGTAAAATTTCCCGATCCCACGAGACTGTCAGGCATTACGAATTTATGCAGGACTTTACGGTGCACCTGAGACATGTTGATGGAACCTTAGAACGTGTCCCGTTTTTCTCTTTGCCTCCCGAAATATCACGTGCGGAACTGCTTACCCACTGTTGCCGCTGTTGTTTTGATTACCTCAATAGCCTGACAGATATTACGGTCGGCTATTCAGGAGCGCCATTGGACATTGAAAAGATGTATCAGTGGGTGCTGGTGAGAACCGAGAAGGGGGGACAGTTGCAACGCCTTGTTGCGCACGAGATGGAAATATCCCCTGAAGAGTCAGCAGGCGACCGGACAGCTTTTGTAAAGCAGTATGCCCAACGGTTTATGGAAAGCAGGGTTGATGATGCCAGGAACATGTCGGGCACGATGCCATTAGAGAAGGGGTTGGCGCTTGCCGAACATCTTTATAATACCGGTCCGCGGGGACTTGAATTTGTGCGATATGCCATCGAGACCCATTTGATACGAAATTACTATTTCGTCAAAGCTCATTATCCTCATCTGCTCTCTACGCTTGTCCCGAAGCATGTATATCGCACACTTGAGGCATACGATCTGCAAGCCTAACAGCGTCAAACGTATAACATGTTCCAGACACGCCGCAGATGTTCCATTCAATGGAATCGTTATTATAAATAAAAGCACGTTTCCCCTTGTTACCGGTATCTAGCGAGAAAGCCTTGCTTTTTAGGCGGGGATGAATTGGCACGGCGTGAACCATCCAAGCATAATTGCCGGGACGCTTCGCGCTGTGCGCAGGGAGCGGCCCATGGTGACGATATAAGACAATAATCGTATAAACATCTTTCTCCGGAGGACATATGAGGACAGTGGTTTTTTTCGCGATTATCAGTGCCATTCTTTTTCCCCTTGCCGCCCACCCGCAGGAGACGGGGAAGATAGGGGTATTGATTACCGGATGGGGTATGCCGGCGGGATATAATTTTGGTTATGCTTGGGCAAGCCCTGATCTGGCGCAAATAGGTGACAAGACTGAATATGAGGGGCAGCCCTGCAAAATCGGGCATGTGGGGGAATTTCCCTATCTCTCGCACCAAAACTTTATCCCCTGGCCGATACTATTCTATGAGCCAGGGGCGGAGAATTTTTATGATTCCTATGGTGTTTATCAATTTGAGAATGGCCAGTATGTCAGCCCGAATCCCGCAATTCCACCGGTCAATCCGGTAAATATTCCAACAGGGATACCAATTACACCCCTGAAAGATGTTATTGAATCCGGAACCCATAAATACCCTGTTGACACCCGAGATGGCACTGATTATCTGGACGGTTGGTTTCAAATTGGCACCTTCAATGCCCCATGGCCAAATGGCGTTCATGATTTTAAAGAATCCATGCCAGCAATTTATTCGCGCTATTACGGCAATCTGGGCGTGCCATTAGAAGCATCTGACCCGAATGAACAGCATCCGGCGGTGATTGCCCAGGATGAATATCTCGAACAATTGATGGATGAAGCTTTTGGCGACCGGATTGATCTGCGCTATGGATTTTATACCCCCATACCCGGCTATACCAAACGCATGGACGATGTGGCCGAGGAGTTTGCTCAAGAGGGATTCACAAACTTATTGTTGGCGCGTGAGACAACCGACCACAACCGCTACGCCAACGAATTCATGACCGGCAATTACATTAAAGAACGGCTATGTGAAATTGGCAAGCTGGAAAGCAAGCGTATCGAACAGACTCGACAGGTCGGCAGAACTCCAGAATTTAATACGATGAACATACGCAATCTGGCACCGTTCATTGAGAACTACCCGGCTGGTTCTACGATCGGCTTCATCTATGTTACTCGAGGGTTGCCATGGGGAAAAAGCGAAACGCCAGGACCGTTCGGCACTGCCCACCCTTGGAGCAAAGAGGTTTATCACGAAAATGCGTATCTGAATTATCTTTCTTTAAAGAAGGCGTTGCAAACGACTTTTGGCAGCCGGTATAACCTTGTATTTACCAAAGGCGGTATTTTCAGTGATCTCAGGGAGGACAATTTTTTTGCCTATGGCATTAATAAACCATCTGAAAATGGCGGGATTTTTATAACGATTCGCGAAGCAATTGAACTATTGAAAGAAGACGGCGTAGATAAGATTATCATTGCCCCGTGCCACTGGAATTACGACAACCTTGATACCATACTTAATATGAAACTCACCAACGATCTTCCTTTAACACCCAAGGCGGATATACTGGCAAAAAAATACGACTATACCCACTGTGAAAACGCAGAGGGAAAAGTCGTTGACTGCGATAGTCCAGATAAAGTCGCGACCATCACGGTGGCGCCGTCCTATTCTAATCTCCCAGAAGAATTTGCTCTATCTTATTTTGTTGTGATGAGAGGGACGCTGGAACGGTTTGGTCTTTATCCACAGGATGTCGAGTTGGGGAACCTGGTTTCTCACGTGATAACTAAAAACGAAGGCGGAACGGTACGGGCGAAGCTTTTTACTCCAATTTCTGGAGCAAAAATAGAGATCCCTCCTGATCCATATCCAGAACGGCCTGAAAGTTTTACCAGAGAAACAGCAGTTGCCATCAATGATCCGGCAGATACCATGGACTGCCTTTGGGAAGATACCGCAATAACGATTGCCCAGCAGCTTAATCCGCCGGAAATGAAAACAGCCCAACCAATAGGGCCAGCAATCCATTTCGGCCCTTATCGGACTTTTTTTAACCGCGACGTCTCTATAACAATCCCGTATCGCAGATTGCTGGCATTGGGCAAAAAGGAGCAGGTTAGGGTGTACCTTTATAATCATATTACTCAAGATTGGGACTCTATCGAGCCTGAGCTGGTCGCCCATGGTAAAATAGTGTTTAAAACCAAGGTGCTGGGATTGTTCCGTGCAGGTATCCCCAAAAGGATATAATTTTGAAATGCTGTTGCAACAAGTTATCCCAGGAACAGTTGTTGTAGCAAGCCAGCGTTTTTTCATTATTATTCTATTTTTTTCTTATTTATACGAAAAAAATCTTGACATCAACACATTTAATGTTCTATTATATGCCTAAAATAAATATATATAATAAAAAATCATATATAAACCATCTGATAAAGCCAAACCAGCTGGAAGGCTGGGACGGAAAGCCACGGGTCTTCATTTGAGTAGAAAAATAAGACAGCCGGGTTGCCAGAGTATAGGCAACCCGGTTTTTTATTTGGGCACGTAACAACGAAATAAATTTCATAAAATTTTTGGACTACTTTCCAAAGGAGGCTTTCGGTGATGGAAAATATTTTCTGGTAGCATGAAAACATGAATTTTCAATATGGCAATTCTGACAAAGCCAAACCAGTTGAAAAACTGGGACGGAAAGCCACGGGTCTTCATTTGAGCAGAAAATAAGATAGCCGGGTTGCCTGAATAGTTTGGGCAACCCGTTTTTTTGTTTAGGTTATAGGAAAGTAAGGGGACCAGAATGAATAACATCATATCAAAGGAGGATTTAAAGATGAATTGTTACAGAACAACCAACAAAATTGGCGGTCGCGGGCTTATGTTCTTTTTCGTTCTATGTTTTTCCCTTTTTCTGACATGTGCCGTCCCCCCTTCATCACAGGCGCTGAACGGTTACAACATTGTTATTACCCAAGATGATTTGGATGGCGATGGTGTTCCAAATGACCAGGATGCCTGTCCCGATTCCAATCTTCTGCCGACCATTATCGTGAAGGGGTGCGACAGTGGAACCCCGAATGTCCTGTTTTCTGACGGCTGTACCATGAGCGATCTGATAGCAGCTTGCGAAGTGAATGCTAAAAGTCATGGCCAATTTGTCTCCTGTGCCGAGGACCTTATAAACACGTGGAGAGGAGCCGGTCTCATACTCGGCTCTGAACAGCGCGACCTTAAAACCTGCGTGTCAAACTCGAATCTGCAGTCAGACCGCGCTTTTATTGCCGGCACGGTTTTCAACGATGCGAACGGCAACGGCAAGCAGGATGACAATGAAAACGGTATTGCAGGAGTCACTATTACACTGGATGGCACTGTAACCACGGTAACGAACGGATTGGGCCAATACTCGTTTCGCATCAGTACGGCGGGAACTCATACCGTGGAAGAAACGGATCCACCGGGATTTATTTCAACTACGCCGAATAAACTGAACATTTATGTTGTTCTTGGCCGCTATTACATTGCAAATTTTGGGGATACCGATCAATTGACTGGCAAAGCAAGTATTTACGGAACAGTATTCAATGATGCCAATGGAAACGGTTTGTTGGATGACGGAGAAGTGGGCCTCCCGTGGGTGACAGTATCATTGAATGGTGATGCGCGCGTGACGAACTCCATGGGGCAATACACATTTCAGGTAACCGAGGCCGGTGTTTATACGGTCGTGGAAACCGACCCCCCCGGCTATCGGTCAACAACTCCTAATGAAGTCAATGTCAACGTTGAACTGGGTAAGAGCTATCAGGTTAATTTTGGAGACACTGACGATCTTACCAATAGCGCACATATCTACGGGACAGTATTTAATGATGATAATGGCAATGGCCTCCAGGATCCCGGAGAAACCGGCATTCCCGGAGTGAGCGTCAAGCTGGATGACGATATTATTCGTTTTACGAATGATCTTGGCCAGTATACCTTTCCAGTCAGCGACCCCGGTATGCATAAAGTAACAGAAACTGATCCGGAGGGATATATTTCAACCACGCCGAATGAAGTGAACATAGATGTTGTGCTGGGAAACAGTTACTTGATTAACTTTGGCGATTCAAACAAGCTGCGCGCCACCATTTCTGGCATGGTGTTTAACGACTTGAATGTGAATGGCAGTAGGGACCCGGGCGAGGAAGGCATAAAGGGGGTTAAGATAGCGCTGAGCGGAAATGGCGCAGCCCTTGAATCCATTACCGATGATGCGGGTTACTATGAATTTAAAGTAGCATCGCCTGGCTCCTACACTATGGTCGAGACCGATCTTGACGGCTTTATATCAACGAACGCAGTGCCGGGCAGCTCGGCGGTAACCCGAGTTGATGCAAACACCCTGCGGGCACAAGTTGTTCTTGATGATATTAAGAACCAGAACGCGCTCAGTGATAACCTGTTTGGTGACGCCCAATTATCTGCGGTGATTCAAATCAGCGGCCGGGTCTGGGAAGACGGTAATGCAAATGGTTTGCCTGACAATGATGAACCGGGGCTTGCAGGAGCGACTGTTAAACTGAGCACGGGACTGGAACAGACAACCGCATCTGACGGTAATTTTATCCTCTACGGTCCACCTGACACCATGATCACTATTACCAGAACGAATCCCTCAGGCTACAGTTCGACCAACGCTATTCCGGGAGACGCCGCACGGAAGGTAAACAACGATACTCTTGAGGTAAACGGTTTCTCGGCACCGCAAAATCCTGAATCGGGAAACTTTTACTCTGCCAACAACCTGTTCGGTGCAGTGAAAACCGACATTGTGGCCATTGTGAGCGGCACGGTATTTAATGACGAGAACGAAAATGGAGTTTTAGACGACGGTGAAACAGGGTTACCCGAGGTTGTGATCAGCCTGGAAGATTATACCGGCGGGATAAACAGCGTAAACACCAACAGCGACGGGTATTATCAGTTTGTCGTCCCCACGGGTAAAACCGTTTCCCTCACATCGCAGGGGCCGGGCGGCGCGTTTTATCCAACTACCCCGGAAAGAATTGTCATCACGCCGCTGCAAAGCAGAGAATATCAGAATAACAATTTCGGCTATTCAAATGACACAGAGACAGCCGTCATTTATGGAACGGTCTTTGAAGATGGCAATGTGAATGGTGAGCAGGATGTACAAGAAAACGGTATCGCTGGGGTAACGGTCACCCTGGATGGAGCCACGACGCGTCTCACCAATCACCTCGGACAATATACATTTGCAATTACTGATGCCGGATTTCATAGAGTCGAGGAAACCGATCCCGCCGGTTATTATTCAACAACCCCGAATCAGGTTACTATTTCTGTCACCATGGGAAAAGGTTACCGGGTGGATTTTGGCGATATTGCCGACCTTACCAATCGTGCGATAATCTTTGGCACCGTCTTTAATGATGCTAATGGCAATGGCGTGCAGGATGGGTCAGAGACTGGCATCGGCGGCGTGACCATCACACTTGACGGCAGCGATACGGCACTCACCAACCCATTAGGCCAGTATGTATTTCAGGTGACCGAAGCAGGTGTTCACCGGGTTGTGGAAACCGATCTGGCAGAATACCGATCGACCACGCCAAATGAAGTCAATTTAGACGTCTCGCTCGGCAATACTTATCAGGTTGATTTCGGGGATACTGATGACCGTACCGAACGCGCAAACATATATGGCACGGTCTTTCATGATGCAAATAAAAATGGAATTCAGGATCCCGATGAAACAGGTCTTGCCGGGGTGAAGGTTACCTTGGATGGAACGATTGATTATTTCACCAATCCCTTTGGGCAATACACGTTCCCGATAACAGAAGCAGGCATACATACAGTTGTGGAGACCGATCCGGACGGCTATAGTTCGACAACGCCAAATGAGGAAAGCAGAGATGTTGTTCTGGGCAACAGCTATGTGGTGAATTTTGGCGATACCATCACAATAATCACGACTACCACCACCTCTATTATCGTGCCGCCACCGACGACAACAACATCGGTGACGCCGGTTACCACGACGTCAGTAATTACGACCACTACCACGATACCAGTGCCGCCGCCTGAATGTATTACCGATGCCGATTGTGACGATGGTAATTTCTGCAATGGAATTGAAACTTGTGCTGAAGGAACGTGCCAGAGCGGTCAGACCCCTTGCGCCCCAGAGCAAATCTGCAGCGAGTCATTAGACGTCTGTATTAACATTATTAAAATCAATGCCTCAACGGCATTTTTACCGGGAAAGGATGAACGTAAACTGCGGACACCGCTGATTATCCCGAAACGTTCTTACTGGCTGCGGGTGAAAATCAAAGCGGACAATCATGTTGATTTGGCAAAGAGCTTGTTCAGTGTTGAAGGAAATGACTCGAGTTTCACCGGGGTCACAATTGACGCGACGCGATTTAGAAAGATTCGCCAGGCTGTTCTTAAGAAGAACCGGGATTACGTGTTCTGGGTGCCGATTCGGGTGAGCAAAACAGCCACTCCGGGGACTTGGAAAATAATAATTACCACTGATAAAACAGACGCAGCAAGTCCATTTATTGAGGTTGTGGAAGGGAAGTTTATAATACGGGAAAAATTGTTTCAAAAGTGATAGGATAAAAAAAAGCAGACACATCGGTAATAAGAACACGGCAGGGCACTCACATAGAGCCCTGCCGTTTTTTATTGCCAGAATGAAATATGGCGATATTTTTGCATAATTAATAAAATATAGCCGGGAAAATTAATAAAAAAACAAGTTAAATCAACAGACTAAAGACAATCAAGATTCCTGCCGTTATTACGATATGTTATAACTGCAGTTCATTTTTTTCTGAAAAAGGCAAACTGTACCGAAAGGATAGGACGCAAAGCCTCCGGTCCTCATGTGACAAGCTTAGGATAGCGGGGCTGCCAGAAAAGCGCAGGACGGTTTTAAGAGTCTGTCCTTTTGGTACCGGGACAGATTCTTTATGATAAAAAAACTTGTCTTGCTTGCATTCATTTCTTTTCTTTTCACTGGTTTTGTCTGTAAACCCGCCTGCCATTGCCAGTCCGCAGAAAAATTTATCATTTTAAATCTTCACTGGAACAATCGCACCATAGCTCTCAATAATCTCCATGTTGCTCACGGCATTTTAAAGCCCACGCGGGTAACGCGCAACGGTCATAAGTTTTTATATCGGGTTTTTTCGCACAACCAAGCTGTCTTGGATCAAAATTATTTTGAGGTGCCTCGGGGGCTGTATTTTGATTATTCGCACGGCGAAACCGAAGGTGTAGGCGGCGGCCGGTTTGAACGGCCAGCCGTTGATTTTGTAGTAAAAATTCCTGCCCATGAACATTCCGCCCGGATAGTTTTTTACCGATTAAACGATACGCATGAGACGACCCCGTTATTGAGCGCCAATAGAGTTACCGAAGCACCAGGAGAGCTCGTGGGAGAGATCAATTTACCCTGATGGGATAGCACCATGAAAAAAGCCGTCGTTCTCTGGATCATTATTTTGCTCTGCCAACCAATTGCAGCGGATGCGGGTTTTGCAGCGGATATTATTTTGAAAATTATTGATAACGGTGACGATGGCAAGCGGTTTGTGTGTGTCTTAGTAGCTGAAGGCTATACGGCAGAAGAATCAAAAAAGTTCACCGATGATTACACGCGCATTATTAATTATTTTTTTTCCGCCTCGCCGTGGAAAGAATACAAATCGTTTATAAATTTTTACACCTTGTTCAGACCGTCAAAACAGTCCGGCGCTGACCATCCATCAGAATCGGTGTATGTTGATACCGCCTTTGATGCCACGTTTGACAGTTTCGGCGTCAGTCGGTTGCTCACCGTCAATGATGGCAAAGTATTTGATGCAGCCGCAAGCATTCCGTCATTCGACGCCGTCTTTGTTCTGGTTAATGATAGCGTCTATGGCGGAAGCGCAGGATCAACCATAGTTTTTTCTTGCCATGACGCGGCTGGCGATATTGCCTTGCATGAAGCCGGACATTTTATAGGACAACTGGCAGATGAATATGAAACTGCCTATGTTGCTGACCTCGATATAAGGGGGGTTCCCAATATCACCAGCCAGACTGACATAGAAGAGATACCGTGGGAAAAATGGATTGACCCCGAGATTCCTCTCCCAACACCAGAGAGCATAACTGACCGGATTGGACTTTTTGAAGGAGCCGGATATTCTTCGGTTGGCATCTATCGCCCGAAACATAATTGCAAAATGCGCTCCCTGAGCGCTCCGTATTGTGAAATCTGTACGGAAGCTATCGTGCGCTCGCTCTATCGTGTCGTAAGACCGGTAGATAATTGGGGGCCATTAGAACCCGAAATAACTGTCATTGATCAGCCCTTGACCCTTTGGATAGAAGCCCTGCCGGTTGCAGACGGCACCTTTGACATTGCCTGGGAAGTAGATGGAGAAAGAATAGATAATGATGGCGCCCTGAACTTTATGCTTAATCCAGCCACACTTTCAGCGGGAACACATACCGTTCGGGTTTGGTTTAAAGATACCACGCCGCTGGTTCGAGCTGAAGACGATGGTTTTTTAACTTTTGATCACACGTGGCACCTGCGCCGAACTGAATGCAGTGCCGATGTCACAGGGATAATCCTGCAGGAAGATTCTAATCGTGGGATAGGAAATGCCCTCATAGAAATCGTCCCGTCTTCTACTATGGTATATACAGATCAAAATGGCTGGTTTCAAGTGAACAATCTGCCATGTGGAACATATACGCTGATCGTCAATGCTCCCAATTTTGAAACGGCAGAAAAAGAGATCACCGTAACCGGGCATGGTGACGGATTATTGAAGATTTTTTTACCCACCGCACGCCCGCATTATACGATTACGGGAACGATCTGGGGGAACGTTGCCACCGAGGTTACTCTCCATGTATTTGGCGCCGGTTCATCAACGATCCACCTTGAGAAGACCAGAAATTTTTCGGTACCCTCGTTGGCATCGGGAAATTATATTATTATTCCCGAAGCGGCTGGCTATTGGTTTTTCCCTGCCTATCAGACGGTCGTCGTTAAAGATGCCAGTCCCAAGCGAATCAGATTTTTCGCATGCAAAAACTTTTATGAACGGTAAAACGTATCCCGATGTTCGCTGAAAACATTGTAGCACCCGTGTTTTGTTTTCTCCGTTTGGTCTCCTTCTCGTTTCATCTTCACATGCAGCCTGCTTAACCTCCAGCGATCATTGCAGAAAAAACCCGAAAAAACCCCCACAGATTGCCTTTTCCGCTGCTGCTGTGACTGGCTGGCGACTCAATAAAGTTTTGGCTTGTCTCTCGCCGCATGCGTGAGATTTTCTGCTGACCGACGAATGCCGCGTTCATTATTAACATAGCTGAAAAAATTTCTTTCTTTGCTGGAACAGAAGGTAACGAAACCTCAAACGATCGCGTGGGGAGTAATGGCGGCAGTGATGTTAAATAATGTTTGACTAACAATCGAAATATCAATACAGTTTAATACATATCAGATCGTTCGGCGCAGCAGTTGTCATGCCCATAAATTTACCATTCATGTAATAATGTTATATAGCGCATCTCTGGATTAGGACAGAATATGAAAAAAATTACCATTCTTGATTTACAAAAAATGAAAGACAATGGCGAGAAAATTACCATGCTTACTGCGTATGATTATCCTACTGCACGAATACTGGATGAATCCGGTGTGGACGTTTTGCTGATTGGTGATTCTGTCGGGAATGTGATGATGGGATATGACAATACGCTGCCGGTGACGGTAAACGATATTATTTATCACACCAAAGCGGTGGCAAAGGCGCGCAAAAAGGCGCTGGTGGTTGCAGATATGCCGTTTATGTCATACCAGGTGAGCATTGATGAAGCAAAAATAAATGCCGGCCGTATGATTCAGGAAGGCGGCGCCGAGGCAGTGAAGCTTGAAGGCGGCGAAAACATGGAGGCGGTGATCCGCGCGCTGTCAGACATTGATATCCCGGTAATGGGGCATATTGGCCTCACGCCGCAATCAATTCATCGCTTGGGAGGCTACAAAATTCAGGGCAAGGAAGAACGCCAGCGCCAAAAACTTCTGGCCGATGCCCGCGCAGTGGAACGAGCGGGCGCGTTTTCTCTGGTGCTGGAGGCAATACCGGCTGACCTTGCACAGGAAATAACCAGCGCTTTGCACATCCCTACCATCGGCATTGGTGCTGGCAGACACTGTGACGGACAGGTGCTGGTGATTCATGACGTGCTCGGCCTGAGCGGTGCTTTTCGTCCCAAATTTGTCAAGCAGTATGTGCAGCTTGAACCGTTGATAAAAAAAGCGGTTCAGGAGTTTATCTCGGAAGTAAAGGAAAAAAAATTTCCCACCACTGCACACAGTTTTTAACACGATACCGCCATGCAGATTATTCAATCCATTGCGGAAATGCAGCATTTTTCTGATGGTGTCCGCAAGCAGGGGAAAAAAATCGCCTTTGTCCCGACGATGGGTTTTTTGCACGCCGGACACCAGCACCTCATACGGCAGGGAAGAAGTCTCGGAGATGTGCTCATCGTGAGCATTTTTGTGAACCCCCTCCAGTTTGGTCCCGCGGAAGATTTTAACCGCTATCCGCGCGATTGGGATCGAGATGTTCAGCTGTGCGAATCCTGTGGCGTTGATGTGCTATTTGCACCGAAAGCCGAGGAAATGTATCCGGAAAATTTTCAGACCGAGGTCAGCGTGCCGTTGCTTAGTAAAAATCTTTGCGGCATTTCCCGGCCCAAGCATTTTCAGGGGGTAGCCACGGTTGTGGTCAAACTATTTAACTGTACAAAGCCGCATGTTGCTCTCTTTGGCGAAAAGGACTTTCAGCAGCTTGCCGTTATCAAACGGCTGGTGCAGGATCTGAACTTTGATATTCATATCATCGGTGTTTCCACTGTGCGCGAAGCAGACGGGCTTGCCATGAGTTCCCGCAACACCTACCTCAGCGAACAGGAGCGCCAGTCTGCCCTGAGCCTGTCCCAGGCATTGTTCAAAGCGCAGGAACTTTTTCAACATGGTGAACGAGATGCGCGGGTGCTCATTCGCGCCGCCCGGACAATCATCACCAGGCAAAAAGATGCGTGCATCGACTATATTAAAATTTGTGACATACAGACCCTGCAGGACGTTGACACAATTGCGCAACCGGCCGTTATGGCACTTGCCGTGAAAATAGGTGCGGCACGGCTTATTGATAATGTGGTTTTGAAGGAATAGTCAAAAGTTCTCAGCGGTCTGCACCAGGCGCCGGTGCCGGGTCAACGCGGAGTGCGCATCGTAACTGTTGCCCATAAGGAGTTTCGTTATGTGTGCATCTATAAAACCGACGGTTCTGATAATGGTGTGGGTTGCGTTTCTTTTAAGCAGCGGGTGTGCCTATGTTTCAATACCGTTGCGGCAGGGCGTTGAGCCGCTGGAAGAAACGACGCTCAGCGGCAAAGGTAAACATAAAGTCCTTCTGCTCGATATTTCCGGTATCATCACCGAACAGGAAAAAAAATCATTTACCGGCTTCGGGAAAGAGGTGAGCGATGTAGCCCGCATTAAAGAAGAACTTGAAAAAGCCGCACATGATAAACACATCAAGGCTCTCATGCTGCGGATTAATAGTCCCGGTGGCACCGTAACTGCCTGTGATATCATCCATCAGGAGATCATGCGCTATAAAAAGAAACATAATATTTTTGTTGCAGCCTCGCTTATGGATGTTGCTGCCTCCGGCGGCTATTACATTGCCACTGCTGCCGACCGTATTACCGCCCATCCGACGACGATTACTGGCAGCATTGGGGTTATTGTGACAAAGTTTAATGTAAAGGGGCTCATGGATAAAATTGGGGTGCAGGAGGAATCTATCAAGTCAGGAGATAAAAAGGACATTCTATCGCCGTTCCGAGGTTCTACGCAGGAAGAACGCACTATAGTTCAGGAGATCATTGATTCGTTATATCAAAAGTTTCTTGATGTCATTGAGCAGAGCAGACCCGGCATTTCGCGGTCTGAATTAACGAGCGTTGCTGATGGCAGGGTATTTACCGCGCAACAGGCTCTTCATACGAAACTGATCGATGAGATTTTCTATCTTGATGATGCGTTGGAAATGATAAAAAAACAAACCGGCCTTGCCGAAGCGCGGCTGGTTACCTATCGCCGACCTTCAACTTATAAAAATAACATCTATTCCCAGGCAACCATACAACTTCTCACGATTGACGGCGACGGATTTACCGGATATTTTCCGGTGCAGTTCATGTATCTATGGAACCCCTGACACAATATATCCCTGAGGCGTTTTGATTTTACCAGCAGGTGACGCGAGGCCCGGTCCCAAAGCATTCGGAATCGGTGCGGTTGAATCGGCTCGCCATGACAGGTTCAGGCGTCATTGCCGGCATACCCCACACGGTGCACGGGAAGCATCACTGATCTCTGGGGACTTGGCAGGCTGGGGGTATGGCAAGAAGAGGTAACAACGGCGCACCGTTCTATTCGGTGAGTTCTTTCCAAACGGAAGCAGAGCAACGGCGCCGGGTTTTAGCCCCTGATCGATGGCAGCTCTGAGCCGCTTTTTCAGGTTCCTGATTGGGCGGAATTATCCATTTTCGGTGAGGTCTATTCTGACGTGATGAAAAAAATGTGGAAGGTAACGTTTGTTCCGGAAAACAAGACCATACCGGTCGAAAATCGGAAAACGATATTTGAAGCGATTGAACTTGAAAACCCCTATGACATCGCACTTGATTTTTCGCGATGCTGCGGGGCCGAAGGTATCTGCCGGAAATGTAAAATCAGGTCATGGCACAAGATGGGGCCGCTGACCCCGATAGAAAAAAGTTGTCTTTCAGAAGAAGAGCTAAGGCGCGGCATCAGGCTTGCCTGCCAGGCACGGGTGATTCAGGATACGCAGGTAGAGATTATTTACAAGCAGCTGTTTTCCATACGGGTTGCAGATGAGCCACCGCCAGCCGCTGCGGCGCTGCGGCCGCGGGTAAAGAAGATTTTTTTTTGTACAGCAGAGGATGTGATTTCGTGCGAGGTGGACGAGCGTGCGCGGCAGCAAATCGCCGAGATGTTAAAGACAACCCCAGCGGGATGCACGGCAGTCTTCACAGACGGAAAACTAAACCTGCTTGAAGAAGGGGATACGTCCGCATCACTGTTTGCCGCCGCAGTTGACTTGGGCATAAATACTCTGGCAATATCGCTCATTGATTTGCATTCTGGGAAGAGTGTTGCAGTGGTTTCAGATACAAACCCCCAGCATTATATCGAACCCGAGCTTGAACGGCGGATTACCCTGGTAAACAATGATAGCCTGCACCTTGAAATGCTCAGCGAAGAAGTCCTGCTGCGCATTGATGTGCTGCTCCATGAGCTCTGCCAGGCAAAAAATATAGCCCCGCAACACATCTATGAAATAACCATCACCGCCACTTCCGGGATGTTGCATTTGTTCTTGAAGGGCATTCCCGGATTGCTTGAGCAACGTGCGGCGGTCGAACAGCGCCGGCCCATTAGCTTTGATGCTCGGGCAGCCTCGCTTAAATCGTCTCCTGCCGCTACCATTTACACCCTGCCGGTTATTTCATCGTTCGTTGGGGCTGATATTACTGCAGGCATTATCGCAACGCAGTTGCACTGTTCGCAGGAAACCACGCTGTTTTTGGATATTGGTTCCACCTGTAAAGCAGTCGTTCACCACCAGGGAATGCTTGTTGCCGCTGGCATTAAAGAAGGCGCTGCGTTTGAGGGTATCGGCATACGTTTTGGGATGCGGCCTGAAGCAGGAGCTATCGAACGAGTATTTTTCAACGACGAAGTGCAGGTGGTCGTGCTTGGCGATTGTTTGTCACGCGGCATATGCGGCAGCGGCCTCATGGAACTCATTGCCGGCCTCATAGCGCATGGACTTATCAATCACAACGGCGATTTTTTAGACGCCGGTCAATTGCTGACAGAAAAGAATGCCATTGCACGGCATCTTATAGCTACGGCTGATGGCAGGGCATTTCTTTTGTATCGAGACGATGGGGAATTCGCCAGCGATATTTATGTTACGCAACGGGATATTTATGCGCTGCGCCGCGCTAAAGCACATCTTGCCGCGGCCATGCGGCTGCTGTTAACGTATGCCGGGATTTCTTTCAGGAGTGTCAACAAAATTCTGGTGGGCGGAGCGTTTGGCTATCATTTTAATCCTGAGGCGTTGATTGGCATCGGTCTCATACCGGCTGCCTTGCGCGGCAGCGTGTATTTTATGGGAAATACCGCGAAAGCAGGCGCGCATCTTGCGCTGCTTGACAGCGAACTTCTCGCAGAAGCAGAACGCATCGCCCAGCGTGTTGAATGCTTTGACCCGCACACTGATCCGCATTTTGAATCAGCCGTTATGGACGCCGGCAATTTTCGTGACTTTGACGAGTAACGCGCAGAACTCAGCCTCCGGGGTCAAAAAGAATCGCGGTATAACCGTGCGTCCATCACGATGTAGCATATGAGAACGTCCCCTGTAAGGTCATCTCGCGGTTTCGTTTTATCTTCTCGCGAAGCGCGGGCCGTTCTTTTGCGATCCGGTCCTCATGTTTGAGGATTGCCTCCCACATTAGGCGCGGAGCCCGATACTGTCCGTAGGCACCGTCAAGCGTTTGCCCCTCAATTAACGAGAACAAATAATCCAGCTCGTCATCAGCGTATGCTGGAACCAAGGCGTATCCCTGGGCAACCAGTAAGTACTCATCGCTATTAAACTCAAAAGATTTTTGCCACCAGGTTGAATATTGCCTGAAGCCCTCCTCGCCGTTCAGCTCCGCAACAACCGCGTTGCCCGCATGATAGCCGCACATGAGTGCGCCCTGCGTTTCAACCTCGACATAGGCAGCAGCGTCGCCGATTACCAGTGCATGGTCAACAAAGGGAACTTTCATAGACATGTAGGCGCGTACCATGCAGCCGGTTCTGGCACGCACCTGTGCTGTTTCAAACATATAAGCAACCGGGCTGCGGGTAGTAAAATTACGAAATATCTTCTCAGGTAGCTCGCTGCTGGTTCCCATGATGACCAGGTCTGCGGTGTCCGGGCCTTCAAGAGACGGGGTAAGGATGACCGGGCCCTTTGATTGATAGGCCAGGCCCATGTGCCACTTCAATGCACAGGGGTCAAAATCTCTGACACCGGTAAGCGTATAAATTATGCACAGGGCGGAGGTAAACAACGGACGGTCTTTATTCATACCCAGCGCTTGAGCCATGCGCGAATTTACACCGTCTGCGGCAATGAGCTTTTTTGCCTTGACCAAAGAATGGGTGCCGCGGCAACTCAGGGCAAGTTCAACCCCCTGGGCGCTTTGTTTGACACCGTACGCGACCGTCGCGAAGCGCATTTCCACGCCTGCCTGTGTGCATTGTTTTAAAAGGGATTGCAGCAACAGAGCTTTATCAAACTTAATGGCAACCGGCCTTCCGTCTTTATATGCAAAATGGATTTTGTGCCCGTGCGGTGATATAAAATAGGTATCGGTGATATTCCAGGCGGGGCCAGTGTATTCAACTGAAAAGCCATTATTGGGAAAGATCAGTTTCCCGTGGTGCAACACAATATTTTCCTGCTCGTAATTTTCATCCATGACGAGCTGTTGACAGCACGCACGGCGTATTTTTGCAATATCCGGTTGCTTCTCAATAACCAGGATTTTAAGCCCTTTTGCTGCTGCGGTGTGCGCAGCCATCAAACCAGCAGGTCCCGCACCGACAATAATAGCGTCATACATATTCTTGTGCTCCTCCACACATAAATGAGCAGGCAGTGTCCGGGAGGGAGATTGGTTATTTATCGGCTATAGCCGAGTCCCGCAAGCCCGCGTCTTGCACAGCGTTTCTAATCTTCGTATGAATTCTCGCTGGGCCTCATTTATCTTCTCCAGTGCTTCATCAACAGGAAAAAACCCGACTCGATCGATTTCGGGGAATTGCTGTTTTTTCCCTGAATGCGGTGGCCATTCCATCTCAAAGGTATTGCTGACAATGGGAGTGCGTTCATTCCAGTCACCAGCAAATGCCCAGGCATACACCGTCTTACCGCTTTTCTGTATTACCGAGCCCAACGGAATAAAATTGCCTCTGGGAATGATGCCGGTCTCCTCGGTAAATTCACGGATCGCCGCATCCAGCGCACCTTCTTCAGCGTCTATTTCACCTTTCGGGATTGACCAATAACCCGCGTCTTTATTTTTGAACAATGGTCCACCGGGGTGGGCAAGGAATACTTCCAAACAGCCGTTTCTTACTCGATACATGAGCAAACCGGCGCTTATGGTTTTGGCGGTCATCATACCGATAGATTTGATTGTGCTTTCAAAAAAAATTGTAAGGCATAGTGAACAATAAGTCCACAGAAAAACCCCACCGCCATATTGGTCAAAAGAGACCCGATCACCGTTGCAAACAGCGGCACCAGGTCTTTATTGAGGCCAACGTCTCGCGCAAATCGGGTAAGTTCAATGCCAACCAGGAGCAACATGGCGCCAATAATGGCACGCGGGAAAGAACCGAAGAGATCTGCAATGGAGACGGCCAGAAACAGCCCCAGAGATATTTCAATACAACCTTCCAGTATATTTGCCCCCCCGGTGCGCGCGCCGAAATAGTACTGGCCGGCGAGCCCGCCGGCACCATGACACAGGGGCATGCCGCCCCAAAACGGTAGCAGCACATTCATGATCCCCATATTGAGCGACAGTTGGCGTTCCCCTACCTCCCGTTCCGGCCAATACGTTTTTATCAGCGATGCCGTGGCGATGACCGCATTGGTGGCCGTGAGGGGAATCTGCGCAATGCCTGCCAGCAGAAACGTCTGCCAAACTTCAGCAAAGCGAAAGCTGGTAAATGAGGGGATGGTGAGCGAGGGGGGCGCTATATCGCGCAGGTTGCCTCTAAACAACATGATACCAATACCCAGCACCATGAGCAACACCGCGGCGGGAGCATACCGATTGTCTTTGAATATGAGAATAATCACAACCGCCAGAATGCCCAGAAGCCAGCCGCCGGCAATTAACTTGCACGCCTCTATGGCAAGCAATACGCCCAGCGACGCCTGGATGCCACGGGTGACAGACTGTGGCGTGATGCGCGCAATCCACGTAATAATACCGGACATGGCAAACAACAGCCAGACTATCCCCATGCCAAAGGCTGAAGCATAGACCATAGATGGGGTCCAGTGCTGGGCAATGGCAACTACCGCTAACACCTTCATGGGCTCTATGGGCAGCGGCAGCCGATAGATGATGCCGGTAGTGATATTTGCAAGCCCCATCATCACCAGAAATCCAGCCGGGTTGAGACCGCAGACAACAATGTAACCGATGGCAAGCGGGAAGAGCGTGCCAAAGTCGCCCATAGAACCGGCAAGCTCGCGCACATTAAATTCAAAAGATTTTATTTTCATGATCTTCAGTAAAGCCTCGTTCCGGCATGCCATGGAAACCACGAATCCGCAAACGGGTGGCTTAGTGCACAACGCTTATCATACGGTATTGGCGTTTGGAGATTGTTATATTGAAAACCGCACCGTAATGGAGGTTAAACAAGCCTGCGGTTCCTCATTGGCAGCCCCAGTTTGCAGGTGAGCTATTGCCTTGCTCCAATTTGCTGCACCAGAACGTGATGGTTACCGCTCACCCCCTTCCGGGAAAAAGTCATTATAATGCAGGCAGTGCCAAAACAATAGCTAAGAATTGACAGGTAAGCTACAACCTTAAAGCCGAAACACATCGCTATCACGATGGCTCCAATAGTGCTTACTACAGACGTCATTGCATTTACACTCCACGCCCACGGCACCATTTGGGGATGTGCGTGACGCAACAATTTTATTCCCAAGGGAAAAAACATCCCTAACAAACTTCCCAAAGGTATTTGAATTCCGATCGTCAGGAGAACTTTGACGATAAATTTTTCTCCGATAAAAAAGGTAAATAGCGCGTCTAAGGCTGCAGTGTAGAGAAATATGATGAAGCCCAACGGAAAAATTAATTTTTTTAGCAGGTCTTCAGGTTTGCCGCTTAGCCTGCTGGTGGCATAGCTGCCGATACCGGAGAACAGGAGGAGCGAAAAAAAGGTAATTGCAAAGGCGTAGGCAGGGTATCCGAGAAAAAGAACAAATTTTTGAATAAAGCTTATTTCAATAAACATAAAACCGCTGCCCAGCGAGGCAAAATATAATAAATATCCCCATGAACCGCGCCGGGGAAAAGCAGTTGATTTGCTTACCAGGAGTGGCAACATAATACAGATAAATGAAAAAACGACAGATTGGAATAACAGAAACAGCAGTACCGCTTGGCCAAACACCGGGGTGTAAAAAATAAATTTTTCACGATTAAACAAATCAAAGAGCCCTTTCCATTTTATAAAATTATAAAAGAACGGATTGTCATCAGTGCAGGGGGTGACATTGTATGGTATTTTTTCAAGAATAGTTTTTCGCTCTGCACCGCGCGCGGATAAAATCTGTGATAACATATGTTTTGGTTGAGGGTTGAGCGGATCAAAAATAATAGAGAACCCCATGGATGATACAAACGATGTAATCTTGTGCATGTCTTCTTCCGTAAAGGGGGTCTTTTTGAGTAATGGCGCATATCCCATGTTATTCCCCGGCACCTTGCTGTTCATCCCGATAACAGCAATATGACGCAAGGGAGATGCGAAACCTTTTGTTTGTAACACATTGAGAAATTGAAGAACCAGTCGTGTGTTGAGCGGCGCAATTTCTGCGCTACCTTGGAACACATGGTCTCCCGGGATAATGCACAAAATGCCATTTTCGGTTAAATGGTCAAAATACTGTGCGCAGGCATCCTGGGTATAAATATAGCTTTCCATTAAAAGGTATGCTCCAGTATTAATCGCGGCAAATGTATCGGTGACGGTAATCTGAATAAGATCAAACTGTTCACGGCTGCGATTAATGAAATTCCTGCCTTCACCAGGAATAAGAGTAATATGGCTGTGCCTATTAAATATATTCCCCACCCATCCAGATAAGGGACCTTTCAACAGGTTAACCGCAATCGGCTGTAATTCTACAGCAGTGATGGAAGAAGCGTTGTTTTTATAGGCGTTAAAAACGTCTATGCCGCCGCCCACGCCGATAATAAGCACCTTCGGTTTTTCTAACAGCAGATAGGGGATTTTTAACAGGCTGTAATCAAGAAATCCGTATTCCTTCAGATCCTCAGTAAAATGCAGTATATTGCTTCCATTATGGGCGTCATATTGCATATAATAAAAATCCGGGTAAGAACCAGCGTAGTGATCGCTCACCGTCAGATAAACAAAAGGATTATATTTCTCTTTTACACTTTTATAGACGTCAACCCGGCTAATGGCATTCCACTCAGTAAACAGGAGTTTAAACGTGTCAGGCTGTTCAAATACCTTGGATAGAACTTTGGAACGACAAGGAATAATTGTTATTGTATCTTTGACATAGGGTATCAGGAGAAAAACGCCCAGCGCAATAAGGCCAATGACGAGGCTGCCGCGTTTTGAAATCATCATGGTAAAGCAACCGGCTGCTCCCAATAAAGTTGCGACACAGACAAAAATGCCACCTGCAGCGCCAATCTGATTCAGAACAAAGAGGGAGAGCAAAGATCCCAGAGCAGCGCCACATAAATCCCAAAAATAGAGAACCGATACGTTTTCTGAAAATACGGTGATAGAAACAGCAATTGCCGAACCGGCAAAGAAAAACGGCAGGGTGACGCCCACGTAGTAGCATATCAGGGCAAAAGCGAAACGAAGCGGTTTGGTAAGAATGGTTTGCGGCTGGAGAGGATTGCCGGCAAAAACAAGAAAAGCGGTAAGGGTTGCGACCGCACCAAGAAGGGCGCAGAGGATGACCACGATTTTCCATCTCGTATGTTTCATAATCGCGGGAAACGCCGCAAGTATTGCCCCGCTTGAACCAAATCCCAATAATGCAATGTTTATTGTTACATAGGCAAAGTGATACCAAATTGAGTATGAAAAAATTCTGGTTAAGATAACTTCAAGACACAGTGTTGCCATGGCAACAAAGAAAACCCCGAAAAATACGGGGTGAAACAATTTACCAGTATAGCGCGTTTGCATTGGTATGGAATTTTGTTCAGTGGCTTATAGATGGGTATCGTTCAATCACCAAAAAACGAACAGTCGATGCGCATTGCAAGGGCACAATAAAAAACGAGGGAAAAAGGAGGATAGGGAATGTTGTGACTATCTTCATATTTCCCTCGATCATTGCCATGATGGCTGCCTATCACGGGGTTGCCACCATACTGCAACGCCGACGCCGCAGCGTTAGGTTTTCAGGCATAGCACAGGGTCGCCTTGGTTATTCCTCATCTATGCTTCCCTCTTTCATGGGAGGGCAAGGGATTATGTTTTCACGTTCATCATAACAGGTGGCGGTTGCAAGCTGGCCATCTTTAAAATAGGCTTTTATTTTTAATTTGCCGCTTTCATAGAATCCTTTACTGATACCGTCCAGCTTCCCGTTTCTATACCGCAGCTCGGCTTTGACTTTACCATTGGGATAGTATTGCTTTGTTACTTCTATAGAACAACCGGATACCAGTAGGAACATAAATACGATTGTGACGATATGCAGTTTCATGGCATACTCCTTATATGGTATGTTCAGCTATTTATTATTATTAAATCAAGGAATAACAGTCAAACGTATTTTTCTAACGGAGGGTCAACCATGAACAAAAAGAGTTTTATTATAACCGATTTTGTTTTTGCTGTAGTACTGGGCGGTGTTGCTCTGTGGGCTTTTGCCTGTTCAAACGGTGCCGTACTCAAGGAGGGTGACCGGGCACCCGACTTCACGCTTACGTCTCAAGATGGCTCTGACGTCCAGCTATCTCAGGTATTAACCAAAGGGGTGGTAGTGCTCTATTTCTATCCAAAGGATGACACACCAGGGTGCACGAAGGAAGCGTGTTCTTTCAGAGACTTAACTCAAGAATTTCGTGTAGCTGGGGCGGAGATAATTGGTATCAGTGTCGATGATGTTGTATCGCACAAACAGTTTCATGAAAAATACGGGCTGAACTTTACCCTTCTCGCAGATCCCGACAAAAAAGTAACAGCACGGTATGGCGTCAAATCCAATTTTGGCATGGCACAACGCATAACCTTTGTAATAGATCAAAACAGCATCATAAAAAAGGTTTTCCCCGATGTGGATGTAGCGGTGCATGCCCAGGAGGTGCTGGCATTCATCAAGTCATTGCAACAAAACAGATAAGAGCGGCTGCATTTGATACATTTCCACCCTTTTTGTGGAAATCCTGTTACCAACCCTGGTGAAAATTTCGGCAGCTACCGATGGTCAGATAAGATTATGCAGCATGCTCAATTTTTGAGCAGTGTTTATGACGCTCCGTCCCTGCGGCGCAAAGACGTCATCTTTCGGGAAAAGAAAAAATGCAGCGTTACGCATGCCCTTCCTTTTTGCCCACGGAGCGGTCTGCCACCTGAATAAGCAAGGTTTCGCATTTTTGCATTCGCTGTTCGCACTCGGCGAGCGCATAGATTAACCGTTCAAAAAACACCAGAAACGCAGTAGAGAGGTCAGGGCCAAAGGTTTTTGTTAAATTTGTCAGCGCCTCATAGACTCTTTTGTCGCGCAGATTATCAAGATCAAAGCTTAACGTAATAGTAGTTTTGTTCATAGCCTCTCACTTTCTGACCGGTTTCATGCCACGCAAACCACGCTTGATAGGTGGGGGCTTCACAAATTGCACACCGTTCCGTGCCGCCATCAGCGTGGTTTCTTATTACATAAAGAGTGGTATATGATCCTGAGCTGTAACGTGTGCCGATTTGAAATGCCGCAACCGGGTAACCATTATCGCAGCACTTCGGCACCGTCCCGGTCAATGATGGTTCTCAGTGTCTCTCCCGGCTTTGCCTGTCGCAGGGCCCTGATTGCATTTCTGAGAATAGTTAAAACACGTTCCTTCGTGGTAAAGCTTTCGATCGTGACCGCAATGTTGGGACGTCGGGATCCGGCACCGCCGGCAACCACCAGGAATCCTCTGGCACCAGTAACTAACGTGCCGGTTGGACAGTCACGGGCGCACAGTTCACACATAACACATGCGTCACGATTAATAACCGGTCCCGTATCGGTAAGGGCGATAGCTTTATCAAAGCACATTTTTAAACATGCACCGCACAGGCTGCAGGGGACATCCGTGATATCAACCCGGTGCTGCAAGATGATGCCAAAATCCTTCAGGTAGGGGCTCACGCAGCAGTTGGGGCAGCCGGTCATGACCATGCTGAAACGGCTTGCACCGTGAAGGGCTATTGGGGCAAGGTCTGCCATGATCTCCGTCAGATGTTCCTCTTCACACAGGGCTATGATTGAACGCAGCAGGTCTTTTAAAATATCCCGCACCTCTTTGGTATTTTCCCCATATTTGGTGTAGCATAGGTCAATATGGTACAGGGCATTCTCATCTGCAAAGAACAGCTCATCCTCCATTGCCGGCGCTGGTCCGCGGCCTTCAATAAAAGCTTTCAGCTCTTCGGTTTTCTCTTTTCCCATAAAATCAGCATAAACTTTGGCAGTCTCATGAACCACGTCGGCAGTCACACAGGTGAGCCCACGGTGCCGGGCGATTTTTTCAGACTGAAGACGGGCAAACGGCGCCATAATCGGCGGAATCGGCAACAGTTCCTGAGCCTTCTCGGCAGCGGCATCCCATTTCATGATGATCTCCTTTCTTGGTGTGGCGGTTAGTCACAAGATTATCACAAAGCACACAGAAAAATAATGATAGTTCAGAACGGTAACAGCAGTCGTTGCTGGTGCTGAGTTGTGGTTTCACTTATTTTTCTCAAGCCTTTTTGCCTCTTCCCACAATTCATCCATTTCTTGCAGGGTTGACTCGCGCGGGGTTTTCCCCCGTTGCCGCAGTTGCAATTCCACATAGGAAAAGCGTTTGAAAAACTTTTCATTGCATTTACGCAACGCCTGCTCCGGCTCTATGCCCAGATGTCTGCATAGGTTCGCGATACTAAATAGAAGGTCACCCAATTCATGCTCTTTTCTCTGGCGGTCGGCTCCCACCAGTTCTTTTTCAAGCTCATTGAGCTCCTCTTTTACTTTCTCTAAAACCTGGGCCGGATTTTCCCAGTCAAAACCCACTTTGGATGCTTTCAGGGTCATGCGAAATGTCTGATACAGCGACGGAAGATGGGAGGGTATGCTTCCTAAAACAGATTGCTGAGGAGGTTTGCCTTCTTTTTCTTTGATTGTCTGCCAGGTGCGTCTGATTGCTTCGACAGTATGTGCTCGCGTGTCTCCAAATACATGGGGATGCCGATTGACCATTTTCTTTATGATGCCATCAAGCGCTTCTTGCAACGTAAAGGTATTGTTTTCCTCATACATGCTGGTAAGAAAAAGAATCATAAATAACAGGTCGCCAACCTCTTCCTGTAGATGTTCCTTGTCACCCTGGTCAATTGCTTCCAGAACCTCGTACAGTTCCTCTACCAGGTATGATTTTACATCAGACGGGGTCTGGGTGCGATCCCAAGGGCAGCCGTTGGGGCCGCGCAGCCTGCGAATGAGGTCTATAAGCTCAAGGAAACTATCGGTAGTTTTCTGCATTGGCAAGGAGAAATGGACTTAAAATCCTTCGGTTTTTTCGTTGAAAAACCATTATGATTATGTTTAATTGAATGGTACCGAATTTATCCTTTGCACCAGAGTTCTCCGAACAAAACAACGTATCCGTTTTTTGACCACAAAGTAAAACATACATAATTATAAATATAAAGCAATAAATTAAACTATTTGTTTTTCCTGTTCCGCCAAATATGGGTTAAAGGGAAGCGCAGCAGCATTTACCCATAGTACCTTTGCAGGGATGGTAAAACGTTCTATGAAAAACGCCGGCGTTATATGAAACCGCTGCGTTTCAGTGAGAGCGAGTATCGGTGCGTTTTATTGGCGGTACCTAATAACACATCAGAGGATCAGAGATGAAAACAATCGGCATTCTTACTGGTGGCGGAGACTGCCCGGGACTCAATGCCGTTATCCGGGCAGTGGTCAGACGCGCATCAGGCACATATAATGTAGAAACACTGGGGATCCGCGAAGGGTGGCGCGGCTTGGTATGGGGAAATGTTGAGCCGCTTACCAACTATTCGGTAACGGGCATTCTTCATCGGGGGGGCACTATTTTAGGAACGTCCCGCACCAACCCCTATAAATCCAGTGAAGACGTGCAGCGCACGCTTACCAATATCAAGCGATTTGGCATTGATGCGATCATAGCGGTGGGCGGAGAGGATACGCTGGGGGTAGCCAGCCGGCTGTATAAAGATTATCAACTCAACATTGTGGGTGTTCCCAAAACCATTGATAACGACCTCCAAGGAACTGATTACACGTTCGGGTTTGACACTGCGGTGCATATTGCCACCGAAGCAATTGACCGGATTCACACAACGGCCGAATCTCACCATCGCATTATGGTGGTTGAAGTGATGGGCAGGCATACCGGTTGGATCGCAACGGTTGCCGGCATGGCGGGTGGCGCTGACTGTATTCTCATTCCTGAACAGCCCCTCACTATTCAGGAGGTTGCCGACATTATTCGAAAACGCCATAGCACGGGTAGAACCTTCAGCATCGTGGTTGTGGCAGAAGGATTTGTGCCGGCCGGGATGGAGGTCAAATATGAGAAAGAAAAAACCGATGATTTTCAGCACATACGGCTTGGGGGCATCGGAAATCTGATTGGTCAGAAGCTGGAGGAATTGACAAACATTGATACCCGGGTTATCATTCTGGGCCATATTCAGCGGGGCGGGACGCCGACCGCGTATGACCGAGTTCTGGCGACGAGATTTGGCGTGAAGGCGGTAGATATGATTATGAATGGCGAATTTGGGAAAATGGCGGCATTGAAGGGCAGCGACATTGTGCCCGTGAGCTTGGAAGAAGTGACCAAGGGCAGAAAGAATGTCAATATGGAGCTCTATGACATTGCCAAGGTGTTTTTCGGTTAATGAGTCGCAACAACGCACCGAGCGGAAAAGGGAGGGTTGAACGAATGGCCATAAAATATATTGACGAAATAGACGTGAAGGGAAAAAAAGTTTTTATCCGTGCGGATTTCAATGTGCCGCTTGACAACAATCAAAACATTACTGATGATACGCGCATCCGGGAAACGATTCCCACAATACAGTATGTGCTGGACAATAGCGGCGCTGCTATTATTGCCTCGCATCTGGGCCGGCCAAAGGGGAAGGTGGTAACGGAATTCAGCCTGCTGCCCGTTCAAAAACGGCTGAGTGAGCTTTTGGGGCGGACGGTTTTATTTGCGGATGATTGTATTGGTGCTGATGCGCAGCAAAAAGCACAAAATCTAAAACCGCATGAAGTGCTGCTCTTGGAAAATCTGCGCTTTTATGCCGAGGAAGAAAAAAACGACAGTGCGTTTGCGCAACGGCTTGCACAACTTGCAGATGTGTATATAAACGATGCGTTTGCCGTATCGCATCGCGCCCATGCTTCAGTTGAAGCGATTACCCATTTTTTTAAAGAATGCGGTGCAGGTTTTCTCATGAAAAAGGAAATCACCACATTTGAGCGGGCGCTGATCAATCCGCAGCGGCCCCTGGTGGCAATCATCGGTGGCGCAAAGGTATCCGGAAAACTTGAGGTGCTGCAAAATATTCTCAAAAAGGTTGATGCAATCCTCATTGGCGGCGGAATGGCATTTACGTTTCTCAAAGCGCAGGGACATGAAGTTGGCAAATCACTGGTAGAAGATAATCTGCTTGAAACGGCAAAAACAATACTCCGGCAGGCACAGGAACGAAAGGTGACGGTGGTGCTGCCATCGGATTGTGTAGCTGCGCGCGAAATGAAATCTGGTGTGCCGTATAAAACAGTGCCAGTCACCGAAATCACCACCGATCTGATGGGTCTGGATATTGGTCCTGCGACCATAGATGAGTTTGGCGCAGTGATAAAAACAGCCAAGACCATTGTCTGGAATGGACCAATGGGGGTCTTTGAAATACAGGAATTCAGCCGAGGCACGTTTGCGATTATCAATCTTATTGCAGAATCCAATGCGTTGAGCATGGTGGGCGGCGGCGATACAGATGCTGCACTGCACAAGTCCGGCAAGGCTGACAAAATGAGCTTTGTCTCGACGGCAGGCGGCGCCTTCATGGAGATGCTGGAAGGCAAGATTCTGCCGGGTATTAAGGCGCTGGATACATAGCGATACAATGCGCGTTAAAATTATTTCTTGGTGCGAGCGATTTCGGAGGAGATGAGATGAGAAAACCAATTATTGCCGGTAACTGGAAAATGTATAAAACCATTGCTGAGGCGCGGGATCTGGTGCGCGCGCTTAAACAAGCACTTGCCGATATTGATTCTGTAGAGATTGTGGTCAGTCCCCCGTTTACAGCCTTGGGGGCTGTTGTTGAGGAACTGCGGGGATCAAATATCAGTGTTGCGGCGCAGAATATGTACTGGGAAGAGTCAGGCGCCTATACCGGCGAGATTTCCCCACTGATGATTAAGGATATCGGCTGTAATTTTGTTATCATCGGGCATTCAGAGCGGCGGCAATTTTTCAATGAAACCGATGCCACCGTAAACAAAAAGGTTAAAGCCGCCCTGAAGACCGGTCTGACGCCGATCGTATGTGTCGGCGAAACGCTTGAGGAGCGAGAAGTTGGCGCCACGATGAAAATAGTGGAACGGCAGATTCGCGAAGGACTGGCAGGGTTGCATTCACAGGAGATGGAAAAAATCGTGATTGCCTACGAACCGGTGTGGGCAATTGGCACGGGCAAAACCGCAACGCCCGAGCAGGCTGAAGAGGTCCATCAGCTTATCAGTTCGCTTATTACCCAGAATGCTGGCACGGTCGCCCGCAATATCCGCATTCTCTATGGAGGCAGTGTTAAGCCTGATAATATCGACGATCTCATGGCACAGCCGAATATTGATGGTGCGCTGGTGGGCGGTGCCAGTCTCAAGGCAGATTCGTTTGCCAGGATTGTGCGGTTTCAGAGGAAATAAGCCAAAGCGCCGTCACTGGCGGAGCATATTTGTCTGAAATTATTTTGTTAATAGGATTGATTTTTTTGCGCAGATATGTATAGTAATAGTGCCACAGGGTCAACAGGTACTGAGCCGCGGCCTGCTCTGTGGTTTCGTTATGATCTCAATATGGTATAAAAAGGAAACCCCGCATCTATGTATATCGTATTTGTATTGATTCATGTTGTGGTATGCATTGCTCTCATCCTCATTGTGCTTCTGCAAACCGGCAAAGGCGCTGAGATGGGAGCTGCATTTGGCGGTGCATCGCAGACTGTTTTTGGCGGCGCCGGTCCGGCCCCGTTTTTGACGAAGATTACCACCGGGGCTGCGATTATCTTCATGATTACGTCTCTTGCGCTTGCTTATCTTTCAGCTAAACCATCCAGCAGTTCAATCATGAAAGATGTAAAGCCGGTCACTGCTGCACCGCAACCAGAGGCGCAGCCGGCAAGCAGTGCTGCGGATACAGCGGCACGCACACCGGCCAATGTTGACGAAAAGCCACAGCCAGTGCAGAATCAATCTGGAAACAGGCCCGAGCAGCAAACACCGGCACCCGAATCACCACCCAAGCCGTAACAGATACCGGTTGCTGTAAATATAAAAAATTTAGTATTGACTTCGCTTCGTGCCGAAGTGGTGGAACTGGTAGACACACCATCTTGAGGGGGTGGCGGGGAGACCCGTGGGGGTTCGAGTCCCCCCTTCGGCACCATACATGATAAAAATTAAGCACTCAGCCCATGACATGTTGAGTGCTTAATTTATTTATATTGCATAGCCGCTGCTCGGAAAAACGGTGATGCTGTTGGGAGTATGTAATATGAACTTTGAAATACTTACTTATATGTCAATGCAAATATGATTGTCAGAACGCGACCGTTCCAATGCTGCAGAATAGCTGGCGACTAAAAGAGAACGAAACGCTTTGTTACGGAGATGTCCCGCGCTTTGCGCGGGGAGCGTCACTTTCAGGTGAATTTATTGCAATGTTTATGTGGTCACCTCAAATTAGCTGCGCATAGGTTGTGCTTTACTGATGGAACATATCAGTTTTTGGAAATCATTGTGTTTGGAACTAGCTAACTTTTCATAGTTACTTGTATAACAAACCATTCCCCCTTCCAAACCATTCCCCTTCAGCGTATAGCGTGGTTATGATATATTCTCCGTCGCTAATGGATAATTTTTCCTATCCGGTTCCAACGGATGTCCTTGAAAAACCCGCCCCATGACCAGTAGATGATAAATGCCTTGCCCTTCACCTTATTAAGATCTACATATCCCCAGAAACGGCTATCATAACTTTTATCCCGATTGTCTCCCATGACAAACAACGAATGCGGCGGAACGGTTATCGGGCCAAGATTTCCTCGGGTCATTTCGCTTCCCCATTCAGAGGTTGCCAACGAATCCTTATACACGCCATAGGGATCATCAATCTCTTTATTATTTATAAATATTTTTTTGTCTTTAATTTGTAATTGCTCTCCCTCAACGGCAATTACCCGTTTAATAAAGTCCTTACTGGGGTCTTCCGGATATATAAACACAATTACATCGCCACGCTTGGGTTTTACCAGTTGCAGCAATTTTTTTTCAGTAAAGGGGAGAGAAATGCCATAGATGAATTTGTTTACCAGAATGTGGTCGCCAATTAGCAGCGTCGGTTCCATAGAGCCAGAAGGAATTTTGAAAGCCTGAACAACAAATGCTCTGATGAAGAGTGCCAGCAGCACGGCAATGACAATTGCTTCAATGTTTTCTCTGTTAAAGGCGCTTCGCAGCAGCGTCGTTTGCAGCGTTTTTTTTCCGTTTCTTTTTGCAGCCATACCATTAACCCTTGTCGTTTGATCGTGCACATAAAAAATAAGCATTTATTCATACCATATTTTTCCTGAAAGAGGAAAAAAGAATTAAAAAAACGTAACGACACAAGGTAACATATTAGATAATGTATTCTAGATAATATATTCCTTGCGCTCACACTCATATCTGTTTGTGCCACGGGTCAAACCTGCTTTTTCTGTGCGCGCACGCCGCTTGCCCGGTTTTGAACGCTCGTTTTCGGGGAACATCGTGGTATAAAAAAACATTGACACTGAGGAAGCAGCCAGTATAATTGAACATGAAAGCGGGCATAGCTCAGTTGGTAGAGTACAAGCTTCCCAAGCTTGGTGTCGCGGGTTCGAATCCCGTTGCCCGCTCCACCATGTTCCAGCACAGATAAATTTTACTTTTTATTTAGGTAAATCTGTGTTATGAATAATGGTTATGCGGTATCTTAAAAAGTGGGCATTGCCCACTTTTTTTATTCAAATAAGTAATACTGCTTATAAATGAAAAAAAACGGAGCACCAGAAACCTCCGAGGCGCTGATTCAGGAAATCAGTCAGCTTGTGGAGGAGATTGTCAAAAGTGAAAAAATGGAATTGGTTGATGTGACATTTCGCAGAGAAGCGCCGGGGTGGGTATTGCGCATCCTTATTGATAAACCGGGCGGAGTTTCTCTTGACGACTGCACTTTTATCAGCAGACAGTTGGGGGACGTGCTGGATGTCAGAGACCTGATCCATTACCCGTATCATCTTGAAGTCTCTTCGCCGGGGCTTAACCGTCCACTGAAAAAGGAAGCAGATTTCAAGCGCTTTGTTGGGGAACGCATTGTCATTAAAACGGCGGCACCGATTGCAGGAAGAAAAATGTTCAAGGGGATGCTCTCCGCGTGTCAGGATAATGCGGTATATATGATTGTTGATGGTAATCCGGTTACCATTCCGTTTTCCATGATTGAGAAGGCAAACTTGGAATATCAATTGGGGTCTAAGGGTAAACAATAAAAAACAGTTCACACAAATTATTGCTATAAAAAGGTTTTTACCATGTTTTCAGAATTAAGCAGGATGATTGAAGAACTGGGAAAAGACAAGGGAATTGACAAACAAGTCATTATAAATGCCCTTAAAGAAGCGCTCCTCAAAGTGGCAAAAAATAAGTACGGCCACACCATGGCTATTGAAGCAAGTTTTAATGAAGAAGCGGGAGAAGTTGAACTGTTTAGTTTTAGGACTGTTGTTGAAAAGGTGACCAACATTAACAAGGAAATGAGCCTCGAGGAGGCGCGGAAAAAGGATCCCGGAGCCGAACTGGGAGACATCATCGGAGAAAAAATTCCCACTTCTGAGTTCGGCAGGATTGCTGCCCAGACTGCCAAACAAGTCATCATGCAGACGATCCGAGAGGCTGAGCGGGAAAATATTTTTCAGGAATTTAAGGATAAAAAAGGCGAATTGGTTACCGGTATCGTGCAACGCTTTGATAAGGGAGATGTCATCGTGTCGCTGGGAAAGGCTGAAGCGGTGTTGCCGGTTCAGGAGCAAATACCGCGCGAGACTTTTAATCTCAGAGAGCGGGTAAAAGCCTATATTCTCGATATAAAAAAGGGCACCAAAGGTCCGCAACTGATCCTGTCCCGGACGCATCCTGGATTTCTACAAAAATTGTTTGCCCAAGAAGTGCCGGAAATCAGCGAAGGCATTGTGAAGATTCGCAGCGTTGCCCGAGAGCCGGGCAGCCGGGCAAAAATTGCTGTTGAATCCAGTGATCCACGGGTTGATCCGATAGGCGCCTGCGTAGGCAACAGGGGTAATCGGGTGCAGAATGTGGTGCATGAGCTGCGCGGCGAAAAAATCGACATAATTCACTGGACGCCAGATCCGGCAAAGTTTGCCAGCAGGGCGCTGGCCCCGGCTGAAGTTTCGGAGATTTTAGTGGATGAAGAGAATCACAGCATGGAAGTGATTGTTGAGGATAATCAGCTCTCCCTTGCGATAGGTAAAAAAGGGCAGAATGTCCGGTTGGCAGCAAAACTGACCAACTGGAAAATTGATATAAAAACCAAAGCAAAAGTAGAAAATGAAACAGCAACGCCGTTTGACCAGTTACTGGCAATTCCCGGTATCGGCAAATCAACGGCTGAAATATTGTATAAGCAGAACTATCAGACTGTTCAGGATGTGGCAGCAGCCAAATTGGAGGATTTAGTCGCCATTCCCGGCATTGGCGAGAAAAAAGCTAAAAAAATACAGGAATCTGCTGAAAACGCCCTCAAGGCAAACGAGCCGTAAACAAAACGGTCAACGGGTCCACAACAAACCACATGAGAGTTTACGAATTAGCGAAAGAATTACATATAGAAAATAAGGAGCTCATCGCCAAGTTAAAAGAAATGGGCTTTGATGTTAAATCACATGCCAGCAGCTTAACTGATGTGCAGGTGAGAAAGGCCAAGGAGCGCCTGGTAAAAGTTGTTAAAGAGAGCGTCATAGAGCAACGGGTGATGCCGACGATTATTCGGCGCCGTAAATTGGTGGAAGTTATTGAACCGACACCCGAGCCAACACCTCCGCCACCGCCTCCGCAATCTCCTCCAGAGGCGCCGGCTGCGAAGAAAAAACCGGCGGAAAAACAAGCCGCTCACGAAACGCCGGCTGCGTCGCAACCTGCGCCGCAGGTTCAAGAAAAGCCTGTCGTGGCAACGCCGCCAACAGAAACAATTCCGGCAGAAAAGCCCCCGATGGAAAAGGCACCGGCAGAAACACCGGCGCGCCCGGAGGCAGTTCCCAAAAAAGCAAAAAAGACCAAAAAAGACGTCCCCGCGCGCATCATTCAGCGTGTGGAGCTCAAGCCGGAAGAGCCAGTTCCAGCACCCGAGCCCGTGGCAAAAGAAGGACCGCCATCGGAAAAACCAGGAAAAGTTGTTCCTCTCGAAGAGGAAACGGAAGGTATCCCCAAAGCAAAACCCAAGAAATGGAAAACCCGACGCGGTAAAGAAACGCTTTATGATGATTTTGAGTTAGAAAGTGTTCCCGGCGTAGAATATTTACCGGGTCGGTTTCGGAGCGAGCTGGGCATTAAGCGAAAAAAGTCTCCGCCTGCCCAGATAAGCCCGGTCCCCAAAAAGCCATTGGAGGTTATTAAACCGAAAAAGACAGAAATCACCGTTCCGAAAGCGATAAAAAGAAAGATTCGCATTCAGGAAGGCATCACGGTTGGGGAACTTGCCCGGAGAATGGGGGTCAAGGCCGCTGAAGTCATAAAGAAATTGATCGGATTAGGCTTGATGGTGACCATTAATCAATTTATTGATGTTGATTCAGCGACCCTGGTCGCCCAGGAATTCGGCTATGAAATTGAAAACGTTCCCGTAGCCGAAGAGCAGATTTTCGAAACCCGGGAAGACGCCCAGGAAGATCTCCAGCCGCGGTGTCCCATTGTTACGGTCATGGGCCATGTTGATCATGGCAAGACATCTTTGCTGGATGCTATCAGAGAGAGCAATATTGCAGAGGGTGAGAAGGGGGGTATAACGCAGCACATCGGCGCCTACCGAGTTTCCACTCCGGGTGGAGACATTGTCTTTATTGATACGCCCGGCCATGAGGCGTTTACGTCAATGCGCGCCCGCGGCGCGCAGGTAACCGATATTGTCGTGCTGGTGGTTGCCGCGGAAGAGGGTGTCAAGCCCCAAACCATTGAAGCCATTAACCATGCAAAGGCGGCGAAGGTTCCCATCATTGTGGCTATCAATAAAATTGATAAACCCGAAGCTAATCCCGAACGGGTCAAAACGGCGCTTTCTGAATACGGATTGGTTGCAGAAGAGTGGGGGGGCGAAACGATCTTTGCGGAAATTTCCGCCAAAAAACGCATCGGGATTGAAAAGTTGCTGGAGCTGATTCTGCTGCAAGCGGAAATGATTGAGCTGAAGGCGAATCCACGCAAACCGGCAAAAGGTACGATTATCGAAGCCAAAGTTGACCGTGGTCGCGGGCCAATTGCCACGGTTCTGGTGCAAGAGGGAACGCTGCGCATTGGTGATTCATTTGTTTCAAAAAACAACTTCGGCAAAGTCCGCGCAATGCTTGACGACAAGGGAAACAGCGTCGCGGAAGCCGGCCCGGCAACACCGGTTGAGGTATTGGGCTTCACGGGCGTTCCGCATGCAGGAGATATTTTCCTGGTGGTCGATGAGGATAAGAAAGCCCGGCAGGCGGGGCTGTACTGGCAGCAAAAACAGCGTGAAGACGCACTGCAAAAAGATGTTCGCATCAGCCTGGAGAGCTTTTACAATAGCCTGCGGGAGGGTATGGTTAAAGAGCTCAATATTATCATCAAGGCAGATGTGCAGGGTTCGGTAGAAGCGCTGAACAAGGCCCTGACTGATTTAAACACGGAAACAGTCAAAGTCAATATTATTCATACCTCCGTCGGTTCCATCAGCCTGTCAGACGTCATGCTCGCATCTGCTTCCAAGGCTATCATTATCGGGTTTGGCGTTAAAACAGAACCCAAAGTAACGGAAGAGGCTGAGCAGGCGAACGTTGACATACGCCTGTATACGATTATCTACGATGTGATTGAGGATGTTGAAAAGGCGATGGTTGGCATGCTCGCGCCGACGGTTGTGGAGCGGCTGGCCGGCAAAGCAGAGGTGCGACAGATCTTCACGATCTCGAAGCTGGGCACTGTTGCCGGCTGTGCGGTAACGGAAGGGAAAATTATCAAAGGCTGCCTGGGGCGACTGATGCGCGATCAGAAATTGATTTACGAAGCACCCATTACCTCATTAAAACGCTTCAAGGATGAGGCGAAGGAAGTGCTTGCCGGTCAGGAATGCGGCATTTACTTCGGCGATCCAAAAGATATTAAGCCCGGTGACAGCATTGAGTGCATTATCCGGGAAGAAGTGGCACCAACACTGCGCTAACAATGGTCGTGGGTATTTGTCAGATCAGACTGATTATGTATGAGACCCTTTCCCTAAAGGAAAAGCGCAGGATACTGAAAAGTATCGTCGAAAAGGTGCGCCACCGGTTTCCAGTATCCATTGCCGAGGTTGGTGATCATGAATTATGGCAAAGCGCGGTAATTGGCATGTGTTTGGTCAGCAATGAGCAGCATTTTACACGATCATCCCTGGATAAAGTGATCAACTTTATTGAAAACCTATGCCTTGCAGAAGTCATTGTTTCGCATACGGAGATTATTCATATTTAGCGACACGTGCTATCGAAAACGGGATCAAGGGTATCGGGCATGAAAAGTGGCTACAGCAGAATTGACCGGCTTTCCGACCTGATTAAACGGGAAGTGTCAGAAATCATATTGTTTGAAGTCAAAGACCCGCGTGTTGCCATGGTAACCATAACTCATGCGGAGGTGGCGGCGGATCTGAAACATGCGAAAATTTTTTTCAGCACGTTTAAACAGGGCAAGGAATTATCCGAGACGCTCCAGGGGCTGAAACAGGCCACCGGTTTTGTGCAGAAGTGCCTCGCCCAGCGAATTCATATTCGCTATGTTCCCCACCTGTCATTTCAATTTGATCATTCTCTGGAATATGCAGCGCATATGGAACATGTTCTCAGAGAACTGGACGAATCAGAAAAGATATCGGACTAAACCATCATGGGTATGGATGGAGTCATCATTATTGATAAACCATACGGCCTGTCATCCAGCGCGGTGGTCTTGCAGGTGAAGCGGATGCTGGGGGCTCGCAAGGCCGGTCATGCCGGTACGCTGGATCCGCTTGCGACCGGGGTGTTGCCGCTGTGCATCAACCAAGGCACGAAACTGGTGCCCTTTTTTATGCAGGGCGTAAAAGAATATATCGCTACTCTGCGTCTGGGTATCGAGACCGACACACAGGATCGAGAGGGGACCGTTATCCGCCAAACCGAGATGATGCCCGTTGACCATGCTGAGATTGTGCGCATTTTTGACGAATTCCGGGGCGAAGTGCTGCAAACGCCCCCCATGTTTTCAGCATTAAAACATAACGGCGTTCCCCTCTATCGCATGGCGCGCAGGGGTGAAGATATACCGCGCCGGGCACGGCGGGTAACCATAGAGTGTATCAGGGTGCTCAGCGTGGCGCTGCCCTATATAAGCTTTTTTGTGCGCTGTTCGCCGGGGACCTATATCCGCACGCTGTGCGCCGATATCGGCGCACGACTGCACTGTGGGGCGCATATGGTGGAACTGCAGCGGGTGCGCAACGGAGCGTTTCATATTAACCGGTCGCTGCCCTTGGAAGATCTTCGGATTGCAGCACGGAACGGTTCCATAACCCAGCACCTTATTCCGCTCAATGATGCCTTGCCTGAGCTGCCCGCGGTTGCCATAGATCAGGAGCTCGGGAAAAAAGTTTCCCACGGTATACCCTGTCGCGCCGGTGACCTTGCTGGCATGGCTCTTCCGCGGTTTTCTGCCAGTGACCAGATAAAACTGGTAACCCATGACGGCAGGCTGATTGCCATTGCGGAGTGCTGTATTGATAGCGATACGCTGCTAACTTTAGCGCCGGGACAGCCGGTTTTTAAAATTTTGCGGAATTTTCAGATGCAGGGGCTTGATTAATTGTCGAACACAATAAACCAGATACAAGGGGGTTGTTATGGCCTTACAGGTAGAAAGAAAGCGTGAAATCATTAACCGGTTTAAAATTCATGAAAAGGACAGTGGCTCGCCACCGGTTCAGATAGCGCTGCTTACGGAGCGGATTAATTATCTGACGGAACATTTTAAGGTTCATAAAAAGGATCATCACTCCCGGCGCGGGCTCCTCAAAATGGTTAACCAGAGAAGAAAGCTTCTCGAGTATCTGAAACGGAAAGATAACGATACCTATAAAAAGGTCATTGATGAATTAAATCTGAGAAAATAGACACTATCGGCGTTTCTCACACTTCATTTATTCAGAGGTACAACATATGATAGAAAAAGTAAGCACAACATGGGGTGGCCGCACTCTTACCTTGGAGACCGGCCGCATGGGGAAACAGGCAAACGGCGCCGTGCTCGTCAGCTACGGAGACAGTGCCGTTCTGGTAACGGCGGTTACAGCGAAAAAACCGCGCGAGGGACGCGATTTTTTCCCTTTGACCGTTGATTATCTGGAGATGACGTATGCCGCGGGTAAAATACCGGGCGGATTTTTCAAGCGCGAGGGCCGCCCCAGCGAAAAAGAGATTCTAACATCGCGTTTCATAGACCGGCCGTTACGACCCTTGTTCCCGAAAAACTATTTCAATGATGTGCAGATTATTGCCACCGTGCTCTCCGTGGACAGTGAAAATAATCCCGACGTGTTAGCCATTATCGGTGCATCAGCCGCACTTGAAATATCAGATATTCCGTTTTTTGGCCCCATAGCGGGCATGCGGGTAGGACGCGTCAATGGCGAATTTATTATCAATCCCTCTGTTGAGGAATTAAAGGACAGCGACCTGGAAATTATTGTGGCGGGGAGCGAAGAAGCAGTAGTGATGGTTGAAGGCGGCGCCAATGAACTTCCCGAGGAGGTGGTGCTTGATGCGATCATGTTCGGCCACCGGAGCATGCAGGAGGTGATACAGATTCAAAAACAACTCCGGCGTGTGGTCGGCAAGCCGAAGATCGAAGTGGCGGAAGACATCCTTGATGCAGACCTGGCAGCCAAAGTCGAACAAACGGCCCGTCCCAAAATGCGCGCCGCAATCTCCTGCGTATCCAAGCAGGAGCGCTCGCGGGCACTCCAGGAGCTCATGGAAGAGACCATTCAGAATCTGCTTCCGGAGCATGAGGGGCAGGAGGAACAGATCCGCCTTATTCTGGACCGCATGGAACAGCGCATGATTCGCGAAAAAATTACCACTGAACGCAAACGGATTGACGGCCGGTCATTTACCGACATCAGGCCGATTAGCTGCGAAGTTGGGCTCTTGCCGCGCACGCATGGTTCCGCTCTTTTTACCCGCGGTGAAACCCAGGTGCTGGTCTCCACAACCCTCGGCACATCGGAAGACGAGCAGCGCATCGATGCGCTTATTGGCGAAACCACCAAGTCGTTTATGCTGCATTATAATTTTCCGCCGTTTTGCGTAGGCGAAGTTCGTCCGCTGCGCGCGCCATCGCGCCGGGATATTGGACATGGGGCGCTGGCAGAACGCGCAATCGCCAAGGTGCTGCCACCCGCCGAAGAATTCCCTTATACGATACGCATTGTCTCCGAGGTGCTTGAATCAAACGGTTCGTCTTCAATGGCGACCGTATGCGGCAGCAGCTTGTCGCTTATGGATGCCGGCGTCCCCATTAAAACGCCGGTAGCCGGAATTGCGATGGGGCTTATTAAGGAGGGAGACGACTTTATTATTCTGTCAGATATTCTGGGCGATGAAGACCATATCGGCGATATGGATTTTAAAGTAGCGGGAACCCGGGTCGGAGTGAATGCCATACAGATGGACATTAAAATCAAAGGGCTGACGCAGGAGATTCTGGCTTCGGCCCTGCGTCAGGCACGAGCAGGGCGCCTGTTTATTTTAGATATCATGCACCAGACCCTGCCGGCGCCGCGTCCGGTACTTTCGGCCCGTGCGCCAAAAATTTTCACCATGCAGGTGAAACCGGAGAAAGTGAGGGAAGTAATAGGTCCGGGCGGTAAAAATATTCGCAATATTATTGCCCAGACTAATGTAAAGATTGATGTTGAAGATGATGGAAAAGTCAACATTGCCGCTGCTGACACGGAATCGCTTGAAAAAGCTGTGGCAATGATCAAGGAGTTGGTGCAAGAGGCTGAGGTAAATCAGATTTACCTGGGCAAGGTGAGAAAAATTATGGATTTCGGCGCCTTTGTTGAAATTCTGCCGGGGATCGACGGCTTGGTCCATATTTCTCAGCTTGCGGATACCCATGTGAAAAATGTGCGGGATGTGCTGAAGGAAGGGGATGAGGTGCTGGTAAAAGTCTTAGAAATTGATCCCCAGGGCAAAATCAAACTCAGCAGAAAAGAGGCATTAAAGAGTCAGCAATCGGCTGTGCCGCACAAATAGGTCTGCATGCAGTCGCAGGGTCTGTTTTTCTGCCGGCCTGCAACATCACAAGTGACTCTGCTTGTGCAGCGGTGTGCATGCTCCCGCATCAGATGGGCAGGGAGCGTTCTTGTCTCCGGGTATGCTCAACACGACGATCCTCAGCAATGGCATAAAAATAGTCACCGAAAAAATTCCCTGGTTTCATTCGGTTTCTATAGGGATATGGGTTAAGACCGGCTCGCGCTATGAAAAAAAGGAACAACAAGGGGTCTGTCATTTCATCGAGCATATGCTATTTAAGGGCACGGCACGCCATAGTGCCTTGGAGATAGCCAAATGCATTGATTCTGTTGGCGGTTTTCTCAATGCGTTTACCGCCAAGGAGTACACCTGCTTTTACGCCAAAGTCCTGAAACAATATTTGCCCCTCGCCGTCGATCTCCTGTCGGATATTTTTCTCAATTCTCTTTTTGCCGCGGAAGACATTGAAAAGGAGCGCAGTGTTATTTTGCAGGAGATCCACATGATCAAAGACACTCCTGATGAATACATTCAAGATCTTTTCAACTCCAGCTATTTTTTCGGCCACCCCTTGGGCTATCCTATTCAGGGAGAGCTCGAAACCATCCAGAACCTTGATCGAGAGAGCATCATGGCGGTTTTTAATGCTGAATATGTGCAAGCGAGCCGCATTATCATTGCTGCTGCGGGCGACCTCGATCATGATCTGCTCGTGGAAGAAATAAGCGGTTCATTTGCCGAGCTTGCCTCTCATCAGAATATGCCGCCCCGGGACTCTTTTATCCCGCAGCAAAAAGCCGATTTTCATCATCGCAAGCTCGAACAGGTGCACATCTGTATGGGAACGGCCGGATTGTCGCAGCTCGACCCGCGGCGCTACGCGCTGTATATATTAAATGCCCTGCTGGGCGGTGGCATGAGTTCACGGCTATTTCAGGAAATACGAGAACGTCAGGGACTCGCCTATACGGTGTACTCTTTTGTTACGTCTTTTTTTGACACCGGGCTGCTGGGAATTTACATGGGGGTAAAAAAGGATGCAGCACACCAGGCGTTAGCCATTGTTTTACGGGAGCTGGAAAAGCTCAAGAATCAGCCGGTTGAAGAGCCGGAATTACACAGTGCAAAGGAACAATTGAAAGGCAATATTCTGTTATCAACAGAAAGTACCGATAACAGCATGAGTCGGCTGGCAAAGAGTGAAATCTACTATAATAAGTATCTTCCTCTTGAAGAAGTCGTTGCCGAGATTGACCGCGTCACAAGTTGCGATATCCAGCAGCTCTCCTGCACCCTGTTTGACAGCTCGTACCTCACCTATACCTTCCTGGGGCCACTCAAAGAAAAGGAAGTGCCGGCAACGCTTCTCTTCCCGGCATAGTTTGCCGCCGATGCACCACGCCGCGTCTGTGTGCGGCGTGCAGGTGCCGGGTCTTGCCGCATTGTTAAACATAACGCCACGGAGAGCGTGATTTTTTATTTCCATGGTGATGGCCGCGCACTACACATGTTTCAATAACCTGCATGATACAACCGCCCCGCGGTTTTGCCGTGTTTCGACCCGGTACGACACCACATCATGCCATGCCGGAGGTCTTTTTTACTGTGTATAAAAAGAATTCCCGATTCCCCTTGTGGCCAAGAAGTGGGGATTCCATGATCCCGACAACATGCAGTGACAAGCTGCGGGCGGTTTCCACCAGCGCCTGCATAACCTGCTGATATGTTTTTATACTGCGCACCACGCCACCGGGGGCAACATCTTCGTGTCGTGCCTCAAACTGCGGTTTCACCAGACTCAGTACCGCGCCGCGGGGTTTTAGCAGGGCGATGACCGGTGGCCAGATTTTCTTGAGCGACGTAAAGGATACATCAATAACGGCAACATCAGCGGGAGTCGGCAGGTCCTGTTGACTGAGAGCGCATATATGGACGCGCTCAAGAATAACCACCCGCGGATCATTGCGGAGCTTCCAAGCAAGCTGGCCATAGCCAACATCAATCGCATAAACCTGCCGGGCACCATGCTGCAACAGACAATCAGTAAACCCGCCGGTTGCAGCGCCGACATCCAGCACAGTTTTATCATGCACGGAAATATGGAAAGTGGCGAGGGCGGCGCGCAGTTTGTTCCCTCCCCGACTGGCATATTGTTTAGGTGGATGTTTAAGGCGTATCTGGGCGTCAGGGGAAATTCGGGTTTTCGGCTTATCGATGGTGTGGTCATCTACGACTACGCTGCCCGCCATGATTCGTGCCTGTGCCTCGGCGATGGTGCAGGCAAGGCCGCGGGCGACCAGCAGCTTATCCAACGGCACTTGTTCTCTTCTGGACACCGCGGCGATAATCCCCGACAACTATTTTTTTAACGGCGGCACAGATTCCCGCATCATCAATGCCGTATTTTGCACGCAGCATCTTTTGCGTGCCGTGTTCCACAAAGGTGTCAGGGACACCCAGACAGCATACTGCGGCATTTTGCAACTGATGGCGGTTGAGCACTTCTAATACTGCAGAGCCAAATCCGCCGGGAAGCACATGCTCTTCCACGGTGATGAGTGTGCCAATGGATTGTGCCATCTGGCAAATAAGATCCTCATCCAGGGGCTTAATAAAGCGACTGTTAATGACCATGCACGATATCCCCTCCGTCTCAAGCATCTCAGCAGCCCGGTATGCGGGGTGCACGGTATTGCCCAGAGCCAGAATAGCTGCAGCAGCACCTGGTTTTAACACCTCGGCTTTGCCCACGGACAACATTTTGAAATGCGTGTCCAGCGGGATGTTCACGCCGTTACCGCGCGGATAGCGAATGGCGACCGGCGATGACAGGTGCACGGCGGTATAGAGCATATGCTGCAGTTCATTTTCGTCCTTTGGCGCCATCAGCACCATGTTCGGAATATGCCGAAGATAGGAAATATCAAATAACCCATGATGTGTGGGACCATCTTCGCCGACAATCCCGGCCCGATCCAGCATGAAAACCACCGGCAGATTCTGCAGGCAGACGTCATGCACAATCTGATCATAGGCGCGCTGAAGGAATGTGGAATAAATAGCCACCACCGGTCGGTATCCGTCGATACTCATACCTGCGGCAAAGGTTATCGCGTGCTGTTCGGCGATGCCCACATCATAAAACCGGGCAGGAAATTCGCGGGCAAACTGGTCAAGGCCGGTGCCGCCGCTCATCCCGGCGGTTATGGCGATAATACGCTGATCGTCGCGGGCAAGGCGGGACAGCGTGTTGCCGAATACTTTTGTATAGGATGGGCCCGGGGCGTTCACCGCGATCGGCTTGCCGGTCTCTTTTTCAAAGGGTCCCAGCCCGTGAAAACTCACCGGATCAGTTTCTGCCGGCACATAGCCTTTGCCTTTTTTCGTAATGATATGCACTAGAATCGGGCCGTGCAGCTTCTTTATATTTTTGAACGTGTCAACCAGATGGTCGATGCGATGGCCAAGGATCGGTCCCATGTATTTAAAGCCGAGCTCCTCAAAAATCAGACCGGGAACAAAAATGCTTTTGACAAACTCTTCCGAATATTTTGCCAAGCGATACATGGACTGCCCAATACCGGGAATTCTTTGCAGGAGCGCCTTAACATCCTCCCGCACTCTATTATAAGCCTGGCCGGATATAAGACGTGACAGATATGACGAGAGTGCCCCCACGTTGGATGATATGGACATCTCATTGTCGTTCAGGATTACGATCAGGTCGCGCTTCAGGTGTCCTGCATGATTAAGCCCCTCAAAGGCAATGCCGGACATCAGCGACCCATCGCCAATGATGGCGATTACTTTATGTTTTTCCCCCATGAGAAAACGCGTTTCCGCCATCCCTAATGCTGCGGATATTGATGTGCTGCTGTGGCCGGTGCCAAAGGTATCAAAGGGGCTTTCCTCCCGTTTAGGAAATCCGGAAATCCCCCCCTGCTGGCGGATGGACGAGAAACAGGCTTTTCTGCCGGTGAGAATCTTGTGGGCATACGTCTGATGACCAACATCCCAGACCAATTTATCGGCAGGGGTATCAAACACATAATGCAGCGCAATGGTCAGTTCCACCACACCGAGACTGGCAGCAAGATGGCCTCCGGTTCTGGAGATCGTGTCAATGATGAGTTCGCGGATTTCTTCCGCCAGGCGCGGCAGTTCCTTGAGCTCCAGTTTTTTCAGGTCGTCAGGAAAATTAACTTTGTCTAACAATGTTCCCATGGTGCCAGTCGGTTTTGTCAGGCAGTCCGTTCGATAATATAGCGCGCGATATGTCGCAGCGCCTCTGCCTTGTCATCGAAGGTGCGCAATGCCGCCAGGGCCGTTGCATACAGTTCCTGCTGTTTCCGGCGCGCTTCTTCAATCCCGTACCGTGCCGGATACGTTGCCTTTTTCCTTTTCTGGTCGCTGCCCGCGGTTTTTCCCAGGGTCTGGGTTGACGCCGTAACATCCAGAATATCATCGGCAATTTGAAACGCCAGCCCGATTGCTGAACCATAATCACGCAAACGGCTGAGCTGCTCTGCGGTACCGCCGGCAAGAGTTGCTCCCAGCAGGATCGAGGCAGTTATCAAACAACCGGTCTTATGGGTATGGATGTATTCAAGCAGGTGTTCATCAATATCTTTTCCCTCGGCTTCAAGATCCACAACCTGGCCACCAATGAGACCGCGGGAACCGGCCGCCTCGGCGATGAGTTTTATGATTTCAATCGTTGCCTGCGGGTTGGCACCTGCATTGAACCGGCCGGAAAGAATGACAAAGGCTTCAGTCAGAAGGGCATCCCCGGCTAAAATAGCAAGGGCCTCGCCAAACACGGTATGGGTTGTCGGCACCCCGCGTCGAACGGCGTCGTTATCCATCGCCGGGAGATCGTCATGAATCAAGGAATAGGTATGAATGAGCTCAAGCGCACAGGCTTCTTTGAGCACAGCCTCGGGATCGCCGCCAATTGCCTCTGCTGAGGCAAGCGCCAAAATCGGTCGCAACCGTTTGCCTCCTGCGAGCAGCGCATAGCGCATAGCCTGATGAAGTCGTGGTGGAAACTCTGACTCTCCAGGCACCAGCTGTTCCAGCATACGGTCAATAGCGCGCTTTTTGCCTTCCAAATATGGGACAATATCCATGCGTTACTCGTCAGAGCTCTCTTCTTCAGGTGCAAATGGCTGACGGGTAAAGGATCCATTTTCGTTTCGGAGAAGAATTTCCACGCGTTTTTCCGCCTCATCAAGGCGCTGGGTGCAGAGGCGAATAAGCTTTATCCCTTCTTCAAACAGCGCCAGCGATTCATCCAGCGACAAATTGCCATCTTCCAGGCGCCGGACGATCGTTTCCAGTTCCTGCAGCGCATCTTCAAATTTTTTCTTTGCCACCAGTCACCTCAATTTTTTTATTATAATATTACCTTATCAACAATGCAATAGGCTTCCCCTTCGCTCAAGCGCACATCCACGGTATCTCCCCGGTGAATCTGGCGGGAGCTGGTTACCAGTTCTTCTGTCGGCAACAGCCGGGTGATACTATAACCGCGCTGCAGAATATTGACCGGATTTAAAGCAGTTAATTTTTCGAACCCACTCCTGAGCCCCGAGCGGTTTTTTTGGCATAGCCGCTCGATGGCGGCTATGAGCCCTTTTTTCAGATAACCCAGTGACGTTCGGTAATGATGCAGTGCGCTGCGCGGGGCATGCAGAAAAAGCACTTCACGGTAATGATCCAAATCGCTTTTTCTCTGCCGCAGGTGCCGCGGCAGGGTATTGACCAGGCGGAAGCGCAGGTCATCACACCGCAGGTGATACTGAATAATGCGTTTGGTCGGATCGCCCAGGCGCTGGGATAAAGCGGCAATACGATTGTTATTCTCCACCAGACAGCTTTGGAGCGCATGGTTGAGCCGCTCGCGCGTATGCGACAAGATCTGAAGCAGTTCCCTTTTATCTCTGACAACCAACTCCGCCGCGGCTGACGGGGTAGGGGCTCTAAGGTCGGCGACGAAGTCGGCGATGGTAAAATCTATTTCATGTCCGACGGCAGATATGACCGGTATTTCAGACGCACCAATGGCGCGCGCAACAACTTCAGTGTTAAACGCCCAGAGATCTTCCAGAGAGCCGCCGCCACGTGCAATTATAATAACATCCGCAGCATGCTGCTGATTAACAAGGTACAGGGCTTGCGAAATTTCTTCGGCAGCCCCATCACCCTGGACTTTGACAGGGACAATGAGAATCTCAAGATTGGCGAACCGGCGGTTCAGGACTTTGAGAATATCCCGCACGGCGGCGCCGGTTGGCGAGGTAATGATGGCAAGGCGACCGGGAACGACAGGAATCGGCCGCTTTCGTCCGTCCGCAAAAAGACCTTCGGCCTGCAGTTTTTTTCTCAGCTGCTCAAAGGCAAGTTGTAGCGCTCCTTTGCCCTTTGGCTCCATTGTTTCTACCAGAAGCTGATAGTCGCCGCGCGGCTCATATACAGTTAGTCTGCCGCGGCAGATAATGCTGATGCCGTCTTCCGGGGTAAACGGGAGGATACGATTTTGCGAGCGAAACATAACCGCCCGGAGCTGGCTTTGGCTGTCCTTCAGCGTGAAGTAATAATGGCCGGAAGATGGAATGCGCAGATTAGATATCTCGCCTTCAACCCAGATATGAGGGAAAAGGCTTTCCAGCGCGTCTTTAATACGCCTGGTTAATTCTGTGACCGTGTAAATAAGCCGTTGTTCCATGATAGGACGTATTTTCTGTTTCCAAGGGAAATTGCCTGCCCGGTGTTGTAGTGCCGCCATTATAACAGAAATTATGAATGATACAGCATATTATTTTATAACCAACGAAAGCCCGACACCATAGCACCGACAACAATACCGGAGCGATCATTTTGAAACTTGCGCTGCAATGCAGATTATCATGTGCTATCGAAACAACGCTTGTGGAGCAAACATCGTGACACGGATTATTCGGTTTGCTGTTTCACTGGATAGAGAGTTGCTAAAAACATTTGACAGGGTTATGAAAGCACGGCAATATACCAATCTTTTCGAAGTAATCACAGACCTTATTCGGGACCATCCGGTTCAGAAGGAATGGGAAGGGAATAGGGAAGTCGCCGGGACAATTCCCCTGGTGTTTAATCACCATAAGCGGGAATTGGTTTGTAAGCCCGAAGACATTCAGCATCGCCGCCCTCATGTGATAATCTTTCCCCCCATGTTCATCGAAGCACGAAACAGGAACAATCGTCTTGAATAGTTACAGTAAAGGGCTCTTCAAAGCAGGGAGAAGCGCATCATTTTAAGAAAGGTTTTGATGAGGAGTTTGCATGCGCAGAAAAAGATACCATGTATTACTAACATGTTTAACGGTTCTTTTCGTTACCACAGTGACAAGGGCAGAAGAACAGCAAGCAGAAGGAAAAAAAAGGCTCATACGTATTGGCGGCCAGGTGCGGTTGCGCTACGATGCAACGCAAAACCAGTACCTGGATGATTTAAGCTATGCTCCGGGCAAAAGCGAAACACAGCTGCTGAATCGAACCCGCATTCACCTTGAGGCAAATCCTGCGGATTGGGTGCGGTTCTCCGTGGAACCGCAGTTTTACGGGCGCTGGGCCGGCTACGATAATGAAAACCGGCTCTCTGTTTACCAGGGATATGTAGAATTTCCAAGACTTGGACAACTTCCGGTACGCATGAAAATCGGACGCCAGGAATTTGTCTATGGTTCAGCTTTTTTCCTCGGTAATGACGACTTCTATCGCGGGCTTATGTGGGACGGGGCAAAAATTAACGTGCAGCCAATCAGCGACCTCTCGGTTGATCTGATTGCCGCGCGCCGGGTGAGTTTCACCAATAACAAAGCGGGAAAGCCGGGACTGTATGGGTTCTACGCAACATACAGCGGACTGAAAGAAACCATCCTGGATTTTTATTTTTTTTATAACCGACAGGGATTCCGGAATCTGTATGATCATCTTCCTGAAAGCCCTCTCTGGTTTACCGTCGGAACCAGGATTGAGATAAAACCGGTAAAACAACTGACGTTTGAGGCGGAGCCAATGTATCAGTTTGGGAGGGTTCGTTACAATGACCATGGAGGCAGCGCTCAAATCCGCGCCTATGGCGGACACTTCGATTTGACATATAACTTTGCGTTACCGCTTGAGCCGTTACTGCACGTTGGCTATGCCTTTGGTACCGGGGACCGGAATACGCAACGTGGAACATTACGAGAATTTCATGGAAATGCTTTAAATGACACCCCGGTGGTAGGGGATATAGGCCTGGTTCCAGAGGTGAGTGGAATTGATATAGGGGATGTGCGGGCAAGCGGCCTGAAAGTTGTTACTCTTTCATCCAGCGTGAAGCTCAGCCCGAAGTTTTCACTGTGTCTTGACTGGCATCATTTTACGGCAGATAGGGTGCCAGAGGGATTTACCAGAACTATCGGCAGCGAAGCAAATCTTTTTCTGGCCTGCGAACTTTCAGAAAAGATTACTATTATTGCCAGCGCGAACCGTTTTTTTACTGCCGATATTTTCCGGCAGGCGACGGGCAAAAACAAGGATGTGGATTATTTTTATCTACAGACCCAGATAGAATTTTAGCAGGCTATTGTATTACCCTGCACCTCTATTTCCGTCGTGCAGGACTGTCCGTTTGGCTGCCATTCGGTGAACCGAAACTCATGTGCTCTGCCTGTCAGAAACGCAGTATACGCGGCACAATTATCTCCCCGGCACCAGTGCATTTTGAAAAAAATTCAAGATATCGTTCTTGCATATGGTATCAGGCAGACCAGCGTCTGGTCTTTGCATAAACGCAACCGCGGTGAAAGGCAAATTGAATGGATACCGGAGAGAAGCGCACCAGGATGATACCTCATAGAATGCGGCAATACAGGTTGCAGACCGGTGGACTTTAAGGCGTGGCCGTGCTATAGGGGATGTTCATAAGACTGGTTTTTAATGCATTGGACGCGGGTTAGCACTTCACTTGTATATATGAAATACACGGCTGCCGACATATTTATGCGCCTCCGTCTTTTCGGTGTCCTGGCGCCGCTGATACTTTGCATCGGGGCGTGTTTTACCTTGCCATCCCTGTCTATTCACACGGACTTTGATGAGTTTGTGCCGCAACGTCATCCCTTCACGGCGACCCATAAACAGATCGAAAAAATTTTTGGCGGCTTGAACCAGGTGTCAATCTTGATTACAGCGCCACGCGGCAACATTTTGAGCGCGGACGTTCTGAGAAATGTATACCGATTGACCGAGCAGCTTTACCTGCTTGAAGGAGTGAACATTGCCCGTATCGAGGGTATTGCTGCGCGAAAAACGCGCAAGGTTGAGCCGGGGCCCAACGGCTTCAAAATCAGACGTCTCATCCCCCACGAGTCATTGTCGGAACGCGAACGACAGGATATCCAATCCTATGTGCGAGGAAATCCTATGCTGGAGGGCATCGTGGTCTCGCCGGACATGTCCGCTACCCTCATTCAGGCCGACTTTTTTCCGGAAACATCATCCGTGCGTATTTTTCATAACATCAGAAATCTTGTTGAACAGATAGCGGACCCAAACATTGAAGTATTTTATGCCGGAAGACCGATCCTGGAGGGGTGGCTTGACTGGCACCTTCCACGCATGCGCTGGTTGTTTGGTTTGTGCGCGGTAGTGCTGGGAAGCCTCTTATACGCAGTATTCGGCAGCGTGCGGGCGGTTGCGCTTTGTTTTTGCGCCGCATTGATGGCAGCGTTGTGGGGGTTGGCAGCAGTCCCGCTGCTCGGGTATCATCTCACACCGGCAACCGTGTTGACACCATTTTTTGTGTTTTCACTGGGTATCTGTCACAGCGTCCAGTTCATGAAACGATATTTTCATGCAGCACAACAGGTGGCATCTCGACCGGCAGCAGCGCAGATGGTTTTTCGTGCTTTGTTGGTGCCGGCTTCAGCGTCGCTGGTTACGGACAGCATCGGGTTTTTTTCGCTGCTGCTGATACCGCTTGATCTTATAAAGGCGCTGGCGCTCACCGGGGGTGTGGGTATCCTCAGTCTTTTTGTATCGGTTATTGTGTTTATTCCCGCGGTGTTGTCATATGTGCCCATTCCCTGCGATCGCTGGCGTGGCGCGATAAACCGCAGAACTCTCTTTGACCGCCTTTTGCCATGGCTTGCCGCCCACATTCAGTCACACCGCCTGGCCATTATCGCGGTCTTTGCAATGCTGGGTGTCTGCAGCATCGGCGGCATACGCTCCCTTACCATCGGCGATAACCAGTCAGGTTCTTCAATACTGTATCCGGATTCCCATTACAACCGGAGTGCGCGGTTGATCAACGACCTGTTCAGCAGTGCAGATCCGCTTTATATTTTGGTGCGCGGGTCGGTGCAGGAAGCGCTGGTCAGTTCTGAAGTGCTCCGCGAGATGGAATCCCTGCAGCACCACATCCTTGAACACGTGCCTGGCACGGTTCGCGCCCGGTCGTTGGTTGAATATATTAAGGCGTTTCATTTGATATTTAATGGTTTTGATCCGGCATTTTTTCGCATTCCGGAGCTTGACGCAACGATTGGAGAATATCTGTTCCTGTACTCCATTGCCGGCTACCCGGGAGATTTTGACTTTCTGTGCGATCGGGATTTTACGCACGCCAACATGCGGATTGACATGCGGGATCGCTCTGTGGCGACGGTGAACAAAATAATCCGGGAAACTGCGGCGTGGGTTTCGGCCGCCCATCGTTCACCCCGTATAACCTTTGCGTTCCCCGGCGGGCTGTCCGGTATTCAGGCGGCGATTTATGACACGATACGCAGCACGATTCCCCTATCAATTCTGTGCACCGGTCTGGCACTGTTTGTCTGCGCTTCGCTGTTTCTCCAGAGCATCGGCTTTGGCTTGGTTCTGATGGTGCCGCAATGCTTCAGTCTGGTATTGACGCTCGGCATTATGGGTGTACTGGGTATTCCGCTGACCCTTGAGACACTCCCGCTGGCCTCCCTGGGCATGGGCATCGGCATAGACTACGGCATTTACATGGTGGCAACCATTCCGCGCACCAGCATCACCGGTGCCGCCATTATGCACACCCTGTCAACGTCGGGTAAAGCAGTTTTTTTCAGCGCTGCCGCCATGGCGCTGTCCGCGTTGCTGCTGGTCTTTTCACCGGTGCGGATGGATGCAACCCTGGGGACGTGTCTGTCGCTGCTGTTATTTATCAATATGCTTTCGGCGCTGGTTTTTCTGCCCGCGCTGCTGTCCCGAAACTGTGCATCAAGCGGCGCCCCGGCGGGTCGTCCGCGAATCGAAACGGAGGAGCAGCCATGAAACGACATATTCTCTGTTTCCTGGTCGCGCTGATCACTCTTATGCCGGATGCCTCGCTGCGCTGCCAGGTGCAGCGCCCGACGGATGCCATGACGGCTGATCAACTGGTCAGAATCTGGTATGAGATAGAATTTACCCGGTTTGCGCGTGATTATAAAAACTTTAATACGTTTTTTCTTATTGACCGCACCGGTGCGCGGCGCGAGCGCAAAGCCTATCGCGCCCGGATGACGGTGCAAAAAAACGGCATTGATTACAAAGATTTCGCCGTGTTCCTTGCCCCGGCGTCCATTAAGGGTGTCGCGATGCTCACCTGGACCTATCTGGATCCACAGCGGGAACGGGAGCAATGGTTATATCTGCCCTCCATGCGCAAAGCCCGGCGCTCATCGCCGGCAGAAGATGACGACAATACTTTGGGCACGGTTTTAACTGTCGAGGAAATCACCTCGTGGCGCCCTGAGCATGAACAGTATCGCCTGCTGGGGAAGCAGAATTTCACCGGCTACACCTCAATTTTAGACAACCAGAAATATTATGCCGGGGAGCTCTGTTATGTTATCGAAGCCGTACCCATGCGGCGCAATGCCATACGATCAAAGCGTACCTTCTGGTTGCGCTCTACGGATGCGTGTTGCCTGTTTCAGGAAGTATTTGACCGAAACGGCGCATTATACAAGACTATTTTTCGAAAATATGATCTCATTGGCGACAAACAGTATCCCGCGATCGTGCTGGTTGAAGCGCAGGACCTGCGCACGCAGGAAAAAACGGTTATCAGGTGCGATACCATCGTGTTTGACAGCGGCATGGATGAAGCTGATTTCAGCATTGATTATCTACAGCGCATGAAATGGTAGTGCAGTATTTACGCAAAACAGTCTGGTGTGTATGTCTCGTGGCACTTCTCCGTGCTTCGGGTTTTGCTGGAGAAGAATCGCGTCTGTCTGTCACCGGGTACTGGAACACCGAAATTGGCAGCCATACTGCTGCTGTTTCAGAACTGATGAAGCTGTATAATAGCCTGCAGATTAAAGCCAGCTTCACCTACAACCGCCAGATATCGGCGTTTCTCAACATCAAGAAATTTTACGACAGCGTCTATGATATCTCGGGCCGGTATCGCAAGGGTTCGCACCGCACCGCAAAAAACCGGGGAAACACGTGGCTTCGCGAGGGATTTCTGGATGTTGACTATAAACGGCTGTTTCTGCGTCTGGGCCGGCAGCAGGTGGTCTGGGGTTCCTCGGACGGAGTGCGAGCGCTTGACTGCATCAACCCAGGCGATAGCCGATATGCCTATCTGGACGATGCCTCTGAGTATCGAATCCCGCTGTGGATGGCGCGTCTGGAAATAAAAACCGACACAGATGCCGCACTGCAGCTTCTTTTGATCCCCGATTATGAACCGAACATCAGTGCCGAACCGGGCGATGTTTTTGTTTTCCGACCCACGGTGTTGGCTGAAGAACGCCTGTCCGCATTACCCTCTTTTATCCGGATCGCAGAAAAGAAAAGAACGCCGCTCAATGACTTGCAGAACGGAAGCGTTGCCCTGCGCTGGCAGCACGTATTTGGCGGTTGGGAATATAGCATCAATTATAAATACGGCTATGAGACGTATCCGCGTGGCACCGGGGTGTTTTCTCTCCAGGGCCGCGGACAACCGACGCTTACCCTGATTAAGGATTATACCAAACGCGTGAATTTTTTTGGCGCATCATTTACCAAGGCAGTGCCAAGCGGCGCGTTGCGCGGCCTCACGGTTCGGGGTGAATTTCTATACACCCGCGGCAAACCGTTTCCCTACGGGAGAAACGGGAAGGTAGCAGGCAATACGGACATCAGCACCTATACCTATATCGTGGGCTTTGATAAAATTTATTTGACCGATGTCCTGACAAGTCTGCAACTGGTTCAATTTATTCATTCGCGCACGACGTATAACCGCAGCACGCTGTTTTATTTGGCAACATTTGCGCCGCTGCACCGCGTGGAGACCATGGTCACGTTGCGCATCGCAACTGATTTTTTGGCAGAACGCCTGAAACCGGAGATGCTGGTGATTTATGATGAACGCAGCGACTGGCGCATCAGTCCCAAAATCAGTTACGAGGTGAACAATAATTTGTGGCTGTATGCGGGTCTCCATCTGTTTTCCGGAAAAAGTCATTCTCTCTACGGTCAGTTTCAGCATGACAGCATGATATATTTAGGACAAACGCTGAGCTTTTAACGACAGCAAAAGGAGTTCGCACCTATGAAACTCTCGCTTCCGTGCAACTGGGATTTAGGGCTTATTGAAGCAACCAAGGATTTGCCGGTACATGATTTTTATGGCGCTATGAATACCACACCGGTCGGCCATGCCCGTTCGGCATTTATTATCCCTGACGTGACCCGGGAAAGAGTGGCCGCGTTCATTGACCGTGCCCATGCGCTGGGACGGGAATTTTCCTACGTGTTAAACGCCCCCAATATGGCAAACCTCGAATTTGATCCGCACATCCACCGCGAGCTGCTTGACTATTTCAAATGGCTGGTTGACATCCACGTGGACACGGTACATGTTGCTAACCCCTATCTCATGGAGGTCATTATTGAACAGTTTCCCCAGCTGAAAGTCAACGCTTCGGTTATCTGCGGCATTTGCACGCCCGACATGGCCGCTGCCTATCAAGCGATGGGGGTTTCTTCCTTGAATGTTGGGCTTGAGGTCAATCGTGATTTCGCCGCGTTGCGGGCAATCAGAAAAGCCGTCAGTGTGCCGGTAATTATTATTCCGAATCTTGCTGATTTGCGGCAGTGTCCCTTCCGCGCCTATCATTACAGTATGCTGGGTCATTCGACGCAGGCCAAGACCCCGGAAAAGGCCTGGCGTTCTTGGGCCATGGATCCCTGCACGATGCAGTGCAATGAGAAGAAGCTGAGTTCGCCGGTGGAACTCATCAAATCGTGTTTCATCAGACCGGAAGATACAGTCTATTACGATGATTACATTGACATTTATAAACTCTCCGGACGCCATCAAAATACCCCCTGGATTACGCGGGCTGCAACGGCATACGCCAATCGCCGGTACCCGGGTAATCTGGTTGATATTCTTGACACGGTCATTCTTAATACCAATCATGCGCAGCAATTGCACCTGGAATTCATCGCCCAGTCCGACGCAGAAATACTTGAGGTGGAGGAGTTTTATGTCTGGGGAGGAATAACCTATGATGTTGCCGAGGTTATTATGATTGACAACACCCAGCTTGACGGTTTTATCCACCACTTTGTCAATGAGCGCTGCAACATCCAGCGCTGGTGTCGCGACTGCGGCTATTGCGACCCCTGGGCTGATAAAGCGGTAAAAATAAATCCGGAACTGGCAGAGATTTATTTACAAGCAATTCGCGGCCACCGCAAAGCGTTGCGAACCAGCAAGTTTGCCAAACAGTAAAAGTAAGAGCCCGGTGTTCATCTGGGTATGGGCCGGAGTTCTATCCTTCTGGTTCAGTGCCCGCAGGCCGTGCTCATCGGTGTTTGTGCCACGGTTCCATCCTGCTTTTTCTGTGCGCGCCGGTCGCTTGTCTGGTTCGCACGAATCGTTTTTGGGCAACGTTTCGGGAAAGTAATACTTGACACGGTACCGGCCGTATATTATTGTAACGCAGAAAGGTTGCCGGTAACGGCATGAAAAGGGAAGACGGTGTAAGTCCGTCGCGGACCCGCCGCTGTGATCCTGGTCATTGTTACACCATGAAAGCTGTCGGCAATGATGCCACTGAACCGGCGCACCGGTTTGGGAAGGCTGCCGCCAGTCAGGAAAGCCAGAAGACCTGCCTTGCTGAATACCCAGCCGCATCCCCGTGGTCAAGGGTTGCGAATGAACGGGGAAAGGATAAAAAACGGTATCCCTTGATTTGCTTTGCAGCGAATCAGGGGATTTTATTTTACCGGGAGCCTTTCATGCAAGCCTCACGGTATATGCTGGAAGAGTCACAAGCAGGTATAGATAAACGGACTGCCATATGAACATCTGCATCGTCGCTGTTGGTGCCTCATCAATTATCGAAGCTGAAAAAATCTGGAGCCGCTGGAAACCGGGGCGATGGGCCGGGAAATGCGAGCTGAAAACTCATTATGTCGGCAGTGACTCGTTGAGCGAACAAGAATGGCCGCACATCTTCCAGAGCATCTACGCCAGCCAGTTTGTGCTGCTTGATACCATGGGTGTGCCTCAGGAGTTTAGCGATGCACTTGTGACGGGTCTTATTGACTATCAGGGACATATCGTGGTTGTAAATGCGACCTCGGTTGCCGTTCGCTCCATGACGCGTCTGGGCAGGTTCTCGCTTAAAATGCTGCAGCGTATCGAACGCGGTAAGAACCGGGAGGCGGGCGAAAAGCCGGCACCGGATCCTGCCCGGATGATGAATATGATAGACCGGCTGGAAAAGCTGGGGCGTTCGCTCCCTGTCGGGCCGTTACGGGATATGCGCAACTTCATCTGGATTTGCCGGTACTGGCTGTACGGCACCAGGAGAAACATCGAGAACATGCTGCATCTTATCGGCCGCGAGTACTTCGGCTGCAAAGACTTTCCGCAGCCCCAGCCCCCTGCCGTTATTGCAGACTGCGCGATCATGGATCCTGCAAGCGGAAAGATTTTTAAAAGCCTGCAGGAATTTTACCGGGCGTTCCCGCCCGCACCGGAGAAACCGGGGCTTGGGCTTTTCTTCAGGACGAAAACCTACCCGCTTGATACCCATCTTGTTACCGGCAGGCTTATGGCACGCCTTGCCGCGTCGTTCAATGTTATCCCGATTGGTCTGGACAGCATCGTGGCGCGTGATTTTAAGAAGTTGCGCTCACTGCTGATGCCGAACGGCGCGCCGGTTGTCGATATTCTGATAAACCCTGAGCCGTTCCGGCTGGCACAGGGCCCGATGGGCGGCGATGCGCCACAGGGAGAACATTTTTTACGGGAACTGAACGTCCCCATGCTGCACCCGTTTTATCTCAATAAGCGCACCCTGCAGCAGTGGCTGACGGATGATAAGGGAGTTGATACCGGCGAGTTTTTAATCTCCATCTTTTTGCCAGAACTTGACGGGAGCGTGGAGATGTATCCGGTAGCAGCGGTAGGAAGCCCGCAGCATGCGACGCCGGAGCTGACGCCCATTGAAGAGCGGATGGAGCGCTTGGCACAGCGCGCGCTGAAATGGGCGCAGCTGCGGCGTAAAGCCAATCATGAAAAAAAGATTGCGGTCATCTTTTATAATTATCCGCCCGGAGATGCTTCTGTTGGCAGCAGTGCGTTTCTGGATACCTTTGCATCCCTTGCCGCGCTGCTCGAGAAACTTTTTCGCTCAGGCTATACCCTCGAGCCGCTGCCGGCTGAAGCGCTCCGACAGGCATTCGTCGGCAGCGGCAGAATTAATCATGCGGCAGCGGACGGACGCAGCGGCGGCGCCTGCCTGGCGGTCGCTAACAGCACCTACCAGACCTGGACCCGCGACATGCCGGGCAATGCCTGGGTTGCCAAGACCTGGGGAGACTTCCCCGGACCGGTCATGAGCCAGGGGGAAACGGTGCGCATCCCCGGCATCATAAACGGCAATGTATTCATCGGCCTTCAGCCCGCACGCAGTGTGTGTCAAGACAGCGGCGCGGCCTACCACGATAAACAGGTGCCGCCTCATCATCAGTATATCGCTTTTTACCGGTGGCTTGAGCATGAATTTCAGGCTGATGCCGTCATTCACATCGGCACCCACGGAACGCTGGAATTTTTGCCAGGCAAGGAAAAGGCACTCTCGGGCGCCTGTTTTCCGGATGCCCTGATGGGTGCTCTGCCGCATGTGTATGTCTATTACAGCGGTAATCCCTCCGAGGCGATGATCGCCAAGCGCCGCAGCCATGCGGTTCTGATCGGCCATCTCCCCCCGCCGTTTCGCCGCGGCGAACTCTATGACGATCTCCAGGCCTTGCATGAGCTGCTGGATGAGCACGAAGAAGCACACAACCTGCACCCCAGCCGGTGTCAAACAATTCTGGAAGACATCAGGCAGCGGGTGGCAGCGCTGGGATGGGAATGGCGGGGTCTGGATGATTTACACCGGCAGCTCCAAGAAATGAAGACCGCCTTGATCCCCGCACGTCTGCACACGCTGGGAACCGGGTTCAGCGAGGAGGAAACAGCCGAATATCTTGCTGAGTTTTTTCGATGTGCATGTGCGGAGGGAAGCGCGCTGTACACCATGCTTGCACGGCAGCGGGGCGGTGACTGGGAAACAATAGCTTCTGCGCCGCATCTGCACGCCGCCCAACGAGACCAGGTAGATTCCCTGGCACGACAGTGGATTTTCAAGCATATCATCGGGGGAGCACCGGTTGTTGATGCCGACGCCGAACCAGGCGATGACCTGAACGCCATAATCAGCCGCGGAGAAAGCATTGCCAAAGCACTCATGCACAACAGTGAACTTGATGAAATCCTGCGCGCGTTACATGGCGAATATATTCCGCCTGGGCTGGGCGGTGATATGTTCCGTAACCCGGAAATTTTGCCCACCGGAAGAAACCTCGTGCAGTTTGACCCGCGACTCGTGCCTTCTCCGTCGGCGCTTGCGCATGGGGCGCAGATTGCAGCGAAAACAGTAGAACAATACGTTACGGCCCACGGCCGCTACCCGCAAAGCATCGCTGTGATACTCTGGGGCCTTGAGACCTCACAAACCCAGGGCGAAACAGTCGGTCAGATTCTGGCCTATCTGGGTGTGCGTGTGAATCGAGCGGGAGGACTATGGGAGTCACAGCTTGCGATTATTCCTCTTGAAGAGCTGGGCCGGCCGCGCATTGATGTGACCGTGCAGATCTGCGGGTTTTTCCGCGACATGTTCCCCAATATCCTGGCGCTTTTGCAGCAGGCCTTCAGTGCTGTGGGGTTTGCCGAAGAACCGGAGGAAATGAATTTTGTCCGCGCAAACTCGCGCCGTCTTTTCAATGCCTTGCAGGCCAAGGGCATGCAGGCGGAGGAGGCGCGAGAATTTGCCCTGGCGCGGGTTTTCGGCCCTGCTGCCGCCGAATACGGAACCAGCGTGGAACGGGCGGTTAAAAACTGCGACTGGCAGAGCGAATCCGACCTGGTTACCGCCTACCTCGAAAGCCTCAAGCACGCTTACACCCCGCGGCATTACGGCGTGGAAATGGAAGACCTTCTGACTGAAAATTTAAGCCGGGTGGAGGTTGTCAGTCAGGTACGCAGTTCGCGGGATTATGAGATTACCGATCTGGATCACTACTATGAGTTTTTTGGCGGCCTTGCCCGCAGTGTTGAGCAGGCTTCCGGTAAAAAAGCCATGATGCTTATTTCGGACAGTCATGAAGGGCGAGCGCGGACCGAAGATGTCAGGGATTCAATCCGGCGGGGGGTATGCACGCGGCTGACCAACCCCGTCTGGCTTGACGGTATGCTCAGCCACCGCCACCACGGCGGGCAGGAGATCGCAAAGCGCATGGAAAACCTGGTTGGTCTGGCGGCAACCACTGGCGCCGTTGACGCGGCAACTTTTGACCGGGTAAACAGCCGCCTGGTTTTTGACAATGATATGCGCCGCCGCATCCAGGACAATAATCCCTATGCCATGCTTGATATTATTAAACGGCTCTGGGAAGCCCAATCACGGGGCTACTGGTCGCCCGATGAGCAAACGCTTGACCGGCTCAGGCAGATGTATGTGGACGCAGAAGCGCAGGTGGAAGGAGCGTGGCTATGAGCGGTGTGTTCCCTTTTACGGCGATCGTCGGCCAAGAGCTGATGAAGCAGGCATTAATCCTCAATGCCGTCAATCCCCTGATCGGTGGCGTTTTGATCCGGGGCGAAAAGGGCACGGCAAAATCAACCCTGGCCCGGGCGTTAGCAGAGCTGCTGCCAGAAATCCCCGTTGTCCCGGGCTGCCCGTTTCACTGTGATCCGGCTGCGCCGTTTCGGGACTGTCCGCACTGTGCGACAACCACAGAACACGCCATTGAAATGCATCGTATGCGGGTGGTGACGCTCCCCGCCAATGCAACAGAAGACCGCGTGGCGGGAACGCTTAACGTCGAGCACGCCCTCAAGCATGCTGAGCGCCGGTTTGAGCCAGGTGTGCTCGCCGAGGCGCACCGGGGCATTCTGTATATTGATGAGGTTAATCTGCTGGATGACCACATCATCGACCTGCTGCTTGATGCTGCGGCAATGGGCGTGAACACCGTGGAGCGGGAGGGCATCAGTTTTTCGCATCCTGCCCGATTTATGCTGATCGGCACGATGAATCCGGAGGAGGGAGACCTGCGGCCGCAGTTACTTGACCGTTTCAGCCTCTGTGTGGACGCTTCAGCATTGATGGATAAGGATACGCGCGCGGAAATCATCCGTCGCCGTATTGCCTGGGAAAGGGACGGCACCCTGTTTGCCGCCGGTTTTGCGGATCAGCAGCGGCAGCTTCAGGCGGCAATTGCGGCTGCGCGGGCCCTGCTTCCACAAGTAACCGTTGATGATGAACGACTTGAGGATGCGGCGCGGATTTGCATTCAGCTTGATGTCCGGTCGCACCGGGCAGACATAGTGATGGTACGCACGGCCATGACTATCGCGGCATATGCGGCACGGACAGAAGTTTCCCGAGACGATATCCGGCAGGCAGCCCTTCTCTCGCTGCCCCACCGCATGCGCAAACGCCCCTTTGAAGAAAGCAGGCTTGATCCTGACAAGATTGAACAGGCGCTCGACCCGCGGGACAAGCACTCGTCCGTTTCAAGCACTGCGGCAGATGCGCCGGTTCCCGCGCCGCATGAAACACAAACGGAGACGACATTTGAAAGTGCCGCTATGCCGGAGATTACGCTTCCGCTGCCAACGGATGGGAACCGCTGGCACAGCGCAACAGGCAGGAAATCGCCGGCCACGGCATCCGCCCGCCGTGGCCGCTATGCGCGCTCTGCGCTGCCGGATGGGCCGGTTGCCGGCAGCGATATCGCAATAGATGCGACGCTGCGGGCGGCAGCACCGCACCAGAACAACAGAAAACCCGCAGAGGCGATTTGCATTGCACCAGAACACCTCAGGATCAAACGCCGGAAAAGCCCGGCACGAACCACCATACTGTTTGTGGTCGATGCAAGCGGCAGCATGGCTGCGGCCGCGCGGATGGCAGCCGCCAAAGGAGCGGTGCTTAACCTGCTGCGGGATGCCTATGTCAAGCGTCAGCGGGTGGCATTGCTGGCTTTTCGTGATGCCGGTGCCGAAGTGCTGTTGCCGCCGACGGACAACGTTGACCTTGCGCATGAGCAGCTCCAGAACCTGCCGACCGGAGGCCGCACACCCCTGGCGCACGGCCTGGCCAAAGCCCTTGAGCTGGTCCAGCACATACGACAAGCCACTCCCGATACCCTGCTGATGATTGTGCTGATCAGCGATGGCAGGGCAAACGTACCATACGGCAGTGGACCACAAACAACGCCGTTTGACGAGGCGGTTGATTTTGCCCGGCAGTTGGTGCTGCTGGGCACTGTTGTTGTCGTTCTTGACACGGAGGATGATTTTCTCCCTCTGGGCTTTGCCCGAAAACTGGCCAGTGCTGCTGGGGCAGAATATCTCAAACTGTCGCGCATCGAGGAGGGTGCTATAGAGAACGCGGTGCGCGGACAATTGCAGCAGCGGCAGCACAGCAAAAGATAGTACAAGGCAAAACGCTCACCGAGCGAGCGTGGTCACCGGCGTTGTTGCATTCCGGTACGGACGCAAAGCCGCGGGCAGTATCATCACCATCATCATCAACAAGAATCGAAACCGGTTTGGCGGCGAAAGCACAACCGACGGCGGCGTAGATTGCGTGATGTATCTCGGAGATATCCATGCGCTCCTGCAAAAGCGGGGGTTACAAAGTTCGGTCCCCTGCCACGCCCGCTACAGCCAAGCGCAATCCGCCAGCCGGTTGCAGACAAACGCGCCAGGGGCAGCGCCTCATCATTGACGGCACACCGTGCCGTTAATATATTATCAAATCATGATATGTTGTGATAAAGCTGTCGTGGGAACATATGGCAGGTGGTGATGTCTTTGCTGCAAAAAAAGCGGATTCTTTTTGTCGTCGAAAACACTACCCTTTCGCAGGTAGTGCGTCTGCTGGTTCTGGCGCGAGCGTTGGATGCCAGGCGGTATGAAGTGCATTTTGCGTCTTCGGCATTTGACCCGGCGATCTTTGGTGGCACGGCATTTCGCCAGTGGCAGATATTTACCATGGACAAAACAGCATTCCTGTCCGCCGCCGAAAAAGGAACGTCGTTTTATTCGAAACGATTGCTGCGGCGTTATGTTGAAGCAGATGTCCAGGTGATCCGGGCAGTCAAGCCGGATATGATTATCGGTGATGCGCGCTTTTCCCTCGCGGTAAGCGCACCGATTTGTGGGGTTGTGTATGCTGCATTGATCAATGCGTACTGGAGCCCATTCGCGGCGCGCGACTCATTGCCTATGCCGGACCACCCGGTGGTGCGGCTGCTGGGCGAACGGCTCGCAGCGCGCTATTTCCCGCGCGCGTTGCCAGCGGTATGCGCCCGGTTTGTTAAACCATTCAACCGCGTGCGGCAGCAATTCGGGCTGCTGCCGGTCGGCAGTTTGCAGGAAATGCTGACCTGGGGCGACTTTACCCTGTATCCCGACGCAGCCGAACTTATACCGCTGAAGAATTATCCCGGCACCCATATGTTTCTTGGCCCGATCCGGTGGTCGCCTGACGTGCCCCTGCCGGCATGGTGGCACATGCTTGAGGCCTCGCGCCCCCTGATTTATCTCAATATGGGATCATCGGGAAACGTAAAATTACTGCCGATAATTTTAAACGGCCTGAAGGACCTCCCGGTAACTGTAATCGCGGCGACAGCCGGCAGGTGGGACGCCGCCAGGCATCAGGCGCGTATCTATACTGCCGAAATGATACCCGGCGATCTTGCGGCCCGGCGTTCGGTTCTGGTGATTTGCAATGGTGGCGCGGGAACCGCCTATCAGGCGTTGTTTGAAGGCGTGCCGGTGCTCGGCATCCCAACAAATTTTGATCAATACCTGGCAATGACCGCTATTGAGCAAGCCGGCTGCGGCGTGCTGCTGCGCGGGGGAAGCCTGACAGCAGAACGACTCAAGCGCACGGTGCGCAGTATGATTGAGCAACCGAAGTATTACGCAGCGGCACAAAACATGAAATCTATATTCAGCCGCTATGATCCCGCTGCACGGTTCAGCGCGTTTTTGGAGAAGCATGTCACCAGCAAACCGACCGAGGGAGCATAGTATGGTTCATCTGATTGTTCAGTTGCTTGTGTTTCTGGTTTTGTCAGCCCCCATGGTGCCCGTCCCAGTATATGCCGACGTCACTGTTCCCCACGGCACGATAACCGTCGTTGTGACCGGGTTTGAGAATGACCAGGGAGTGGTACGATTCAGCATGTGCCAGTCAGAGGATGAATATCAGAACAAAACACCGCCTTTTTGCACCGCCACAAAAAAGCTCAAAAACCGCATGGTCGCGTGGACGCTTAACAATATTCCCTACGGGCTATACACGATAAAAGTATTTCATGACGAGAATGCCAATGGCAAACTGGATACCAATGTCCTGGGCATGCCTGTTGAACGCTATGGGTTTTCTAACCAGGCGCGGGGACAATTCGGCCCGCCGCCGTTCGCCAAGGCTGTCTTCAGGCTGGATTCCCCACATAAACAACTAACTATCCAGGTGCAGTAACCGCAATAACCGCGATGCAGGGTTGCGCGTTTTTGATAGGATATGGTGTTCCGGAAGCGCTGTTCGGAAGATATGGATGGCGACGTATTCAGGGTAGCAGCATGAAGGCAGCGGTTCATTGTTGACCTTATTACCGATCTCAACAGGAGGAGTGCAATGGCAAAGCGGGTGGCTATCGTAGGCGCAGGTGTTGGCGGACTTGCTACCGCAGCGCGGCTGGCTTATCTTGGCTATGATGTTAATGTATTTGAAAAACTTTCCCGCTGCGGGGGGCGCAATAACATCATCGCGGATCAGGGATTTCTGTTTGATACCGGCCCCTCGTTTATCCTGATGCCTGATTTTTTTGCAGAGGTATTTTCCTTCTGCGGAGAGAGCCTCGCGGATTATCTTGATCTGATGCCGCTGGATGAACACTACAAAATATTTTACCCGGACGGCACTGCGTTTACCGTCTATCGAGACAGTGACAGAACCAAGGCAGAACTGGAAACGGTAGCGCCGGGCAGCAGCCGCGCCTTTGATGCCTTCATAACAGAAACGGCCCGCATCTATAAGATAGTACGGCCGCTCATGAATACCTGCTACACAAAAAAAGCGCTGATTAACCCGCGCTACTGGCTGTTGATCAAAAAATTGAAAGCCTTCGAGTCATACTGGAGCTTTGCCAAAAAATTTTTTAACAGTGAAAAGCTCTGCTATGCGTTTACCTTTGAGTCAATGTTCATCGGTGTATCCCCGTATGTTGCACCGGCCTTTTACAGCGTCATTACCTATGCTGACCATGTGCAAAAGATTTTTCACCCCCGGGGCGGCATGTATCAGATTCCGCTGGCTTTGGAAAAGCTGGGCAAAAAATTCGGGTCGACATTTCATTATAACTGCGAGGTGCAGAAAATCGGCAGCACAAACCATTCGTTGCAGCTCAACGCCGCCGCACAGGAGCTGGATTTTGATACCGTCGTGGTCAATGCCGACTATCCCTATGCGCAACGCGTGCTTTTGTCGCGACGCATTCCCCGCTATGCCTATTCCTGTTCCACCTACCTCATGTATCTGGGACTTAAAACAAAAGTTACCGGCTTGAGCCACCACAATCTGCTGTTTGCCCAGGATCTGCAAAAAAATGTCCGGGAAATTTTCACGGAAAGCATCATACCGGAGGATCCGTCACTCTACATCCATGTGCCGACGGTTACCGACCCGTCACTTGCCCCGGCCGGCAAAGATATCGTCTATCTCTTGGTGCCCGTGCCGAACCTGGAAAACCCCCGCGAAGATTTTTATCAGCACGAGCAGCGGCTTAAAAAAATTGTTTTTGAAAAGATTTACCGGATGACAGGCATCAGCCTGGAAGAGCTGATAGAGGTAGAACACGCGTTTTATCCGCAGGATTTCACCACCCGCTACAACCTGCTCCATGGCGCAACCTTCGGCCTCGCGCATAACCTTCTGCAGAGCGCATTCTTCAGACCGCCCAATAGAGATGCGTCCATCCCGGGTCTCTACTATGTGGGTGGGAGCACGCAACCCGGCGGCGGGCTGCCGGTCGTATTGGCAAGCTCGCGCATCGTCGCCGATCTCATCAGTGGCGCAGCCCGGCCGGTTTATTGAGATGTTTCAGGTAATCAACAACCGCTTGAATGGTAGTATCCGGCGTCGAGGCGCCTGACGCAACACCGACGCTGCGGGCACCCCTGAACCATTCCGGGCGGAGTTCCGTGCTTGATTGCACGCAGTAGGTTTTTTCGTTGAGGGCATGGGAAATCTCGCATAACCGCTGCGTGTTTGCGCTGGTCCGCGAACCAATGATCACCATCACATCATTTTCCCGGGGCATGGTTCTGATTTCCGCCTGCCGCATCCGCGTTGGCCTGCAAATAGTGTTAAAAAACCGCAGGTCGGGTATATACGCTTTTAATTCGTCAATAATTTTACACACGGTTTCAGTATTCTGCGTGGACTGGACTACCACCGCAGCTTTGCGAATCGTAGTGACAGCGCGCAGCGGAATCTGATGCAACCGCTCGATAACCAGCGGGCGTTTATGCAGCTGGCCGATTATGCCATGCACCTCGTCATGGTTGCGGTCGCCGATAATAATCACGGCATAGCCCTCCTGCTCCATGCGCTGGGCGATTTTATGAATGCTTCTGACCATCGGACAGGTCGCGTCAACAATCTGATAGCCGTGACGCTGCGCCATCCGGATGATATTGACCGGAGTGCCGTGGGCGCTGAGCAGCAGAGTTTTCCCCGCACCGCGTCCCAGGCGTTTGATGCGTTTGATGCCTCCGCGTGCAATCTCTCTGATGACGTCTTCATTATGAACGAGATCGTTCAGCATCTCAACCGGCTGGTCGGCGGCCAGGGTTTTTTTGGCCAGGTCGAGAGCTCGTTTTACGCCGAAACAAAACCCCCCATAACGCGCGATATTAATGTTCACCGATAGGCTCCTCGCAGCAAAATCCGCAGGGCAGTAGCAAGTTTCGCCGCGGTATGCACGTGCGCCCGGGTGCGGAACACGTCGTAATTATTTTTTTCGATCACCGCTAATATGCCGGCATAGAGTTCCTTCATGGCAGAGACGACAAACCGCGATCTGCGGTCGGCTAACATTTTGATGCCGTCTGCGGCCAGCGCATAATAGGCGCGGGTGCGGCGTATTTGAAACTGCATCAACGAGGTAAATGCCGCATCAACCCGCCCCCGGGAAAGACTCTCAGAGGAAACGCCAAACTGCTGCAATTCCTGCTGCGGAAGATAGACCCGGCCGCGTTCAAGATCCTCCCGAATATCCCGCAGGATGTTGGTAAGCTGCATGGCGATACCTAAGTGCACGGCGTGCGTTTCCGCAGCAGGGTTATCAGCGCCGAAAATTTTCAGCATCATCAGTCCGACCACCCCAGCCACTTTATAGCAATACTGGTATAACGCCGCAAAAGTTTCATAGGCGGTATGGTTGAGGTCCATGAACATGCCCGCGATAAGCTCATCGAAGTAGCATTGGGGAATTGCAAAGGTCGTGACGGTTTCCCGGAACGCGCTGAGCAGGTCATCAGACAGCGGGGCGCCGTCATAGACCGCGTGTATTCGCTGCTGCATATGCGCAAGGTTTTTGGCAACCGCCGCAGAGGGATCCCGGTCAACCACATCATCGCTCATGCGGCATACCGCATAGACCGCATAGGCAGCGGCACGTTTTGCTGCCGGCAGAAAATGCGACGCGAAATAAAAGGTTTTTGCGTGCTGTTTTGTTATGCTGCGGGCGGCGCGAAAGCCCTGGACGGCGGATTGGTTCATATCAGGTTCGGTTCAATAATCAAAGCAGTGACCAACATTTCTATTGCAACTGTCCAACAAGATATATAATATGCTCGCCATATGTCAACCTATATGACCGTTCTTATTCTTTCCGGGAGTGTTCCTCTGGTGCTTAGTTTCTGGCCGGGGCTGAACTTCTATCAGCACTACCGGGGGCTGGTCGCAAGTATTTCCCTGATTGTGATACTGTTTGGCGCATGGGATATTTTTGCGGTGTATCGGGGGCACTGGTTTTTTAATCCGGATGGCGTGTGGAGTTTGAAAATTATCAATCTGCCGGTTGAAGAAATGTTGTTTTTTATCGTTATACCGTTCTGCTGCATTTTTACCTGGGAAGCAATAAATTATATCAATGAGAGAATGCGGTGAAAGAATATACCATACTTGCCGTTATCTCGGTTCTGGCGACAATCCTCATAGACTACAGGAGCGGCGTGCGCATCCTGAGAACAAACCGCTACTATATCTTTTTTTCCGTGATCATGGTGTTTAAGCTTCTGGTGAACGGGTATCTGACCCGCCATATTGTGATGTATAATCCTCAATATTTCCTGGGCATACGCATCGGCACCATTCCGCTGGAAGATTTTCTATTTGGGTTCAGCATGGTCACCCTCAGCATCATATGCTGGGAGTGGTGCAAAAAAACGCACCGAGCGTGATCGTCATGCCTGAAGAAGCTGCGCGGCAAATTGATTTAACAGCTCTCGATAGGGTTTCTTCATGGCCAGAGAATCAATGAACTGCTGTGCGCGGCGGTGCAGCGAGGCAATCTCTTTTCTGGCAAAACCAAGCGCCCCGGTTGCAGAAATTATTTGTTTCATAGTCATTACATCGGCAGGGGTAATCCTTCTCCGGGATAATATCTGCTGAATCGTGTTTCGGTCCTTTCCTGCGGCATTGCGGTAGGCATACCATACCAAAATGGTTTTTTTTGCTTCCTGCAAATCAGAAAGAACCGACTTGCCAATGTCCTGTTCACGGGCAAACATCCCCAGAATATCGTCCTGTATTTGAAAGGCGCGGCCAAGGCATACGCCATACCGGGAAAGCAGGTCAAGTTGCGGCCTGGATGCACCGGCAAGTTCGGCGCCGATCATCAAGGGAGAGGCAAAAGAATAATAGGCTGTTTTCAAGTCATAGGTCGTATAGATATGCTCTTTGGTTATGGTTTGAATATTTTCCGCACCATAGAGTAGTTCGTTAAACTCGCCGGCGCCGGTGCAGATAGCGGTCTCAATAAATGTCTGCAGCGCCCGTTCTTTGCGCCTGCTGTTGGTTTTTATGGAGAGAAAGGCATGCAGTGCCATGGCATATAAGATGTCGCCGATAACGATTGCTAAATCCTGGCCGTTACATTTTAATTGTTTGAAACGCGCCAAGTAATGGTTGAGCATGGTATGCACTGCGGGCCGCCCGCGGCGCGTCTCTGATTTATCGATAATATCGTCATGAATCAAGGTAAAATCATGCAGCAATTCAAAGGCCAGGGCACAGGTATAAAGATTAGGGACAGCTTTCCTGCTATATCCAAGAAAGCCGGTGATAAACAACAGCGGCCGGATGCGCTTGCCGTCGCGGAGAACAAAATCCCGAATATTATTGAGCAACAGGGGGGGCAGCCGACAGAGCAAGAAGCGCCGATCAATGGTGGTAATAAATTGTTGCAGGTGTTGATCAACCCGTGTTTTTATACGCGACATCAGCTTTGCTGCCGCGGGGTGCATGACCTGTTTCATGTCGGCATGTCCGCTTGTTTTGTCCGAGCCTGTCGGTTACGCGTCATTGCTCTGCAGGGTCGCGTCGAGAAAGGAGCGACGGCCTGTATAGCGCCCGCGGGTGCCGAGAAACGTGGCTATGGCGCTCGTCGGGCAGATATTATAACAGCCCCAGCAACCGGTGCAGGCGCTGCTAAAGCGCGGGTAGGGATGAAGAGAGATAGCATTGCTGGCACAATACCTCTGGCATGTCCCACAACGCGAGCAGCGGGATTCGATTACCGTTTTGGTTCCCATGATTGCGCGCAGATAGTGCGGCTTGTTGCCGCGGCCGATATATGAAAAAGGATTTAAGAAAGCAAACGGGGGCCTCACTGGGATAACAGAACCGCGCTCCGCGTAGGTGACGATTGCGTGATAAACGCGTTCACTGAATGCATCGATAGACGGCAAATCGCGGGTATCAGGTCTGCCTTTGTTCGGAAGAATACCAGCCACTCGCGCCACCGGCCAGCTTACCTCGCCACAAAATTGGTGTGCAGCACATACTGCCCACATTTTCTGATGCAGGATGTGAGACAGCATCCATAGACTGCTAGCGCTCAATCCCGCACAGGTGACATAGATAAACGCCGGCCTTCCTGAGCCCTCCGGCAAACGCTCTATAAAATCCGTCATGGAAAACGCAGGCCGAAAGCCCATCACCGGGCAGCCGAATCCGATCATGGTAAAATCGTCAATATCTGACAGGTCGTCTTGGTGCGCTATGTTCCTGGTGACGATGTGGACTCCGCGGCCGGTTAACCCTGTGGCAATCCGGTCGGTTACCCAACCGGTGTTGCCCGATGCGGTATGGAAATAGATGACGGTGCTATAGGTTGGGTGCGTCGTTCCTGTATCCATCGTGCCGCCCCGCGTTATCCCTTTATTTCCCCGACGGCTGTTTCATACTTGTCCTGAAAATTCATAGTGATTATGTAGCAGAAATACCCGCTATCGTCCAATAGTAATCTGCACCGGCGTTAAACAAAAATACGCCGCCTGCGGCAACGGGCCGGGTTGCCCGCCGCATTTTTATAATGCCATTTCGCTCGTTTCATTATAAAAGAATGTATGGCAGCGATGTTCCGTTGCCTATTCCCAGAGAACCTGTTGACACCGCTAGCGAAAACCCAAGCATGAAACGGCCGCTTATTCCCATAGTGCTTTTTTATATCACTGGCTTGCTCGCCGCACATTATGGCCTGGTGTTATTACCGGTGGTGCTGCCGGCTGCCGCAGTCTTTTTTCTGCTGTTTATCCTGGCGCTTCGCCATCAAAAACGATTGTTTGCAACCCTTGCAGCATTTGCCCTGTTTGGATTTCTGGGCAGTATCATGCTCTATCCCCACACACCCGCCGGACAACCGCAATCCGGTATCGCCAGTGCAACCGGCGGCAACAGGATCAATATCGAGGGCATGATTGATGAAACCCCGCAGCGCGCAAAAGGCCGCACCCGGCTGTATATCCGCGATGTGATGGTGCATAACAAGGACTATTCCTGCCGGTTACCGGGCAGAATTCAGGTTTCCCTTAAACACGCGACGATGGCGTTTCATTATGGAGACTGCATCAGATTTTTTGCCACCCTCAAAAAACCGAAAACCCTGCAGAACCCTGGCGGATTCGACTATGAACGCTATTTGGCTTACCAGAATGTGTATGCAACGGCATTTCTTCCCGATGATCGCGGCCTCGTCATATTGCGCACTGGTGCGGGAAACAGGTTTGTGCAGTTTATTGAGGCGCAGCGGGACAGCATACGGACATATTTAGAAAAACACGTGCCATCTCCTTCCCGTGACGTTCTGAAAGCACTCATCATTGGCGAGCAGGATACGATACCCGACCGGATCAAAAAACAGTTTTCCCTGCTGGGCCTTTCGCATCTTCTTGCCATATCAGGGCTGCATGTGAGCATGGTTGCCTTGCTTTCCTACCTGCTGTTTATGGGGCTGTTCCGCGTTTATCCCCGGGTGTTGCTGTATATCAATGCATTTAAGCTGGCGGTATGTTTTTCTATCTTTCCGGTGCTTTTCTACTGCTGTATCGCAGGCTTTACCATGCCGACCATGCGCTCAGCGATCATGGTGATATGTTATCTCATCGCCCTTCTTCTGGGGAGAAGAGAAGACCTGCTGCATACGTTGTTTGTCGCCGCGTTCCTGACGCTGCTGTTTATCCCAACCTCGCTGTTTCATCTGTCCTTTCAACTATCGTTCACCGCCGTGCTGGCGATCATTATTTTGGTTCCGGGCTGGCGGTCGCTTACCCCGGAGCGGGAAGACGACCCCTTTGAGCAGAGAAATCCCGTGTTGGAAAAGGTTCGACGGCTATTTCGGGACTCATTTCTTGCTTCTGCGGCAGCAATCATAGGCACTGCGCCGCTGGTTGCCGTCAACTTCCACTATTTTTCAGTTCTGGGAATTTTTGCAAATATTATCATCACCCCGCTGCTAACATTTCTCATGGTGCCGCTGGCCCTGCTTGCGGCGTTTATGCTGTTCATCAGCCCCTGGCTCAGTGCGTTGTTATTCAGCATGGCCGGCTTCTTGACTGATCTCTGCCTTAACTGCACGGCAGTCTGGTCGCGCATCCCGGGCGCTGAAATAAAACTTGCGACGCCCGCAGGCTGGGAAATAGCGGTCTTTTATCTGCTGATCGCCGGGCTTACGTTCTTGGGGAAAACCAGATTCAGGGGCATTGTTTGGGCTGCGGCCGTCAGTTTCATAGTGCTTGAAGGCGGACTTTCCCTTTATGCGCAGACAGGTCCGGGCTTGTTTCGGGTAACATTTCTTGATGTGGGCGCCGGGGATGCAGCGCTGATTGAATTTCCCCACGGCCAAACCATGCTGGTTGACGGCGGGGGATTTATGGATGACAGCATTGACATCGGAGAAACGGTGATCGCTCCGGTTCTCTATTACAAGGGCATTCGGCGGGTTGATTATCTCGTGCTCAGCCATCCGCATAAGGATCATGCTGGCGGCCTGCCCTATATAGCAGAGAATTTCAGGGTAAAAGAACTGTGGGAGAACGGCGAAACCGGCTATTTTGAATCTTACAGGAGGTTACGACGAGCAGCAAAAGAAAAAAGAATTGCAAAACAGGTGTATTATGCAAAAACACCTCCAAGAGAAATAGACGGGGTGCGAATTGATTTTCTCTCTCCAGACTCCATTCCGACCAGGAGCAGCAATACTGATCAGTCAGACACCAACAACAACTCGCTGGTTATGAAGTTCACCTTTGGTGAAATAACATTTCTTTTCTGTGCGGATATTCTGCAGAACGCCGAGCATAGATTGGTAGCCGATACGGTTCCCCTCAAGGCAACAATTATCAAGGCGCCGCATCATGGCAGCACGAGTTCGAATACTGAAGAGTTTGTGAAGGCCGTATCTCCTGAAGTCGTGGTTTTTAGTTGTCGTTCATATGGCACGCTCACGCTTCCTCATCCTGATGTGATTGCCCGATACCAAAAAACAGGAGCAACAATGTTTCAGACTGACAAAAACGGTGCAATCTGTATTGAAACAAACGGCAGGTCATATTGGGTGCAGCCATTTAATCGGCAGGAATAGTTCAAATGTTTCAATTTGTTATGCGCGGCGAGCAGAAGGTGAACCGGAAGATAAGATGCTCGAGAATTATCCTGCAGTTATGTTGTTCCTGCGGTGATACTTCCCCCCAATTGCCCGCAGGCGGCGACAATGTCCGATCCCTTGCTGACACGAATCGGGGCGGTGAAGTGGTGGTTATGGAGGATTGATTGAAACTGGAGAATTTGGCTGTGTTCTGGCCGTTGGAACGTGGCAGTGGGGAATTTGTTAAACGGTATCAGATTTATTTTGCATGGTATGTTCTTTAAAAGGCGCGCCAGCGCTTCAGCATGCTGCGGCAAATCATTGACGTCTTTTATCAGAATATATTCAAAGGTTATGCATTTTCTCGAAGGAACCGGGAAATGGCGCGCTTCGGTCAGGAGCTGTTTGAGAGGATATTTTTTATTCACCGGCATGAGATAGCTTCGCACCTCATCTTCCGGCGCGTTCAGCGATATGGCCAAGTTCACCGGCAGGTCCTCTGCAAGTTGTCGGATGAGCGGCGTAATGCCGGCGGTTGAAACCGTTACCCGCCGGTGAGAAAAATTAAAACCCCACGGGCTTAACAGAATTTTCAGGCTCTTCAGAACATTCTCATAGTTCAACAGCGGCTCGCCCATACCCATGAAAACCAGGTTCGGCAGTTTTTCCTTGAGGTTTTCAGCGGTAAGCACGGCGCTCACCTGATTGAGTATTTCCGCAGTTGTGAGATTCCTTATAAGGCCCCGGGTGCCGGTAAAGCAAAACCTGCAGCCCAGCGCACAGCCGATCTGCGTTGAAATACACAGAGTCTGATGCGTTTTCTCCGGCATCAAGACCGTTTCCACCCCAAACCCGTCCTCGGTTTTAAACAGATATTTCTTTGAGCCGTCGCGCGATGCCGCAATCGTTTCACATTGAAGCGAACTTATGCGGGCAACTTCCTTCAATTTTCTGCGCACTTCTTTGGACAGACTGGTCATTGCATCTATGGATACCGCATGATGCCTGAATACCCACTGGGCAATCTGCCGGGCGCGATATGGTTCCAATCCAAGCGAAGAGCACAGCTCTTCAATTTCTTCAAGGGACATGTTTTTTATATCGTATTGCATACCATCCTGTAATCCACTGCTTCTAACATAACATTGCCGGCATCATGAACGACGCGCAAAAAATTCACCGGTTGTGGCGACCCCCTGCGCCCTATGTTCCCAAGGATAATATACATATTGGGTAATGCTCGTTCATAAACCAACCTGCCATATTACCATTGCATTTTATAATGAGTTTATGCTAAAAGAGACAAAAAAACAATGAAACACATGGGAAAAAATATATCGGTATGTATAGCACAGGTGATTTGGGGTTACGTTAACCGCAACCACTTAAAAGAAAGGATGGGTAGGCTATGAAAGTGACAATCAGCGTGATAAAGGCAGATGTTGGCAGCATCGGCGGTCATATTAAGCCGAGCGAGGCTCTTTTAACACGGGTCAAGAAATTTGTGGCAGACAAGGCGAAGGGACTTCTTATTGATCATTACATCAGTTCTACGGGCGACGATATTGCAATCTTGTGCACCCACAAGCGCGGGGTGCTTGATGATAAGATCCATAAGCTTGCCTGGGAAGCCTTTCTTGCCGGGACTGAAGTTGCAAAAAAACAGGGCCTTTACGGGGCAGGCCAGGACCTGCTGAAAGATTCTTTTTCCGGCAATGTTAAGGGTATGGGGCCGGCGGTTGCTGAAATGGAGATTGAGGAGCGGCCGAATGAACCATTTCTATTTTTTGCTGCCGACAAGACCGATCCTGGTGCTTACAACCTGCCGCTTTATCTGGGCTTTGCTGACCCGATGTATAATTCAGGGCTCATCCTCTCGCCCTCGATGGAAAAGGGATTCCGCTTTGATATCATGGATGTGGAATATGTTGATGCAGACCGGGTGGTGGAAATCAATGCTCCTGAAGAACTCTATGATTTGGCTGCCCTGCTGCGCGACCAGGAGCGCTTTGTTGTAGAGGGTGTCTATTCGCGCAAAAACGGTGAACAGGCGGCGGCAGTCAGTACCACGCGACTGCATAATATAGCCGGGACCTATACCGGAAAGGACGACCCCATCATGCTGGTGCGGGTGCAGGGGAATTTTCCGGCAACCGGCGAAATCCTTTCGACATTCTCTATCGGGCACTATGTCGCGGGCTTTATGCGCGGCAGCCATCATGGCCCCTTAATGCCGGTGAAACTCAATGCGACGATTTCTTACTTCGATGGCCCGCCGGTTGTTACATGTGCGGCTTTCTGTATCCGTGACGGTAAACTAACGGAAGCAGTTGATGCGTTTGATCACCCGTACTGGGACTGGGTGCGCCATCAGATTTCCCATAAGGCACAGGAGATTCGACGCCAGGGATTCTTCGGGCCAGCGATGCTGCCCTTCAGCGAACTTGAATACGGCGGGATTGTGCAGAAACTCAAAAAAATTGATAAAAAGTTTAAGGTAAGAAAATAGGCTGTTCATTACCGAAACAGACCGGGGATGGTTTACTGACAGGTATTGAGTAAACCATCCCTTTTTTTGCTAACTTTTCCAGTCTTTCTCGAAACCGCTGGTATTCTTTGGTGTTCAGAATTTTTCAGGACTTTCCCCAGAATTTATTTATCGTTTGGTGGAGAGTGCGCCTGGAGGTTTCTCCGCCACAACACTGTGGTTTTTTGCTGTGTTCACGACTCCGCCACCGTGCCTGTTCCGCCCCGGGCAGGCAGCTGTCAGAGCCTTCGATACGGGAAATGCTATGGAGTCTGGCACCACAGAATATAACGGTTGCTGCCGCGCCAGAGGTGCTGGACGGTTATGGTGTGGCTTGCGAAACCCCAGGCGCTTCTGTTTGCAATTGCCACATGTTATTTCTGCTCGGTGCGTGGTCGCATGCCGCGTGCCGGATTTTAAAAGCCATTTTTGGGGGAACGTCCTGCAGAATTTTTCTATTGACAAATAGTTAGACGATATATACGATACACACCTTCCTGAGATGTCTGGGTTTTTTTATCTCATAGCACGGATGCAACATAAGGAGAAATGAGCTATGCCAGAACATATAAAAAAGCAGCTTCTTAAAATGAAACAAGAGCTGTTAAAGGATCTCAAGCAGGATCTTAAAAGCGAGCGCAGTGATTTCGACACTGATATTGGGGATTTTTACGACAATGCCGATGTCGAGCGTGGCCGGCAGCTTTTTCACCTGCTGAGCGGACGGGAACGGGAAAAACTCATGCTGATCGATGATGCCCTGGCGCGCATTGAGGACGGGACGTACGGCATCTGTGAGGACTGCGGGAAAAAAATAAATCGCGAGCGATTGAAAATCATGCCCTTTGCAAAACTGTGTGTTGCCTGCCAATCGGAGGTTGAAAAGCAATCGGCTAAGATGAAAGAAATTCAGGAAGAAGAATTTACCTATAAGGACATTTCAATCGGCGAGACCGATGACATTGATGACAACCTGTAACGCATTGCGTTACGCATCGTTTTCTTCCAACAACCAGGCAGATATCGTTTTCTGATGTCTGCCTGGTTGTTGTCTGTTGACCTCATGATTGGGCGGAGAAGCATTTTCTTGGGTCACAAAATATGGTAATGTATAGTAGGTTATGGAAAGTCTTATCAACAACTTTCATAGCTATTTGTATGGGGCACCAATTACCGCGGTGTTCATAGCATTTCTGGCCGGGGTACTCACGAGCTTTACTCCCTGCGTGTATCCGCTGATCCCGATTACGGTTGGTTTTATCGGCGCCCGCAGCAGTGCCAGCAAAACCAGAGGTTTTTATCTTTCGCTGCTCTATGTTCTCGGGCTTGCCTGTGTGTATGCAGCACTGGGCGCGTTTGCGGCATTGACTGGAAAATTATTCGGCCAGATCGGCACGAGCCCGTGGACCTATTTGTTCGTGGGGAACCTGTGCCTGCTGTTTGGGCTTGCCATGCTTGACGTATTTACCATCCAGTTTCAGTTTCTGGGCGCTGGGCAGCAACGCCTCCAGCCCGCCGGCGGAAGCCTCACCGCCTTTTTGTTTGGCGGCTGTTCAGGGCTGGTTGCCGGGCCGTGCACGACGCCGGTTCTGGGTGCGCTGCTGGCGTTCGTGGCATCCCGCCAAAACGTGGCATTGGGCATTGGCATGCTCTTTGTGTTTGCTCTTGGGATGGGGACATTGTTGGTTCTGGTCGGCACGTTTACCGGTTTGCTGTCCTCGCTGCCCAAATCGGGCATGTGGATTGTGCGTGTTAAAAAAATATTTGGATTTTTCATGATTGCAATCGGGGAAGTCTTTATTATTAAGGCAGGACAACTGATGATATGAACTCTTTTTTTGGCGCAAAGGAATACGACGATGAGAAATAAAGCCGGTATTATAATGGGGCTGCTCATTACCCTTGGTATCATTGCCTGCGGCAATTTTGAAGAACAGCCGCCTGCGGCAGCCGGCGAGGGAATGCTGGCGCCGGATTTTACTCTGAAAAGTCTTGAAGGCCAGGAATTTCACCTTGCCGAATTTCGCGGAAAAAATCCGGTATTTCTCGTTTTCTGGGCAACCTGGTGCCCCTACTGCATCCAGGAAGTTCCGCTTTTAAAGGACCTGCATGCCAAACTGAGCCCCAAAGGATTGAAAATTTTAGCGGTTAATATTGGCTTTAACGATCCACTGCTGCGGGTGCAAGCATTTCAGAAAAAATATGATCTGCCCTATCCGATTCTCTACGACAATAATACCATTGTTTCCCGACTGTACGGCGTAATCGGGGTTCCCTACAGCATTCTGGTAGATCGTAACGGTAAAATTGTTTATCGTTCGAACCGAACGCCGGAGAACCTTGAAGCGTTTCTGCAGATGGAAAAACCAGCCTGAGGGTGAGAGAAGCGGGTTGGGTTCTGAAGCGCTATTCCTGCTACTCGAAATTTTTTCAGCTGGGAGACGGTAACGCGTCCTTAGTGAAATTCAATTCCGCCGCAGACATTGACCGCCTGGCCGGTCATATAGCTGGCATCTTCTGAGGCCAGAAACGCTACCACACCGGCAATATCCTCTGGCACGCCGACGCGGGGAATTTTCAATATCCGCGATTCAATTGATGATTCCACTACCATTTTTATGACACTGCCCTCGGGCATTTCCATCAAGGTGTCCCCGCGGTGCCAGATGGGGGTGTCAATCAGTCCCGGACAGACGGCATTGACGGTGATGTCGTAGGGGGCAAATTGAATTGCCAGCGCCTGCGTCAGACCGATCAGCGCGCTTTTTGATGATGCATAGACAATACTGCCGGCGCGATTGGTCTTGCCTTCCGTCGAGGCAGTATTGATAATTCTTCCCTTAATCGAGTTATCAATCATTACTTTTGCGATGCGCTGGGCGATAAAGAACGGCGCTTTGACATTGATTGCATAAATTCGATCCCACAGTTCTGCGTCAATGTCCTCATAAAAGGCATTGGTGTCTCCAGTACCGGCATTGTTAAACAGAATGTCAAATGTTTTGAATTCCTGCAGAGCGGTATCAAGCATGGTCTTGATCGCCGCCAAATTGCTGAGATCGCACACGATGGCCAAACTTTTTCGTCCCAGGTCTTTTACCATCCGGGCGGTCTCATGCAGTTCCGCTTCTTTAATATCAGAGACCACAACGTCCGCCCCTTCACGGGCGAAACGGCAGGCAGTCGCTCTGCCGATCCCGGTTGCCCCGCCGGTGATCAAGATTTTTTTATTGCTGAATCTCTGGGTTGAATTATCCATAGGTTCCTTCATGTGTTCCGGGTTATACGCAAAAGGCCTCTCAGAGGTAGAGGCCTTTTGCGGACGGTTGCAGCAGGGTTGTTAGTGGCTTGATTTGCCCAGCTTCTGCATATAGGCGATCGTGAAGATATTGCGGTCAAATTCTTTTACCCCGACACGCACTTTCGTTTCCCGGGACGACCCGCCGTGAGTTCTTTGAAAATCAATAAATATCCCGCCTGCATAATACATTTTATCCCAGCCGGTGCTCTCCTCTTTATACACGTTCGTCCAAAATTCGTATGCTTTCCAGAATCGTCCCAGGTTGTCATACAGTTCCGTCCAGTAGGAGATATAGGTTTCCGGATCAAGATACAACACCCGCTTTTTATACACATAGTTGGGATCTTTGTGCTGGGCTTCGATAACCAGGACATTGGTGCGTTCCCGGTCAATGCCATTGGGAACCGGCTGGCCTTGAACGCGTTGATAATTTTTCGTGATGTCCATATGCCGGGCGCAGAGCATTTCTTTTTTGCCGACCAGCTTCCAGTTGTTGGGCGGTATGTGATTGTCCCAGCAATATTCGTCATCATAGGTCAGGTCCGTGCCGCCAATGGTATCCTGGCGTTGGGTTGTCTGGACTCTTCTAATGCGGCGAAACTGGCTATACCACAAATACCCGTCATCGCTTTTGTTCACGTCTATATAGCGGGTATTAATCATCATGGTGTCAAGCATCTCGGGCGGGGTAAGAAGATGGAGAAACATGGTCTTAAGAACGCCTTTTGAATTATTGGGAAGAGCCGGCTTCGGATCAACATCGGTGCGGTGCACCCAGAACATTTCAATCATGTCTTGCTCGGAAACACGCTCGCGCCGCGCTCTGGTTTCCACCACCGGGCCGATCCGATACTTCTGGTTGGCGTCGCCGCGCGTGTTAAAATCAAAGTTATACATATGCTCCATACCGGTTTTGGGATTGGGGAAGGGCCGGCCGGCGATATCGGCATAATTGGTAATGACGCCGTCAGCGTCCGTTTTAACCGTTGCCGCATATTGTTTGGTCGCCTCAATCATGCCCGGTGTTTCAATATAGCGCTGATAGGGGACGATAAAAAAGTAATAACTCTCCTTTTCATTCCATTTTTCATGATGTTTATAGACGTCAACATAGGAGGGCGGCAGGAATTCTGCCACCTGGTCAACGTTGGTCTTATCAATCTTCTTGCCGGCCCAGGTTTTTTCCCACTCCCGCACTCGTGCCAGTTCGTCAGGGGTGTAACAGGGGCCAAAACCTTCCACCTCCGTGGCATAAAGCCGCCCAGGAAAGACGCCCATGGTTACAGCGCATACCAGCGCACCGATGATGATTGCGAACGGTATTTGATTCAAGTATCTTCGTGTCATGCTGCCTCCCATTGCACGTAGCGGATATTACACGACAACCCCCTTGACCCAGCAGGGGTGTTCTCAATTGTTGTGATGGTTAGAATTCATATCTGAGGCGTATTAGTATGGAATCTTTGTCGTAATAGCCACGATTGTAAGCGTATCCAGACCAATAAATGACCGGCCCCCCTTCAAAGCGCCAATGCTGACCCGGAGCATAGGCAAGCATGGGGGCAGCAAAGCCCTTGTTGATCTCCGGCGCCCAACTGCCTGTAAAAACAAACGCCCAGATATTGTTATTCCAGAACTGCATCAGGTTCCAGGCAATGCTCGAGCTGTGGCTATGGAATAACCGGTGGTCGCGGTCCGAACTGACAATGAGATCGCGGCTGTTGTTGAGAATCTTCTCATAAAATGCCGTCAGGCTTACCTGAAAATACTGGTTGTTAAACCAGTGTCGGGTTATGTAGGGAATGTCAAATTTATCAGAATAGTTCAAGCCGAAGCCAAACGTGTCACGCTTTACCTTATCATAAATCGCGCTGGTTGAGGCGTTCGTGCCTTTGTTGTAATATGCACCATATTCATAAAACCACTCCAGCCGCCAAATAGAGCCGTGCAACGCGTCAATGGCGGTCTGCATAGTGCCGCCAAAGAGCTGGTACCGTTTGGTATCATAAACTTTTACCCCGGGGTCTTTCGGATGGATGGATTCGCCGGTATCCTTGGAACGAAAAGCAGAGGCAAAATAAGCGCCAGAATAGGTCAGAAGGGCGTCCGGGTCCGTGACGATCGGCGCGTCCTGCTGTGAATTATAGTACACCAGTGTCCAGTCAATATTATAACTGAAGCCGCGGAGCCTGATGCCCGCTTCCCAGTTGTCCATGCACCACTTTGGCGGCGCGTCGTCTTTCCACTTTTTTGTAACCGTCCAATGGTAGATGCCAAACGGTTTAAAGGTCACCGGATTGGTTTTGGACGGGCTGGGGCCCCAGTGGGTGCCTTCAACCGGCAGCCGTAATGCCTGATAATACCCCGGGTTAAAAACGAATTCAAACAGCAGGTTGCCGGGGAGCTGTGACTGATAGAAGCCCCGGAACATCCACAGGCCTTGCTTCAGTTCTGCCCAGGAAAAAACCCCTGGAGAGCCATAACGCAGATCCAATGGGTTTACCACGTCAACGGTTCTTTTAATGTCGGTTTCCCCCCAAATAACAATCTGTTTGCCAATACGGATATTAAAGGGACCTCGAATGTAATCAAGGTATGCTTCGGTTATGATGTCTTTTTCGTTTTGCGGATGTTGATAGCGGGATCGTTCATGGCTGGGGATCGCATGGTTCAGCTTGTAGTCAAAATAGGAAGCCTTTTCATACCAGTAGCGAAAGCCGGCAAACAGATTGAGCGTCTGGCCTGGGTCCTGCTTGACTTTCCACAGCCCTTCCACCAGAAAGCTGCTCAGCGCCTGATCCAGATTACTGCCGTGGAATTTTGATTCATCTGCGGGAATATGCGTCCGGATAAACATATATTCTTTATAGAACCCATCCACCCGCAGATTGCCATCCATGAGGTCAATGAAGGCGGACGCCGGAGCAATGAATCCAAGACCGAAACTAAACAATGCGGCAAGCGCTATGACAAAACCGAAAAAGGGATGTTTTGTTTTCATTTTCCCCTCCCTTAATGTATGTTGCGGTTAGGTACTCTTCACAGCAGGCTGTAAAACCGGATTTTTAAAAAAAAGATATTTACTCAAAAAAAACGCTGTCTCACCTCCTTGCCATGGTTTTTCGTAAATCTGCCCGTGGTTCACATAACTTTTTTTATCTCAGGTTTTTGCCCCAGAGGGAAAACCTTTTGCCTTGCATGAGTTATAGGAATGGAATGATATACACGTTTTCTTCGTGCTGTAGGTGCGCTTCCTGCATCCGGTTGTTCCTGGGGAACGGCCGCCGGAGCAGAGGGCTAAACTGCCTCGCATATTAGCACTCGGGTGTGAATTGTCAAATCGTTTTTTCGGATGGCGTTTCCAACTGTTACATGCCCAGTTCTTTTCTGAATTCTTCTATGACCTGCACAGTAATAGTTTGATAGCCGTGGTTGCGCGCATACTCTTCTGTTCCAGACACTGCGGCAGCGCGGAACGGCGCCGGCACTTCGGCAAGCGTCTGCCGTGCCGACTCCTCCCATTCCATACGATAGGGCAGTTGGTCAATCGGGGCATCATCAGCCGTATCAGCCGATTCGGCCAGTGGCTCGCCGAATACCGAAGAAAACTTTGCCTTGAATTTTGTCGGCGTGTATTTGTCCGCCACTTCCTGCATAATAGCGCGGGTAATGGGTGACTTGCGCTCCTGCGCCAGTTGCTCTGCCACCTGCTGGAGTTTTTTCATGGCCGTTGCTCGCACAAAATGCGGGATCATTTCTGATATTTTCAAGAATGCCTCTTTTGCGTCGGTGTCCCAGGGAACATCACCATATGCAATGGGGCCGGCCAGCTCGCCTTTGGTTTCAAGAAAAATTTTCATATACACTTCATTGACGATGGCCTGCACCAGATATTTTGCCCCCATGAATCCCATAAACGGGCAATTCTCGCTGTTCAGGTAGCCGATGGTGGGGATGTCAGCAAAGATAAAGTTGGTGAACCCTTCATCCATACTCACCTTTTTATCGTAAAAATTGCCAAAAATGACCATGGGGGATTTTGCCACAAACAGGTCGCGCTTTTCATCAATAGTGGGAGCGATCAGCACCGTGTCGCACACCTCCCGAACCCGTTCGGCAGCCTGGGCACTGCTTACCGAGCACATGACAACGTCTATGCCCATCTCATTTTTCAGAAAGTGGCTGATGCCGACGGCGTGGCTGTTGTTATGTTCCAGGGAGAGTGCCGCGGAGATTTCAAAGGTGACAGCAAACACCATGTTTGAGCGGACAAATTCCCAGGCGCTGGCCATCTCCTTTTTGAGCGGTGCCGAAGCATCAATGTCAAGGCGGCCGGCGATTGTTTTCAACCAGGCGGCAGATTGTTCAAAGCCGATGGGCACAATATCATCCAGATAGGGAATTTGAAATTTATTCTCCATTTCACGGGCAACCCTGGTTCCCCAGTCGAACGGGTACATGCATACATTCAGGGCAGCCTGCGGGGCTTTTTTCAGTTCAGCGACGGTTGCCCCTGCGGTCAACACCGCATTCACCTTGACGCCGATCCCTGCGAGCATCCGCTTCAGCTCAAAAACGTCTGCCTGCCAGTTAAACGTGGAAAACGTCGGGCCGATTAAATTGACGGCATGCTGCATTTTTTTCTTGGGTGGCGGCATCAATTCCAGCAGGCGCACCACGGTTTCTTCTTTCCCCTCATGGACCGTGCCACCCATGGGGGGCCGCACGATCACGGTATCTTTGAATCCGACCTTGCGCACCACGCCTTCCACATCGTCGCGCGTTACTTCAACGCTTGGCGCCGTGACGATGATCAGTGCCGCCGGTTTTTTGGCCAGCACTTTGCGCACCGTCTGTTCCAGTTTTTCTTCAGCGCCCTGCATGACATTGGCATAGGACAGGTTCGTGGCATAAAGTTCGGCCGTCCAGTCGTTAACCAAAATGTTGACGTGCTGGTTGATATAGCAGCCGGGCGGCGCATGAAATATGGTGCGTGCGTCTTTGATGCCCACGGCCGCCCATAACGCTCCCTCAAATGCCGAGGGCGTATGAATTTCCTGCAAGCGAAATCCGGTAGCAGTCGGGAGATGTTCTTTCATGACAACCCTCCATAGGTGTTCATCAACGTGTGCCACTTTTCATATACCGGACGGTGGAGAATCCGGAAAAAGTTTTTGCCAAGGTCCAGTGCATAATCATAACCGTATTCGCACAGGTAGAGCATATTGATGAGGGTGGGTATAAAGTGCGGCACTGTTTCCACCTGTGCCTGAAATTCCACCTGAACCACGTTAGGTTTGATTTCCTGAAACAGGTCTTCAACGGTATCAAAATCGCGGTCAATAAAAGTTACGCCATAGCGGTCTTCCAGGATTTTTTTCTCCTGCTGCATGAACGTATTTCTCATGCTGGGAACGATGAAGACCTCGGCGCCGAACTCGGCGATGATTTTTCCGATGGATACTTCATTGCCGGGTCCCGAGACCAGCAGCATGCGCACCTTCTGCCGGCTGAAGGCGGCGCGAATGTTGTCCAGTTCGGGCCGGACGCGCTGTTCTTCTTCATCCACAATATCATGCAGTTTCTGGCATCTTTCATGGTCGGCAATGCCGCGCAAAAACCGCGAAGTTCCTTCGATGCCTGCCGGTATTTCCAGATAGCGGGTTTCAGTGCCATATACTTCATCAAGTTTTTTGCAGGTAAGATAGGGCGTAACATGGACGGGATACAGGTGCTCGGCCTGCACGATCTTTTCCATTTCATCAAGATATGGTGCCGGGAACACAAAAGTGTGCAGGCCGGCCTTTTTCAGGGGGATTTCCAGCGCCGCCAGGTTGCCCGCATCCTGACCGGCCCGGCCCACAATCCCGATCGCGCCGGGAACTTTATCACGGTGTTTGAATGTTTCAACAAGTGCGACCCAGGCAACGTCGGAGCCCAGCACCATGGAGCGCGGAAAATTAAATCCGGTCTTGGCGTAGGTGACGGTGAGCTCGGGGATTTCCTGCTTCAGCTCGGCAATCACCCCGTCAATGTCCTCGCCAATCAACTGGGGAATGCAGGTATTGATGACCACAATTATTTTGGGCTTATATTTTTGATAGATGTTTATGATTTGCTGCTTGAGTCCCTGTTCGCCGCCGAAAATCACATCGCTTTTGTTCACCAGGGTGCCGGCGGTAAGAAGATTGGAGGGTCGGCAGGACATGGAGCCAACCTGATTCTGATAGGAACACGGTTGCGGGGCATGGAGCAGGGGAATAACCCCTTCAATTTTTCCCAGGCTGGCCAGTGCCTGAATGGTCGAACAGCAGTGTTCATAGTTTTTTAATGCCATGGCAGATACCTCGTGTGTTGGATTATTTGTTGACGATAGCGCGCCACCAGCGATACAGCTCTTCAAAGTTCAGGGATTTCGGAACGGTAAATTGCTGATTATTCAAGATGTTTTGTGTCAGGGTGCGGAAGGCAGCGCATTCAGGCGAGTCAGGATACAACTGGAACAGCGTCAGACCTTTGCCCGAGCATTCCTTGATTCGTTCGCTGTAGGGAATGAACCCGATGATCTGGGTGCCAATCATCTCGGCAAATTTCAACAGGATTTCCTCTTCATTCTTGAGTTCCCGCAGATTCCCAATGATCCCTCCCAGCTTTGCGCCGGAACGGCCCGTGAACTTCGCTATGGCCTTGCAAATGTTTGAGGCGGCAAACAGCACCTCTATTTCGCCGCTGCTGACAATATAGGTCTCTTCTGCATAGCCCTGCCGTATCGGCATGGAAAACCCGCCGCACACCACATCGCCCAATACATCGTAGAGAACCACATCCAGATTGAGCTCTTTATATACATTCAGATGCTGCAACGCCTCAATTGCTTCAATGACGCCCTTGCCGCCGCACCCCAGACCCGGATCCGGGCCGCCGCTTTCGGCGCAGTATATGGTGCCCGGGCATTCGCTGTTCAAGGGGCTTGCAAACATGATCTCTTCCCGGCTCAGGGACTGCACCGCAAAATTTTTCCGGCGCAGCGTGTCAAGAACCGTGCGCGGCATTTTGCCGCGCAGCAGCAGCCGCGTGCTGTCGTGCTTCGGATCGCAGCCCACATGCAACACCCGAAGCCCGCGATCGGCCAGTCCAAAGGTAATATGGGACGAAACCATGGATTTGCCGATGCCGCCCTTGCCGTATATGGCCAACTGTCGCATCAGGTTATCCTCCTACTCAAAATAGCGAAGCCAGAATTCATAGAGCTCCTCAAAATCCAGGGTTTGTGGTATCACCAGGTTGGTGTTTGCCAGCACCGCGTCGCCGATGCGGGTATACACCCGCGCCTCTTCGGAATCCGGCGCCAGGCTGAACACCGTCTTGCCCAGACCGCCGCATTCCTTTACCACCTGGCTGAACGGAATGATGCCGATAATCTGGGTGCCGATTTTCTGCGCAAAATCCTGCACCATTTGCAGTTCATTTTTTACCCGCCGCAGGTTGATGATCAGGCCGCCCAGTTTTGCCCCGGAGCGCGCTTCAAAGCGTTTAATTGCCTTCGATACATTGGTAACCTGATACAGCGCCTCCAGCTCGCCGCTTGCGACCACGTAGGTTTCCCGGGCATAGCCCTGGCGAATGGGCAGGGAAAACCCGCCGCATACCACGTCGCCGAGAATGTCATAAATCACCATGTCAAAGTTATAGTTCTTATAAACATTCAGCCGGCCCAGCGTCTCGATGGCTTCAACCACGCCTTTGCCCCCGCACCCGACACCCGGCTCGGGCCCGCCGCTCTCGGCGCAATAAACAGCGCCGTTGTTCTGAAACGTTATCGGCGAGCGAAAGACGATGTCCTCAGGGGTTACTGCTTCATAATCAAACTCCCTATCCCGCAGCACATCGAGAATGCTCCGGGGAAAATCACCCAGCAGCGGCCGGGTGCTGTCATTCTTCGGGCTGCAGCCGACCTGCAGGACCTTCAGGCCTCGGTCGGCGAACGTGTAAGACAAGTGCGCGGCCACCGTGGACTTGCCAATCCCCCCTTTTCCATAGATTGCAATCTGGCGCATGGGAATGCGGTTCCTCCTTTCGCAGCGCTAAATCTTTTTCAGCAGCTCTGACACCTGCTGCAGAAGATGCAGCAGTTTAACCTGATCAGCGCGGCTTAATTTTGAAAAAATGCTGCCGATCTCTGCAGCGCGCGTCTGAACAAATTGGGCATGAATTTTTTTTCCCTTGTCGGACAACTTCACTTTTACCACGCGGCGATCCGCATCATCGCGAATCCGCTCCAAAATGCCCTCCTGCACCAGGCTGTCCACCATTTCCGTCATAAACGGCATGGTGACCTGGACCATTTTGCTCAGCTCGCTCATGCGGTAGGCGCGGTCTTCATGGAACGCGGCCAACGCGCGCATCTGCGACGGGCTGAACTTGATGCCCGCCGACGCGCTGCTGGTTTTCACCATTTTTTTAAAGAGCTGGACGAACAAATTTCGAAATTCAATAATGTGCTGTTCAATCTCTTTGACGGTGTGTAAATCGGCAGTAGTTGATTTCATCGTGTCATGCCCCCGGTCCCAATCAAATTACTGAATATTTCATATTATGAATTATTCAGTAATACAAATTGATGGCTGCTGTCAAGAAAAAAATATCGTTTGGCCGGTTGTTACGTGTTACAAAGCAGGCAGGCACAAAAAGCGCCGGGTTGAACCGTGGACCAACAGATACGCGTGCAGAGGAGATTTTTTTCACGCCGTCCCGAGATGGTTTTTTCCTCAGTTCACGCCCCTCCGCACCGCAGGTGTTCCGCCAATGACGGACAGCGTGCCGAGCCATAGATACTGGGAGTGCTTTGGCATCTGGCATCACCGATGGTCGCAGCGCCAGGAAGCCGGTTCAAAAATTTATTTGACACAACCCATTCATTTTACTATGGTATTTTCCCGTTTTTACTTTTTTACGGAACAATTATCATGGAGAGGATAAAACGTTTATGAGGGCACCAAAAAAAACAGAACAGCAGCCCAGAGCGACGGCGCCGGCAAAAAAGATAAAGACCATTGGCCTGGTAGGTGCCGGCCAGATGGGCAAGGGCATTGCGCAGGTTGCCGCGCAGACCGGTTATCGGGTTATTGTGGTCGAGCCCTATACCGAGATGATCGAAAAGGCGCAGAAAGAGATTGCTGATAATCTCAGCAGAGCGGTTGAGATCGGGAAGATCGGCAAAAAGGACAAAGACACGGTTTTGTCGCTCATATCGTTCTCAAAAAATCTTGAAGATCTCAAGGATGTTGATTTTGTCATTGAGGCGGCGGTCGAAAGTGCCGCCGCAAAAGTGGATATCTTTTCGAATTTGGAAAAGATATGCGGCCCGCATGTCATCTTCTCAACCAATACCAGCTCGGTTCCCATCAGCCGGCTGGCGCGCGCGACCAAACGGCCGGACAAGGTCATTGGCATGCACTTTATGTATCCGGCGCAGAAGATGAAGCTGCTTGAAATCGTGCGCACCCCGGCGACATCAGAAGAAACCTATCAGACCGTTAGGAACCTGGCTCTGGAAATGGGAAAACATCCCATCACCGCAACTGACCGTCCCTGCTTCATAACCAGCCGTTTAATTCAAACCCTGATCAATGAAGCGATTTTTTGCCTGTATGAAGGCGTCTCCACCAAGGAAGAGATTGACGCTGCACTCAAACTCGGCATGAACCATCCCATGGGGCCGCTTGAACTGGCCGACTTTATCGGCCTTGATGTGGTGCTTTCCATGCAGCAGGCGCTCTACGACGGGTTTAAGGAACCCAAATATCGCCCCTGTCCATTATTGGTCAGCCTGGTAGAGGTGGGGCATTTAGGGAGAAAGACCGGCAGGGGATTCTACGAGTATAAATAGATAAGCAGGAAAGTTGTCATTCTGCAGGATCAGCGGGTTATCACAGCGCGTTGCAACCCGCGCCTCTTGCCTCGGTTTTGCCTTATTCACTGTCTTCCTCTTCTTCAAGCTCTTCAATTTTGGCGCGGATTTCTTCGGCCTGCGGCTGCGCCGGGTCCAACTCAAGCGCCTGTTTGAGATGATACGCTGCCCGGTCTCTATGTTCCCCGACGCTGAGGTAGGTGAGCGCCAGGTGCAGATGGGGAAGGGCAAGTGCCGGATTCAGCGCGAGCGCCTGCGTGAACGCGTCAATTGCCTCCTGATCAAGGTTGGCCTTGCGATACACGATCCCTAAATTGGTCAACACCTCGGCACTGTCCGGCTTCAGCTCGGTGCAGCGCTTGAACGCTTCTATGGCTTCCTCGTAGTTGCCCTGATCTTTTAATACATTGCCGAGGTTGTTGTAGGCCTCCATAAAGTCGGGTTTTATCCATACCGCAATCAAAAATTCTTTTACCGCAGCGTCAAGGCGGCCCATTTTCCTGTATATGGTTCCCAGGTTATTATGATACTCCGGCGCCTCCGGTTCGCGGTGCAGGGCCTGGTACATATAATGAAGCGCGCGCGCATAGTCGCCTTCCGCCATGAGAACCGTCGCCATATTATTGTTGGCCTCTGGATACCACGGGTCCAGGAACAGAGCATAGAAAAAAAGGTCTTTGGCTGTTTTTAAATCACCCCGGGTTCTGCAGACAATACCCCAACTGTTTATTATTTCCTTGCCACCGCCTTTGCGACAGGAGGAAAACGCCTTTTGATAATACGCCACCGCGCCATCAAAGTCCTGTGCATCAGCAGCGATGTTGCCGAGGTTGTGGTATGGGTCGGGGAAATCAGGTTTTATGCCCAGCGACGTTTCATAACACGTCCGGGCGCGGCCCAATTCTCCGCGCCGATAATATTCCACACCCAGATTATTCCAGGCCCGCGCACATTGCGGCGCAGTCTTGACCGTTTTCTCCCACAGGGTCAGGGCATTTTTCCAGTCCTGGTTGCGCGCAACGGTGCGCATTGACAACAGCAGTAGCACCAGGCCGGCGACCAGAAAGAACGCGGCGGGATGCGTTCTCGAACACACCCGGTCAAGCGCTCTGCTTGCCAGAAACAATATCCCGATGGACGGCAGGTATAGATAATGCTCGGCCATGAGCTCATGATGCGGGATGATGTGGCATACCGGCAGGAGCGTGACAAAAAACCACACCAGACAGAAGGTAACCATTCTCTGGCGGCTGAGCGCCCTGAGACCCAGCCAGCACAGGCCGCACAGCACCAGCACCGACGCCCAGGCGGTTGCGTCGCGCAGCGACGTGGTGACCGGGAAGGCATTATACGAATAGTCGGCATTCAGGGTGACGGGAAACAGCAGCAGTTTTACATAGTAGATAATAATGCGCGAGACGGTTAAGAAATTGTGCGCCCCGGTGCCGCCGTAGTATTCGTGGCGCAGAGAGGGAGGAACAATGGCGGTTTTGTAATATACAAATGCGCCGGCGCCAAGCAGAAACAGACCATAAAAAAGGAACCGCTGCCGGCAGACCCGCATCACACTGGCAGCAATCGTTTTTGCCGTCGCCGCTGTTTTTGCGTTTGCGACGGCGGCATATTGTTCGATAACGTCATAGGCAAAACACAGCGCGGGAAAGGTGACCGCCATTTCTTTTGAAGAGATGGCGCAGAGGTAACAGAGCAGGATGGCGCCGAGCCGGGGAATAGTCGGCATGTTGCGATAGCCCATGAACAGATAAAATCCCAGCAGGTAAAACAGGGCCGACAGAATGTCCCGCCGGCCGGCAATGTAGGCAACACTGTCTGTTTGGATCGGATGAACCAGGAACAACAGGGCTGCCAACAACGCGCTGCGCCAATGGCCGGCAAGGCGCAGCAGCGTCAGAAATACCAGCATGGCGGTAAGCGCGTGAAACACGATGTTCGAAAGATGGTAGCCGACGGGATTGAGTTTAAAGAAATGATAATCAACAGCATACGAGAGAATGCGCAGCGGCCGGTAAAAACCGGCGGGGCTGCCGAGGCCAAACAGTGCGGGGATATTGGCAAGCTCGCGGATCTGGTAATTTTTTACCACCAGGGGGATGTCATCAAAAACAAATTCATTGCTGAGAGAGTTGGCGTAGATGACGAATGCCAGCAGCATCAGCGCAATACAGACGGCCAGCTTGCCTGAATGCAGCGTTGCAACCGGTGGTGCAGGATGATCGTGCGGAGGGGGTGGGATAGTCATGCCTGGAGATGTTATGTTCTCATTCGCGGGTTGTTAACAGGTATCATGCTCCATGAAGCAGCATCATGCTGACCGCCCTGGTGTCCCTCTGCGGGACGTGAAGAATCGCACCGTTCGCCAACCGTTAGAAGATGTTATAGGTCTTGCATACCCCTGTTTGTCAACAGGCCGCATCATACCACATTTTCAACAACCGGTGCGCAAGTTTTGCGCTTTCTCTTTTCGCGCCTAACGAAAAGCATTCCACAGCACCCGTTCGCGCCGTAACGCCGCTTATCGCCAACGCAGCCAAGAAGCTTTGCAGGTGCGGTGACACCGCAGCCGTGCCATTATACAAAATTTCAGGATATTCCCTACAATTTATTTTTGGCGCATGGCGTGCAGATGTGCTTCGCCCCAGCACCTGGGATTGGTTGCCTCGTTCACGACCCCGATACTTTCTATCATGAAATAACCGCTTTTTGTGCCCGGCCTTTGCCTGAGCCGCTGCCGATTGCCAGATTTTCCATGGTATTTTTGAAGAACGTGCTGCTAAAATTCTATTTGACAAAGATAGATTTATTCGGTAGGGAAAACAAAACGGGTCTTCGGTTTTTGGTTATCGTTATCAATCCATACCACCAAAACGCGCAATGAAGCCTGAGGGAATCACAAACGAGGGCTTAAAAAAAACATTTTCAATGATTGCACAGGAGGGAAGGGTATGAAGAAGGCAGGTAAAGCAGGTGGGATGTTCCTGGCGATGCTGGTGCTGCTTGGCAGCGGCAGCGTCTGGGCCGGGGGGGATATGGGGCGGCTGGAGCCGGCGGTAGATTTTGATTTTGTGGTGTTGGCGAAGAACTCCTCGACGTCGGTAACGGCGGATTTGGCA
>FWPV01000284.1_pt1 | contig 172210 bp, 144 predicted proteins | sample 2228371 | NCBI WGS metagenome assembly FWPV01 (sample SAMEA103939776, study PRJEB20133) | metagenome | reverse complement strand
CCGCGTTCTGGCGCGTCATGGACGCCATCTCCTCGATGGCCGACGAACTCTCTTCCAAGGACGCCGCCTGTTGGGAGGCGCCTTCCGCGAGCGACTGGCTGGACGTAGAGACTTCGGTTGAAGCTGTGGCCACCTGATCGATGCCTTCGGAAATGCCGGTCATGGCCTGGACGATGGGCCGTGAAACCTTGCGGGCGAAAAGCGCGGTCGCTGCAAAGGCAATGGCGAGAAATGCGGCCAGGGTGAGCAGCAGGCCGTTTCGCATCTGGACGACCGGGGCCAGGAATTCTTCGCTTTCCTGGGTCACCAGGATGCTCCATTTCTTGACCGGTATCGGGGCGAACCCGCCGATCTTTTTCACCCCCTTGTAGACGTAGGATTCCACGCCGCTCTCTCCTGCCAGCATGCGGGACGTGATGGCTTTCATGCCGTCCAGGGTCTTGATGTCGAGGTTCAGGACCAGGTCCGGGTTGGGGTGAGCCACCACGGTTCCGGTGTCGTCGATGAGTACCGCGTACCCGGTTTTCCCCACCCTGGTGCCGGCGATCTTTCGGCACAAGAAATCGATTTCGAGCGTCAAGCCCACCATGCCGTTGAAGGTCCCGTCGTCGGCATAAAGCGGCGCGGCAAAGACCATGACCGGAGCGTTGTCGATCTTGGACCGGATGGCGCTTCCAATGACGGTGGTTCCCTTGGCCTTGGTTTCCTGGAAATACGGCCGATCGCTGATGTCCACGCCGGCGTAGGGTGTCGAACCGTCTTTGAGGACGCCGCCGAAAAGAACGCCTTCGGCATCGCTCAGAAAGATCCCCTGGTAGTGAGGTCCAAGCCCCTTCATCAGTTTCAGGAGGGCGGCGTTGACGATGTCGACGGCCGATTTGTGTTCGGGCGCCGTCCGCACGAAATCGAATCTTGCCAGAGCATTGGCGACCTTGACCTCTTCTTCGAGAACCAGTTCCGTCATGCCGGCCAAGTCCGCCGCCTGGGCCATGACCCGCTGGGCGTTGGATTCCTCAAGGCTTTCCGAAGTCTTCACGACGGCGAGCCATCCCGCACTGCACATGGAAACGAAAACCAGGCCGATACCGCCGAGAACCAGCTTTTTCGTCAGATTCATCTTGAGCTTTCTCATGTCGTTTTCCCTCGAGATCACAGGGTGAGAGATATGCCTCAGACAGCCTGCTGCAGCAGCTCCCTTTCGCCTTCCGTCAGCACACGATCGATATCCAGAAGAATTTTCACGCCTCCGTCCACCTTGGCCATTCCCAGGATGTAATCGGTGTCCAGGGTGGTGCCGAAGGACGGCGGGTCCTCGATTTCGCCGTTTCTGATGTTGGCCACCTCGGAGACCGAGTCGACGATAATCCCCATCTGGATCTTCCCGGACGACGTGCCCACCTCCACCACGATGATGCAGGTCCGCTCCGTGTAGTCGGTCGTGGGCATGCGGAACCGGAGCCTCAGGTCGATGACCGGAATGACCCGTCCCCGCAGGTTGATCACGCCCTTGACGAACTCGGGCGTCTTCGGAACCGGCGTGATGGGCATCATGCCGATGATTTCCTTGACCTTGAGGATCCCGATCCCGTATTCCTCGCCGTCCATGGAAAAGGTCAAATACTTCCCTTCCCGAGCCCTGATTTCTTCCATGGTTTCCTCCCCGCGACGCAAAATGGATTGTCAAACCCGTGAGGTGAGTCTCTACGGCTTCCCGCCCATTTAGTCGGACGCCGGGCCGGTGAACATTAGCGGAAATTGGGGAAACGGCCCTCCCAACGGCCCTTGGGAAGACGAAAGCCGAAGACGTGCGGAACGCCGGAAGACCGGCGGGGTGGATGCAAGCCTGAAAAGGAGGAAAGCCGGGAGGTGTCGGGGGGGCGGCCCCCCGTGCGCCCGGGAGCCGCTTCGAGGCGATCGAGAACCTTCGAGATCAGGTTTCGATGAAGCTCTTGAGTTCCTTCCGGCGGCTCGGATGCCGGAGTTTCCGGAGGGCCTTCGCTTCGATCTGGCGGATGCGTTCCCGGGTGACGGAAAAGTCCTGGCCCACTTCTTCGAGGGTGTGGTCGGCCTTTTCGCCGATCCCGAAGCGCATGCGGAGGACCTTTTCTTCCCGGGGTGTGAGGGTCGCCAGGACCTTTCGGGTCTGTTCGCTCAGGTTCAGGTTGATCACCGCGTCCACCGGTGACGTGACCCGCTTGTCTTCGATGAAATCCCCCAGATGGCTGTCTTCTTCTTCGCCGATGGGGGTCTCCAGGCTGATGGGTTCCTTGGCGATCTTGAGAACCTTTCGGACCTTGTCCACCGGGAAGTCCATCCGTTCCGCGATCTCTTCAGGCGTGGGTTCCCTGCCCAGTTCCTGGACCAGGTAGCGGGAAGTGCGGATGAGCTTGTTGATGGTCTCGATCATGTGCACCGGGATGCGGATGGTGCGCGCCTGATCGGCGATGGCCCGCGTGATGGCCTGGCGGATCCACCAGGTGGCGTAAGTGCTGAATTTGTAGCCGCGCTGGTATTCGAACTTGTCCACGGCCTTCATCAGGCCGATGTTGCCTTCCTGGATCAGATCCAGGAATTGCAGACCCCGGTTGGTGTACTTCTTGGCGATACTCACCACCAGGCGGAGGTTGGCCTCGATCAGTTCGCTCTTGGCCAGCTTGGCCCGGAGCAGCCCGTCTTCCACGCGTCTGAGGATCTGGCGCAGCGTTCTGGAATCCATCTTGGCCTTCATTTCGAAGGCGGTGATGTGTTCCTTGGCGCGAATGGCCCGTCCGGTGAGTTCCGTGAAGCGCTGGGGCGTGAGTCCCAGGCCGGCCGCACACCGTTTGAGATGGTCCCCACTTTCTTGAGCCAGGTCGTTGAGCCTCTGGAGTTCGTGGAAGGGCTTCTGGCATTCGAGGAGGCAGTCTTCCAGTTCCTTTTCGGCGTTTTCGATGGATTCCAGGTAGGAGCGGAGCTTGTCCACGATGTGGTCGATCTGGGTTTTTTCGAGCTGGAGGTTCTTCAGAAGGTTGACGATCTTTTCCTTGTTCTGCTGCACCTCGGTTCGCAGGCGCTGCTGTTCGGGTTCCTCGAGTTCGGAACCGAGAAGCGCCACTTGCATCTCGCGGTTGGCCTCATCCAGGCGCCGGACTTCATCCAGCATCCCGATCACCCGTTCCTTGAGCGCTTCTTCCTCTTCCGCCGTGATGTCTTCTTCGGTGGATCGAAGAATTTCGGAAATGCGAAGTTCCCCGCTTTCCAAGTCGGACTTGATCCGAAGAATCTCTTCGACCCCCAGAGACGACTCCATGATGGCATTGAAGACTTCCCGCTCCCCGGCTTCAATCCTCTTGGCGATTTCCACCTCGCCCTCCCGGGTGAGGAGCGACACCTGCCCCATTTCACGCAAGTACATTTTTACCGGGTCGGTCACCCGGCTCACCGGTTCGGCGTCGAAGGCGACCTCGTCGTCTTCCTCGTCGCCCATTTCCTCCGATTCGGCGGCCGTCCGTTCCCGCACCACCTGGACCTGCTGCTCGGAATCCACGATCTCGATGTCCATTTCATCGAAGATCATCATCATGTCGTCCAGCTTTTCGGGAGACACCAGTTCTTCGGGGAGCACCTGATTCAGTTCGTCGTAGGTAAGAAAGCCCTTTTCCTTGCCCACGGAGATGAGGCGCTTGAGGTCCTCCAGCTCGGGGCCCTTGGCGGCGGTTTCTTCCTGGTGGCTCTTTGCATCTTTTGTCATCGAATCCGTCTCCCCGTAAATCACCTGATGCCGGTTTGGGTCCTGCTTTCGACCTTATGAATGGATTGCATTTCTCTCAGCAATTCTTGAAGGCGACCGAAATCGCCGTTTTTCTCCGCTTCTTCAATGGCGGCCTGGAGGGTCGCCCGGCGCTGAACGGCGTCCCGCCTGCGAAGGCTTTCCATCCGCTCGTGGAGGACCAGCCGGCAGAACTCGAGGTCGCCCGTGTCGTCTTCCAGAAGCAGGCGGGAAAAGAGCGCCCGGGCTTCGTCGTCGGCCAGTCGCTCGTAGACGCTTCGCGGATCGAACGCTTCCGGTCGATCCACCGCCTGAAACAACGCTTCCGCAACGGATCGAAGGCTTGAGGCGGCGAAGTGTTCGAGCACGTCCGCGGTCCGCACCTCATGGATGAGCACCGGGTGGCGAACCATCAGCCGGACGAGGGTTTCTTCCGGCGAGGCAACCGCCTGCACCCCGGTGGACGGCGGCTGCATCCGTCCTGCCGAGCGGGTGGATTCGGGCCTGCGGGGGCCGGACACTCCGGCCTTTCCGGAAGCCAGCTGCCGGTCCACCACGTCTTCCGAGAGAGCGAGCCGCTCCGCCACGCGGCGGACGTAGTCGGAGCGCAGGACGGGGTGGCTTACCCCGCCCAGGATCGGTTGCAGTTGCTGAATCACCCGGCCTTTGCCCACCGAGGTTCCGTCCCAGGACCCCAGCGCGTCGTCGATGGCCACGCTTGCCAGGTCCCTCCGGGTTTCCATCAGCTTCTCAAACGCGGCGATTCCCTCACTTTTGAGGAAATCGTCGGGATCCATGCCGGAAGGAAGGTCGACCGTGCTCACCGCCAGTTCTTCATCCAAAAAGAGGGGCAGGGCACGGAACATGGCCTTCCGGCCGGCCGGGTCCGCGTCGTAGACCAGCACCACTTCGTCGGCGATCCGGTGCAGCAACCGCACTTGGGTGGCCGTGAGCGCCGTGCCGAGGGTCGCCGCCACCCGGTAGAAATCCTGCGCGTGGAAGGCCAAAAGGTCCAGGTAGCCTTCCACCAGGACCACCTGCCGATGTTCGCGGCAGGCCTCACGGGCCGCGGCGAACTGGTAGAGGGTCCTTCCTTTGTGGTAAACGGCCGTTTCCGGGCTGTTCAGGTACTTGGGCTCCGAACCGTCCAGGCTCCTCCCGCCGAAGGCCACCACCCGGCCGCGGTCGTCCGCGATGGGAAACATGAGCCGGTTCCTGAACCGGTCGTAGAGGGATCCCTTGGCCGAATCCACGAAGAGTCCCGCTTTGACCCCCAGACGAGGATCCAGCCCGCGGTGTCTGAAGTGCCGAAGCAAGGCGTCCCAGGCGTTGGGAGCATGACCCAACCGCTGGCGTTCCACGGTCTTCTCCGGGAGCGACCGCTTCTTGAGGTATTCCCGTGCGGCCTTTCCGGATTCGCTGTGGTGCAGCTGGCGGTAAAAGAAGTCGCAAGCCGCCTCCAGAACCGCGAACAGCGCGTCCCGTTCTTTGCGGACCTGTTCGTTGTCTCTTCCCGTTTCGGGGAGCGTCAGGTTGTAGCGGTCCGCAAGGTATCGGAGCGCTTCGGGGAAGGTCAGGTTCCAGTGCTTCATGGCGAACGCCAGCACGTCGCCGCCCGTACCGCACCCGAAGCAATAGAAAAACCCGTTTTCAGCGTCGACGCTGAAAGACGGGGTTTTTTCCTTGTGAAAGGGGCACAAACCCACGTGCCGGCGGCCGGCGCGCCTGAGGGGCACCACCTGGCCGATCACGTCAACGATATCCACGGCTTGCTTAATGATCGCCGCACCGTCTGCGTTGGTCACCCGGAACCGCCTGCTTCTGGGAACCGCCTCCCACCGTTCGAGGCTCCAGCTTTCTCAAACCTTTTATGTTTACCAGGGATTGTCTCGCGAATCAAGGGCCGTTCTTTCGGTCTCAGGACGTCAAGCGGCGCCGCACACAGTCGTTCACGGCTTTTCCTTCGGCGCGGCCGGCCACCTTGGGCAGGATCGCCTGCATCACCTTGCCCATGTCCTTGGGCCCGGCGGCCCCCACTTCCTGGATCACTTCCTCCACGAGCGCCTCCAGGGCTTCCCGGCTCAGCGGCTCCGGCAGAAATTCCCGCAGGACCTCCGTCTCCCTTTCTTCCATGGACGCCAAGTCTTCGCGCCCGCCCTTCCGATACTGTTCGGCCGCTTCCCGCCGCTGCTTGAGGGCCGTCCCGATGAGCTGGCGGATTTCAGCGGTCTCCAGCTCCCGGCGCACCTCCTTTTCCTTGTTTTTCATGGCGGTGAGCAGCATCCGGAGGGCGTTTCGGCGGGTTTCGTCCCTGCTTCGGATGGCGTCCTTGAGAGCGCCTTCAATCTGTTCCTTGAGTGTCATGATAGCCCCTCCCATGGGCGACGGAAAGGCCCCCCGGCCTCACCGTCGACAGCCGCGGGCCGCTGACTGAAAGATCCGGCGGAACCATCAAGCGTTTCGAGCCAGTTCCAGGGCCTCGCGGAGGCTCAACGTGCCGGTGTAAAGGGCTCGCCCGGTGATCACGCCTTCGAGGCCCAGAGGGATCAGCGGGAGCAGTGCCCGGATGTCTTTGAGCGTCGCCACGCCCCCGGAAGCGATGACCGGAAGGGCCGTGCTTTCGAGCAGCCGCCTGGTCTGGACGATGTTCACGCCCGTTTGCATGCCGTCACGCTGAATGTCCGTGTAGATGACGGCAGCGAGTGCCAGGTGTTCGAACCGCCGGGCCAGTTCCACGGCCTCGGTCGCCGTCGTTTCCTTCCATCCTTCGATGGCGACCTTGCCGCCCCGTGCGTCGATCCCGAGCGCGATGCGCCGGGGAAAGCGATCGCAGGCGCTTTCCAGGAGCTGGGGCTGCCGGAGGGCCGCGGTGCCCAGGATCACCCGCGCAACGCCCGTTTCCAGGTACCTTTCGACGGTCTCCAGGTTTCGGATGCCGCCGCCCACCTGCACCGGAATGCGGACGGCCGCCACCATGCGCTGGATGGCGTCACGGTTTTGGGGCCGCCGGCTGAAAGCGCCGTCCAGGTCCACCACGTGGAGCCACGCGGCGCCTTCCGATTCGAAGTGCCTGGCCATGGCCACGGGGTCTTTTCCGTAGACGGTCATCCGATCGGGGTCGCCTTGCATGAGGCGCACGCAGTGTCCGTCTTTGAGGTCGATGGCGGGGAAAACGATCATCTCTGGAAGCCTCGCGGAAAGAAACAGGGCCTGCCGGCGGGAAACCGAGCGCCGCTACGGGGGTTCCGGCCGGTCAACAGCCGTTCGTGAAGCTCTGGAGGATGTCCCGGAGGAAGCCGGGGGGCTTGAGCACCTTCCGGTCGCCGTCCACGCACACGTGAACGGTGTGGCCGTCGGCCAGCGGATCCTCGCCTCGCAGGATCACGTAATCGAAGCGCAGCCGGGCGGGTCCGCTGAACCGGAACACGGTCTGAACGGTCAGGACATCGTCGTAAAAGGCCGGCTTCCGGTAGTTGCAGTGGGCTTCGATCACCGGAAGAAAGACGCCTCGTGCCTCCAGTTCCCGATAGCTGGTGCCGCAGCCCCGGAACCACTCGGCCCGGCCCGCTTCGAACCACCTCATGTAATTGCCGTAATAGGCCTGACCCATGGCGTCGGTGTCGCCGTAGAGCACCCGGATGATGGCCCGAGCCGGCACGGGGGTCCCTCCTTTACCTTCCGAGCAGTTTCCTGAAGAGCGCTTCCCCGGAAGGCAGCCGGAGGCCTTCGGTTTCCGCCGTTCTTTCGCAGAAATGCCGCCCGCTCGGGTTCGCTCCGGTCCGAAGGGGAAGGGAGGCCAGGAGAAAAATCGTGGGATCCGAAACGTGGGTCCGGACCGAAACCGGGGTGAGGTGGTCGGAGACCACCAGGAGGCGCACCTCGGGTAATCTCGCGGCCCCTGCGACCAGAGGCCCGACCACCTTGGCGTCCAGGTCTTCGATGGCCTGGATCTTCTTTTCCAGGCTGCCTTCGTGGCCCGCTTCGTCGGGCGCTTCCACGTGCAGGTAGACGAAATCCCCGGTTTCCAGGGCGCCCAGGGCCGCCTCCACTTTCCCCCGGTAGTTGGTGTCCAGGTAACCCGTGGCGCCGGGAACCGCGATGGGATCCAGACCCGCGTAGACGCCCAGTCCCTTGAGCAGATCCACGGCGGAAATCATGGCGCCTCGGAGCCCGTACAAGGTTTCCAGCGTGGGCAGGGAAGGGGCCTTCCCCTGCCCCCACAGCCAGACCCCGTTGGCCGGCCGCTTTCCTTCCGCTTGCCGCCTCCGGTTTACGGGGTGTTCGGCCAGCACTTCTGCGGCCCGCTCCACGAAGGCCTGAAGCGGCGGCGCCTCCCGGTATCCCCGGCGGTGAGGTTCCGCGGGTTCCCCGGTGATGTCGTGAGGCGGCGTGGTCCGCAGGTCGTCCCGGCCCGCCCGCCAGACCAGCAGGTGCCGGTAACTTACCCCGGCGTACAGCCGGAGCGGCTCTTCCACCGCGCGCTCCCGGAGGGTCGCGATCACCTCCCGGGCTTCTTCCGTGGAGATATGACCGGCCGAATAGTCGGCCATGCGCAGTACGCCCCGGTCGTCTTCGAGCAGCGTCACCAGGTTGCAACGGAAGGCCACGTCCCGCGGATCGAGCCGCACTCCCAGGCTGGCGGCTTCCAGGGGCGCCCGCCCGGTGTGGTAGCGCCTGGGATCGTAGCCGAGCAGGCTCATGTTGGCGATATCGCTTCCGGGTTCCATCCCTTCGGGGATGGTGCGAACGAGCCCCGTTTGGCCGGCGGCGGCGAGTCGGTCCAGGTGGGGGGTGCGGGCCGCTTCCAGGGGGGTTCGCCCGTCGAGGGCGTCGATGCGGTAGTCCGCCATGCCGTCACCGACCAGGACGATGAACTTGGGTGCTTTCACGGGAACCTCGGGTTCGATTCAGATTTCCGCGTTTTCGTGGTCTTCGATCCGGATGAGCCGCGTGGGTTCTTTCACCACGTCCAGTCGGTCGATTTCCGCCAGAGACCGTTTCACGTCCCGTTCCCGGGCTTCGTGGGTGAGCATCACGATGGGGACGGCGCCCTCCACTTCACGCCCCTTCTGGATGACCGCTGCAATGCTGATGGCATTCTTCCCGAGAATTCCCGAAATCTTCGACAGGACTCCCGGACGGTCCATGGCCGAAAAGCGAAAATAATAGCGCGTGACGATGTCTTCCATGGGTTTCACGGGCACCCATTCCAATCGTTCCGGTAGGAAGGCGAGGGGCGGGACCCTGTGGGGCGCCCGGCAGAGCATGTCCCGGGCGAGATCGATGAGGTCGCTCACGACGGCGCTTCCCGTCGGCATCATGCCGGCGCCGAGCCCGTACAGCATGATGCTTCCCACTGCGTTTCCGCGGATGTGAACCGCGTTGTAGGCGCCGCGGACGCTGGCCAGCACGTGGGTGGACGGGATCAGGGTCGGGTGGACCCTCATTTCCAGCCGCCCTTCGTCCTGGCGGCCGATGGCCAGCAGTTTCAGGTGGTAGCCGAATTCTTCGGCGAAACGCACGTCGAGCGGGTCGATCCGGCTGATGCCCTCGGTGTAGACCTTGTCCAACTGGATGCGGCTTCCGAAACCCAAGGCGCAAGCGATGGCCAATTTGTGGGCGGTGTCGATGCCTTCGATGTCGAGGGTCGGGTCCGCTTCGGCGAAACCGTGTTGCTGGGCTTCGCGGAGCGCGTCGCTGAAGGGCAGCTCCGCCAGCGTCATCCGGGTGAGGATGTAATTGGCCGTGCCGTTCAGGATGCCGAAGATGGTGTCGATGCGGTTTCCGGCGAGTCCTTCCCGCAGGGATTTGATGAGCGGGATGCCGCCCGCGACGGCCGCTTCGAAGGCGACGGTGCGTTCGAAGCGGCGGGCGGCGTCGAACAGTTCGTTGCCGCTGTGGGCCAAGAGGGCCTTGTTGGCGGTGACCACGTGTTTGCCGTTTTCCAGAGCTTGCAGGATGAAGCTTCGAGCCGGTTCCAGTCCGCCGATCAGTTCCACCACGATGTCGATGTTCGGATCTCGGAGCACGGCCTCGACGTCGGTGGTCAGTATTTCTCGCGGGACGGTCACCGGCCGCGGCGTTTCGATGTCCAGGTCCGCCACCCGCCGGATCACCAGCGGCACGCCCAAGCGGTTGGAAATGGTCGATTCATTTTCCTGAAGCACGCGGACGACGCCGCAGCCCACCGTCCCCCAGCCGATGAGTCCTATCCCGATCGGATCCATGAACGCTCGATCACTCCTCAAGAACGTGCCGCCCGGGCAGCGGGTTTCACCACGCGCTTCTGCAGCGCCTTCTTGATGCCGCGCAGCGCCTGCCGGGTGCGCATCTCGTTTTCAACCAACGCAAACCGCACGTATTCGTCTCCGTATTCACCGAACCCCAGCCCCGGAGACACCGCCGCCTTGCCTTCCTCGATGAGGAACTTGGAAAACTCCACGGAGCCCATGGATCGAAAGGGTTCAGGGATTTTCGCCCACACGAACATGGTGCCCTTGGGCTTTTCCACGGGCCAGCCCATGCGGTTCAGGCCGTCCACCAGGACGTCGCGGCGCGACCTGTAGATGGAGACGATCTCGTCCACGCACGACTGGTCGCTGTTCAGGGCGATGATGGCCGCGATCTGGATGGGCTGGAAGATGCCGTAGTCCAGGTAACTCTTGAGCCGCGTCAGCGCGCCCACCATCTCCGGGTTTCCGACGCAGAATCCCACGCGCCATCCCGCCATGCTGTAGCTTTTGGACATGGAAAAGAACTCGACGGCGATTTCTTTGGCTCCCGGCACCTGCAGGATACTGGGCGCCTGGTAGCCGTCGAAGGTGAGGTCCGCATAGGCCAGGTCGTGGATCACCATCATCTGGTGTTCCCGGGCGAAATGGACCACCTTCTTGAAGAAGTCCAGGTCCACCACCGCGGTGGTCGGGTTGTGCGGATAGGAAATGATGAGCATCTTCGGTCGGGGCCATGTCTGCTTGGTGGCGATCTGGAGGTCTTCCAGAAAGTCCCGGTCCGGCCCGATGGGAATGGAACGCAGGTCGCCTCCCGCGATGATCACCGAGTAGGGATGGATGGGGTAGGTGGGATTGGGCGAAAACACCACGTCCCCCGGGCTGATGAGGGCCAGCACCAGGTGTGACAGGCCTTCCTTGGCGCCGATGGTGACCACCGCTTCCGTTTCCGGGTCGACGGCCACGTCGTAACGGCGCGCGTACCAGTCGGCGATGGCGTGGCGCAGCTTGGTGATCCCCTTGGATGCGGAATAACGGTGGTTGGGGGACTTCTGGGCCGCCTCGATGAGCTTGTCCACGATGTGGGGCGGTGTGGGGATATCGGGATTGCCCATCCCGAGGTCGATGATGTCTTCGCCGGCCCGGCGCTTTTCCATCTTGAGGGCGTTCACTTGGGCGAAGACGTACGGCGGCAGCCGCCGCATCCTGGAAAACTGCGAAATATTGAGTGTCATGGTGCGATCCTCCCCTTGGTAAGTGAAGAACGTTATCTCAGCGCCTGGAAGATGTCAAAAAGAAACCCGGCCCGTCTCGATGGGCGACGTGAGGGAACCCGGGCGGCCGGGCGGGAGTGCGACCCCGCCCCGATTCCGCCGCGGGCGTCCTTTCAGAAATGAAAGGACAGCAGGCGTTGCAAGCGTTTCATGGAGGCTTCGTGAAGGTCGCGGGCGGAACCGCCCGCTCGAATCGCGTCGTGGAGGGCCGCGTAAAGCGGTTCCACGTTCTCCGGTCGCTGGCAGACGAGGAATCCGTCCACGGTGGCTTCCAGCCCCCAACGCGCCACATCCCGGAGCGGAATACGACCGCTCACGGCCTTCATGTCCAGGTCGTCGCTGAACAGAACGCCTTGGAACCCCAGGCGATCCCTCAGGATTCCGCGGTTGATGGCCGCCGAGAGGGTGCCGGGCCGTTCGGGGTCCCACGCCGGGTAGAGCGCGTGCGAAGTCATGACGGCGTGCACGCCGGCTGCGACGGCCTGCCGGAAGGGAAGCAGCTGGTCTTCAAGGCGCGCGGGATCTTCGGTTTCGACCACCGGAAGGCGGTGGTGCGGGTCCAGGGCGGCCTTTCCCAGCCCCGGGAAATGCTTGGCCGTGGCGGAGACTCCAAGGCTCTGAAACGTGGCGATCCACAGGCGCCCCAGCCGGGCCACCCTTTCGGGGGCGGCTCCAAGCGATCGTGAACCGAGGAAATGCCCTTCCGGATCGTCCACCACGTCCAGAACCGGGGCGAAGTTGATCTGGACGCCCAGCGCCTTCAGTCGCTTCGCGACCGCCCTCGCCCAGTGGATCACGGCGTCCGGGCCGGAGCGGGCTGTTTCCAGGGCGGAAGGAAGCCAAGGAAGCGCCGGGTGCAGGCGCTGGACGGCGCCGCCTTCTTCGTCGACGGCCATGAGCGTGCCGCGGCCGAGGGTTTCCCGGGAGTAGACTTGAACGTCTTTCAGAAGTTCCCGAAGCTGCTCGGCGCTCGAAATGTTCCGGCGAAAGAGCACCAGGCCTCCGATCCGGAATTCCCGGATCACGGCCATGAGATCCCGGCCGCACTCGGTTCCGTTGAATCCCACGAAGAGGTGGGCGCCGGCCGTTGGCTTCACCATCGGGTTATCGACCGTCCGTGTCGCGCTCTTCTTTCGAAGCCTTTTCATCGAAACTTCTCGGATACCTTGCTGAAAAGCCGAAAGCATGTCAAATGTCAATAGCCGAAGCGATGCTTTCGACGGGAGGGACGCCGGTTTCCCGTTCGCCCCGGGTGCCGTGTCGAACCCGGATGCAGCAACCGTTGGAGGAAGAAGGCCCTCATGCGTGCCATGATTCTCGCCGCCGGGCTGGGTACGCGGCTCCGGCCCCTCACCTGGGTCCGCCCCAAAGTGCTCCAGCCCCTCATGGGAATGACGCTCCTCGAATACTGGGCGGAGCGGCTCGCCTCGGCGGGCTTTGAGGCGGCCGTGGTGAACGCCCACCACCTGGCGGACCGCCTGGAGGCGTCCGTCCGTGAACGCTCCTGGCCGCTTCCCCTTCATGTCGTCCGGGAGCCGGTCCTGCTGGGAACGGGAGGCGGGCTCCGCAACGCCCTTTCGCTTTTGGACGACGGGCCGGTACTCGCCGTAAACGGGGACACGGCCTGTGACGCGGCCCTTGCGCACCTTCGGCAAGTCCACGAAACGTCCGGGGCCAAGGCCACACTCCTCGTCCACGATTGTCCGCCGTTCAACAACGTGGCGGTGGATGCGGCCGGGCGGGTGCGCGGGTTCGGCGAACGAGGGCAAGAGCTGTGCCGAAGGGACCCGGGGGTCCGCCTGCTGGCCTTCACCGGGATCCATGTGGTGGATTCGAAGGCGCTGCGTCACTTCCCCCGAGGAAAGCCCGCAAGCATTCTGGAACTGTACGAGGATCTCATCGCTCGGGGAGACCCGCCGCGGGCCGTCGTTCGCAGTACCCTGACGTGGCGGGAAACGGGAACGGTGGCCGCCTATTGGAGCCTCCATCGACATCTGGCGGCGGTAGACGACGGCGGCTTGGCGCCCCTTCCGAGCGGATCGCCCGTCCGAGTTCACCACAGTGCGGTCCTGGAAGGCGATGTCCGGCTGGAAGGCATGGTGGTTCTCGACCGCGCATGCCGCCTTCGCGGGCCCGTCCGGTTGAAGGACGTGATCGCCTGGAACGGCGTGGCGTTCGCTCCGGGAACGGATGTGGAAACCTGTATCGTGACCGATGGAGCAGCGGTCGCGGGGAGTCACCGGCGTTGCATTCTGACGAAGGAAAAGGGGACCTTCCCGTTTCATCCCAACGAATGAAGGCGCTTCTTTCGACCCTTCGCCTCGAAGGGGCCGGATCGGGAAGCGGAGGGAGCGGCTGGTCGGTGGAACCGCTTCACGGCGACGGTTCGGACCGTGCCTTTTTCAGGCTCCGGGACGGCTTCCGGCGGGCGGTTCTGGTTGTGTCTCCACGCCGCAGCAAGGGCGAGGTGGACGAATGCGACGCCTACGATCGGATCGGCCGGCACCTGGCGGCGAAAGGCCTGCCGGTTCCCCGGTTTTTCTGGTCCGATCCTCGCCGGGGCGTATTTGTCCTGCAAGACCTCGGAAACCTTCACCTGCAGGACTTCGTCAACCGGTCGCGGACGCCGCGGCGCTTGGCCCGGGCGTACACGGAAGCGGTCCGACTGCTGGTTCGCCTGCACCGCCGGGGGGTGGACGGCTTCGAAAGCGCCTTCTGCTTCGATACGGATCGCTACGACGCTCATTTCATTTACCATCGTGAACTGGAATACTTCCGCCGGGCATTCCTGAACGAGACGCTGGGGTGCGCGGTGGTCGAAGAGGACCTGGCAGAAGACTTCCTGAAACTGGCGTCCCTGGCCGAGGCGCCCGAGCGCCGGTACGTGATGCATCGGGATTTTCAGAGCCGGAACCTCATGGTATACGGCGGAGCGCTCTGGATTCTCGATTTCCAGGGCATGCGCTTCGGCCCGCCGGCTTACGACCTGGCGAGCCTCCTCATCGACCCCTACACGGCCGTTCCCGAAACGCTCCAGGAGATCCTGGTCCAACGCTATTGGAACGCCGCCCGGGGGTTCCTCGATGTGCCGCGGCATGATTTCCTGCGGAGCTACGAAATGGTCCGCCTGTGCCGTAACCTGCAGATGCTCGGAGCCTTCGGGTTCCTGGGGACGACCAAAGGAAAGAGCGGGTTCCTCGCTCATGTCCCGAGAGCCTGGAGGACGCTTCGAAAGACGATCGAAGGCCCGTGCGGTGTTCTGTTTCCAAGCCTCAGGCGTTGGGTGCGCCTGGCGGACGAACGCATCGGGTCCGGCGCGTACCGGCAGAGGATCGAACCGGCGGGTTCCGTGACGCGTGCATCGGCGGACGAGGCTTCTGCCACGGTCTCGTGAGGGGCTCCCGAGTCCAGCCGGCGGGATGTCTTCCAACGGAAAGGAGGATGGATGGATGGCGACCGAAATCGGTGACCTGGTTCTGGTGCATATCGAAAACCAGCCGGCTTTTTTTGCGCGGATCGAAGACATCACCGCGGATCCAAAGCCCGATTGGTGGCAGGTGAAGCTCCTGGTGCTCCAAGTGCCCCTGGTGGTGGTGACGTGGATCCTTCGCGAGGCCTATATCAACGGTGAACCGTTCACCATGGGAGGCCACCCCATGCAGATGGTGAAAGTGGAGGCGCCGCAGGAGGGTCCGCAAGAGCAGAAGGAGGAACAGCCCCCCGGGGAGGGGGCCCAATCCCCCGGTTCCGGGGCCCGAGAGGCCGCGAAGACCGGCAAGGTGGTGTCGTTTGCGGATCGACTGAAGAAGAGATGAGGGGGTTACGCCCACCAGTGGTCGTTTCCGTCGAACCACCAGCCGGCCGAATCGGTCACGAGGATTTCATCGGCGAGGCGGCGTCCCAGCGGGGTTTTCAAGCGCTTCAGAGCGAAGTGGATCCACCGCTCGGCGTAAGCGTTTCCCAGGTCCTTCTGATGTTTCAGTTCGAGAATCAGGTCCAACTGATCCGCCTCATGGGCCAGGACGGCCGCTTCCGTGCGGCAAGCCCGGTATTCTTCGATGAACTCCCGAAAGGCGTCCCCGAACGGCAGGGTTTCCGCCAAGTCCCTCACGGCTTTCGCTTCGTCCACCCTCACGTACTGCTTGTTCACGTAGTTCATGTCCCCGGTGCGGGCTTCCGGCACGTCGTGAAAGAGGCAGAGACAGACCACGCGGAAGGGATCCGGGTGGCCGGACAGCCGGGCCAGCGTGTAGCCGATGACAGCCGTTCGGAAGGAATGCTCGGCCACGGATTCCCTGCCCGTGCCCAGAAACTGAAACCCCGAGCGCGGGGTCCGCTTGAGCATCCCCAGTTCGAAGAAAAAGTTCGCGAGGGCTCGCCGTTCTTTCCTTTCGGGGGTCGGTTCTTCCTTTACGAGTTCGATGTTTCGATCCATGAAGCCTTGTCCCTCGACGCCGCATCGCGGCAGTGAGCGTCCCTCAGCCTGGCCTGCTTGATTTCTTCCAGGGCGGCCCACCGCACCGATTCCACGGTGACCCGGAGCCGGAGGCGTCTTCCGGCCAGGGGGTGGTTGAAGTCCGCGAGCACCGTGTGCGGGCCGACGGCGCGGACGCGGAAGGGCCGGAGCCGCCGCTTTTCGTCCATGAGGTGGCAGACCGCGCCCACCTGGAGTCGGTCGCCTTCTTCCACCACGTCCGAGCGGGGCACTTCGGTCACGGCGTCGTCTCTAAGGGGGCCGAACATGACGCCGGGCTCAAGCGTCACGTCGGTGCGCTCACCGGCCTCCAGTCCCAACAGAACCTGTTCCAAGGATGGGGGCAGTCGGCCTTCCCCCAGAAGGGCTTCCATGCGGTGAGGGCCGCGGGGATAGGGGAAAGGTTCCGGATCCACCGGTTCCATCCAGTACTGGAAGGTGACGACACAATGCCTTTGGGCTCGCATGGCCAGGCCTCTTTCACGAAGTTCGCGGTCGCTTCGGCGGCACGCAGGCCCCGCGGCCGGCTGCGAGGTGCGCCGCCTGGATCCAAGGTGCGCGAATTGTAACAGAGGCCGCCTGATTGTCAACGAAGCGCTCCGATACGGGTGGGGGCAGGGGGGTGGTGCCGCGGGAGTTTTCATGGTATGCGTAGATCCTGACCCCATGGAAGGATGCAGGCTGGAACCTCAACCGGTGGAGGCAAGATGAAAACGCTTCTAGGGCTGGTGGCTTCTCCCCGAAAATACGGAAACTCCGAACTCTTCCTCAAGGAACTCTATTCGAACCTTCCCCGGGACGAGTGGAGCCTGAGGCTCATCCGGCTTCCTGAACTGAACATCCAGCCCTGCCTTGCCTGCTACCAGTGCCTCTTCGGCGAAATGAAATGCGTGCAGCGGGATGACCTGCAGCTCTTTCTGGACGCCCTGGTTTTCGCCGATGCGGTGGCGGTGGCCGCCCCCACCTACTTTCTGGGCGCCAATGCCAGCCTCAAACGGCTCTTGGACCGGGGGTTGAGCTTCTACGCCCACCTGGGCGCGCTCTGGGGCAAGCCCGCGGTGGGCGCCGCCATAGCCGGCGTGCCGGGCCTTGAAGGCTACACCAAGCTCATGGTGGACAGCTTCCTCAAGCTCGCCATGACCGACCATCGGGGTTCGGAAGTCGTCTACGGCGCTCTTCCCGGAGAAATTTTTCTGGACGGAGACGGGAAGGCGGCCGCCGCACGGCTGGCTGAGGCGCTTTCCGGCGGCGGAAGCGAAGCGGTCGGGAGCGTGCCCCGGTGTCCCCTGTGCGGCGGGGACACCTTCAGGTTTCTTAGGGAAACCGGCCCGCGGCCGGACGGAGCCGTCGCCGTCCGGTGCATGCTCTGCAGCAGCGCCGGCACCTTGAAGGCCGCTGACGGCCGTATCCAGATCGCAACGCGCCCGGGCGAACACCCGCTCTTCCTCACCCGCGAAGACGCCGAGCGCCACCTGGAATGGCTCCGCGGCATGAAAGACGCCTTCCTCGTGCGCCGCAAAGAACTCAAGGCCGTAACGCAGCCCTACACGGCCATCGGCGAATGGATCCGGCCCGAAAATCGCTCCCGGTAGCACGGCCGCCCAAAAGACGAGCCTTCGGCCGGGCCTCCCGGGATTCCGGCAGCCGGATGTTGCCTTCAGCCCGCTTGATCGTTGATCATTTTCCTCGTCCAACGTCGTTTCGGACCCGGCGCTGACCCCCATGCAGGCTCTCCTATCGTGGGTTCTTGGTGATCCGAAAGCTGGTATCCGTACAGTATTTCGATGGTTGTTTCTCCAATCATGATATCGGGGTCAACCATCTTGGATGGTGCCTGTCCGAGGATCACGAAACGGTCTCGCCCCCATCTCCCCCATTCAGCAACTTGATTGATTCCTCGCAAGCCGAAGCGGCCCGGTTCCATGCCCCGTCACATGCAGCACCGCGCAAGCGGCATGCATTGGATCGGCAAGCACCAATTTGTCGTCCTCATAAAGGATAGGTTTATATCGGTCATTTGATAGTCCCGTACCAGAACGGTTTCCGGAGCCAGACAGTGCATTTCTCTCATCGCAAACGCCTTGGGAATCGTCCACGCTCTCAGTGCCTAGATGGGTTTCCCGTGTCATCCACCTATAGCTGACATCCGATAACGTCCATTCACGGTTAGAAAGGAAGTGTCACTCTGAAGGTCGCTCCCTTGTTTTCATTCCGAAGTATTTCTATTTCACCCCGATGGGCATCGATTATTTTTTTGACGATGGCAAGACCAAGACCTGTCCCTTCTTTCTTCGTGGTATAGAAAGGTACAAAAACGTCTTCCCTCAATTTTGGATCTATGCCGCATCCGCAGTCGTTGATATCCACAATGACGGCGTTATCATCATTCGATATACATACACTGACGATACCACCCTCAGGTGAAGCCTGCAGGGCGTTCATGAGCAGGTTGATGAAAACCTGCTGCATTCTCATTCCATCCAAGTGAACCGGCGGGAGACCGCGCTGCTGATGAAATTCTATTGTCACGTTTCTGCTTTCCGCCGCGTGTTTGCAAATATCAATGCTCTCCTCGATGATTTTATGAATATCGTTTGCTGACTTATCTAAATCCAGCGGCCTTGAAAAATCGAGCATTTCCTGGATCATTTTCTCCAATCTTCGTGCCTGACCGATCACAAGCTGCAATTTTTCATAATCGGGATCATGGTCACCCAGCCGATTCGCTACCAGGTTGGCGAATCCCCCTATGGCGATAATGGGCGTTTTCATGTCATGCGCCACACTTGCCAGTGCCTTCCCCATGGACGCCAGATTCTGAGCCTTCATCAACCGCTCATGTTCTCTATTTTCGCGATCTTTGAGCCCCCCCACAATCACAGCAAAGCAGTTAAAGATCACGATCACGCGGATTCTATTCAAATCTTCCGGGGAAAAACCCTGCCAATGCGTGTACACGAAAGGAGCGTAGCCGATGGTGACGGCAAGCGATCCCAGGAGCGCTCCTCGGAGCCCAAACCAGAATGCCGCGAGGACGATGGGAATGAAATAGAGCTCGCGGTAGACAATATGGCTGTGGTGCCGCGTTATCCGGGTGGCGTAGTGCAGGTAACTGACCACCATGATCAGAGCTACGATGATGAGTGTCTGGATCTGGGCCTTGTGGATTCTCATGATGCGTTCACCCTGCGCTCAAGGCGGCTCCAGCTCTTCGTCTCCATCGGACGGAACCGCCGTCGGTCGTGAAGGCCGACTTCCGGCGAACAGTGCCGCTTGGTTTCGATTGGGCCTCAACCGGCATGTGGAGCAATTCCTGTTCCACCGGTGGCGTTCAGGGCGGATTTTCTGGTTCGTTCGGCGCCAAAAGCACGTCATGCATACCTTCCCAAGGCTGTCGAAGGTCCTGAAGCGCTCCTCTGAAACCCATCACCAACCTGCCCATCGCGCTCCGAAGTGCGCCTTGATGGAAAGGATCTTTCACCCCCAATGAAACAAACCTTCAGCACCGGGATCTGACGGCCGTCGCCCGGTTCCAAGAAATTCCGGTCGATCGCATTCGATGAGCCGCCTGGCGGTATGCCGGTACTCCACTGAGGGCAGGGCGCCCTCATGGCATTCTGCTTTCGGCCGGTTTTCAACCCGAGCGAAGATGGAGGGGGACGTCAGCGCAGAACCAATCCGCCAGGATCTTCTTGAACCGCTGGGTAGGATCCGGTGGAAGCTCGGGATCCTGGTGGAGCTCTCCGGCTCGAGAGTGGGCGTCCTGCTGGACGAATTCCCGCAAGTCACCGGGCTCGAGAAAGCGTCAGAGCGAAGGCGTGATGCGCGGAAGCTTCCGGGTCCGGAAAGCGGCCTATGGTTCTCCGGAAGCCCTGCGAAAACGAACGAAGCTTTCCCCAGCGGCTCCTCCCGCATGGGGTACGGCCCTGGAGGGAACGGGAATTGCAACGGGGAGTGTTGCAGGCGGTCCGGGGGTGAGTTATGAGAAAAGAGCAGTCAACGGAGAAGCGTCTTGCAGGAAAAGACGACGGCGGACCATATGTCCAGGGTTGCCGGTGGGAATGATGAGCTTCATCAAACGAAGCGAAGGGGGAGGATTCAATGAAGACGGCGATGATGGTTGGAACGTTTGTGGCGTTCATGCTGTTCATTGCGACGCCGGCCGTGTTTGCCCAGCAGCCCGGCCAGCAGGTTCAGCCGCAGGGTGGTTGGTGGTGCCCGTGGATGAGCGGTTGGCAAGGGGGACAGGGGGGCTGGTTTTGCCCGTGGTGTGGTACCGGCATGGGCCCCGGCATGATGCATCGCGGCTACGGGGGAGGGGACCGCGGTTACGGTATGAGGCATCACGGGGGTCCCGGGATGATGCCGGGCTGGCAAGGACAGGGTGGCCAACCGGTCCCGCCCGGCCGCAGCTCCAGCGCGCCGCTGACTGAGGATCGGGCCAAAATGCTGCTTGAAAACTACTTGGCCAATACAGGCAATCCGAACCTCAAGCTGGGCGAGATTGCTTCCAGGAACGGATTTTATGAAGCGGAAATCGTCACCAAGGACGGCTCGTTGGTGGACAAGATCCAAGTGGACAAGAACACGGGATGGTTTCGTTCCGCCTACTGAAGTGAAAGCGATGGAGGTGTTGGCTCCAAGCAGCAGGGACGCGCGATCAGAGAAGCCTGGATCTGATCCCGGCTTTCCCTCGATGGAAAGGCGGAGGCGAAACAGCGGATCGGCGCGCTGCACTCATCGAGCATCCGGAGCTTCGATACCCGGGTGCCGCTCGGGCGGTGCGGCTTCGGCCTGCATCGCAAAGAACGAAGGGGTAGGGAAATGGAAGAGAAAAAGAGGGATGTTCCCATCGACCAAAAGCAGGATGATCTGCTGGAGGATGACGATTCCTTCCGTACGGATCTGGAGGGAATGAGTGAGGCCACGGCGCAGATCGCCATCGACCGGCACATCCGCAAGAAGCTGATGCAGGACTATAACCTCCTTGAGCTGCGGGATGAGGGCCGATACTTCGTCGCCAAGGCGATCAGTAAAGACGGCCTGTGGCACTACGAACTGATGGTCGACAAGTTGAGCGGCATTGTCCGGGAGTATGGGAAACACCCGGTGCGGTGAGGCATGGCATTGATATTACGGGCGAAGTCAAATCCAGCGTTGGGCCGGCGGCGGTTGACCGGTGACGCCGGGTTTCAGGTTGAAGGCGGGCGTCGGGTTCCGTGTGACTTCCGAATGGAGCACCATGAAAATATCAGGAATTACGCATATCGGCCGGCGGGAAACCAATGAAGACCGATACTTGATCGAGGGATGGGGAAACGGCCGCGTGCTTCTCGCCGTCGCGGATGGGATGGGCGGCCATGCCGCCGGAGAGAGGGCGGCGGAGCTGGTTTGCGGGAGTCTGTCGGAATTCGACGTGGGCACATCGGATCCTGAAGAAGAGCTGACCAGGCGGGTGCGGGTGGCAAACCGTGCCATTCTGGAGCATGTGCGCCGGAATGAGGATCTCGAAGGCATGGGTTCGACGTTGACCGCCGCTTTTATCACCGGGGAAGCGGTGTATTGGGTGAGTGTGGGCGACAGCAGGTTGTACCTGATTCGCCAAGGTGACATGGTGCAAGTTACAGACGACCACACACTCCCCGGCCTATTGTTGCGCGAAGGTGGAATCGAACGCCGGGACGCTCGCGTTCATCCGCTAAGAAATATGCTGTTGAGCTGTGTGGGCAGAGAAGAGTTTCGAATGGACACGGGGAGCTTTCGCTTGAATCCCGGCGATGTTTTGCTGTTGTCCACGGACGGCCTGCACGATTCGGTGCCGGAAGAACGAATCTTCTCCATCATGAAGAGCGAGGCGGATTTGGAATCAAGGCTGAGGGACCTGGTGGAAGCGGCGCTTTCCGCGAAGGGGCGGGACAACATAACGATCGTGGTGCTCGAGTCTGTCCGATGAAGTCTTACCCCGCTATCATGGCGGAGGCGAAGGAAGATGGCTCAAAGGTACAGGGTACGTCGGAAACCGGAGCCCCTGAAATCGGTTTGATTTCCATTGGGAAGCCCTTCCGGCGCACCGGCTGGAAGGGTGTATGGGCTTGGAAGAGACCGGTGAGAGGCGGGATCGTCTGCCAGGGCATGTGAAGGAGATCCACCCGGGTGATGAGTGATCAAGAGATCAAAACCTTCGAGATTGGAACGGTGCTCGACGGCAAATGGGTCATCCTCGAATTTGTCGGCAAAGGAGGGATGGGGGAAGTCTATCGTGCCCACCAGCTGAATCTGAAGCGAGATGTGGCCATCAAGATCATTTCGAGAGAGTGGGTGCGGTCTCTGGAAGGGGACAGTCTGGAGGTTTCCGCCTGCCTGCAGCGGTTTCGGCGGGAAGTCGAGGTGATGGCCCAGATCCGCCACCCCAATGTCATCCAGATTTTTGATCACGGCTTCGTGGAATCGCTGCAGGCCGGCGGTGAGGCCTCGGTGGAATACATGGTGATGGAGTATATTCCCGGCTCCACTTTGCGTTCCACCATGTCCGACGAAGGGTTCCATCCAGAGGAAGATCGAGTCAGAGAATGGTTGACGGACTTTTTTCTGCCGCTATTGGAAGGTGTTGAGGCATTGCACGAAGCAGGGATCGTGCATCGGGATCTGAAGCCGGAAAACGTCATGCTGGACAGAGGGAAGCCGAAGATCGCGGATTTCGGCTTAGCTCGGTCCTGTCAGCTCAAGGCGATGACCCAGTCTTTCGACGTCAAGGGAACCCCCGCGTACATGTCTCCGGAACACTTTATGGACCTCAAGCGGACGGACGAAAGAGCAGACATTTATTCACTGGGAAAGATGCTTTACGAGGCTCTGGTTGGAAAAATGGGACCCGACACGATCCCTTTCAAGAGCGTTCGGTTGCCAAGAGCGGAATCTCCTTTTTTCAAGGAACTGGATCGGATCATCCAAAAGGCCACGGCGGAGGAAAGATCGGAACGATGGTCATCGGTGGCCGACTTTCGACAGGCGTTGACCGCAACCCTGGCACAGGTCCAAAGGGAGTCTCCCAAGGCCTGGAAGATGCCTCGCGGCAGGATTCAGCGATGGAAAGCATTGGCCGTCGCGGCGACGCTCCTGGTCACCATCGGACTATTGCTCTTCTATCGGCACGAAAGGCCTCACACCGGAGCCTTGCCCGGGAGTCCCCTGGTCGGTCCGTTGGAGCGCTCCGATACCGGAGCCGTTCTCGGCGACCCCTCCTCCTCTCAGCCGACAGATCGTACGCCTTCCAGAGTGCCCGGGGGGGACTTCGACATCATGCGCCTGGTATCCGGCGGCAAGGTGACGCTGCCTCGCGATTTCGGTGAGGGGGTAGGGGAAACCGTGGTGGTGAAGCCCTTCTACTTGAATGAGACGCCCATCACCAATCAGCAATATGCAGATTTCCTGAATCATGTTGTGGATGAAATCCAAGTCGGTGAAAACCTTGTACGAAGCGGTCAGGAAATCTGGCTCATGCTCGGGGAAGTCACCGAGGGATATGAGCCGATCATTTTTCGGGACGGGCGGTTTCATGTAAAGAATGCCTCCCATTCGGCTTGCCCCATTCTGCGCGTTACGGCTTACGGGGCTTTGGCTTATGTGAAATTTTATGGATTGAGACTGCCGACGGTGGAAGAATTCTTCTTCGCCGTGACCGAAGGGGCGTCGGTGCCGGGCGATGCCTCCCCGGCGCCTCCTGGGTCTTCTCAAGGGATGATGCCGATGATGCATGGGACGAATCAGGAGACGTCGGTCTCGATCGGGCAAATGGAATTCGGTCTTCCGTTGAGTACCCCGGTGATCATGTTTGAGCCGAATGCTTTCGGCATTCGTCAACTGAACAGAAACATAGGGGAATGGGGCATCCGAACCGTCAACACGGCACACTCGGGAAAAGATCCTCAAGCCGAATACGTGGTGATGGGGGGTCCCGCCCGGGGGGCCGGCCCGGAAAGCGAAAAGCCTCAAGTGGTTCAGCGAAATCCTTGGGAAGCGTTTGAAGAAGTCGGATTTCGCTGTGCGCAGGACGCCTCGTGAGGGGGATGCCGGTGTCTTCGGATGAGAACCTCCCACGCGGGGCGCCGGCGGGGCGGCGTTCGATTCCCGAAGTCCCGCCTGCGAGGCGTCGGATGGCACCTGCCTGAAGCGGCTGCGCTGAGACGGCCGGACGGGAGCGCCAGGGGTTCTGCGTTTGCGTCTCAAGCGTTCGATTCTTCTTGGTATTTTTTGAGCTTGAGCTTCAACGTGCGGCGGGTGATGCCGAGGCGGCGGGCGGCTTCGCTCTTGTTGCCCCCGGTTTCTTCGAGCGTTTGAAAGATGGCGCGTCTTTCCATCTCCGCCAGGGTGAGGTCGGTGAGGTCCCGTTCGGCGGATCTGCTTGCGGCGGTTTCGGGCGGCGGTTGAGGCGCCAGTTTCTGGAGGGCGAGCGGCAGTTCCTTTTCGGAGATGTAGTCGCCTTGAAGGAGGATCACGCCGCGTTCCATCACGTTTTCCAGTTCGCGGACGTTTCCGGGCCACGGGTGCTTGAGCAGCAGGTCCATGGCTCCAGGGGTGATGCCTTTCACGGGCTTTCGGTTCTTTTCGGCGAACCGGGCCAGAAAGTGTTCGGCAAGGACCGGGATGTCTTCGACGCGGTCCCGGAGTGGGGGCACCTCGAGGGTCACCACGTTCAAGCGGTAGAAGAGGTCTTCTCGGAAGGTTTCCTGGGCCACCATGTCCTGGAGGTCCCGGTTGGTGGCGGCGATCACGCGCACATCGACGTGGATCGGCGCGTCGCTTCCCACGCGCTGGATGTCGCCTTCTTGAAGGACGCGAAGGAGTTTGGCCTGCATGGGAAGCGAGAGTTCGCCCACTTCGTCCAGGAAGATGGTCCCGCCGTCGGCCTGTGAAAAGCGCCCGCGGCGTGCCTTGTCGGCCCCGGTGAAGGCACCTTTTTCGTGGCCGAAGAGTTCCGATTCCATGAGCGATTCGGGGATGGCGGCGCAATTGACTTCCACCAGCGGCCGGCCGCTCCGGGGGCTGTTGGCGTGGATGGCTCGGGCGACCAGGCTCTTTCCCGTGCCGCTTTCCCCGGTGAGGAGCACCGTCGCTTCCGAAGGGGCCACCAGGGCGATCATTTCGGCCATCTGCTGCATGGCGGGACTTCGGCCCACCATTTCCGGGAGCTGCAGTCGCGCCAGCTGGCCTCGCAGTTCCTCGTTTTCCCGGCGAAGATGGGTGTGTTCCAGGGCCCGTTCGATGGTGAGCCGCAGCGCGTCGAAGTCCAGGGGTTTGGTGAGGTAGTCGTAGGCGCCGGCTTTCAAGGCTTCCACAGCCGACGGGATGGACGAATAGGCCGTCATGATCAGTACCGGGACGGCGGGGTTGTAGCTGAGGATGGCCTGGGTCGCCTCGATCCCATTCATCCGCGGCATGCGGACATCCATGAGGACGAGATCCGCCGGGCCCCGCTGGATGAAGGCCACCGCCTCGTCGCCGTCTTGCGCTTCTTCGATGCGGTAGCCCCAGTCTTCGAGCAGGTTCTTCAGCATGAGCCGGTGGGCGGGATCGTCGTCCACCACCAGGATCAAGGGGCGGGAGCCGGAGCGGGTCATGGGGACTCCTCACTGGCCGTCAAGGTCGCCTTGGTTTTCCCGGACGACGGGGCGGCGCTGCGTTCCTCCGGGGACGGGCCTGCCGCCGCACCGCCCAGGGGAAGCCGGATGGTGAAGCGGGTGCCTCGGCCGGGCGAGCTTTCCACGTCGATTTCGCCGCTGTGGGCTTCGACGATCTTGTGGACCACGGCGAGTCCGAGCCCTACGCCGCGCGGTTTCGTGGTGAAATAGGGGTCGAAGATGTGAGGCAGCTCCTCCGGTTCGATGCCGCGGCCCGTGTCCTCGACCTGCAGCATCCATTCGTCTTCGTGACGTTCGGCTTTCACGGTAAGCCTGCCGCCGCGGTCCATGGCCTGGATGGCGTTCAGGTAGAGGTTCAGGAGGACTTGGGAAAAGCGGTCCGGGTCGAATTCGGCTCGAAGCTCCTGCGGCCGGACGTCCACCGAAAGGCTGATACCGGCGGCCTGGGCGTCGCTTTCCACGAGGCGCAGCGAGTGCTCGATCACCTCTTTGACCGGTGTGCGGCGCTTCTGCAATTCGGTGGGACGGGCGAATTCCAGGAGTTCGGTCACCACGCGGTTGAGGCGGTTCACCTCGTCTTCCATGACCTTGGAAAGGGCGCGGGCATTTTCGTCGCCCTGGACCTTTTTCGCCAGGATAGCGGCGAATCCCTTGATGGAGCTCAGCGGATTTCGGATCTCGTGAGCGATTCCCGCAGAAAGCCGGCCCAGCGCCGCCAAGCGTTCACTCCTTCGAAGCTGTTCTTCCAGTTGCTTGATGCCGGTCATGTCTGTAAAAAGGAAGACGTAGCCCGCTTTTCGGCCTTCGCCGTCGTGGATGACCGAGGCGTTGACCAACAGGGGGATGACGGCGTCGCCGCCGGTGCGGCAGGTGACCTCTTCTTCCAGGACGGCGGCGCCACGTTCCAACCGGCGCCGGACGGCCGCAAGGCAGGCCAGTTCGTCCAGTCGCCCGGGGATTCCCCCTGGAAGCCTGAGGATGTCCCGGGCGGCCGTGTTGGTCTGCCGGATCGTGCCGCGAAGGTCCGTGGTGATGAGTCCCGCGGGCATCTGGTTGAACACGGTGGCGCTCAGCCGTTCCATGTCCAGGAGCGACCGGCGGGCCGAACGGTAATGCTGGGCCCAGAAAAGAGAAACGAACCCCGCGGCGCCCGCCAGGAACATGACGCCGAAAAGCAGCATCGTCTGGTGCCGGTCCTGGCGCATGGCGGCTTCGAAGGGCGACGGGTCCATGCCCACGATGAGCAAGAGGTTGTCTCCGAGGGCGGTGGTCCGTTCCATGCAAGTGTTCCGGTGGCGCGGATTGCAGTTGAACCAAGGCCGGAACGCCCGGATCACTTCGAAGGCCTGCCGCGGGGTGTCGATGAATCGGTGGAGCGTTCCGTCCGCGGCGACGGGGGGCAGGCGGCGGGTGCCACCGATGCGTTGGGGGTCGCTTGCGGCCACGATCCGGCCGTCGCCGTCCACCAGCGTGATGTAGAGGACCTCCGGCTGCTGGGCGGTTTCCTCCATGAGGGTCTGGATGTGCCGCCGCCCGCCGCCGCCGGGGCCCCGCATTCCCGTTCGGGATCCGGCCTCGAGGAATGCGATGAGAATGTCGGCCTGGTAGCGCAGGGCGCGTTCCATGAATTCTTGTTCCCGGCGGATGTTTTTGACCGCGAGCACCACCAGCACCGCCGCGAGGATGCACACGGAACCGATGATCACCCAGGGGGAAAACCATGTCCAGCGGTCCGGTCCGGAGGTTTTCGTTTTCATGTGATGTCATCCCGCCGGGCGGTTTCCGGCCGGTCGCGATCTTGTCCCATCACCAGGCGGCTTCAAAATCGCCGCGCTCCAAGGAGAACCCCATGCTAAGAAGCTGTCTGAGAATATCCTTAACAAGGAACCGCATCATGGCCGACTTTCATGAGCTTGTTTTCGGACAGGCCTTAAGCTAAGCAAGCCCGTGTCGGACCATTTCAGGCAAATGCAATGCCGGATGCGGACCGCTTCGCCGAAAAAATCCCTTTCCCCGCTGGAAACGCTTCCCCCGGAAGGGCGCCGCTGTTTTTCTCCGAGGGCGCCGCCGCAACCCGATGTCCGCCCACCGGATTCATTTTACCCACTCTGTCGAAAAATTGAAGGGCTGACCGGGTCGCTTTGATCCATTTTCGCAGACACGTTTCAGCGGGTCCCGGAAACCGTTTTTGTAAACCGGAGGTTCTGACGATAGACATGGGTGAGCCCACTGATGACGGCCGACTGGTCGTGCCCTTAACCGAAGAGATTTTTATGGACCCATCGGGTTTGCCTCCGACCCCCCCCAACGGCCCCGACGGCAACCCGCTGACCCGGGAAGAAGTCAAGCGGGTCGTGCGGAGGCTGGAAACGCTCCCGGCGCTTCCCGCGGTGGCCGCGCGGCTGTTGAACCTTCTTACCGCCGAAGACGCCGACCCGGAAGAGGTGGTGGAACTCCTGGAAACGGACCAAGCCATCGTCATGAGGCTCCTGAAGCTCGTGAATTCGTCCCACTACGGGCTCAGAAGCCGGGTGACGACGCTTTCACGCGCCGTGATGCTCCTGGGACTGCCCCAGCTTCGATGCGCCCTGCTGGGCGTCACCATTTCGGAATCCCTCATCAAGGAACTGAGGAAACGAAGCAGCGAAGATCAGCTGGCGCTCTGGAAACACGCGCTCACCTGCGCCGTCTGTGCGGAACTGGCGGCGGAAAAGGTCCGACCCGAACTCAAAGGCGAAGCCTTCGTGGCCGGGTTGCTCCATGACGTGGGGAAACTCATCCTCAAGGAGTGTCTCCCGGAAGATTACCGCCGAGCGGAAAGCACTGCGTCGGATCGAGGCATTTCGATGGTGATCGCCGAACAGGAAGTGCTGGGGCTGGATCATCCGACCGTGGGCAAGTGGCTGGCGGAACGGTGGCACCTCCCGGCGAAGCTGGTGCAACCCATCTGGCTGCATCATCACAGCCTGGACGTCCTCAAGGTCCTGGAATTCGACGAGCCCGTTCACCGGACCCTCGCGCTGTTGATCCGCCTGGCCGACCACCTGGCCCACGAAATCGCCGTGGACTATGGGACACCGGGGCAACTGGGAACCCTGGACCCCGGGCTTCCGGAGGCGCTGAACCTGGAAACCGGCCAACTGGATGCGATCCGGGCCGAGGTGGGCAAGCGCTACAGCCAGCGCACGGCGCTTCTCGACTTGGAAGAAGACGAAGTATCGTTTTATTTCAGCGCCTTGCAGCGAGCCAACCGGGCGCTGGCCGACATCGCCTGGCAGGCTTCCCGGCTGGAGGATCTGGATCGGAGCTTCCGGGACGTCCTGAAGCTGAACGAACTCCAGATCACCCTGGCCCGGCTTGAAGACCAGGAAGACGTGCTGGAAACCGTCGTGCGTGAGCTGCTGCTGGAACAAGGGGGACCGGAAGGCATCCTCACGCTCGTTTCGGAACGGGGCGATCACCTTGTGGGGCGCTACTGGGCCGCGCCCCGCCTCCAGAAGACATTCCTCATGCGCCTTTGGGACGGAAAGCGGCCCGACACCCGGGCGCTTGGCAAGCTGAGCCCCGAATTGGCGGAGTTCCTGGAAAGGCTCCCCGATCGGTTTTCGCGTCCTGCGGATTTGAGCCCTCTTGAGACGCTGGTCCGATATCACAAGCCCTACCTCGCCCTGCCGCTTGTGGTGGAAGGAGCCTTCGCCGGGGAAATCGTTCTGAAGGAGGGCGGTTCGCTCACCGCGGCTGCGGGCGATCCGGAGCGATCCATCCTGCGTTATCTGGCGTCGATCCTCTCCGCCGCGATTTCCCGGTGCCGGCTCCTTGAGGGGCAGAGGCGGGACGGCGAGCGCCTCGGGCTAGCTCTTTCCAGGGCCGGCCGGGCCATGAAGGAACTCGCCGAAACCAAGCGGCTCTTGGATACGCTCTTCGAACATTCCAACGACGCCGTGGTGCTTCACGACCTGAAGGGGCGCATCCTCCGGGCCAACGCCCGTGCCGCCGCGCTGGCCGGACTGGAAGGCGAGGCGCTGGCGGGTGCGAAGGTGTACGAGCTGCTGGAAGGGGATTCCGCCGAACTGAGGGCGGAACTGGAGGGGTATGCGGAAGTTGAAGGAGAGATGCGCCGTGAGGCGAGACTGCTCACCGGGGGCGGCGAGAGCGTCGAAGTGGAAGTGTGTTCTCGGTTTGTGGATCGGAAGCGGGAACTGGTCCTGACGCTCCTTCGCGACCTGCGGCCCAGCAAGAGCACGGCGAAGGCTCTGCTGGAGGAGCGGGACCGCCTGTCGGTGATGCTCCGGAGCATTGCGGAAGGAGTCATCGCCACCGACCGGGAAGGCAACGTCCTGCTGGTGAACCCCGAGGCGGAGCGCCTCACGGGATGGCGTGAGCGGGACATCCTGGGGAAACCCGCCCGGGTGGCCCTCAACCTGGTGGATGCGAGCACGCGGCGCCCCGTGGAAAGTCCTCTGGTTCGCGTGATCGAAAACGGCTGCGCCTTGGAATGGCCGACGGATGTCCTGCTTCTGGACAAGGAGGGGGGCATTCGGCCGGTGGCCCTGAGCGCGGCACCCATCCGCGACCAGGAAGGGCGGACCACGGGAGTGATCGTCGCACTCAGGGATCTGAGTCTTTTCAGGCGGATGGAGCAGGAGATCCTCAAGAGCCAGAAGTTGGAGTCCGTGGGGGTGCTCGCGGGCGGAATCGCTCACGATTTCAACAACATCCTCATGAGCATCCTGGGAAACGTGAACCTGGCCAAGATGTACGCGGACCGTCCCGACAAGCTCCACGAACGGTTGGACGAAGCTGAACTGGCGGTCCACCGGGCGAAGGACCTCACCCGCCAGCTTTTCACGGTGTCCAAGGGCGGGGCTCCCATCAAGCGGACCGCGGCCATTGCGGAAATCGTCCAGGAGTCGTGCGGTCTTGCCCTCCGGGGGTCCAACGTGGTCTGCGCATTCGACTTCCCCGAAGACCTCTGGCCGGTGGACGTGGATCCGGGGCAGATGAACCAGGTGATCTGTAACCTGATCATCAACGCCAAGCAGGCCATGCCTCGAGGGGGGACCGTACGTATCCGGGGGGAGAACGTGTTGGTCTCCAGCAAGCACGGATTGCCCCTTGCATCGGGCAAGTACCTGAGGCTTTCGGTTTCGGACGAAGGGGTGGGGATCCCGGAGCATATCCTCCCGAAGATCTTCGATCCCTATTTCACCACCAAGGAAAGAGGCGCCGAGAAGGGAACCGGGCTTGGCCTGGCCATCGTGGATTCCATCATTCGGAGTCACGGCGGTCACATCACGGTGGAATCTTTGCCCGGCGCCGGCACCACCTTTGACATTTACCTGCCCAGTTCGGAACGGAAACCGCCTCGGATGGTGAAAGAAAAGGAGTGCGGTGAGGTCGTGCGCGGCAGGGGCCGGATCCTGGTGATGGACGATGAGGAACCGGTGCGGACCATCACCCGGGACATGCTGAGCACTCTGGGCTACGACGTGGCGGCGGCGGCGAGCGGCGAGGAAGCCATCGAGATGTACCGGACCGCCATGGAATCGGGTGAACCCTTTGCCGCCGTCCTGCTGGATCTCACCGTGCGCGGCGGACTGGGCGCCAAGGGAACCATCGAGCGCTTGCGCGAACTGGACCCGGAAGTCCAGGCCATCGTTTCGAGCGGTTACGCGACCGACGAGATCATCCATCACTACCGGGATCACGGTTTTTCGGCAATGATCACCAAGCCCTACACCATCCGGAAATTGAGCGAGACGCTCCGCCTGGTCCTGGCCGGTTCGGAAAGGCGGGCGGCCCAGAGGAAAGACGTTCGCTGCTCCGTGACGATCAGCCGCCGGGATCGTTCGGTTTCGGGAGAAATGCGGAACGTGAGCGCCAGGGGGGCCATGGTCGTGGCCGCGGAAGGCATGGATCCCGAGGAAGACGTGCGGATGACCATCGAATCGGAAGAGAGCCCGGCTGTTTCCGTTTCGGGCAAAGTGGTCTGGAGCCGGAAGAACGCAGAGGACACATCGAACGGCCCGCATTGCGTGGGCGTCCGCTTCGTAAATCTTTCCGAAGAAGCCCGGGACACGCTCCTGCGGCTGGTCAGCCGCCAATGATCCCGCCTCGCCTTTCCGCCGTGGCGCGATGCACTTCGGGCCGCGGCGGATTTTTCTTTACTCCCCGCTTGTCTTGTCGCAGTTTGCCGGTGGTGATCTCGGCGGTTGACTTCTTTGGCAGCGATGGATGTTTCTTCTTCCCACGGCGGCTCACATGCGGATCTACATCAAGCTGGTTCTTACGGCGGTGTTCTGGGGAGGGACGTTCGTTGCCGGCCGCATCGTGGCCCGTGAAATGACGCCGTTTTCGGCGGCTTTCCTGCGCTTTTTGGTGGCGAGCGCCTGTCTCGGGATCTTCGTCCTGAAGGCGCACGGAAAGATTCCCCCGCTCCGAAAGGACCAGGTGCTCTCCGTCGCCTTCCTGGGGCTCACCGGGGTGTTCGCCTACAACGCGCTCTTCTTTTCGGGGCTGAAGACGGTCACGGCCAGCCGGGCGTCGCTCATCATCGCCACCCAGCCCGCCTTCATCGCCCTGCTTTCGGCGTTCATCTTCAAGGAACGCCTGCATTTGCTGAGGGTTGCCGGCATCGTGCTGTCCATATCGGGAGCCCTGGTGGTGATCTCACGGGGCCACCCGGGGATGCTGTTTCGAGGCGCCGTCGGAGTGGGGGATCTCTATATCTTCGGGTGCGTGGCCAGCTGGGTGGCCTATTCGCTCATGGGCAAGGTGGCCATGCAGCGGATGTCGCCCCTGGTGGCGGTGACCCATTCCTGCGCCGTGGGGACGGTTTTCTTGCTGGTTCCGGCGTTGCTGGAAGGTCTCGCGGCGGATCTTGCCACGCACACCGCCGCCGCCTGGACCGGAATCTTCTACCTGGGCTTCTTCGGTTCCGCCCTGGGCTTCAACTGGTATTATGAAGGCATCAAGGCCATCGGCCCCTCAAGGGCCGGCGTCTTCATCAACCTGGTGCCCGTGAGCGCCATCACGCTGGCGTTTTTGCTTTTGAACGAAACCGTGGATTTTTCGCTGGCTTCCGGCGCGGTCCTGGTTTCGACCGGAATCTACCTCACCAACCGGCCCCTGGCGCGCTCCCCCGGCAGGTGAGCGCCGGCCGCCCGCGCTGTCGCCCTTTTCCAGCGGTTCCATTTTAGAGTTTGCATTTGGACTCCGGCGGTTAAAATAAAAAGAGTTCCATCTACCATGATCGTCGCGAAGACGATCTTCCAGCTCGGCTTTGTTCGTTTCCGGCCGTCCCCTCGGAACGCTTTGACGCGAATTTCGGGCGGCGGCGCATGTCCGGAGGCCTCCGTGACGGGAAAAGACGTGACCGCTTCGGAAAGGGTGCTCGTCGTCGACGACGATGTCTCCCTCTGCCGGTTTCTGTGTGAGGTGCTTCAACGAGAAGGCTACGATCCGCTCTGCTGCACCTCATCGGAGGATGCCCTTGAGATGTCCCGGAGATACCCCTTCGACCTGGCTTTCGTGGATGTTCAGATTCCCGGCATTTCGGGCCTTCAACTGGCGGAGGCGTTGAAGCGGCAGAATCCCCGGCGGGAAATCGTCGTCATGACGGGTCACGGGACGCTCGATAACGCCGTTCAGGCCATCAAGCTGGGAGTCTCGGATTTCCTGAAGAAGCCGTTTTCTCTGGACGAGTTTCTTTTCTGCCTGAGTCGCCACAGGGAACGGACGGCTTTCAGGGAGAAACTGCGGCGGGCTGAGCAGCGCTACACGGACCTGGTTCAAAACATCCCGATGATGATCTTCGTGCTGCTGGAGGACCATCGGCTGGAGTTCGTGAACCGCGTGAGCCGGACGATCCTGGGCTACGCTCCGGATGAAATCGTCGGCGTGCCCGGTTGGCTGCTCCAGCGGGCCTATGCCGAGGATCGCGATCTGCTGGCGGAACGACTGCGGCAGGCCTTCAATGCAGGGGGCCGGTCCCTCTTCCTGGAATGCCGTTTCCTTCACCGGGAAGGCCACCTGGTGTACCTGCTGTTGAAGTCCATACCGCAGTCGCCCGGTTCGCAGGCGCCGCGCCCAAGCCGTTTGATGGGGATCGCGGTGGACATCACGGATCGCATCTTCTTGGAGCGCGCCCTGGTGCAACGGGAGAAGGTGAAGACCCTGGGGACCATCGCGGCGGAAGTCGCTCACGAAATCCGAAATCCCCTGGTGTCCATCGGCGGGTTTGCGCGGCGGCTTCAGAAGCGATTTCCCGATACCCCGGAAGCGGCCATCATCTTGAAGGAATGCCGCCGCCTGGAAAAGATCCTGGACCGCATCCGAAATTACCTGAAGCCGGTGGAATTGAGGTTCCAGGAGCATTCGGTGGAGCATCTGTTGAGTCACTGCGAGAGCCTGCTTTCGCCGGAAATCGAGCGCAAGCAGGTGGCGTGTCGGAGAGAGATCGACCCGCGCCTGCCCGATCTTTACGTGGATCCGGACCTGCTCCTCCAGGTCTTCATCAACCTCACCCGAAACGCCTTGGAAGCCATGGGGAAAGGCGACGTTCTCCAGGTGCGGGCCTACAGCAGCGACCGGCACATCCATGTTCAGTTCCGCAATCCCTGCCGAAAAGGGCGGTCCATCAACCCGGAAAAGCTTTTCCTGCCCTTCGACGAAGGCGGGCAAAGCATCGGCCTCCCGCTCTGCTACCGGCTGGTGAAGAGCATGGGCGGGATTCTATCGTTCGCCCAGGAAGGGGAACAGGCTCTTTTCACGGTGTCCCTTCCCATCGAGGTGGAAGAGGAGCGGGAGGTCCGGGGTCTCAGGAGAATGCCCCTGGCGGACACGGTTTCGGGGGACTACTGAAGTCTAAGAGCTTGTCCAAAAACAAGCTCATGAAAGTCGGGCCCTGAGATTCCTCGTTCCTGCAGGAGCGGCCTTGGCCGCGATGCGGATCGCCGGCAGGCGAGCCGGCTCCTGCAGGGCATGAGTCACTCCTCAAGGGCCGTTCGCGGACCGCCCCTACGTGAAAAAACGGGTACTCCATCCCCAGAGGGGTGGAGGCTATTCTCAGACAGCCTCTAATCGTAGGCGATGGCGCTGATCTGCATCAGCTTGTCGAAGGAGTGGTGCGCCTCGATGTAGCGGATCGTTCCGGTTTTTCCCCGCATGACCACCGAATGGGTGAGAGCGCCTCTGCCGGTGAATCGCACGCTCCGCAGGAAGGTCCCGCCCGATATCCCCGTGGCCGCGAAGAAGATGTCGTCGCCGGCGACGAGGTCTGCGGTGGTGAGCACGCGGTCCAGATCATAGCCGGCGTTCAGGAGAGCCCGCCGTTCGTTGTCCGACTGGGGGTTCAGACGCCCGAACAGTTCACCGCCCACGATCTTGACGGCGGCGGCGGCCAGTATCCCTTCGGGGGTGCCGCCGGTTCCCATCATCACGTCCACATCCGATTCGGGAAACACGGCCATGAGGGCGCCGGCCACGTCGCCGTCGGTGTGGAGCTGGATGCGGGCGCCCGTGCGGCGGATATCGCGGATGAGGGCTTCGTGGCGGGGTTTTTCCAGGACGAAGACCACCAGGTCGTCCACGTCTTTGCCCAGGGCGCGTGCCACGGCGTTGAGGTTGTCCGAGACGGGGGCGTTCAGATCGACCGTGTCCCTGGCTTCCGGGGGGACCACCAGCTTTTCCATGTAGAAGGCCGGCCCCGGATCGTACATGCGGCCCCGGGGCGCCATGGCGACCACCGAGATGGCGTTGGGGCGGCCGCAGGCCAGGAGCCTCGTGCCTTCAACAGGGTCCACGGCCACGTCCATGGAAGGTCCTACGCCGGTCCCCAGCGCTTCCCCGTTATAGAGCATGGGGGCCTTGTCCTTTTCACCTTCGCCGATCACCACCGCGCCGTCGATAGCGATGGCGTTGAAGCTCAGCCGCATGGCGTCTACGGCCGCTTTGTCGCCGGAACGGCCGTCGCCGCGGCCGAGCCAACGGGCGGCGGCCAGCGCGGCCGCTTCGGTCACACGCACCAGGTCCAAGGCCAGGTTGCGTTGTGGAGCTTCCGTTCGCATGGTGTCTCCTTCGGTTGAGGTTCCGGAATCCGCCGTGCCGAACAGCGGCGAACCGTTTCAGTCGGTCCGGTTCTCATCGGCTCCGGATGGCGGCGGCTTGGGGATCAGGGCTCCCGTCGGGCACACCGCGGCACAGGCCGCACAGTCGTCACAGGGTAGATTCGGGGCGCCGTTTCCGAAGAAGGCCACCACCGTGTCGAAACCGCGCTTCGCGAACGTGAGCGGGTTCCGCGCGTTTCGGTCCCGGCAGACGTCCACGCACTTTCCGCACACCACGCAGCGGAACGGGTAGTAGGTGAAAAAGGTGAGGTCGACTTCTTCCTGGATATCGCGTTCCAGCGTTTCCAGGGGGCGCGGGTTCAGGCCGACCTGGATGTGCCGGGCGATGCGCATGAGCTGGCAGCGCTTCGCGACGGGGCAGGTCTTGGGCGTGCAATGGTGAGCGGACATGAGGAGCTTGAAGGCGGTTCGCTGGAGACGCCGCACGGCTTCCGTTTTGGTGCGGACGTCCAGGCCGTCGCGGACCGTTTCCGTGCAGGCGGTGACCGGCCGCTCGGCATCGGAAGTCTCCACGAAACAGAGCCGGCACGAAGCCCGGGGCTGTTCGCGCGTTTTCAGAAAGCAGAGATTGGGAATGTAGATCCCGTTTTCCAGGCAGGCCTGAAGAACGCTCTTTCCTTGTTCCGTCTGGATTTCTTTTCCATCCACCGTGATTCGAATCATGGCTTTTCCAGGGTGCCCTTGGCTCCGACGTGCGGGACCTCCAAGGCAGCGGCGGACCGCTTCACGGGTTGCCGGCCGGCGCCGGTCCGTTCTCCGGCGGCCGTTCGATCACCGGGGCCCGTTCCGGCGGCGACACCTTGAACACGGCGTCGTATTCCGGAGGGCAGGCCACCACGCATTCCCCGCACTTGACGCACCGTTGCTGGTCGATGGCTTTCTTCCGCCCTTTGGTGGTGAAGATGGCTTCCACCGGACAGCAGCCGACACAGGCGTCGCAGCCCCGGGCGCATCGTTCCAGGTCGATGTAGAAGGCGACCAAAGCGCGACATTTGAGGGCGGGGCACCGCCGCTCGCGGATGTGAGCCTCGTATTCCTCCCGGAAATAGCGAAGCGAGGTGATCACCGGGTTGGGGGCGGTCTTTCCGAGGCCGCAGAGCGAGCCCGCTTTGATGTCGCGGCTCAAGGCGTCCAGGATCTCCAGGTCCTCCTCCCGGCCTTCGCCCCGGGTGATGCGATCCAGCAGGACCAGAAGGTGACGGGTTCCGATGCGGCAGAAGGTGCATTTCCCGCACGATTCCTTCTGGGTGAAGTCCACGAAATAGCGGGCCACGTCCACCATGCAGCTGTCTTGGTCCATGACCACCATGCCGCCCGAACCCATCATGGCGCCGGCCCGGGTGAGGGAATCGAAATCGATGGGCGTGTCGAGGAACCGTTCCGGGAGGCATCCTCCCGACGGGCCTCCGATCTGCACGGCTTTGAAGGCCTTCTTTCCGGGGATGCCGCCGCAGACGTCGAAGATGAGTTTTCGCAGGGAAGTCCCCATGGACACTTCCACCAGGCCGGGGTGCTTCACGTTGCCGACCACCGAAAAGATGGCCGTTCCGGGGCTGTTTTCCGTCCCGATGCTTCGGAACCAGTCCGCCCCCTTGGAGACGATGGGGGGGACCGAAGACAGGGTCTTCACGTTGTTCACCACGGTGGGCCGGCCCCAGAGCCCCTTTTCCACAGGGTAGGGGGGGCGGTGCCGGGGCATGCCCCGCCTTCCTTCCACGGACTGGATGAGCGCTGTTTCTTCACCGCAGACGAAAGCGCCCGAACCCTGGAAGACCGAAACCTTCAGATCGAAGGCGGTGCCGAGGACGCCTCGGCCCAGCAGCGAACAGGCTTCGGCGTCCCGGACGGCCTTCTGAACGGTCTTCACGGCAAGGGGATACTCCGCACGGACGTAAACCAAGGCCTCATCGGCTCCGACGGCGTAAGCGCAGATGGCGAGTCCTTCCAGGAGCTGGTGCGGGTTGCTTTCGAGGATCGTGCGGTCCATGTAAGCCCCGGGGTCGCCTTCGTCGGCGTTGCAGATGACGACCTTCCGTTCCGAAGGGGCGCTTCGCGCCAGGCGCCATTTCCGCCCCGCGGGAAAGCCCGCTCCTCCCCGCCCCCGAAGCCCCGAGCGCTCGATGATGTCGATCACCGATTCCGGTTCCCCATCCAGGGCCCGGGCCAGGGCGGCGTAACCGCCTCTTGCGATGTATTCCTGGATATCCCCCGGATCGATCCTCCCGCACAGCTCCATGACCACCCGTTCTTCCAGGTTGAAACGGGGGAACTGGGTCACGGGAGGCACCAGGTCGTTTTCTTCCAACGCCCCCAGGACGTATTCGAAGGAAGGATCACCGTCCTCGAAAAAGGACCGGATGACGACCCGGGCGATGCCCGCGTCGATCCGATGGTAGCAAATGGGGGGAAAGCCGGAAGCCGGATGGTCGATCACCACCAGCGGTTCGGCGTAGCAGTGGCCCAGGCAGCCGACGGGGACGATCCGCGCGGGGACTTCGATCCGCGCCAGCGTTTCCTGGATGGCGTCCCGGGTTTCGGCGGCTCCCGAAGCCAGTCCGCACGTGGACATGACAATGGAGATGGTCGGGACGCCTTCCCGCTGCCTTTCCTGGACCCGGCGCTCGGCTTCCCGGCGCAGGGCGCGGAACCGTGCCTCAAGCGTCTTGTTCGCCACCGGGTTCCCTTTCCGCCTGCTCCCTTTCTTCCCGTTCCCGCTCGACCTGGAACTGCACGAAGAGGCCTTCCACCCTGCTGGGCTGCATGTGGCCGAGCACCGTCTCGTCCACGATGGCGACGGGGGCGAGGGCGCAGCAGCCGACGCAGGCCACCCGCTCCACACTGTATTCCCGGTCGGGCGTCGTTTCCCCGTCCCTGATCCCCAGCTTGCGTTCGAAGTTCTCCAGGATGATGTCCCCGCCCGCCACGTGGCAGGCGGTTCCGAGGCAGACCTTGATCTGGTGGCGCCCCGGTGGATGGAAGCGGAACTGGTTGTAAAAGGTGGCCACGCCGTAGACTTCGCTGGGCGAAATCTCCAGGTACTCGGCCACCTTTTCCATGGCGCCGCCGCTCAAATACGCGTGCTCGTGCTGGACGGCCTGCAGGATGGGGATGAGGGCGCTCCGGTGCTTCTCGAAACGAGATAGCATCGCCTCGATCGCTTCGATCATTTCCCGTTCTTCGGTTTCAGGCTGCGTGGGGACGCCGTTCATGGGCACCTCGGTGAGGGGAAGGTCCCGTTCGGGTTCCATTTGCTGACTTGGATTTGGTGTTTATCATGCTCCCATCCGGTGATCAACGGCCGGGCGTCCGATGGGGCCCCTTTTCCCCGTGTTCCGTGCGAACGCGGATCCAAGTTGACATCGCGCCGCCCCGACGGCACCTTAGAACCGTCGCCGTTCGAACCGGCCGCGCCGCGGGGCGCCGCCATGGTGCCGGCGGACGGACACCGAATGCGGATGCTCGCGATCCCGTGACCACCGGAGATTTCCTCATGAAAATACCACCTCGGTTTCCAGAATTCAAAACCATCGAAACAGAGGATCGTCCGTGGATCCAGGAGGTTCTTGACGCCTACCGCCCGGAGACCTCGGAATGGACCTTCACCAACCTGTTCATCTGGCGCTCTCATTACAACTTCCGTTGGACCTGGATGGAAAACCTGCTGGTTGTCGTGGGCGATTCCGACCAGGGCGGCCGGTTCGCGCTTCAACCCGTGGGACCCGGGCCGCGCGGCGACGCCACGGTCGAAATCCTGGACTGGATGACCCGGCATTGGGGTGTTTCGGACCCTCGAATCCAACGAGCCGATCGGCGGCTGGCGGCCGAATTGGAAGGTGACGGCCGGTTCATCGTCGAACCCACCCGGGACCATTTCGATTACGTGTACCGGACGGGGGACCTGGTGGAACTGGCCGGCCGCAAGTACCACGGGAAGAGGAACCACATCAACCGGTTCCGGAGGACCTATCGGTTCGAGTACGCGCCCCTGGGGGAAGGGCACCGCCGGGCCTGCCTGGAACTCTCCGAGAGCTGGTGCCGGTGGCGGCGGTGCGAAGAAGACCTGAACCTGCTCGGGGAACGCGAAGCGATCCAGGAGGCGCTGACGCACCTGGAGCGGTTGCCCATAGAAGGCGGGGTGCTCCTGGTGGACGGGAGGGTGGAGGCTTTCGCCCTGGGGGAGCTCCTCAACGAGGAGACCGTGGTGATCCACGTGGAGAAGGGAAATCCCGGGCTTCCCGGAACGTATGCGGTGATCAACCAGCAGTTCTGCGAACACCGCTGGAGCGGCGTACCGTGGGTGAACCGGGAACAGGACCTGGGTGAACCGGGGCTCCGAAAGGCCAAACTCTCGTACCACCCGGATCACCTGGTCGAAAAGTATCGGATCCGGCGCGCCGGTTGACGCTGTCGCCCCGTGCCGGCCGGCGCGAGGGGAGACGAAGGGACGGCCAGCATGTCGTACGATTCACTGATTCAGTCGTTTGAGGAATCCGACCCGGCCCAGATCGACAGATTGGGCGCCAAAGGAGCGAAACTCATCGAGGATTTCCAGAACCTCCGGGTGGATTTCCCCGGCATGGAAGACGTCATTTCGGTACCCGACGGTTTCGCCCTCACCACCGAAATATGGCGTCTCTACCAGGCTGCGGGCAGCCGCCTTCCCGATGAAATCTTTGCGCGCATCACCTTTCAGTTGCTGGAGCTGGGGCGGCGCGTGGGCAAGGTGTTCGGGGACGCCTCGGGAAAAATGCCGCTTCTGGTGGCCGTTCGAGGCGGGGCTCCGGTGTCGCTTCCCGGCGCCATCAGCACGATCCTCAACGTAGGACTGAACGACGCTATCGTTGGAGGGCTCATCGCGGCTGGCGAGGACGAAGGGTTCATCCTGAATACCTACCTGGAGGCGATCCGGCTGTACGGGGAGGTGGTGCTCGGAATCCCCTACGAAAGGTTTTACGGGATCCTTCAGCGGTTTCACGTGGGGGACGAAGGGTCGCTCCCGGTGCCCGAACTCTACGATCTGATCGAACTTTACAAGGCCGAATTGACTCGGGCCCGGCACCCCAAGTTCCCTCCCGGTTTCGAACTGGAACCCGTGGTCCAGCTGCGGCGCGCCATCGAAAGCGTCCTGGACTCCTGGATGTCGGAAACCGCCGTGGAAGCGCGACTGAGCCGGCGGCCCAAGGTTCCGGACGACATGGGTACGGCCGTGATCGTCCAGGAAATGGTCTTCGGGAACCGGGACGCGGAAAACTGCCTGGGCGGCGTCCTCTTCACCCGCAATCCGCGGACCGGAGCCCAGGCTCCCGTGATCGAATGGGCTCCGAAGATCCAGTGCGACAAGATCGTTTCCGGAAAACTTCGCAAGGCCATGTTGCATACCCGGGACCTGCAGGAACGGTTTCCGGACATTTTCCGACTCCTCATGATCGCCCGGGACAAGTTCGAAGCCCGCGCCAAGCGCCCCCTGGACGTGGAATTCACCGTGGAAGACCGGAAGCTCTACATCCTCCAGCGGCGCCCGCTGCGGATGACCTTCAGCGCCACGGCCCGCGCCATGTGGGACCTCGTGGACGAAGGGAAGACCAACATCCAGCTGGCGTCGCTCATCATCAACAACGCCCTGGAACAACCCGAAAAGGTCCTTCGGGAAGGGTTCGCCGACTACACCGTGCTGGCCCGGGGGGAACCGGTCACGGACACGGCCGACCGCGGTGTCCTGGTTTTCGGGACGGAAGCGGCTCTGGACTTGGCACGCCGCGGACAAGAAGTGATCATGCTCCGGAAGCGACCCTACGGCGAAACGGACATCGCGGTCAACCATCCCAACGTCCGCGGCATCATCCGCTGCGACGGGAACGTCACCGGCCACGAAGCTGTCTCGGCCGTCGCCTACAGCAAGCCCTACCTGATCAACGTGGTGGATGCGGAAGGCCGGCCGCTGGTTTTCATCGACGAAGAAAAGATCGAACTGAATCCCGAAAGCCTCCTCCGCCCCTGGCTTGGAAAGACGGTTTTCGTGGACGGCGAGCGGGGCATCGTCGGATGCACGCAACATCAGGATTTCCTCGTGGACGGAAAGGCTCGCAAAAAACTCTACGTCGACTGGGAATACCTGCGGGACCAGTTCGTCAGAGCCGGCTACCACGAACTGGACTACGAAACGCTGCTCGACATCCACTACCAGATGGAACTGGAACTCGCTCACTACCAGCGCCTGGAAACAGGCCTGCGTGAAGGGGACCGCTACATCTCCCAAAAGGAACTGATGCACGCCTTCGCCACCTACCTGCTCTTCATCCCCGAAAGGGACCGCGAACGGACGCTGAGACTCAAGGAAGTCAAAGTCGAAGACTTCGTCCTGGGGCCGCCGCTTGTCTACCACGGCGCGAACCTGGGCCGGGAAGTCCTGAAGATCCTGAGGGCCCTCATGCTCTGCACCACCTGGCGGACCCACTGGATCCATGAAATCATGGTGGAAAAAGCCCGAAGTCGCGGCGATACGGAAAACGACGTCATCCGGGACATCTTTATCAAGAACCGCACCATGAGCGTGGTCCAAGACTTCGAAAAGGAAGGGTTTCACCTCATGCGGGTGCCCCATTACTACTATTTGATCTTCGCCAGCAACTTCGAATACGACCAGGACCTGGACAAGATCGAGATCGGCCCCGGCTTCCTCAATTACGCCGAAAAGGAAGTGCTCGCCCGGAATTTCATGAAATACCTCGAACAGGAAAATCCGCGCGTCTTCGCGCGGGTGAGGATCATCCAGGGGGAGCCTCCTCTGGGGCAGGGGCATGCCCGCATCGTGAGCATCGGGCTTTCCATCCCGGAGGAAGACTTCGATCTGGTCTGCCGCTATCTCAGGACCTTTCTGGACCAGTCGAAACACGGCTGCCCTCTGGACCTCCAAAGCGCCATTCCCGTGGGGGAACTGGTGGACCTGTACCACCTGGACCCCTTCTTCGCTCCCTATCCAGAGCTTCGCATCATGAGGGAAAAGACGGCCTCGGGCGATCCGGGCGACTGCCTGCTGGCCTTCGGAAGCTGCTCCTTCGGCGAGTTCGACGGGGTGGTCTACGGCCGCGACGGCTACGAAAGCCTGACGGGGCGGGTGAAGGCCTTCCAGAACTTCGTGGCTCGAAACGGCGTCCCCCTGGAAATCCGGCCGTGGCAGTTCGAAGTGGATCCGTTCCGGCGCCATTCGGTGATCGCTGCCGTGGGCGTGAGGGTGCCCGCGCAGCGGACATGCGATCTGCTGGATGTCTTGAAGCTGTTCTTGACCATGGAAGCCCCGGAAAAGCTCAAAGAATGATCCTTGAGAACTTGTCCACAAACAAGCTCATGAAAGTCGGGCCCTGAGGTTCCTTGTTCCTGTAGGAGCGGCCCTGGCCGCGATGAGCCAACCCCAATGCCTCGCCCCACCCCATCAGCCCGGTGTCCCGTTATCGGTAGGAGCGGGCTTGCCCGCGACCCGTAAAACCGGCCATGCTGCGTTGACCCTGATCGCCGGCAAGCCGGCTCCGATCAGGGCGTAAGGCATTCCTCAAGTGCCGTTCGCGGTGCCGTCAAAGTAATGCCACGCTTGGCGAGTGAGCCGATCGAGCTCTTCTTGAAGGTGGGTGCGCAGGCGATCCAGGTCCCGGTCCCGACGAGCCACATGGATGGGGGGGCCGAAGGCGAAGGCGATCCGGGAAAAGGGCTTGGCGATCACGGTTCGATCCCAACTGTTCAAACGCCAGTACCGGTCGGCGGCCATGCTGAAAGGGACGAGGGGCGCGCCGCTGCTTCGGGCGACCAGGAGGATGCCTTTCTGGGCCACCTGGGGCGGTCCCTGGGAGCCGTCGGCGATGAGTCCGGCGTCGTAGCCTTCTTCGACGGATTTGAGCATCTCCCGGAGTGCCCGGGATCCGCCGCGATGGGACGATCCGCGGACGGTCTGGTACCCCAGGGCGTGGACGACCCTTGCGGCCCACTCCCCGTCTCGACTCCGGCTCACCATGACCACCCCCTGCCGGTTTCGGAAATAGTAGATCACCGCCGGGAAGGCATAATGCCAGGTGGCGAACAGCATCGGCCGGCCGGAGGCCAAAGCCGTGCGCCAGGTGGTGTCGCCCAGGGTGATGAAACGGCAGGTGCGGTGGAGTAGTCGCAGCAGGCCGGCGGCCAGCGGAGGGACAACGGTCAAGAGGGGGCCCGTGGGCGGCCGTTTTCGAGAAGTCATTCCGGGTCTCGGGTCATGGCGGCTTGCGGCGCGCCGTTTTCAGAGGTATGAAAGGACGGTTTCGGCTTTCCGACGCTTGGCATCTACCACTTGGAGGGCGTCGGGTCAAACGGAAGGTGACCGCCTGCGCCCAAGGGGATCCGTTCCCGGGCGCGCGGGTTTGAGGAGTTGGCGGAGAGGATGGCGGGCATCGAAACGTTCCGGGAGTCGGGAAAGGGTCGGCGTCCATCGCCGCGTGTCGCGCTCATCGGTTTTCGTGCGACGGGCAAGAGCACGGTCGGCCGACTGGTGGCGGCTTCCCTGGGCCGTGTTTTCGTTGACATGGACGAGGAACTGGTGCGCCGGTTCGGCATGGACATCCGCCGGTGGGTGGACCGGCACGGTTGGCCAGCCTTCCGCGCGGAAGAGGCCGCGCTTCTGGGGAGTCTTTCCTGTGCCGTTCCTTCGGTGATCGCCACCGGAGGCGGTGTCGTGGGCGATCCCGGCAATCGATGGTTGCTCCGGCGGCGGTTTTTCACGGTCTGGCTCAAAGCGAGTCCCCCGGTGGTCCTGGCACGACTTCACCAAGACCCCCGCTCCGCGTGTCTGCGGCCCGCCCTGACCGATCACGACTTGGAAGGCGAAGTCCGCTTGCTGCTCCGGGAACGGGAACCCTGGTACCGGGAAAGTTCCCATGCGGCCGTTGGCACCGACGGCGAAGCCCCGGAACGCATCGCGGGGAAGGTGCTGCAGGCGGTCGCGGGGCCGGCGGGGAATCCGCCCTGCGGCATCCCGGGGGGCCCGCGGCCGCCCGACTTTTTTGACAGCGGGCTTCAAAGGTGGTAAAAGGCGCGGCGTGCCTTCACAACTTCCCGAAAGTCAAAGGAAACCACAATGACCGACCCCAACGTGAAACCGCTTTCAACCGGTCCCCAGAATCCCTTCCAGCCCGTGATGGACGTGCTCCGGGGGGTGGACCGAAACGTCGTTTGTGAAAGATACGGCCTGAGCGCCGCACAACTGGAGAAGCTCTTCGCCGACTACCAGGCGTCGCGCCGGCAGGTGGCCCTGGCCGATCACTTGATCCTGGAACGGGTGGGCCGAAACGACCCCTGCCCGTGTGGATCGGGAAAGAAGTACAAGAAATGCTGCATGGCGATCCACGAAGAGGCGCGGAAGTCGCTCCCCAGGGACGAACTGCTGGCCATGGAAGAACGCGCCCGGCGCCGGGAAAAACTTCAGAAGGACGTCCAGAAGGGGTTCGATCTCCTGGTGTCCCAGGAGTATTCGAAGGCCCTCCGGCTGGCGGGGCGGCTCCTCGGGGAATTTCCCGAAGACGACCGCCTCCACGACATCGTCACGACCATCCATCTGGCCACCGGCAATTATGACGAAGCGTTCCACCGCGCCCGCAAGCGGTGGCAGATCGCGCGGGAAGAAAAGGATTTCTTCCAGGAGCACGGGTACCACCAGCGGGAAGGGATCGACCGAAAGCAGATCGTCCACTTCTACTCGCCCGCCACGTGGCTCGAGAAGTTTTGGATCGCCCAGAGGGCCCGGGCTCACCGCGAACGCTACCCCCTGGGCGATGATCCCCACCTGCGGGGCCTGGTGAGCAAACTCAAGGCGGTGAACGATCCCTCCCGGTTCCAGGCGCGCCAGGAAGAAGGACTCGCCGTCCGCCGCGAAGCGGTGCGCCCCGTCCTGGAAGAACTGGAAGCCGCGGGCGAAGCCGCCATGGCCTACCTGCTGCCCCTCACCTACACCTTCTCCTGGGCCTCGCTTTTCGTGCCGGATCTCCTGAAAAAGATCGCAACGGAAGACGCCGTGGGGCTGCTCGCCGAACTTTCCATGTTTCGGTTCCCCTATTTCGCCCAAAGGTGCCTGAGCCACCTGGAGGCCCTCGGGGAGAAAGCCTTTCCGCGGATCGCGGAAACGATGCGGGATCATCGCGCCTTCGATGAACTGAAGGCGGGGCTCATCCTGGTCTTGGGGAAGATCCAGACCCAGGAAAGCTTTCAGCTCCTGGCCGAACTCACCGAACACGAAAGCCCGTACGTGGTCAACTGGGCGGCCCAGGCGCTGGCCGGCCACAAGAACCCCGAGGCGCTGCCCGTGCTCGAACGGGCCAAGGCACGCCTCGGAGCGCTCAGCAAGATCGAAGGCGCCATCAAGGAACTGGCGGCCATGAAGGAAGCCTGAGCTTCTTTCCACCTGTCCCGCAGCCCGAAAGTCACCGTACTTTTCGAGAAGACCGTTCCAAGGTCATTCCACGATGGCGAGGACCGCGCGCTTGCGGAGCTTGGTGGAAGCCGCGGTCAGGATGGTCCTGAGAGCGGCCGCCGTGGCGCCTCCCCTACCGATGATCTTTCCCAGGTCGTTTTTGGCGACCTTGAGTTCCACAACGGTCGTTCGTTCGCCTTCCAGCACCGAGACCTTCACGCTCTTGGGGTCGTCCACCAGGGCCTGTGCCATCTTGACGATGAGCTCTTGCAGCATGAGGGTTCCTCCTTGGGCGGGGATGGGAGTCCGGCGGAGGTCGGCCCGGGTTTGTCAGAAAACTCGGGCTTCTTCGGATTCCGCCAGTTTTGCCAGCCACAGTTCCAGTGTGGTTTTGGGGGGCATTTCCAGCATGGAAGGCGGCAGGACAAGGTAAAAGGGGTTGGCCGCGACCCTTCCTCGGAACGCGATCTGCGGGTGGGCGGTGATCACGTAGAGGAGAAGCGCCGGAGGGAAACGGGTCAGTTGGTACTGGCAGAGGATGCGAACACCCCTTACGTGCAGCAACTCCTCCAGGTGGATTTCGTATTCGATGAGGCGCTCCGAACCCGGAAACCCCTGAATCGCCCAGTTCATGTCGCAAAGGATCCGCAGCCCGTTCCAGCCGCTTTCCAGGGCCTTCTTTGTTTCTTCGCGAACGAAGGCCATGACGGCGCTGGGATGGAAGTGCCCTTCGCGAAGGACGAACGCTTCCGGCGGGAGCACACCCAGCTGCCCTTCCCGGATCGGCGCGCCGAAGGCTTCCTGCACGCCTTCGGGCGATGACGGGTCCGGGATCTCGGCGGTGACCCAGAGGATGCGTTCTTCAAGCGCCACGCCCTCCCGGATGAAGGCTTTCGTGGACTCGATTCGATCCGCGGGGCGCCGGTACAGGAGGCAGGTGTGCTTCGGGAAGTTCAGGTCCTTTCGACGTGAAGGCGTGAGGTGCATCGTCATGGCCGCTCTCCGTGGCGAAATTCAGGGCCGATCCTTGGGTGGGCTGATCTTCAGGCAGCAGGGCCGCAGGGACAGTATGTGCGGTCGCAGCGGCCGCCCGGGGTTCCAAAGCACGGTTTCCGCCCTTCCGCACGCTGGAGGTTCCGCACCTGCTGAATGGTCGTCGTCGGAAACGCCCCATCAAGGGAACGCGCACGATCCATAGCGTCGCTCTTTGCCGGCAGCGGCAGGGTTGAGGTGTCGGTTGGGCAGTCCCTGCACCGAGGCTTACAGTCTGCGGAAAACTTCGTTCGACTATGAAGCGTGCGGGAGGAGATGTCCATGAGGGGAGTCCCTCATTTTTATGGGGAATTCTCCCAAAAATACGGGAACTTTGGCTTGGATGCACAGGAACGTCGTTGATCGTGTGCCGGTGGGGACGAAGTGATGGGGCGACTATTCTTTCCAGAGATCGAGATCGATCAGGCCCAGGCGGGCGGCGTAGCGCACCAATTCCAGGGTGGAGTGGAGGCCGAGTTTGCTCATGATGTTGGTGCGGTGGTTTTCCACGGTCTTGGGGCTGATGGCGAGCTGTTCGGCGATTTCCCGTGAAGCGAGGCCTTCGGCGAGAAGGCGGAGGATTTCCTGTTCCCGGCGCGTAAGATTCCGGTAGGCGGCATCCGTGATCTTCGCTTCTCTCAGGGGAAATTCGATCAGTCTCTTCACCACTTGGCGCGACACGGAGCTGTCCACGAAGTAATCGCCCCGGCACACCGTGTCCAGGCCTTCCAGGAGTCGTTCGGCGGCGGCTTCCTTGGTGATATACCCCTTGGCTCCGGCCTGGAAGGCGGCCGCCAGGTGATCGATCTTGCAATGCATGCTCACGATGAGCACCCGGGTCTTCGGGGAGCGCGCCGCCAGGGCTTCCGTCAGGCGGATGCCGTTCATGTCGGGAAGGGAGATATCGACAGTGACCACGTCCGGGCGGAGTTTGCCGACCCGTTCGAGGCCTTCCCGGGCGTTTCCCGCTTCGCCGACCACCTTGTAGGCCGGGCTCCGCTGCAGGATCGATTTGAGACCCTCGCGGAAAAGCGGGTGATCGTCAATGATGACAACCGTCTTCTGCGGGCTCATGGCAGACCTCCGGGTACGGGATGGTGACGAAAATCTTGGTGCCTTTCCCCGGCTGTGACTTGATGGACATGGTCCCTCCCAGCGCCGCAACCCTCTCTTTCATGCTCTGGATCCCCATGCTCTTTTCCGCCGCCCCTCCTAGGCGGCGCTTCACATCGAACCCCTTGCCGTCGTCCTCCACGCGAAGCAGGATGCTGGGATAGGACGCCACCAAGCGAAGCACCACGCGGGACGCACCGGCGTGCTTCATCACGTTCTGGAGGCTTTCCTGGATGAGTCGAAAGATGGCGATGTCCGCCTCGCTTTTCGGCAGGCCGTCGTCGAAGCCCACCACCATGAAATCGGTGGCAATTCCCGTCTTTTCGGCGAACTCGTCGCAAAGGACCGAAACGGCCCGGGCGAGCCCCAGGTGATCCAAGGCGGCCGGCCTCAACCCGTAGGCCAGTTCGCGGACGGAAGTGAGCGTCCGGCCGAGGCTCTGCGAGAGTTCCGCGGTTTTCTTTCGAAGCGCCGCTTCGGCGTCCGGGAAGGCGTCGAAAAGGGTGTCCAGCGAGATCTTGAGGGCCGACAGTTCCTGAGCGACGCCGTCGTGCAGTTCGCGCGCGAGCCGCTGGCGTTCGCGTTCCTGGGCCGCCATCAGCTGTCGGTTGAGCGACCGGATCCGCTTTTCCGCCCGCCGACTTTCCGTGATGTCCTCGAAAATGCCCACTACGCCGAGGCACTGGCCCGTGCTGGAGATCATGGCCCGATAGAGGGTCCGGACGCACAAGCGGCCGCTTCCCGTCACCGATCGATAGTCGCCTTCGTAATGCCCGATGCGTCCCTGGAAGGCGTCGATCACGGCCTGCCGCATCCGGTCGTCTTCCAGGGATGCCAGCGTGTTGAAGCCGATCACCTTGTCGCGGGTGGTGCCCAGCATCTTGAGGAACTGTTCGTTGCAGGAAACGATGGTTCCCCGGCGATCCAGATGAATGATCCCGATGGGCGAATGGTCGAAGATCATGCGATGACGTTCTTCGCTGTCGATGAGCGCTCGCTCCTGGCGCCTGCGCTCCGTCATGTCCCTCACGATGGAAAGGATCGTCGGTTTTCCGTCCCAGTAGAAGCGCTTGGCGTTGATTTCCACATCCACGAGTCTTCCGTCCCGGGTCCGGTGCACCGCCTGGATGAGGGCTTCGCCTTCTTGGAGGACGGTGCGGAGGCACGACGCCACCCTTTCTTGGGCGCCCGCGACGGCGAGATCGGCGGGGGTCATCTTCAACAGTTCGTCCCGGGTGTAGCCGTAACGCCGGCAGGCCGCATCATTGACTTCCACGAACGGTCCGGGGGTTCCGTCGGGTCCGGGCTGGTGGACGAAAAGCGCGTCGTTGAGGCTGTTGAAAAAGAGCCGGTACCGGGCCTCTTGAGCCATCAGTGCGTCCTGGGCCTGGATGAATCCCGTGATGTCCTTGCCGGTCCACAGGAAATGGTCCGGTTCGCCCGAGGGGCCGAGAAAGGGCTTGCGCTTCCAAGCGATCCACACCCTTGTTCCGTCGGAACGCTGGTGTTCGCAGGCGAAGGACCGCCACCGGACCTCGCGGGAATCCTTCCCGATTGCCGCACGGTCCCGGGGAGACTCGGCAAAGCAGGGTTCGCCGGGAAACAGTCGGCCTATTTCCCGCCCCATGACGCGGTTCCGGTGCCAGCCGAAAAATTTCAGGGCAAAGGGGCTCACAAACGTCACCCGCCCCCTGGAATCCTCGCACAGGACGAGCGAATCCAGTTCCTCAAGTATTCTGAATCGTTCGAGAAGGTGCTCCATGGTTCCCTCGAACCGCTCGTCCTTGGGGACCGTGCTTCTTCTCAGGCAGATGGCTCTTTCGCCGGCAATGAACGGTCCGCAAACCTGGCCGCGGGGAAGGGGCATTGGCAGAAGGAATTACAAGTATTCTACTCTCATTTTATTTTTCAGACCACACCGTAACGATCGAGTGGGAGCCTCTTTGCCCGGGGGATTCGGCAACCGCCCTTTTCGGAAATCACTTGGATGGCGGGTGGGCAGCGGCGGTCGGCCGGAAGCCGCGCCGCAGCGCATGAGCTCCGAAACCGCCGCTATCGACAAAGCCTGGGAGCCTGTCCGAGAATAGGTTTCAGGACCCTTTCCCCTCGTTCCCAAGCTCTGGCTTGGGGAACGAGGGGGGCAGCCCGACCGGCTGTCATTCCGGGGAAAGCCGGAATCCAGGAAGTTTCCAGAGAAGGTCCCCGCCCCGATTTATGGAGAAGATACCTTTGTTATGGATTTTGCAGCGGGTTCGCATGGGTCAGGGCCTCATGGGAATCGAAGCTGGAGCTTCTGCACCGTTGTGTTCCCAAGCTGGAGCTTGGGAACAAGATGGAAAGGTGCAAGCCTCGCCCACCCCATCGGCTCGCGGGCGGGCTACAGGTGGGCTATTCAGGAAGCGGCGCCCTCGCCGCGATGAACGGATACGCTGCTAGAAAAACTTCTTGATGTCCAGGCCCTTCGGCACCCGGTCCTGGAGCTTCTCCTGGAGTTTCTCCTTCAACGAGTCGGTCTGTTCCTGAAGGCGTCGCTCTCCCAGCGCGCGCACCAAGGCCTCCATATCGATCCCATAGGAAGGCTTGTCCAGGTCTCCGGAAATCCGGACGGGAATGGGAACGCCTTTCAGTTCTTCGAGTTCCTTTCCGCCTTGGCCCTGCAAGGTCCCCACGATGGTGGTGGTGAGAAGGTAGTCCACCGATTCCTTCACCAGGTCCACCCGGCCGTTGCCCTGGATGCGGAACAAGGGACTCTTGGCCGAAAGGTCCTCGTTTCGCGCCACGCCACCCGACACCACGGCCGTGGCGGTGAGTTCCGTGAAATCCGTGGCCGGAGGGGCCTGTTCGGGGGGAAAGGATTCGCCTCGGATCGTCGCCCGCGCCTCCCGAATGAGCCGGGCCAGGTTCACGCCTCGGTAGCTTCCATCGGTCATGCGAAGGGCTGCTCGTCCGGCGAGGGTTTTCCGTACGGCTTCAGCGCTGGAGCCTTTGGCAGAAAGCGTTCCCTGGAGGTGGGTGGTCCCGGTGAGTTTGGCATCGCCCTGCAGGTCCCGCAGCAGCGGTCCGATCTGAAGACCGTCCAGAAGGAATTCCGAGGCGAAGGAAGGCGCGGTTCCCCGCGCGTCCACAACGGCGTTTCCGCGGTAGGTCCCGCCGTAAAGTGCGGCCGTGACCGGTTGAAGGGTCAGGAGGCCTCCATGGGCTTTCACCTTGAGGGAGAGGTCGGCGACCGTGAGTCCGCCCGCCTTGATTTCTCCCACCGCCAGGCTTCCATCCAGTGAAAGGTCTTTCAGGGGCTGAAGGGAAACGGATTTGGCTTCAGCCGGCGCCGGGGGTCCGCCGGAGCCGGGCTTTTCCCCGGAAGCGGCGTCTTGCCCGGCCGATGACGGAGGGGGGAGCAGGCGGTCCAAATCGAGCCGGTTCAGGGTGAGGTCGAAGGTCATCCGATTCGTGTCGAAGTCGGCGACGGCGAAGTCTCCGGAAAGCGTCATATCGTCCGCGGAGGCCGAGAGGTCTTTCAGGGCAAAGCTTCGGGGCGTCGCTGTGAGGTGAAAGGCCAGGGACCCACGGTCCAGGAGTTCGGGGGGCACCTCTTTCGGGAGGGGGTTCCCCAGCCGGGCGAGCAGTTCCCTCGGGCTGAAGGGCTTGGACTGAAAGGTTCCCGAAAAGGCCGGTTCCGAACGAATCCCTTCGCCCTGCAGGCTCCCTTCGATCATCACGCCGAAAACGGCCAGCTTGACCGGTGAAGCGCCGAAGGTCTGGTTTTTTAAGTCCACCGAAAGGGAGGACTGAAAACGAAGTTCGGCCGGTTCCTCCAGGAAGGATGCCCTGGAGAGCTGAACCGAAAGGTCCAGGCCGTCCACCTCGTAACGTTCTTCAGCGGGGTTCGCCAGGACGTGCCCGGAAAGGCCGCACCGGCCGGCGGCTTCCAGCGACGCGACGGAAAAGTCGAAGGCCAGCTGCAGGGGAAAGGCCGTGCCGAAGGCGACCGCCCCGGATTCCAGGTTCACGCGGGTGACTTCCAGGCGTTCGCCGGTTTGAGCGTCTTCCCAGAGGAAGGTTCCGTTGCGGACGTCCATTCCGGCGAGCGTCAGCGCGGGAACCGCCTGTTCCCCTTCGGCCGGCTCCCGGGCCGGAGGCGTTCCGGACTTCCCTTCGGGGAGCTCGCGCAGAAGGTCCTCCCAATTTCCTCGGCCCGCGGCGTTTCGGCTGAGTCGAACCGCCAGGCCGTCGAGGGTGACCTTGCCCACCTGGACTTCGCGCTTGAGAAGCGGGAGGAGCTTCACGCGAATCGCAATGGCATCGGCCTGTGCGAACGGGGCGTCTCCGAAGCCTTCCGCGTTCCCCAAAGTCACCTTCCCGGTTTTCACGCCGATCCAGGGAAACAGGGTGAGTTCCAAGCCGTCTTCCAGCTTGAAGCTTCGGCCGGTGGCTTCGCTGACACGCTGTTCGATCCGAGCCCTGTACCGGTCGGGATCGATGAGAAAGGCTGCGGCGGCTACGAGCGCGATGAAAAGCAACAGGATCACGGCGGCCGCGATGAGGATGCGTCGGACGATGGGTTTTTGGGCCATGGCGACAACTCCTTTGCTGGCTGGGGCCGGGCGGAATTCCGCGGGCTCGTGCCCGGTGCGCGAAGCTTCCGTCCGGGTGGGGAGGGCGGGCGCCCGGAGAACGTGGCCGGGTTCGCCTTTGGACAGGCTCTTACCTTCTTTATAGCTCAAAACCGCCGAGTCGTCGCCCAAAAGCGGCGGCGCCGGGTTCTTCCGGCCGCCACCGTTGCGGCCGCCAAAAAAGGCTTTGACAAAGCCCGTCCTTCGGCGTTATGGACGACGGAACGTGCACAAGAAGCACAAGTCGCCTAAGGCGGGAGAGCTCGAGATTTTGGCCAAGGGGGGGGCGAAGTGATCCGGGAAATGCACACGCGACCCATTCTGATTTTCGGCTGCGGCAACACGCTGTTCGGCGACGACGGGTTCGGCCCCGCCGTCGCCCGGCGGCTGCTCCGGGAGCCCGATCTTCCACCCTCCGCCTGCGTGGTGGATGCGGGAACCAGCGTAAGGGAATTCCTCTTCGATCTGCTGCTCAGCCCCCGAAGGCCCGAAAGCCTCTTCATCGTCGATGCCGCCGACCAGTCCGGCCGCAGGCCGGGGGAACTTTTCGAGTTGGACCTGGACGGGATCGCGCCGCGGAAGGCGTCCGATTTTTCGCTCCATCAGTATCCCTCCGTCAATTTGCTGCAGGAACTGCGTTCCGGCGCCGGGGTGAACGTCCGGGTGCTCGCGGTACAGGCGGCAGAGATACCCGATCGCGTCCGGCCGGGTCTTTCCCGGGAAGTGGCCCAGGCCGTTTCCGAAGCCTGCCGGTGGTTGATCCGGGTCATCGAGGGAAGCCATGATCGTCATTCGAATCGGTAATTTGGCAAAGGAACTGGGAGTTCACCGCAACACCATTCGCAACTGGATCCGAAGTGGGAAGCTTCCCGCACGGTTGATGCCGGGGAAGCGCTACATGGTTTCCGAAAGCGATTTCAACCGGTTGTGCCATTCCTTCGGGCTGGATCCGGCGGGGATGGACGTCCGCCGGGTGGCAGTCGGACCGGAGGTGAACGAGGAGAGTGCGGCGACCGAAGAGCACCGGATGTCCATCGGCGAGCGGACGGAGACGCTTCGGCCCGATCCCCGGTGGGCCGATGTGTGCCTGACGTGCGGCAGTTGTGCCAGCGCCTGCCCCATTTCGGGTGTGGACGGACTGGACCCGCGCAAGGCCATCCGCATGGTGGTGCTGGGGCTGGAGCGGGACCTTGTGGCATCCCCGTGGCCCTGGAAGTGCACCTTGTGCGGCAAGTGCGAAGAAGCCTGTCCCATGAACGTGGAAATCGTGGCGCTGATGCGGCGGGTGCGGGGCCTGAGGGACCGGGACCAGGTGCCGGGCCCTCTCCACAAGGGCGTGGTCATGTGCCTGGAAAAAGGCAACAATCTGGGCATCCCCAAGGAGGACTTCATGTTCCTGTGCGAAGACCTGGCGGCGGAGATGGCCGAAGAGGGGTGCCCGGGCTTCGAAAACCCCGTGGACCGGAAAGGGGCGAACCTTCTCGTTACGGTGAATTCCAAGGAACCCTTCGCCGAACCCGACGACATGAAGTTCTGGTGGAAGATCTTCCACGCGGCCGGCGAATCCTGGACCATCCCCTCCGAATCCTGGGAAGGCGTGAATTGGGGGCTGTTTACGGGAGACGACGAGGCCATGAAGACCCTCGTCGGGCGCCTGGTGGAAAACATGGTCCGGCTGGAATGCAAAGCGCTTTTGCTTCCCGAATGAGGCCACGCCTACTATGCGACCCGGGTCGGGTTGCAGCGCTGGTTTCGGGACGAGGCGAAAAGCTTCGAAGTGCTTTCCATCTTCGACCTCCTGATGCGCTATTTCAAGGAAGGTCGAATCCAGGTGGATCCGACCCGTCATCCCCAACGGACCACCTACCACGACCCCTGCAACTACGGCCGGAAATCGCTCAAGGCCTTCGGTCACGGCTATTTTGAAGAAGGCCGCTGGATCACGCGGCGGTGCGCGCCGGATTTCGTGGACATGTTCCCGAACCGGGAAGGCAATTACTGCTGCGGTGCGGGCGGCGGAGCCTGGGCCTTGCCGTTCCACGAAGAACGCATCTTTTACGGCCGATTCAAGGCCCGCCAGATCCGGAACACGGAAGCGAAGCTGGTGGTCACGCCCTGCCACAACTGCCGCGACCAGATCATGAAGAGCCTTCGGAAGGAATACGACCTGGACATCGACGTGAAATACCTGTGGGAACTGGTGGCGGATTCGCTGGTGCTGCCCGGGGACCCGGCCCCGGAAGCCTGAGGCGGTTTCCGGGTTCCGGCCCGGACGGCGACCGCGGCCGGAAGACCCGCTGTCACGAAAGGAATGGAACCATGATCGCGAACAGCAGAGTCGGAGCGGTGCTGGTGGCCGGAGGCGGTGTCGCCGGCATGCAGGCGGCCCTGGATTTGGCCGAAAGCGGCTTCTACGTGTACCTGGTGGAGCGGACGGGCGCCATCGGGGGCGCCATGGCGCAGCTGGACAAGACCTTCCCCACCAACGACTGTTCCATGTGAATCCTTGCGCCCAAGTTGGTCGAGTGCGGTCGGCACTTGAACATCGAACTGTTGACGCTCACGGAAGTGGAAGGGATCCAAGGTTCCCAAGGACGCTTCCGCGTGACCCTTCGCCGCAAGCCCCGGTACGTGGACATGGACCGCTGCATCGCCTGCGGGGAATGTGCGGCCAAGTGTCCGAAAAAGGTCGACGACGCCTTCAACGAAGGCGTCTCCAAACGCAAGGCCATCTACGTCCGTTATCCCCAGGCCGTGCCTCTGAAATACCAGATCGACCCCGATCACTGCATCAAGCTCCTCAAGGGGAAATGCGGCGTCTGTGCCAAAGTCTGCCCGGCGGGAGCCGTGAACTTCGACGACCGCGAACGGATCTTCGACGTGGAAGTGGGTTCGGTGATTCTCGCGCCCGGATTCGAACCCTTCGATCCCACCGGCATCCGCACCTGGGGCCGCGGCATCTTTCCGAACGTGATCACCTCCCTGGAATTCGAACGGTACCTTTCGTCTTCGGGGCCGACGGGGGGCCGGGTCGTCCGCCCGTCCGACGGCCGCGAGCCCCGCAGGATCGCCTTCCTTCAGTGCGTGGGAAGCCGCGACCTCAACAAGTCTTCCCACGGGTACTGTTCGTCGGTCTGCTGCATGGCCGCCTTGAAGGAAGCCATGATGGCCCGGGATCACGTGCCGGGTCTGGAAGCTCACATCTTCTTCATGGACATGCGGACACCGGGAAAGGATTTCGAGCGTTATTACGGCCGGGCGAAGGAGCTGGGCATCCGATTTCACCGGTGCCGCGTCCATTCGCTGGAGCCGGCCGGGGAAGACGGAAGCCTTTACTTCCGCTACATCACCGACGAGGGAAAGCAGATCCAGGCCACCTTCGACCTGGTGGTCCTTTCGGTGGGCCTGGAGGTTTCGAAGGAAGCCTTGGAGCTGGCCGCGAAGGTCGGCGTTGAAGTCAACGGGGACGGTTTCGCCCGAACGTCGTCCTTTTCACCGGTGGCCACGACCCGGCCCGGGGTCTACACTTGTGGAGCCTTCGCGGGCCCCAAGGACATTCCGCAGTCGGTCATGGAGGCTTCGGCGGCGGCCTGCGCCGCCGCGGGCCCTCTGGCCGAAGTGCGAAACAGCCTGTCGCGGCACAAGCCGTTCCCGCCGGAACGGGACGTTCGCGGCGAAGATCCCCGCATCGGGGTGTTTCTTTGCAACTGCGGGTCCAACATCGCCGGCGTGGTGAACGTGGAAGCACTTGCGGACTACGCGCGAACGCTTCCCGCCGTCGTCCACGTGGAACAGAGCCTGTTCACCTGTTCCCAAGATTCTCAGGATCTCGTGCGGGAAGCCATCCGGAAACAGCGGTTGAACCGTGTGGTGGTGGCCGCCTGTACCCCGAGAACCCACGAACCGCTGTTCCGGGAAACCCTCAAGGCTTCGGGTCTCAACGAAAACCTCTTCGAAATGGCCAACATCCGCAACCACGCCTCCTGGGTGCACGCCGGCGAACCCGGGGCCGCCACGGAAAAGGCCAAGGACTTGGTCCGGATGGCCGTGGCCAAGGCGGGCCTGCTGCAGCCGCTGGCTCCGGTTTCGGTGAACGTGAATCCCATCAGCCTGGTGATCGGCGGCGGGGTCGCGGGGATGACCGTGGCGCTGAGGCTGGCCGAACAGGGTTTTCCGGTGCACCTGGTGGAAAAAAGTTCGCAGTTGGGCGGCAACGCCCGGCACCTCCATCGAACCTGGAATGGGGAAAGCATCCCCGGCTTCGTGGAAGATCTGGTGGCGGGCGTCAAGGGACACCCGCTCATCACGGTCTACCTGAAGAGCGAAGTGGTGCACGCGGAAGGGTTCGTCGGAAACTTTCGGTCCACCATCCAAAAGAACGGAGGGTCACTCACGGTGGACCACGGAGCCACCGTGGTGGCGCTGGGCGGGCAGGCGCACAAGCCGCGGGAATACGGCTACGGCGAATCCCAGCGGGTGTTCACCGCTCTCGAATTCGACAAGCTCCACCTGGTGGGCGATGAACGCGTGAAACGCGGCCGGAACTTCGTCTTCATCCAGTGCGTGGGGTCCCGCGAACCCGAGCGGCCCTATTGCTCTCGCGTCTGCTGTACGCATGCCATCCAGGCGGCCATCGCGCTGAAAACGGAAGAGCCCGGCCGGAACGTCTTCATCCTGTACCGGGACATCCGGACCTACGGGCTCCGGGAAGCGCTCTACAAGGAAGCCCGGGAGCGGGGCGTGGTCTTCATCAACTACGAAAGGCACCAAAAACCCCAGGTGCGGCTCGCCGCCCAGGACTTGGAGGTGCGGGTGTGGGATCATGTGCTGCACATGCCGTTCACCTTGCGGGCGGATGTGCTGGTGCTCTCCACCGCGATTCTCCCCAACCCCGACGCCGAACGGCTGGCCAAGCTCTACAAGCTGCCGCTGGATGCCGACGGCTTTTTCCAGGAAGCCCACGCGAAGCTGCGCCCCGTGGACGTGGCCACCGACGGGGTCTTTCTGGCGGGGCTGGCCCATTATCCGAAACCCGTGGAAGAATCCATCGCCCAGGCCCAGGCGGCCGCGGCTCGAGCCGTGACGGTCCTTTCGCGCCGCCGGATCGAACTGGATTCCGTGAAGGCGGCGGTGGACCCGGGGCGCTGCGACGGTTGCGCCCTGTGCTTGGATGTCTGCCCGTACCACGCCATTTCCCTGGACGAACGCCCGGAGCGTCCGGGGCATCGGACCGTCGCGGTCAACGCGGCCAAATGCAAGGGCTGTGGGGTCTGCCAGGCCACGTGTCCCAAGGACGGCATCCATGTGGCGGGCTTCACGTCTCAACAGCTTTCCGCGCAGGTTCATGCGGCGCTTTCTGCGAGGTGAAACCCCATGGTCTTCGAACCGAAGATTCTGGCCTTCTGTTGCAACTGGTGTTCCTACGCAGCGGCGGACCTGGCCGGGACCTCCCGGCTTCAGTATCCGGCCGGCATCCGGATCGTGCGCGTGATGTGTTCGGGGATGGTGCATCCCAACCTGGTGATGGACGCCTTCGCCATGGGGGCCGACGGCGTCATGGTGATGGGCTGACACCTCGGAGAATGCCATTACCTGGACGGTAATGTGAAAGCTCAAGCTCGGATGGCGGTGGTGGAAGAAATGATGGAAGCCATGGGGCTCGAAAAGGAACGGTTCCGGCTGGTCTGGTGCTCTTCGGCGGAAGCCGAACGGTTCGTTTCGGCCTGTCGCGAAATGGTGGAAACGGTCCGTCAGCTGGGGCCTTCCCCGCACGGGAACGGTTCACATGACCGGACTTCCGGTCGGGAGGTGGCCGCATGCCGGTAACCATCGCCGCGGAATGGTTGAGCGCGTGTTCGGGCTGCGAAGTCGCCATCCTGAACCTGGGCGAAAGACTCCTTGAAATCCTACCCGAACTGGAATTCGTGCACATCCCCGTGCTCATGGACCACAAGTACTACGGCCCGACGGGCGAAGGAACGCAGTTGGAAATCCCGGAAGCCGCCGTGGGGCTCGTGAGCGGCGGCGTGCGGAACGAAGAACACCTGGAGGTTTTGGAGACCATGCGCCGGCGCTGCGACGTCCTGGTTGCTCTGGGTACCTGTGCGACTCACGGCGGCATTCCGTCGCTCATCAACGAGTTCTCCAACGACGACCTCCTGGAACGCTACTACCGGACGACGGAAACCACCGACCCCCGCGATCCGCCCGGCGAAGGGATCCCGGCTCTGCTGGATCGCACCTACGCCCTGGACGAAAAGGTCAAGGTCGATCACTACCTTCCCGGCTGCCCGCCGCACCCGGACCTCATCGGGACGCTGCTTGCGGCGCTGCTTCGGGGCGAGTCCCCGGTGCTCCCGGAAAAAAGCGTCTGCGACACCTGTCCCACCCGCCGGGAAGGGAAGGGGGCGGTCCGTGCCGTCCGCCGGTTCGTGGAGAACGCCTCCTACGATCCCGAAACGCCGGTTTCGGACATGCGCTGCCTGCTGGAGCAGGGTCTGGTCTGCATGGGCCCGGTCACCCGGGCGGGCTGTGCCGGGTCCGGCGGGGAGGCTCCACGATGCATCGAAGCCCGGGTTCCGTGCCGCGGCTGCTACGGCCCGGTCCGCCCCAACGGCAACCAGCGGCTGGACATGCTGAACGCCCTGGCGAGCAACGGGATTGATTTCAAGGACCTCCCGGATCGGCAGTCGCTTCTCAGATTTTCCGGGGCTCACGGGCGGCTTCGGCCGATGGTGCGGCCTATGACGACACGAAAAAGGTGAAATCGGAGACGACCATGGCTAAGGTGATCAACATTCAGCCGGTCACGCGCATCGAGGGCCACGCGCGGATCGCCGTCCATTTGGACGACGGTGGCAATGTGGCGGACGCACGCCTTCACGTGATGGCCATGCGGGGCTTTGAAAAGTTCATCGAAGGCCGTCCGGCCGAGGAAGTGCCGCGGATCGTGAGCCGCATCTGCGGGATCTGCCCCTGGCAGCACCATCTGGCGTCCAACAAGGCCGTGGACGGCTGCTTCGGAGCGGAACCGCCGCCTGCCGGACGGAAGCTTCGCGAACTGATGCAGGTCATGTCCCACATCAACGACAAGATCCTTCACTTCTTCTTCCTCGCCGCTCCCGACTTCGTCATGGGGCCGGAAAGCGACGTGGGGGTCCGAAACATCATGGGGATCGCCAAGAAGGCGCCGGAACTGGCCCGGCAGGTGGTGGCCATGCGATACCTCGGCCAGATGATGATGGAAACCTTCGCCGGCAAGGTGATCCATCCCGTCGCAGGGGTGCCCGGAGGTTTTTCCAAGCCGATGCTTGAAACCGAACGCCGGCGACTCCTGGAAGACGCTCGGACCCTCCGCGACTTCGCCGTGTTTGCCATGAACTACGCGAAGGAACAAGTCTTTCCGGCCTACGCGAAGGAACTGGCTCACCTCGGTGAAATCACCACGGGATTCCTGGGAACCGTCACCGAAGACGGCACCTTCAACCTCTATGAAGGACGACTCCGGCTCATGAAGCCCGACGGATCCACCTTCGAGTTCAGCCCCGCCGAATACGTGGACGTCATCGGAGAACACGTGGAACCCTGGTCGTACGCCAAGTTTCCGTACGCGCGGGTGTGGGGCGAAGGGTTCTCCATGGATCTGGAAGCCCCCAAGGGCATCTACCGGGCCAACTGCCTGGCGCGGATCAACGTGGCCGACCGGATGGGCACACCGCTGGCCCAGGCGGAACTGGAAGCCTTCCGTGACCGTTTCGGACGCCCGGCCCAGTCCACCCTCCTTTACCACTGGGCCCGCCTGATCGAACTGCTTTATGCCTGCGAACGGACCGTGGATCTCCTCCAGGCTCCGGAAATCACCGATCCCCGCGTCCGAAGCGCGGTGACGCCCAAGGCCGGCCGCGGCGTGGGCTGCGTGGAAGCACCCCGCGGAACCCTGATCCACGACTATTCCACCGACGACAACGGGTGCATCACCCGGGCGAACCTGATCGTCGGAACCACGCACAACATCGCCCCCATGAACATGAGCGTCAAGCAGGCCGCCCGGTCGCTGGTCACGAACGGGCGGATCCACGAGGGGCTCCTCAACCGGCTGGAAATGGCGGTTCGCGCCTACGACCCGTGAATTTCGTGCGCCACGCACCGCCTGGACGGCGGGCCGGTTGTGAAGATCGAGCTGTACGATGCTGAAGGGCGCCTGATGATGGCGACTCCAGGGTCATGACGGGAGAAGGGGAAACCCATGAGCGAAAAGGATCCGCCGAAGAAGGAAACCGCCAAGGGGATGGTTCGGGCCGAGCGGGTGGATACCAAATGCGGGTCCATCGGGCACATGACCGTCGATGAAATCCGGGCCCGTTCCATCGGGGAAGAGATCAACGTGACCTGCCCCGAGTGCGGCGAGATCCACCTCACGCGGGAAGACGCCGAGGCCGCCGCGCAGAAGAAAATCACCGAGACAGCCAAGTACCGGAAAATCGAGCAGGATGCGGAGACCCAAAACGGCTGATCCCGCGGGAAGGGGAAACGGCGCCCGGGCGTGGGCGCCGTTGGAGACGCTCGGCGGCAGGACGGGTTCCCGTGAAGGGTGTCACGACGCCCGCGGAATCAGAGTCAAAATCAGTTCCGCAGCCTTGGCGATGGGGATCAATCCGGCATTCAGGGTCATGTGAAAGAGCAGCGGATCGTAGGCTTCTTTTCCCGTCACGGACTTGATGAACCAGGCGTGGTTCCTGTCCCGCCGCTCAAGGTATTCTTCCGCGGTTTCCTTGTCCATCCGGAGCCGGTTCACCGCGTATTCGACTCGAAACCTCATGGGGGCGATCAGCCGGAACCGGTAGCAGTCTTCAAAGTCTTTCAGAAAATAATAGGCGGCCCGCCCGATGATCACCACGTTGTCCTGCCGGGCGATCTGCTGGATCAGGCTCTGCAGGCTCTTCCTGTAGTCTTCTTCTTCGACCACGGCCCGGTCTCTGCTGGTGATCCGCTCAATGTAATCGGTGCTGAAGAGCTTGGCAAAGAGATTGGAGACCCAGAATTCCCGGCTCTTTTCAAAGGACCTCACGTTGCTTTCCGTCACGTGAAGGTCTTCGGCGATCTTCTGCAAGAGTTCCTTGTCCACATACTGGTAGCCGAGCTTTTCGGCCAGCAGTCGGCCCAATTCCCGGCCACCGGTCGCGAAGTCCCTCGTAATCGTGATCACGGCCATGGATCGTCTCCTGTCGTCTTCGGTCGATTGAACCGTCGCAGTTACAGAGGCGGACACGCTCGGCCTGAACGGGGCGTTTGGGGCGGATCCCCGGCGCCGCCGGGAGAAAACCGCCTCGAGGCTGCAGCAAGTCCATCCGCTCCCTTCTAGCGTGATTTAATTCACATGTCACGCAAAAACAGGACCTTGCCCTCAAACGCACGCCCGGCCTGGCCCAACCCGTCCATGGGGCACCTTGTCAACGCGGCATTGCTGGTTTTCCAGCTTGGGAACACAACTGTGCAGAAGCTCCAGCTTCGTTTCCCATGAGGCCGTGACCCATGCGAACCTGCCACAAAATCCATAACAAAGGCGATCCGGGTCAACGAGGCGTTTCCGGTTTTACGGGTCGCGTGCAAGCCCGCTCCAACCGCCAACGGAACACCGGGCCGGCGCCTTGACGAAAAACCGAACCGATGCTCTGTAGGGGCCCAGCGCCGCTGCGCCCCCACTTGCCGGCGACCCCGATCGCGGCCAAGCCCGTTCCTGCAAGAAGCAGGAAGCTCAGGGCCCGACTTTCATGAGCTTGTTTTTGGAAAAGCTCTTACCGAAGAGGATCTTCCGCGCCTTGTCCGCTCCGCAATTGAAGATCAGGTCCAGCGTCGAAAGGTTGGGGATGAACTCACCCCAAAGTTGAGGATAAACGGGCGAGGGGTACTGAAAGAAGGAGAGCTCGATGCCCGCCGCTTCGAAGAGAGCCGGATTCAGGAACTTTCCGGCCGGAGCCTGTGCCAGAAAGCGGGAAGCGCCCAGTTCCCGGGCGGCGGCCGCCAGAAGCGCCGGGCCTCGCGCCGTTACCTCCAGTTCGGAAAGCCGAACGACCCGGGTTCGGATGGAGAGCCGGTCCATGATGTGGCGGAAGACCCGGAGGTTCAGGTCGATGAGTCGGTCCGCGTCGAAGAGGCCGTCCAGCAGTTCTTCGTGGTCTTCGAAGTACGGTGCGTGGCGGTAGGCGATCCTGAGGCTTTCCAGGTGCTTGCGTTCCCAGCGGCCGTCGTGGCAGATCCTCACCTGGTCGATGCGCTGAAGCCCCAGCCCTTTCTTTCGGACCGGGATGGTCATCCAGAGGGTTCCCTGGTCGTTCTTGAAGCGGTTGCGGCTGATCCACGTGGTGCCGCGAGGGAACTGGACCGCGTCCAGCAGGACGAAGACGTCCGAAAGGTGGACCTTGTAGAAGTAGCCCGGAAACGGGGCGAAATAAGGCTGATGCGCGGATACGATCATCGCCGGAAAATCCAGAGAACCAGGGAAATCAAGAGGCTCAGGACGATCATCGTGGTGATGGGAAAGAAGACCTTCACGTTGGGCTTGTTGATCACGATGTCTCCCGGAAGGCGGCCGAGGGGGAGCTTGATGATCCAGGGCCAGAGGGCTCCGATGACGATCAGACCGATTCCGACGAGGATGAGCGTTTTCTGCATGGGGCGAAGTCTCCTCTTCAGATCGATTCGAGGATGGCTACGGGGAAGTGTTCGAGGATCGTGGCGAGCGGCAGTCCGGGGCCGTCTGGATCGCCGGAGACCATCCGAGCGGTGAAGACGTTCCGGAACGATGCGCCGCGCAGATCCTCTGGCCATTCCACCGCGGTGTCTTCCCAGACTCCCGCGTTCCAGGTGCGGGGATCGTGGTCGAAGCCCAGGACCGTCGCGAAGAGTCTGGGGGCGAGGACCACGAGGGTCCGGCGGCCTTTTCGGCGCGCGAAGGCGCAGGCGTGGTCCCTCCAGAGGCCTTTGACGGCCAGGGGTTCGTAGGAACCGGTTTGGAACAGGTCCGGGTCCCGCCGGCGGAGCTGGAGCGTCTTCCAGGTGACATAGAGCTTGAGGCCGCCGTCGTCCATGTCGCGGACGAGGTCGGTGGCGCGTTGCGCCCGATGGGCTTCCGGTTCACTGTCCAGTGCCCGCACCCGGTCCAGGAGGCGCCTCCGCCGATCGAAGTTCACGGGGCGCCGGTTGTCCGGATCCACCAGGCAATAGCGCCAGATTTCGTTTCCCTGGTAAATGTCCGGAACGCCGGGGACGCTGAGCTTGAGGAGCGTCTGGGAGGCGCTGTTCAGCATGCCGAAGCGTGCGATACGCGCTGCGAAAGGAAAAAAGTCGCGCAGGAACGGGTTTTCGTCGGCGTTTTGCAGGACGCCCTCCAGGAAACGCTTGACAGCGGCTTCGTATTCGGGGTGTGGGTTGATCCAGCTGCTGTGGACCTTGGCTTCGCGGACGGCCTTGATGGTGGCGGCTTCGACCCGGGCCCGGTAGGCTTCCAAAACGGCGGGTTCGTGTGCATCGAGCGGCAGGCTTCCCGCGAGCGTCTGGTACAGGGCGTACTCGTCGTTTCGATCCGGGGCCGTGATTTCCCCGACCCGTGTCTTCCGGGAGCGGTTCATGCGGCTCCAGGCGCGAAGTCCTTCCCGCCACCGGTCCGGGATTTCCGTGAGGACGTTGATCCGGGCGCGGACGTCTTCGCTGCGCTTGCTGTCGTGGGTGGAGGTGTTCAGCATGGCGTGGGGCCATTGTTCCAGCCGTTCCACGTTTTCTCGATGGAATTCCGCAACCGAACGCCCGAATCGCTCCGGTTCGCCTCCCACTTCATTCAGGGAAAGCAGCCGGTTGTAAATGTAAAAGCTGGAGTCCTCCATCCCCTTGGCCATGACCGGCGCCGTGTATTGCTGGAACTTCATGGTGAACCGGCGGGCCGCTTCCTTGAAGGCCGGCGTAGGGGCGGGTTTTGGTCCTGCGGCTCCCGTTTCGCGGTCCACGCCGCCAGGATCCGCGTGGGAGCGGTCTGCGCGGTCGTCGTCCCGGGTGCCGGGTTCGGTGAATGCCTGGGTGAGCACGGCCTGCACGTAGTCGAACACGCTCAGGTCTTCGGCCCGGCTTCGTCTTCGCGCTTCCGTTACGGCCCGCGCCACACAGGCCCGGTCTTCGTCGGCCGCCCCGTCCCGCGTCACGTAGGTGCGGTAGATGGGAAAACAGGCGACGACTTCCGTCAGCGCCTCCCGCAGGTTGGTGAGGGTGAAGTCGCGGAAGTGACGGTTGGATTCGGAGATTTTGTCCAGTGCGTGGGCGAGGACGTTGAGTTCGCTCGCGAGGGCGGTTTTCATGATGAGTTTTTTGCAGTCGTAGAGGAGTTCGCGGTAGTCGGTCCGCCGGGCCAGGAACCAGGTGTAGATGCGGTCCATCGCTCTACGGTTCCGTGAGGCCACGGAAAGACCGCTTGCGAGGTTCGAAAATTCGTAGCCCGTGGTTCCATGAACGGGCCAGGTGCGACGCAGCCGTTCTTCTCCCGCCAGGATCTTTTCCGCCACCATGTAAAGCGCCAGTTCTTCCACGGCCCCCGCTTCGCCTGCTTTTCCCCGGCGTGCGGCGAAGGACGGCCCGCCCGCGGCGTCCTGCAGGCGCCGGAAGTACTGTTCGGGATCATAAAGCCCGTCCGGATGGTCGATCCGCAGCCCGTGGATTTTTCCTTCCGCCACCAGGTCGAGCACCAGCTGGTGGGTGGCTTCGAAGACCTGCGGGTCTTCCATGCGGAGGCAGGCCAGGTCGTTGACGTCGAAGAACCGCCGGTAGTTGATTTCGTCCGAAGCCACCCGCCAGTAGGCCAGGCGGAAAAACTGCGCTTCCAGCAAGCGGTGCAGCAGGTCGAAGCTGCCGGGGTTTCCGGTTTCGCCGTTCAGCACGATGACGTTTTCCTGCACGTAGCGCCGGATTTCGGGGCTTTCGTTGCAGAGGCGGGCCAGCTGCCATTTCGCGTTTTCCTTGTCCCTGAGGCGGGTCCGGGACGTTTCCGGATCTTCGGGATCGAACCGCGGAAGGTTGCGGAATGCGTTGGCCAAGGTCTGGAATTCCCGAAACCGCGGGTTGTCGGTCCCCATCCATGCCTCGAGCCGTCCCATGTCCCACTCGAGGATGTCGCCGTAGCTTCCGGGGTCCAACGGGAACGTGTGTTCGTGGTAGTGGAGGCGGAATTCACCCTTGTGGGCATCGAATACGACCTGAAGGAGCCCGCCCTCCAGAACGGCGCCGTAGCGGTCTTCCAGGATGGGCAGCAGCACCTTTCCGCGAAGCTCTTCCTTCAAAGGCCGCCAGGTGATGTCGAAAAAAGATCGGAAAGGTGACGCTTCGCCGTTTTCCAGGATGTCCATCCACCAGCGGTTGTCGGAGCCGACGCCCATGTGGTTGGGAACCAGGTCCAGGATCTGCCCCATGTCATGTTGGCGGAGTGTTTCGACGAAGCGGTCGAAGTCGGCGGGAGACCCCAGTTCCGGGTTGATGAGGCCGTGGTCGATGATGTCGTAGCCGTGGCGGCTGCCGGGTCGGGCCATGAGGAAGGGGGACGCGTAGACGTGGCTGATCCCCAGATCCCGAAGATAGGGGACCAGTTCGGCCGCCCGGGCGAAGCCGAAATCCTTGTGGAGCTGAAGCCGGTAGGTGGCGAGCGGGATGTGAGCCGGCGGCGGAGCGAGCGCGACGCCTTCTTCGTCTCCCGGGGCCCCCTTCCGGAAAAGCCGGGGTTCCCCCCGGGCCGGCCTCTCCTTTCGAAGCGCTCCGGCGATCTTCTTCACCGTGTCGTGATCGGCGAGGCTTTCCAGGTCCACCGGAAGCTTGCGCCTCCAGTTGGGGTACGCGTCGACGGTGCCGGGTAGATTCACCTGGTCGAGCTGACCCAGGAGGTCTTCCAGCTGGACCATGAGGAGTTTCGACGGCGTGCGGGCGAGATAGCGATAGACGCCTTGGACCAGTTCCGGGGTCATTTCGGGGACGGAAACCGGTTGGACGCCGGTGCCTTCCGGGAGGAGTCCCTCGCGTTCCAGGGCGAGAAGCAGGCGCGCGCGATCTTGAGCGCGGCCCACGATCTGCTGTTCCCGCAGGGTGTCCTGGGGAAAGAGGGCCAGTTCGGTCCGGACGTCGATGTCCCGCGCCTGCCAGAAACCGGGAAGGGTCGGTAAATCGTGGGTGGTCACGGCCGCAAGGGCCTGAACGGGATAGTCTTGCGGGGACCTGAAGGTTCCGGCGTCGTCCTTTTCGAAATAGAACAGCTTGTAGGCGTAGACGCCGCGTTCCCGGAGGGCGGCCCGAACTTCGTCCGGGACGGTTCCCAAGTCTTCACCGATGACGAGACAGCGGTTCCGCCGGCTTTCCAAAGCGAGAAGGCTCAGGAGGTCCTGGAACGGGTAGCGGACGTAGGCTCCGTCCACGGGCTGCTTCCCCGGGGGGACCCAGAAGAGCCGCATGAGTCCCATCACGTGGTCGATCCTGAGCGCCCCGCTCTGGCGCATGTTGGATCGGAGCACGGCGATGAAGGGTTCATAACGGGCGTTTTTCAGGCGATGAGGAATATAGGGGGGGAGACCCCAATCCTGGCCCATGAGGTTGAAGTCGTCGGGGGGGGCGCCCGCCCGGGCTCCCAGAGCGTAGACTTCCGGGTCGGCCCAAGTGTCGAAACCCCCCGCATCGATGCCCACCGGGAGGTCCTGGTACAGCCCGATCGCGAGCCCGCATTCCATGGATCGGCGTCCCACGGCGGCCAGTTGTTCTTCGGCCTGCCAGACCACGTACTGGTGAAACGCCACCCGGTCGGAACGGGATTCGGCAAAGGCCCGCACCGCCTCACTGGAAGGATCCCTGTAGGCGGCGGGCCAGACGGGCCAGCCCCAGATCGAAGGGTCTTCGGACCGGAAATGTTCTTGGAGCGCTTCGAAGACGCCGTAGCGCCGGAGCGTCTCGCCGTGGTGCGACTGGAAGCCGCGGAAAGCCTTTCCACGATCCGTTTCCCTTTCCAGGTGGTTCACCCGGAAGGAGTGCCAGAGCAGTTCCAGCACCTGTTGCTTGATCCCCAGGACCTCCTTGTAATTGACGAAATCTTCCATGCGCAGCTGAGACAGGCGCGCCTGAAAAGAAGGGTCGAAGACCGCCGTCCTCGCCTCGGCGCATTCGGCGAAATCGGGGATCGCCTCGATGTCCAGATACCACAGGTTGAGAAACAGGCGGCTCGACGGGCTGTAAGGGCTCACATGGTGTGGGTTCTGAGGAAAAAGAACGTTGAGCGGGTTGACGCCCAGGATGCCCGCTCCCGCTGCGGCGCAGAATTCCACCAGGCCCTTGAGGTCCGTGAAATCGCCGATGCCCCAGTTTCTGCGCGACCGTACGGCGTAGAGTTGCACCGCGGGGCCCCAGGTCCGCCCCTCGCCTTCGAGCCGCGGCGGCGTGTAGCAGGTTTCGGGGGCCACGATGAGCCGGAGGGAAGCCGGGGGCGGTGCCGCTTCCGCCTCAGGCGATACGAAGAGATCGTGGTAACCGGGCGGAAGGGACACCGGGACCTCGAAGCGGTAGCGGACGACGGTATCACCATCCAAAGACCGGCGGTCCACAGCTTCCAGGTTCCGGGGAAGCAATGTGCCGCGATGCTCCGGCCCCGACTCTTCTCGAACGTTCCAGCGCCAGGCGGTGTCGGCGGCGCGTTGGGCAACATTGAGGGAAACCGCGGGCCGTGACCCCTCAACGACCACCTGCACCGGTTCCAGCACGCGCTTCCAGGCGGCCGTTTCCATGGCGGCCAAGGCGGCTTCCGCTTCCGCATCGTCCGAAATATCGAGGCCCATGGCGGACAGGAGGGCCAGCTGCGTTTCGCGGGATACGTCGTGAGGGTGGCCCCAAATGTCGTGGTAGCGGTTTTCGATGCCGCAGGCTTCGGCCAGCAAGTCCAGTGGAGCCGGTGGCGTCATGGATATCCCCCGTTTCGGTGTTGATGCCGCTTCAAAGGCCGACCTGGGTGGTTTCGGTGGCTGCGGCGGCCTGGCTTGCTGTTCGCGAAGCGTAGGGTTCGGGGTCTTCTTCGCCTCCGCGGTGCAACAAGCGTCAGCGGGGCGCTCTTTTCCACCATACCACCGACCAGGCGCCGAGGACCGGAGCCGACGGCGCTTCGGGATCCGGTTCCGGAAAAGTGAACAGAGGGCGGCTGACGGGACCGTCCGGCCACCTGGCTTCCGCCGCCTCAGGGCCGAGCGGTGCTGCGGGATCGGGTCCCAAGTTGGCGGCCAGTGCGAGGGTGGTGCCGTCGTCTGCCCGCCAGCGGACGGCCAGGGCGGTTTTCGAAACGCCCACGATCGACCCCGATCGACCGCCGAGAAGCGGCAGAAGGGGGACGATCTCGTTTCGCCGGACAGCCAACAGGCGGCGGATCCAGTCGCGCCGGCTGCGTCCGCCTTCCGTCTCCGCTTCCGCCCAGTCCAGCACGGCGCTCGCGAAGGTGGCTTCGGCGGTGGGGTCCGGAATCCCGGCGCGGGCGCCGGGGTCGCGGAACGCGGGAAATCTTTCGAATTCCTTTCGCCGCCCGCGGGTCACGCTTGTGGCCAGTTCCGGTCCGAAATCGCAGAAGAACGGAAACGGCCGCCGGCACCCGAATTCTTCGCCCATGAAAAGGAGCGGCGGAGCGGGGGCCAGGAGGATCACCGCCAGCGCCGCTCGGATCGCACGATCTTCCGCCAGGAGCTGCAGTCGGTCACCGAAGGCGCGGTTTCCCACCTGGTCGTGATTCTGAAGAAACGAAACGAACGCCTCCGGCGGAAGATGTTCACTGGGTTCACCTCGTTTGCGTCCGCCGCGGTACGGGGAGGGTTCCCCCTGGTAGGCGAAGCCTTCGGCGAGGCAACGAGCCAGGTGCCGCGCCGCTTCGTCGGCGTAGTCCGCGTAGTAGCCCTCCGTCTCCCCGGTCAGGAGCACGTGGCAGGCGTGGTGGATGTCGTCGTTCCATTGTGCGGTGTAGTGGACGGGGTGCCCCTCGGGGTCCCGTTGGAGGTACCGGGCCGCGTTGTCGTCGTTTTCCAGCACCAGATGAATGCGGCGATGGCGCCCGGGGCCGTCTCTAACCGCCTGGGCCAGTTCTTCCAAGACGTCCGGGCAAGAGCGGTCGCGGATGGCGTGGACGGCGTCCAACCTCAGGCCGTCGAAGCGGAATTCTTCCAGCCAGTACAGGGCGTTCTGGATGAAGAAGTCCCGGACGGTCCGGCTGCCCGGCCCGTCGAAATTGATGGCCGCCCCCCACGGGGTCCGATACCGGGTGGTGAAGAAGGCGCTGCGGGCGTAAGTGTGGAGGTAGTTCCCTTCGGGGCCGAAGTGGTTGTAGACCACGTCGAGGAAAACCATGAGGCCCCGCCGGTGAGCTTCCTGGACCAGGTGTTTCAGGTCGTCCGGGCGGCCGTAAACGCGGGCGGGCGCGAACGGGAGAACGCCGTCGTAGCCCCAATTCCTTCGACCGGGGAAATCCGCCACCGGCATGAGTTCCACGGCGGTCACGCCGAGTTCCGCCAGGTGATTCAGCCGGTGGCACGCGGACCGGAAGGTCCCTCCGGGCGTGAAGGTTCCCACGTGGAGTTCGTAGAAGACCGCTTCGTTCCAGGGTCTCCCGGCCCAGGCCGCGTCGTCCCATTCGAACGCTTCCGGATCGATCACTTCGCTGGCGCCGTGCACCCCTTGCGGCTGATGGCGGGATGCGGGGTCGGGAACGCTGAGTTCGCCGTCGATAAGAAACCGGTAGCGGGTTCCGGGCCCGGCCTCCGCGACAACCCGCTCGTACCATCCGTCGCCTTGAGCGGTCATGGGCAAGGGCGCCTTCGCTTGCGGCGAGGCTTCGAGGCGGAGTTCCACGGATCGGGCGTCGGGGGCCCACAGCCGGAACCGGGCGCCGCTGCCTTCAAGCGTTTCCGCCCCGAAGGGCATGGAATGTCTATGTTTCATCGCTTTCCCACTTGAAGACCACGGCCGCGAGCGGCGGCAGCGTGATGTTGAGCGACTGGAACTCGCCGTGGGAGGCCACTGGCGTGGTTTCGGCGCCGCCGAGGTTTCCCATGCCGCTTCCGCCGTAGATTTCCGCATCGCTGTTCAAGACTTCCTTCCAGTAGCCGCCTTTCGGGACGCCGATCCGGTAATTGTGGCGCGGAACCGGAGTGAAGTTGAAAAGGCACACCAGCGTGTCGTCCGGCTGCCGCCCGTGGCGGCGGTAGGCCAGGGTGCTCTGTTCGCTGTCGTGACATTCCACCCACTGGAACCCCGACGGGTCGAAGTCCTTCCGGTGGAGGGCCGGTTCGCCTCGCAGGAACGTGTTGCAGTCCCGCACCCAACGCTTCAGCCCCTGATGCGGCACGTAGTCCAGTAGGTGCCATTCCAGGCCGGTGTCGTGGTTCCATTCGGACCACTGGCCCCACTCGCTTCCCATGAAAAGCAGCTTCTTTCCCGGGTGGGTGAACATGTAGCCGTAGAGAAGCCTCAGGTTGGCGAACTTCTGCCAGTTGTCCCCGGGCATCTTCCCGAGCATGGATCCTTTGCCGTGGACCACTTCGTCGTGGGAAAAGGGAAGCACGAAGTTTTCGTGAAAGGCGTAGAGCAGGCTGAAGGTGAGCGTGTTGTGGTGGTACTTGCGAAAGAGCGGATCCTTGGACATGTAGGTGAGCGTGTCGTGCATCCAGCCCATGTTCCACTTGAGGCCGAAGCCCAGTCCGCCCAGGTGGACCGGCCGGGACACCATGGGCCAGGCGGTGGATTCTTCCGCGATGGTCATGGCGTCCGGGTGTTCCTGGTAGACCAGCGTGTTGAAGCGCTTCAGAAAGTCGAGGGCCTCCAGGTTTTCCCGCCCGCCGTACTTGTTGGGAATCCATTCCCCCTCTTTTCTCGAATAGTCCAGGTAGATCATGGAGGCCACCGCGTCCACGCGTAGCCCGTCGATATGGTAGCGTTCCAGCCAGAAGAGGGCGTTCGAAAGGAGAAACGTGGCCACTTCCCGCCGGCCGAAGTTGAAGATGAAGGTTCCCCAGTCCCGGTGAACGCCGAGGCGGGGATCGGCGTGCTCGTAAAGGTGCGTGCCGTCGAAATAGCCCAGCCCGTGTTCGTCCCGCGGAAAATGGGCCGGGACCCAGTCCAGGATCACCCCGATTCCGTTCTGGTGCAGGACGTCCACGAAGTACATGAAGTCCTGGGGGGTGCCGAACCGGCTGGTGGGTGCGAAGTATCCCACGGTCTGGTAGCCCCACGAGCCGTCGAAGGGGTGTTCGCTCACGGGGAGCAGTTCCACGTGGGTGAAGCCCATCTCCTTGGCGTATGCGGCGAGTTTCGGGGCCAGCTCCCGGTAGGTGAGCCAGCGGTGGCCTTCTTCCGGAACCCGCATCCAAGAGCCCAGGTGCACTTCATAGATGGAAATGGGAGCGTCCAGGGCGTTTCGGGCGGCGCGTTCGGACATCCAGGGGTCGTCGTTCCAGGCGTAGCCGCCGATGTCCCAGACCACCGAGGCGGTCTGGGGTCGGATTTCACAGGCGAACCCGTAGGGGTCGGCCTTCTGGACCCGGTAGCCGTTGTACCGGGAATGGATGGCGTACTTGTATAGGGTCCCCTGGCCCACGCCCGCGATGAAACCTTCCCAGATGCCGGAATCGCCGAGGCATTCCAGAGGGCTGGCCGTTTCGTCCCATTGATTGAAGTCGCCCACCACCGAGACCTGTTCGGCGTTGGGGGCCCAGACGGCGAAATGGGTGCCGCTCACGCCGTCCAGTTCGGCCACGTGAGCCCCCATTTTTTCATACGCCCGATAATGGGTGCCTTCCATCCACAGGTGGAGGTCGTAGTCGGTCAGAAACACTTTTTCTTTGTCAGTCATACCGGTTGTCGCCTCCTGCTCTGTCGCCCAGAAACGCCAGGATCCCCTGAAGCGGGATGCGGATCCAGGCCGGGCGGTTGTTGAGTTCGTAGTCCAGCTCGTAGAAAGCCTTGTCCAGGAGGAACGCTTCGAGGAGGATTTCCATGTCCCTGGTTTCCCGGGGAAGGAACGAGGCGCCTTGGACTCCTTCCAAGTAACGGCCGAGAAACGCGGCGCTCACCCATTCCTCCCAGAACCGGCCCCACGGTTCCAGGCGCCGGAATGCGCCGTTGCGCCCCTGGGTAAAGCTGAAGAGCGCACTGTAGACGGCGTAGCTGAACGACCGGAGCATTCCGGCGATGTCTTTGAGCGGCGACTGCTTCACGCGCCGTTCCTGGAGGGACCGCAGGGGTTCGCCTTCGAAGTCGATCAGGATAAAATCGTCGCCGGTTTTGAGGATTTGTCCCAGGTGGTAGTCGCCGTGGCAGCGGATGCGGGTCGAGGCCGTTTTCAGTTCGGCCAGGGATTCGAAGGTAGCCATGAGGATGGGGTAGGCTTCGAGCACCCGGTTCGCTTCTTCCTGGGCGGGTTGGGGGAGGTCCTGGAGGCGGGCGTTGAGCCGTTCCAGGCATTTTCTGGCCTTGGCGGCGAGGGATTCGGAAAGCGTTTCCAGAAACTCGCCGTTCAAGGGCTCCGGCGCGAACGCCCGGTTCCGCCGATCGGAAGCCATGGCCAGATGAAACTCGGCCGTCCGCCGCCCGAGGGTGCGCATGCTTTCGAGCATGCCGCCGAAAAGCCTTGCGGCTTCTTCCGGCGCCTCGGTGAAAGCCTTTCCCGTGAAGCTTCCTTCGAAGGGCGGCGGGGGGTCCACGCCCTCCGGAAGCTCGCCGACCGCCGTGAAATAGTCTTTCAGGGACCGCTGCGCATGGGACCAGCCGTCGCCGTCGTTGGGGACGAACTTCTGCAGGACGGCAACGGTGGATTCGGCGCCTTCCGGGTGGCGATACACGACGGTGCCCGCCACTCGGGCGAGGTTTCGAAACGTGGTGCGTTCGGTCAGAAAGAGCGCGATTTCCATGTCAGGGTTCAGGCCTTCTTCGACCTGGCGGTAGACCTTCAAGATGAAGGATTCGTCCAAGACCACCGAGGTGTTGCTCTGCTCGGCCGACATCCGCCGCAGATTCGAATAATCCAGTTCCCGCTCCGCCTCCTCGGTGAAGACCTCGGTGGCGCGGGCGGCGACGCGGCCCCCTCCCGCCGTCGGGTAGTAGCGCGAATCCCGGATGGCCATGAGGATGTCCTGGCACGCCGTTTTGTCCGTAAGGGCGTCGAAAACCACACCGTTTTCCCTGGCGGTCTTGATGAGGGCCAGGAGGCTTTCCGGCACGTTTTCCATGATCCGTGCCGCTTCCCGGCCCGAGGCGACCTTGAGGGGTACCGAATACAGTTCATGGCCGCCGTCGGCATAGTGGACCCGCACCAGGCTCATGAAGAAGTTGCTCCCCATCTTGGTGAAGTCCGCGATGCGGCAGGACACCACTTCGCGGGCTTTACCCCGGAAGTAGCGCTGCTTCGGCAAATAGACGGGGAACACCGCGGTTTCCAGCCGGAACTGCTCCTCGGGTTCCATGACGCTGCCGGGATCCCGTTCCAGAAAAAGGGTCGGGATCGACGTGTCTTCCGCCTTGGAAGGGACGCCGACGACGATGGGTTCGGCCTGGGGTTCCAGGCGGAACCAGTAGAAGGCGTGGGGGCCCAGGGTGATGAAATAGGGGAGTTCCCCGATCCGTGGAAATTCCACGCGCCCCAGCATTTCCACCGGATTCCATCCGTTGAATTCGGAAAGATCCAGTTCCGCCGGTTGCACGAACCGGGACAGATTGGCGGTCACGAGAATCACTTCTTCCTTGTAGCGGCGGAGATAGGCCAGCACCTTGCGATTTTCGGGATGGAGGAAGTGAATGGTGCCGCGCCCGAAGGCCTTGTACTGCTTGCGAAGAGCGATCATGCGGCGGATGAAGTGGTAGAACGACGACGGGTTCCGCTGCTGTGCTTCCACGTTCACGCTCTGATACCCGTAAACCGGGTCCATGATGACCGGTAGATACAGTTCCGCCGGGTCCGCCCTGGAAAAGCCCGCGTTCCGGTCCGCGGACCACTGCATGGGGGTGCGCACGCCGTTTCGGTCGCCCACGTGGATGTTGTCGCCCATGCCGATTTCGTCCCCATAGTAGATGATGGGGGTTCCGGGAAGTGAAAAGAGCAGGCTGTGGAGCAGTTCGCGCCTGCGCAGGCTGTTGTCCACAAGCGGCGCCAGGCGCCTGCGGATGCCCAGGTTGAGGCGCATGCGCGGGTCTCGCGCGTATTCCCGGTACATGTAGTCCCGTTCTTCGTCGGTGACCATCTCCAGCGTCAGTTCGTCGTGGTTTCTCAAAAACAGGCCCCACTGGCATTCTTCCGGGATGGCCGGCGTTCGGTTCAGGATTTCGATGATGGGCGTGCGGTCTTCCTGCCGAAGCGCCATGAACATCCGGGGCATGAGCGGAAAGTGGAAGGCCATGTGGCATTCGTCGTTGTCGCCGAAGTACTCCACCACGTCTTCCGGCCACTGGTTGGCTTCCGCGAGCAGCATGCGGTCGTGGAAGTGGTCGTCCACGTACTTTCGGAACCGCTTGATGACCTGGTGGGTTTCCGGAAGGTTTTCGTTGTTGGTGCCTTCCCGGACGCAGAGATAAGGGACGGCGTCGAGTCTGAGTCCGTCCACGCCCATCTTGAGCCAGAAATCGAGCACCTTGATGACCGCCTGCACCACTCGGGGGTTGTTCAGGTTCAGGTCCGGCTGGTGGGAAAAGAACCGGTGCCAGTAATACGCGCCCGCCACCGGGTCCCAGGCCCAGTTGCTGGATTCCGTATCGGTGAAGATGATCCGCGTTTCGGGATACTTGGTATCGGTGTCGCTCCACACATACATGTTGCGCCGGGCCGAAGCGGGCTTCGCCCGCCGCGCGGCCTGGAACCAGGGATGCTGGTCGCTGGTGTGGTTCACCACCAGCTCCGTGATCACCCGGATGCCGCGCTTGTGGGCTTCCCGAACGAACAGCTTGAAATCCTTGAGGGTGCCGTAGTGGGGGTGGATGCCCCTGTAGTCCGCGATATCGTAGCCGTCGTCCCTCAAAGGAGACGGATAGAAGGGAAGCAGCCAGACGGCGGTGATGCCCAGTTCTTCCAGGTAGTCGAGCTTTTCCACCAGGCCCCGGAAATCGCCCATACCGTCCCGGTTGCTGTCGTAGAAGGCCTTGACGTGCAGTTCGTAAATGATGGCGTCCTTGTACCAGAGCGTTTTTTTTCTCGAAACCATTTGCTTCTCAGTCCCTCACATGAAGTAGTCGAAATCGTGTTCGCGCTTCAGACGCCGCCGAATCCTGAAGATCTGCGCCGGGCTCGCCGCCGGATTCAGCCGGACGAAGTTTCGCGATCCCTGCCAGAAATAGCGGCCTTCCCCGATCAGGTCATGGACCTGGAAGACTTCGTTGGGCGCGATCCCCAGGTCTTCCAGAGGGACATGCACCCAGCCTTCGTGGGTTTGGAAAGGGTCCACGTTCACCACCACCAGGATGATGTTGGAAAGGTCCCGGGTCGTCTTGCCGAAAAAGATCAGGTGGTCGTTTTCGCTGTCGTAGAAGCGCAGCCCTTCGTTGGAATGGAGCGCGGGGTTTTCGCGCCGGATGGTGTTGATCCGGCGGATGAAGTCCCGGAGGTTTCCCGGCCGGTCCCAGTCCCAGTGCCGGACCTGGTACTTCTCCGAATCCAGGTATTCTTCCGTTCCCGGAACGGCCCGGGCTTCACAGAGCTCGAAGCCGCAGTAGATCCCGTAGCTCGCCGACAGGGTCGCCGCCAGCACCAGGCGCACGAGAAAAGCCGGCCGGCCGCCGAATTGCAGGTATTCCGGGAGGATATCCGGCGTGTTGGTGAAAAAGTTCGGGCGGAAGTATTCCCGGAGTTCCGTTTGAGTGAGTTCGGTGAGGTATTCGGTGAGTTCCCGCTTGGTGTTCCGCCACGTGAAGTAGGTGTAGGACTGGTTGAAACCCACCTTGGCCAGCGCGTTCATCACCTTGGGCCGGGTGAAGGCTTCGGACAAGAAGATCACGTCGGGGTGTTGGGCGTGGATTTCGGCTATGAGCCAGTGCCAGAACCGCAACGGCTTGGTGTGGGGATTGTCCACGCGGAAGATGCGCACGCCCTTTTCGATCCAGAAGGTGACCACGCTCTTGAGTTCGTCCCAGAGCTCCTCCCAGTTATCGCACTCGAAGTTGATGGGGTAGACGTCCTGGTATTGCTTGGGAGGGTTTTCCGCGTACTTGATGGTGCCGTCGGGCCGGTGGAGGAACCACTCCGGGTGTTCGGTCACGTAGGGGTGATCGGGCGCGCACTGGTAGGCGAGGTCCAGGGCGATTTCCAGTCCGAAGCGCCGCGCTTCTTGCACCAGGTGGGCGAAATCTTCAAAGGTCCCGAGTTCTGGGTGGATCGCCTTGTGGCCGCCTTCGGCCGACCCGATGGCCCACGGGCTCCCGGGATCCTCCGGGCCAGCGTTCAGGGTGTTGTTGGGGCCTTTGCGGTTCACCCGCCCGATGGGATGAATGGGCGGGAAGTAGAGTACGTCGAACCCCATCCCCGCAAGGTAGGGGAGCAACCCTTCCACGTCCTTGAACGTGCCGCTCCGTCCGGGATCCGGGCTGGCGGAGCGGGGAAACAGTTCGTACCAGGCGCTGAACCGCGCTCGCTCGCGGTCCACCTTGACCGGCAGGATCCGCTCGAAAGCGGCCTCCCGGGACCGGTCCGGGTATCGGGCCATGATGGCCGCCACATCTTCCGAAAGCGCACGGGCGACCCGGTCGGCCTGAGGCGCATCGCTTCGAAGCGACGCCGCGCGGTCGGCGAGCCACCGGCGGTCCGCGCCGGCCGCTCTTTCAGCCGCCTGGTCCAGAAGCTGAGCGCCTTCCAGGAGGTCGCTCGATACGTCGTGGGCGGCCTCGAACTTCTTCCTCAGCCCGTCTTTCCAGGTCGAGAACCGGTCGATCCAGGCCTTCACCGTGAACAGGTGGGGCTCCAGGGCGGCGATGGAAAATTCGGCCACGTAGGTGTCGTTTCCGACGAACTTCATCGGGGTCTCCGCCCACGCCTCGGCGGACGCCGGGCGATGGCACAGAACGACGCTCAGGGCGTCGTGGCCGTCCGTGAAGACATCGGCGGCGACCCGGACCGTTTCCCCCACGGTGCGTTTCGCGGGAAACCGGCCGCCGTCGATCCGGGGCTTCACGTTTTCGATCCAGACGCGGCCGCTGTCCTTTTCGGGAATGAGGATGGTTTCGGATCTCTTCAGAGCGGTCATCTTGCCTCCTGATGCTCTTGCGCAGGCGAGGTGTCCATCGTCGCCGCCGGGTCGCACACCCTTCGATACACAGCCATCACCCGTTCGGCCACCCGGTCCCAGCCGAAGTCGGCGATCACCCGTTCGCGTCCCTTCCGGCCCATGGCTTTCCCTCGTTCGGGGTTCCGGAGGATCGTGTTTACGGCCTTGGCCAGTTCCCGGGCGAACCGTTCGGGGTCGGCGGGCTCGGGATCGTCGGCCGACCGGGGGGTGAAAGGAACCAACATCCCGGTTTCTCCGTCCACCACCACGTCCGGGATGCCTCCCACCGCACTGGCCACCACCGGCGTTTCACACGCCATGGCCTCCAGGTTGATGATCCCGAACGGCTCGTAAATCGACGGGCAACAGAACACGGCCGCATGGGAATAAAGCTGGACGGCCGCTTCCCGGGGAACCATTTCACGGATCCACAGTGTGTGGGGCTTCGCCCGCTGAAGGTTGGTCCACGCCGCCTGGATTTCCGTTTCCATCTCCACGGTGTCGGGACTTCCCGCGCACAGAACGATCAGAACGTTGGGACTGATCCAGCGGGCCGCTCGAACGAAGTGGTGAATCCCCTTCTGTCGGCTCACGCGGCCCAGAAACAGGACATAGCGCCGTTTCGGATCCACTCCGTAACGGGTCAGCCAGTCGGTGGCTGCCGCCGGCCGGAAGAAATCGTGATCGATTCCGTTGGGAACGACGGTCACGCGTTCGGGGTCCACCGCAAACCGGGTGAGGATCTCGCGGCGGTCTCTTTCCGAAACGGCGATCACCGCATCGGCCGCTACCAGAGCCGCCCTTTCCACCCAAGACGAAACATCGTAGCCGCGGCCCAGTTGCTCGCGCTTCCAGGGCCGAAGCGGTTCCAGTGAGTGGACCGTCACCACGAGCGGGATCCCGTAACCGAGCTTGGCCAGGAGTCCGCCCCAGGCGGCGTACCAGGTGTGGGTGTGGACCACGTCCGCTTCGATGGGGGTCGCGTTGAAATGAAGGCAGGTCTGGAGGGCCATGAAAGCCTGCTTGACCTTCAGGGGATTGCCCTCGAAAAGCCCCTCGCGGAACGGGTACCCCTTCACCGAAGGATTGGAAAACGGGGCGTATTGGTCGCCGAAACACTTGACTTCCACCTCCGCCATCCGGGCCGTCTGGCGGGCCAGGTGTTCCACGTGCACCCCGGCGCCCCCGTAGACGTGGGGCGGATATTCGCGGGTCATGTAGACTATTTTCACGAAAACGTTCCCCTTCCGGCTTGCTGCATCTCCAAGGCCGCACACCCTCACCCCGGCCCTCTCCCGGCAGGGCGCGGGAATGCTCGGACGGCTTCCTAAACGTCCTCCTCTTTCTCCTCCAGTCTGAAGAGGGCGAGGCTCCGGGACACCATTTCGTAGCCGGCGCCGGCTTCCCAAAAACGGCTCGCTTCGGGGGGATTCACGTCGTAACGCGTGTCCACCAGAAGCTCCCACGTCCCGCCTTGGTTTCCGGAATTGTAGGTCGGAAGCACGAAGCGGCAGGTGTTTTCGCCGTTGAAGTTGAGCAGCATGAGCAGCGTATCGCCCACGATGGGCTTCCCCTTGGGATCCACTTCGTCGATGGCGTCGCCACCCAGAAGCAGCCCGAAGGCGCCGGCTTCCGGGTCGTGCCAGTCCTGCTGCGTCATTTCGCGGCCTTCACAGGTGAACCAGGTGATGTCCTTCAAGCCCGTTCCGTGGATCAGGCGGCCCCGGAAAAAATTCTGCCTCTGGAACACCGGCTGCTGGTGCCGGATGGCGATCACCTTCCTTACGAACTGGAGGAAACGCCGGTCCCTTTTCCCCATCTGCCAGTGCACCCAGCTGATTTCGTTGTCCTGGCAGTAGGCGTTGTTGTTTCCCTGCTGCGTCCGACCCAGCTCGTCGCCCCCGAGGATCATGGGGACACCCAGGGAAAACAGGAGGGTCGCCATCAGGTTGCGTTTCTGTTTGTAGCGGTGCCCCAGGATTTCCGGATCGTCCGTCGGGCCTTCCACCCCGAAATTGAAGCTGTTGTTGTGGCTTTCGCCGTCGCGGTTTTCTTCGCCGTTGGCTTCATTGTGCTTTTCGTTGTAGCTCACCAGATCGTGCAGGGTGAACCCGTCATGGCAGGTGACGAAGTTGATGCTCGCATGGGGCTTCCGGCCGCTGCGTTCGTAAAGGTCGCTGCTGCCGGCGAGCCGGGTCGCCATCTCGCTCATGTGGTACGGGTTGGGGCTGTTCCAGAAGACCCGCGCGGCGTCCCGGTATTTTCCGTTCCATTCGGTCCACAGCACCGGAAAATTCCCCACCTGGTATCCGCCTTCGCCCAGGTCCCAGGGTTCGGCGATGAGCTTCACCTGGGAGATCACCGGGTCCTGGTGGATGATGTCGAAAAACGCTCCCAGCTGGTTCACTTCGTAGAGCTCGCGGGCGAGGGCGCTCGCCAGGTCGAACCGGAAGCCGTCCACATGCATTTCGAGGATCCAGTAGCGCAGGCTGTCCATGATCAGCTGCAGCACCCGGGGGTGTTGCATGTTGAGAGAGTTGCCGCAGCCCGTGAAGTCCATGTAGTAGCGCCGGTCCGGTTCGTAGAGCCGGTAGTAGGCGGCGTTGTCGATGCCTCGGAACGAAAGGGTCGGCCCCAGGTGACTTCCTTCCGCCGTGTGGTTGTAAACCACGTCCAGGATGACTTCGATCCCGTGGGCGTGCAGGGTTCGCACCATCATCTTGAATTCACGGACCGGGTCGTGAAGCCCTCCCTTTCGGGAAGCGTAGCGAAGATCCGGGGCGAAAAAGGACAGCGTGTTGTATCCCCAGTAGTTGCACAGGCCGCGTTCCACCAGGTGACGATCGTCCACGTGATGATGGACCGGCATCAGTTCCACGGCCGTGACGCCGAGGCTCTTCAAATGGCGGATGACTGGGTCGCTGGCCAGGCCGGCGTAGGTGCCCTGGAGTTCCGGGGGCACTTCGGGATGAAGCATGGTGAGGCCCTTCACGTGGGCTTCGTAGATGATGGTCTTGTTCCAGGGCGTTCGGGGCGCCTGGTCGTTTCCCCAGGTGAAGGCGTGATCCACCACGGCGCAAAGCGGCGCGAAGGGAGCGTTGTCCCGGTCGTCGAAGGAGAGGTCTTCTTGCTCGTCTCCGATCCGATAACCGAACATGGCGTCGTCCCAGGTCGTCACCCTGACCACGCACTTGCCGTAAGGGTCGGCGAGGAGCTTGTTGGCGTTGAAACGGAGTCCGTTCGGCGGGTCGTAGGGGCCGTGGACCCGGTAGCCGTACACCTGGCCGGGGCGCACGTCGGGGAGGTACACGTGCCAGACCTGGTCGGTGTATTCGGGCATTTCGATCCGCAGGGTTTCAACGGGAGCGTCGGGCGCATCGAACAGGCACAGCTCCACCTTTTCCGCATTTTCGGAAAAGAGCGCAAAGTTCACGCCCATTCCGTCCCACGTGGCTCCCAAGGGATAAGGGTTTCCGGGCCAGACTCTCATGGCGGGGCGACTCCTGGGATGGGTTGCGTCAACGGCAGGCTCACTTGAATCTCGATGATAGGAGGAAACGGGCCATTGATCAACCCTTGACCCGAGTGTCCGATTATTTTAGAAAAAATTTATCCTTTGCCTGGTTTTTCTGCCTTTTCCGGCCTTCGGCAGCTCCCGATGAAAGGACCTCGCTGATGGAAGCATTCCTCGACCAAGGCCAGAATCTGCTCATCGCCGCCGGCATCGCCGTTGGGGCGGTGGTACTGGGTCTGGTGATCTTCGGTGTTTTCATTTCCATTCTGACCTCCTTCGCGCGGCGAGGCCCCAGTCCCTTTCTCCAGTCGCTTTCCCGGCACGTGCGGCTGCCGCTCAGGCTGATCTTTCCCATCGTGACGGTGAGCGCGGTTCTGCCGTTTCTGAAGCTGCAACCTGAAGTCCTCCAGGTGTTTCGGCAGGCGTTGAGCGTGCTTTTGATCGGTTCCGTGGCCCTGCTTGCGGCCAAGCTGGTTCACGTGACCGAGGAATTCATCCTGACCCGCTACCACCTGGACGCCGCCGACAACCTGGAAGCCCGAAAAATCTACACGCAGCTTCAGTTTTTCCGAAAAGCGGCCGTTATCATCATCGGGGTGATCGCCGTCGCGCTGATCCTCATGAGCTTCGGCCGAGTCCGCCAGGTGGGGACCACGATCCTCACTTCGGCCGGAATCATGGGTATTGTCATCGGTCTGGCGGCCCAGCGTTCCATCTCGATGTTCCTGGGGTCGCTCCAGATCGCCCTGACCCAGCCGCTTCGCATCGACGACGTGGTCATCGTGGAGGGGGAATGGGGCCGGGTGGAGGAAATCACCCTCACGTACGTGGTGGTGAGGATCTGGGACCAGAGGCGGCTGGTCGTGCCCATCACGTATTTCATCGAAAGGCCGTTCCAGAACTGGACCCGGGTCTCGACGGATCTCCTGGGAACCGTGTTCCTCTACGTGGACTACACCGTCCCCGTTTCGGCCGTGCGCGAGGAACTTCACCGGATCCTCAAGGAATCCAGATGGTGGGATGGAAAAGTCTGGAACCTTCAGGTCACCAACGCCACCGAACGGTGCGTGGAACTGCGGGCGCTCATGAGCGCCTCCGACGCCTCCGCGGCGTGGGACCTTCGGTGCCACGTGAGGGAAAGGCTCCTGGAATTCATCCAGGCGCGCTATCCCGAAGCCCTTCCGCGGTTCCGCGCGGAAATTCGGGAATCACCCGCGGAACCGGGCGGCGGACTCACGGCCCCGGAAGCGGCATCCCCCGGACCGCGTTGACGGGAGCCGGTCGAAGCGGGAACTACCCCGGCGTCCCGAGCGGATACCCATCGTAAACGCGACCCACTCTGGAGAAACCATGCAGGAAGCCTTCGCCGTCAAAGACTGCGCCCTCATCGCCATCGCCACGGGCGAAAAGGCCCAGGACCTTCGCGAACTCCGCGACCGCCTCCAAGAAACCCCCTCGGGGTGCATCTACTACCATTTCTGGGGCGGGCTCCTTCGCCCGCGTTTCGACGACCCCGAATACCAGAACGATTTCGCCGCCTGGGTGCGCCACGGGCTCCACGAGCCCGTGCTGGCCGAACGGCTGGGCATCATCGATCCCACCGAATACAGGGACATCGAAGATCTGCGTCGCGAACTGATCGATGCCGTGGAAGAACGGCTCTACGAAAGCGAGTTCGCATCCTGGATGCGAGCCCGGGAAACGTTTCATTTCATGCGGAGCCAGATCGTGGTCTTCGATACCATGATCCGGGTGAGCAACCCCGATGAACTGGGCATCATCATTCCGCGCCTGTCTCTAGGAAGCATCTTCTACCACTTCATCGATGCGAGACGCCGAACGCAAACCGGCCGGAACGACTTCACCGAATGGCTTCACGGTTTCGACGGCCCCTACGTGGACCTGGCGGATCGAATCGCGAACATCGATCCCTACTTCACTTCCCTTACCGACCTGAGACGTGAGCTGGCCGCGGTTTTCCATAACGCGGGCCTTCGAAAGGAGGCGTCATGAGCAGCCTGCTGGAACGCTACGCGCAAATCGTCGGAACCGAAGTGATCCACCAGTTGCGCCAGCTGGCCGAACCTCTGAAAGGCGTCCGAACCGTTCACGTGAATTCCACCCGGGAAGGCGGAGGCGTCGCCGAGATTCTCCACAGGCTGGTTCCGCTGAAACAGGAACTGGGCATCCACGCGTCCTGGGAAGTCATCGAGGGCAACGCCGCATTCTACAACTGCACCAAACGGATGCACAACGCCTTCCAGGGAACCCCGGTGGAAATCCCCCCGGGACTGCTCGAAAACTACGAAACCACCAACGAAGAAAACGCGGAAAAGCTAAGGCCGGCCCTGCAGGACTCGGACCTGGTCTTCATTCACGATCCACAACCCGCGGGGCTGCTGCGTCATTTTCCCGAAAGGAAAGGCAAGTGGATCTGGCGGTGCCACATCGACGCCAGCCGGCCGCACCGGCCCGTGTGGAAGTACCTGAAGCGGTTCGTTCGCGGCTACGACGCGAGCATCTGGTCGCTGGCCGAATTCGCCCAGCCGCTTCCGCATCCCATGTACGTCATCGCACCCAGCATCGATCCCATCAGCGAAAAGAACGCCGATGTTTCGGCGGAAGAAATCCAGGACGCCTACAGCCGGTGGAACCTGGACCCCAAGCGGCCCATCATCACCCAGGTTTCCCGCTTCGACCGCTTCAAGGATCCCGTGGGCGTGATCCAGGCGTACCGAATGGTTCGCGGCTTCATTCCCGTTCAGTTGGTGCTGGCCGGAGGCGGCGCCACCGACGATCCCGAAGGCGAGGAGGTGCTCGAAGAAGTGAAGCTGGCCGCCGGAGACGATCCGGACATTCACATCCTGGAACTGCCCCCCGACGCCCACCGGGAAATCAACGCCATCCAGCGCGTTTCCACCATCATCCTCCAGAAATCCACCCGGGAGGGCTTCGGGCTCACCGTGACCGAAGCCATGTGGAAAGGCAAGCCCGTGATTGGAGGCGACACGGGAGGTATCCGCTTGCAGGTGATCAATCATCACACCGGGTTTCGAGTGAATTCACCGGAAGGCGCGGCGCTTCGCATCCGCTATCTTCTGAAAAACCGCGACACGTTGCGGGAAATGGGTCACAAGGCCCGCCAGTTCGCCCTGGAGAATTTCCTCATCACTCGTCACCTCCGGGAATACCTGACCCTCATGCTGGCCATCATGTGCGAGCACGAAGAGCGGATCGAGCTCCAGGCCCCGGCGGAAACGGCGGCGGAGCATCCCTTGGCGGCACCCTTCTGAGGATGTTTTCCGATCAGGGCTTGTCCAAAAGCGAGCTCATGAAAGTCGGGCCCCGATGTTTCTTGTTCCTGCAGGAACGGCCTTGGCCGCGATCGGCGTCGCCGGCCCCTGCCAGGGCATGAGTCGCTCCTCAAGTGCCGTGCGCGAACCGCCTCTACGCGAACAAACGGACACTCCATGCGCCAGAAGGGTGAAGGGTATTCTCAGACAGCCTCTTGGAACAGGTCGGGGATGACCATCCAGGCCACCTTCCAGTTTCCTTCTTCCAGGATGAGGCACAAGAGGCCCCCCTGGCGGAACGCCACCATGGGAGGCTCTTCCCGCGTACCGCCGGTGAGCAGCCGCGTGGCGAGTCTTCCCAGGTGAGGAAGATGCCCCGCGATCATGACTTCCTCGAAACCCGAACCGATGGCCTCCATCACCGCCGCGGGGTCGGCGAGCGGGGTCACGTCGCCGCGTTCTTCCAGCCGGACCGGGCCCGGCAACTGTTCGGAGACGATTTGAGCGGTCTGCTTCGCCCGATCCTTGGGGCTGTGGAAGATGACATTCGGGCGCACCCCCAACGGGGCGAGCCGCGCTGCCACGGCCTTCACATCCCGGGCGCCTTCGTCCGAAAGCGGCTGGCGGGGGTCCCGGTCCTTCGGCACCGGCCTTCCGTGCTGCATGAGGTAAAGTCGCATCGCTCCCTCCTGCGCAGCGCTTGACATGGCCTCCAACCGTGTTCCCAACCCCTAAAACGTACACTATCAGCGCGGTCTCGAGAAGGTCAACGGCCCAGTTGGGTCCCCGGACGGCTACGCCGTCAAGGGGACGGACCCGTTGCGCCGGCCTGATGCCTCATGGGGGTTCGGATCAGGAACGTTTCAGACGTCATTTAGACATTGCCATATACAAATGTAACGGATATCTTCCGACCCGGGCTCGAGGGGTTGGGAATCCCGGCCGCGGTCCCGGTGGCTGAGCCCCCCATCGAAGCGGCCCGATGGCCGAGGGCTGCGAAGTTAAGTCTCGGAAGGCCGCCGGGTGCTTTGGACGGCCCTGGATCATGGGGCGTTGGGTGCTGGCGCGATCGTGCTAAAGAAACTATGTTTAGTAATACAGCGAAATAGTGGCGATCTGATCCACACTCCGATCCGGCTGGAACGCGGGGCAGGTCCTTGGGTTCAAAAAGCGGAACCGGCCTTGGCCTGGTTGACGCGGCCCTCGCCGAGGACCGACAGCTCCGTCGCGAAAGGGTTCGGCTCCGCGAGGCCCTTCGTTCCGACCCGGAGGGGTTCCGCCGGCGTCGGCGGAAGGCGGGCCGAACGGTGGCGGGCCTTGCTGTTCCCGCACGATGGACACTTACGGGAGGCTCCGAAGATGAAAAGCACGCAGGATGTGGAATCCAAGCAGCTGAATGTGTTCGAAAAGTATCTCACCCTGTGGGTGGCCCTTTGCATCGTGGGCGGAATCGTGCTGGGCAAGCTGGCCCCGGGTTTGGCGAGCCGCCTCGATGCCATGGCCATTTATGTGGGCGAGGCGCCGGTGGTTTCCATCCCCATCGCCATCGCACTCTTTTTCATGATGTATCCTATCATGGTCAAGATCGACTTCGCCGAAGTGGTGCGCGCCGGGCGCACGCCCAAGCCGGTTCTGCTGACCCTGATCGTCAATTGGGGGATCAAGCCGTTCACCATGTTCGGTTTCGCCATGCTGTTTGTGGGCTACCTGTTTCGAGATTTCCTGCCGGGGATGGATCTTCTGAAAGACGGCAGTCAGGTGCCGCTTTACCGTTCCTACATTTCCGGCATGATCCTTCTCGGCATCGCGCCCTGTACCGCCATGGTGCTCATGTGGGGTTATCTGGCCCGGGGAAACCAGGGGCTGACGCTGGTCATGGTGGCCATCAATTCACTGACCATGTTGGCGCTCTACGGCGTCTTGGGCAAGTTCCTGCTGGGTCTGAATGAGATGCCGGTTCCCTGGCAGGCGCTGCTGCTGTCGATTTCCATCTACGTGGCGATGCCTCTGGTGGCGGGCTATTATTCGCGAAAATGGATCATCCGGGCCAAGGGCGAAGTCTGGTTCGCCACCAGGTTCCTGCACATCTTGACGCCGGTTTCCGTCATGGCTCTTCTGGCGACCTTGGTGCTGCTTTTCAGCTTCAAGGGCGAAACCATCATCGAAAATCCGCTGACCATTGTCTGGATCGCCATACCGCTGACCCTCCAGACGCTGACCATCTATCTGCTGACCTATTTTGCGGCCAAGCTGCTGCGATTGTCCTACGAGGATGCGGCACCGTCGGCCATGATCGGGGCATCCAATCACTTTGAAGTGGCCATCGCCACGGCGACCATGCTCTTCGGCTTGTCGTCGGGGGCCGCGCTGGCCACGGTGGTGGGGGTGCTCATCGAAGTGCCGGTCATGCTCATGCTGGTCAAGATCTGCTTGAAGACCCGCCACTGGTTTGAAGATCGGCTCAAGGGGATGAGTCTGAGGGAGGCGGTGGTCCATCTGATGGACGAAGTGGCGGGGCTTCGCCTTGAGGTGGAGCGCCTGGCGCAACGCCTACCTGCCGAGCCGGCGGACGCCGAGCGGTCGCCGTCGAGACGGTAGGGACGTCGCATCCCTCAACCCAACAAGCCGGGTAACTCGTCCAGGGAACGGATTTCGACGCGAACGCGCCCCGGAAGAAGCTCAGGGCGTTGTCCGTAGCGGTTGCACCACGCCACCACCAGCCCGAAAGCGGCTGCGCCGTGAGCGTCCCAGGCGTTGGAGGAAACGAAGCAGATGGATTCGGCTTCCAGCCGCAAGGCGTTTACGGCGATCTGGTAGACGGACGGATGAGGCTTGTAGATCCCGACGTCCTCGACGGAGAGCACGGCGTCGAGAAGCGGTGCCAGGCCGGTGCTTACCGCGGCCGCCCGAAGCATTTCAGGGGTGCCGTTGGAAAGAATGGCGGTCTTCAGGCCCCTCGATCGCAGTGCTTCCAGGGTCGAAACCACTTCCGGGAAAGCGTCGAGTGTCTCGTAGGATTCCAGGAGCTTGTCCCGGAGACCGCGATGTTCAATCCCGAGGCTCGCCATGGCGAAATCGAGGGCGTCGGCCGTCACCTGCCGAAAATCCCTGTGTCGGCCCATGAGCGACCGCAGCCACGTGTACTGGAGTTGTTTGTCCCTCCAAACGTTGGATAACGCCTGGGCTTTTTCCCCCAGTTCACCGTGACAGCGTGCCACCGCGCTGTTGAAATCGAAAAGCGTTCCGTAGGCGTCGAACACACACGCTTGGATCCCTTCGATGCGTTTCGTCATGGCTGTCCTCCCTTTGAATGTCGTAAGGCTTTCCAATCATCGCGTACGGGTGCTTCGCATCCTTAGAAAACGCTGGGATGTCCCATCGTGGCCACAATAGCCCTTCGTGGCACGATCATCTGTAGCGACGGCTACACGCGATCGGGGTATCACCGTGTGGGTGACGGGGTGCGGCAGGGGGCAGCTCATGAGGATGGGGGTCTGGTTCCAAGGGAACCCCGGCCTATCGGCTCTCGGTTCCTTCCGGAGCCGGGCCGCAGGCCCGTCCTTTGAGCCCGAAGAAAAATTTCAGAGTTTTCTGGACCTTGTCCGAAAAGATCTTTTCCGAAAAGTAATTTCCGGCCACCCGTTTGTTGATTTCGCCGAGGGTGGGATAGGGATGGACGGCGGCGGCCATGGTCGAAAGCTTCACTCCGCCGGCCAGCGCCGCCACCCATTCGCTCACCAGGTCCCCCGCGTGCGGCCCCAGGATCTGCACGCCCAACGGTCGTTCCTTGCCGTCCAGGATCAGCTTCACCCGGCCCACGTCTTCGCCTTCGGCGAGACTGCGATCGTTGGCCGCAAAATCTTCCGCATAGACTTTGTAGTCGATTCGCGCCTTCCCGGCCCGCGTTTCGTTCATGCCGATACTTGCCAGCTCCGGTTGCGTGTAGGTGCACCAGGGAAGCAACGTGTAGTCGGCCTTTCGAGGGATTTTGAAAAGGGCGTTGGTCACCACCACGCCGCCTTCGTAGCCGGCCGCGTGTGTGAAAAGGTACGATCCGGTCACATCGCCCGCCGCGAAGATGTGCTTGTGCTTAAGGGTCCGGAGCCGCTCGTCGGCTTTGACGCCCCGGTGATTGCAGGCGACCTCGATGTTTTCGAGCCCCAGGCCTTCCACGTTGGCGGTCCTCCCCGCGGCCACCAGGATCGCCTCGGCCTCCAAAGCCCGCATTTTTCCGTCGTCCGCCTGGATGACCACCTGTCGTTTCGCTCCAAGATCGCGCACCTCCTGGATCGTGGCGTTCAAATGAAACACGATTCCTTCCCGAGCGAGAACCTCCATCAACCGGTCCGCCATGTCCCTGTCTTCCTTGGACAGGATCTGGCTGCCCCGTTCCACCACCTGGACCCGGGTCCCCAACCGGTTGAAGGCCTGGGCCATTTCGATCCCGATGGGACCGCCGCCCAAGGAAATGAGCGAACGCGGCAGGCGGTCCAGGGAAAACAGGTCCCGGTTGGTGAGATGGGGAGTTCGATCCAGTCCTTCGATGGGAGGCACGGCGGGCGACGACCCGGTGGCGATGGTCCAGTATTTGGCCGAAATCCTCTGTCCGTTCAGGCGCACCGTGTGCTCGTCCACGAAGTGCGCTTCGCCGAACACCACCCGAGCGCCCAAGCGGCAGAAACGCTCCTCGGAGTCGTGCTTCTGGATGCGAAGGATGACCGATTGGATTCTTCCAGCGATCTTCCGGTAATCCACCGGCGGCACGTCGACGGTCGGCAGGCCGAAGCGTTCGGCGTGTTTCATTTCGTGGTATACTTGGGCGGTCCGAATGAGGGTCTTGCTGGGCACGCAGCCGTAATGCAGGCAATCGCCCCCAAGCGCGTTTTCCTTTTCGATGAGGATGGTCTTGGCTCCCAGCTGCGCCGATCCTGCGGCGACGGTCAGCCCGGCGGCTCCTCCGCCCAGGATCCCCATGTCGTAATCGTAGGTCTTCGCCATGCGCGGGTCCTTTCCATGTCGATCGCTCAAAACCGTTTGAAGTGTGCCGCGGGAAAAAACAAACGGGACCGGCCGGGTTCCCGCCCGCGCCGCCTCATTTGAAGACAAATAACCTCCGGTTGATGTCCCGTCACGTCAAAATGTGCTGGAAGGCAAAACGCGCTCAGGGCAGACGCAACGATTGCACGAAGACGGTTTGGAAATCGGAAAGGGCGGCGAGGTCGAAGACCTGGGTGGTGGACCTGAGGGCTTCCAGCCGCCGATCGAAGCCAGGGTCGACAAGGGAAAGCAAGGCGCCGAGTCCGGCCGCGTTTCCCGTCGTTTCAATGGGGACTCCGTCCATTTCCGGTATCAGCCCGATGGCGCTTGCGGCTTCCGGGTCCAGGAAGTGCCCGAAGGCCCCCGCGATCCAGAGTTCCGACGGGCTTTCCAGGGCGGCTTCGCGGCAAAGCAGCCGGATGCCGGAGGCGACGGCCGCCTTGGCGAGTTGCACGGCGCGGATGTCGGCCTGCGTGAGCGCCAGCGGGGTTCCCGAGGCCGTATCGGTTGCCAACACGAAGCGGGTACGGCCCGAGTCGTCCCTTTGGAGCCCCGGAAAGGTGGCGGCCCCGTTGAAACGGCCGCCCGCATCCAAAACGCCGGCCCGGCGAAGCGCCGCGACGGCGCTTACCGCTCCCGACCCGCAGATCCCGCGAGGTTTTTCGACATGTGTCGGATCTTCCTGAATGACGGTCACGTGAAGCCGCCCGGCTTGCCGATCGACGGCTACCGAGCGAACGGCTCCGGAGACCGCCGGCATCCCGCAGCTCAAGGCCGCTCCTTCCAAGGCCGGCCCGGCGGCACAGGATGTGGCGAGGTACCCTGATCCGGTCTTGAGGATCATTTCACCGTTGGTCCCCAAGTCGATGAGGAGGGTTCCGGGGGCGGCGCTTTCCAGGTGGCACGCCGCGGCGGCCGCAAGGAGATCCGAACCGATGAATCCCGAAAGCGGTGGCGGGATTCGGACCGTTGCCCCCGGGGCGATGGCGATCCCCGCGACTCCGGCCGGCCGTTCCACCCGTTCCCGGATCACCGGCTCATAGGGAAAAGTCCCAAGGGGCGCCGGGTTCACTCCAAGGAAAAGGTGCATCATGGCCGGGTTTCCCACCACGGCGGCTCGAAGTATCCGGCTCGGTTCCACGCCGGCTCGGCGGGCGGCGGCTTCGACCGCCCGGTTGATCCCCTCCAGCGCCAGTTGCCTGAGTGATTCGAGGTGAACCGGGGACCGGGAGGCCGCGTGGATGCGCTGAATCACGTCATCCCCGTAAAGGGTCTGGGGGTTTCGCGCTGCGCCTCCGGCCGCCATTCGGCCGTTTGCGTGATCGAAGAGGTACGCGGCGACGGTGGTGGTTCCAAGATCCACCGCCAGCGAAAAGCCGCCGGTGCGCTCCGGGGGAAGGGATCCCAGCGCGGCGCTCAGAAGCCGGGTGGCGATGTCAGGCTTCAGAGCGGCTTCCGCCGGAGCCAGGCTCGAAAGAGGCACCTCGATCGCCATGGGCGCCAGGACACGAGTCCGGCAGGCGAGCGCGTCCCGAGAGCGGCTTTCCCCGCGGCCGGTTCCGGTTCGAGCGGCCGCGGGAGCCTCGGTCGTTTGAACCCGGCACTTGCCGCATTTTCCCGCCCCGCCGCAGTCGGAACGGAGAGGCAGGCCGGCTTGAGCCAAGCCGGCGAACAGCGTTTCGCCGCGAGGGATTTCCAGCGTTTTCCCCGAAGGGATCAAGGTTATCGAGACGGTGTCGCAACGCATCGATGGGGATTCCTGAAGTCGCACGCCCTCATGCTTCCAGCAGCCCGGCTCGGTGGGCCTTGAGGTACCGCGAGCAGTAGGCGTCGCCTCCGGCGAGCGCTTCGGCCGCGGCAAGCGCGGCCATGGTCCGGCGTTCCAGCGGATCCAGGATCGCGCTGTCCAGTCCCGCCGCCACCGCCATGGTCAGAAAGACGCGGTTGAGAAGCCTCCGTTGCGGGAGGCCGTAGGAAACGTTCGAAAGTCCGCAGATGACGTGCACTCCCTGGAGCGCTTCTCTGATCCGCCGAACCGATTCGAGAAAGGCCAGCCCGCTCTCGTTTCGCACGGAAATCGGCTGCACCAGGGGATCCACGTGAATGTTTCCCGTCGCGATACCGCGGCGGACCAGGGCGTTCACCAGGCGGTCCGCCGTTCGAACCCGGTCGTCGGCCGTTTCCGGCATGCCTTCGTCGTCCATGCAGAGGGCCACCACCTTGAGGTCCGTTCCCGCGAGCATGGGCACGAGCGCTTCGAATCGGTCCTTTTCCAGGGAAATGGAATTGATCATGGCGGTTCCCCGGTGCACGCGAAGCGCTGCTTCGACGGCGCGGGGATCGGGGCTGTCGATGGAACAGGGGGCCTCGGTTTCCGCCTGGACTTCGCGCACCAACCAGGCCAGTCGTTCCGGTTCGTCCTCGCCGAAGGTGCCGGCGTTCACGTCGATGAAATGGGCGCCGGCTTCCACCTGGCGTTTCGCCGTCCGGCGGATCGCCGCAGCGTCTCCGGCTTCGATGGCTTCCGCAATCCGCCGGCGGCTGGCGTTGATGAGTTCTCCCACGATGAGCATGAGGCGTCCTCGATCCATCACATGTCGGCGTCGTCAGCCCCGGGCCAGTCGTTTGGCCAGCTTAACCGCCCCTCCGGCGTCGGCGGCGTAGCCGTCGGATCCGATCTCGTCCGCGAATCGCTGGGTTACCGGGGCGCCACCCACCATCACCTTGACCCGATCCCTCACGCCGGCGGCCCTCAAAGCGTCGATGGTCTTTTTCATCATGGGCATGGTGGTGGTCAGGAGCGCGGAGAGGCCGACGATCCGGACGTTCTTTTCGGAGACGGCCTTGACGAACGCATCCGGGGCCGCATCCACCCCCAGGTCGACGATCTCGAACCCGGCGCTTTCCAGCATGAGCTTCACCAGGTTCTTTCCGATGTCGTGGAGGTCCCCCTTCACGGTTCCGAGAGCGATCCGGCCGGCGCCTCCGGCCGCCTCGGCGCTCAGCATGGGTTTGAGGATTTCCACCGCTGCGCTCATGCATCGTGCCGATCGGAGCACTTCCGGGATGAAAAGTTCCTCGCTTTCCATCTTGTCGCCCACCACGTCCATGCCGCGGATGAGCCCGCGTGCCAGAATGTCGTTGGCGTCCGCTCCCAAATCCAGGGCGCTCCGGACCAGGCCGGTGAGAGTGTCTTCGTCGCCTTCGATCAGAGCGGCGATCATCGCCTCGTAATCGGTCATATTCGAATCCTCCTGTGCCGCCGCGTCGAGATGAACGAGCCGTGAGTTCCGTTCGAGCGCTGAATCTCTAATTCAGGAAGGCAGCGAAAGCAACCCCTTTCCCGTGTCCGAGAGGCGAGAGCCGTTCAGCTCGGTAACGGGCTTCACCACCGGGGAGGACTCAGGTGCTCCGGCACTCCGGCCCAATCCACGTCCCCTTCGGAATAGCGGGGGGGATGGTTTCCTTGTGCGTCTCGAAAACCGTCCATGAGCCCCCGCCAGTAGGCCGGAGGGACCGGGCCCCCGCGTTCCAGTTCGTCCGTTCGCCGTCGGGCGTAGGTGCGCGGCGTTTCCGTGTCGTCCCAGCTCAGCGCCTCCGGAGCTTCCCTGTAGCCTCTGAGGTAACCGGCCTTGTAGGTGTCCGTGTCCATAACGGCAGGTTCTTCGGGGCGCAGGTGGGACGGCAGTTCTTCAAGATCCACCCGGTCCAGAGTAAACTTGGGTATCCAGCCTCGGACGGCATCGCGAAAGCCGTCCTTGAGCCCGCGCCAGTAGCTGATGGGAACCTCGCCTTCTTCTTTCAGTTCGTCGCGTTTGCGGGCGGCGTAGGTGCCGTAGGTGAGTTCCGGGTCGGCTGGCTTGAGCGCTCGAGCGTCCTGGTAACCGGTCACGTAGCCGGCGCGGTAGCTGTTGTTTTCCGCAGCGGCAGCCGGATACGCCCCCAGGGTCGCCGCCAGAACGAAAGCCGCCGCCAGGCGGCGCAGGATGGATCGTTTCATGCCTGAACCTCACAGTCCGTCAGCAGTCCTCATGATCCCCTTCAGCGGGTTTTCACTCCAAGCGGCAACGCCAAGCCGCTCGGCGGGTGCAAGGTGAAGCACACATCACCCCGCACCCAAATCAACCCGCGGGTCCCGGATCGGGTTCGACGCCGAGCGTACCGTTTGCCGGATCGAAGGCAGTGCGGCGGCCGGGAGGGACTTCGAGGATCTCGCCCGTTGACGTATCGGCCTTGAGCAGCCTGCTGAGAAGTCCGAGGTCGCCGTTCAGCACTTCGAAGCGCCATCCGTTGGTTTCGGCAAGCCTTCGGGCGTGGCGGGCCGCCGGTCCGCCGGTCCCCCACCCGGTGTCCACGAACACCACCCGTTCGTAGCGTCCTTTCCATGAGTTCAAAAAATCCAGCGTCTTCCGGGCGTGGGCCGTTCCGTACCGCTTGGCCAGTTGGGCTTCCGTGACCGGGGTGGAACCCATGAGCGTGATGAAGGGGTCTTGGGCGGCGACCGCTCCGCTTTCTTGGTACCAACCTTCGGTGATGGTGAGGGTGCCGGGACACCGATCGAACTGTTCTCGGTACTCCCGATCGCTTCCCAGAAAGAGGGCGGTGCAGTCATGGACTCTCGGAACGAAAAGCGGAACGGCGGCGGCGCGGAGCGGGACGGTGGCCAGGCCGCAGATGCCGTAGCCGAGGAGGATCCTCTTCCAGCGATGCCCTTGGGAAAAGCGGTCGATGGCCTGCTGGAGCCGTCGGCGGAGTTGTGCCGGGTCCGCGTGAAACCGACTGGGAATAAACCGGGTTTCCACGAGTTCGGGCACTTCCGCCGTCATCCGCCGGATATCCGGGGCAAGGATGCGGCAGGAAAGCAGGAGTGTGCCGGCGATTTCCGGCTGAGGCGCCATCTTCATGTTCCGAAAAGACCTTTCAAGGTCTGCATCTCCATCATCGTCCGGGACCGAGCCGACAAAGCCGGGCGTCGCGGCCGCTTCGCAACGGGCGGGGGGGGCACTTCGAGCCCCCGGCGGGCGGCCTGAAACGGCCGGCGGGGCGGTTCCCGCTATTCTCCGTTCTGAACTCCGGCGGAGGCGGTCGCTGCGCCCCGCTTGAACCCCTTCATCAGGAACCCGAAAACCGCCGTCAAGACAAGATTGGCCGCGGCGGTGACCAGGAAGGCTTCCTGAAACCCGATGGCTTCAATCACCGCGCCCATGGTGGCCGAACTCAGCATGATCCCGAAATAGATGCAGGTGTTGTAGCCGCCCATGGCGAGTCCCCGCGACCGAGCGGGAACGGTTTCGGCGATGAGGGCTCCCACCGACGTGAAGGCGAGGGCCATGCTGGTTCCCAGCACCAGGGCGAAGAGCAGAAAGTGGGGCAGGGTCCTGGACGCGCCGAAACCCGCCATGGCCGCCGCCAGTCCCACGATCCCCGCAAGCACCAGATTCTTTCGATCCGAAACCCGGTCACTCAAATGGCCCAGCGGAACGCGTGCCACGGCGTTCACCAGTCCTTGCACGAAAAACACCAGGCCGATCTGCCCCACATGGAGCCCCTGGTTTTGAGCGTGGAGCGGGACGAAGGTGATGAACATGCCGAGGCCGAAGCAGCCGCCCAGGGTGCTGAGCCAGCAGGCCTGGAGCGGGCGGTTCTGGAACAGCTCCTGAAACGCTCCGGGCGGAGTGGAGCTCCCGTGGGCGATTTCCGGAGTTCGGTGGCTTCGCGGGAGAAAGAGGAGCAGCACCAGGAAGACCGCGAGCGTCACCATTCCCGAGACCAAAAAAACGTCCAGAAAGCCGAGGGCGCGTGCGAGCCCGCCGCCGGCGGCCGGTCCGAGGCTCATCCCGGAATAGAGAGCCGTCGTGTACCAGCCGTAGGACCGGCCTAGGTGGGTGGCCGGCGAAAAGTCGGCCACGGTGGACATCATGGTGGGGCCGAAGGCGGCGAGGCCCACGCCGAAAAAGACATAGATCCACAGGAGTTGGGCCGGGGTGGTGCTGAAGACCAGGAAAAAGGACGTGGCCGAAAGCACCAGCAGTCCCGAGGCCGCCAGGCGTTTCCGGCCGAGGCGGTCGGAAAGGATGCCCAGGGGAAACGAAAGGAGTCCGGCCATCAGGAAGAAGGCGGAATTGATGAGGCCCACCCGGGCGGTCCCCGCTCCCAGCTGCTTGGCGTAGAGTGGAACCACGGGAATGCGCATGTAAGACGCGAAATAGCATCCGAAGGTCACGGCACAGCAGATCAAAAGAAGCGTCCCGTACGACGGCGCCGGCGCATCCCCGGGTCTCGCATGCATGGCGTCTCGGTCTACTCCGCCTTTCGGCAGTTGAGGATGGCGTCGATGTTCCTTTGGGCCCACGCATCGACCCGGAAGTCCCGTTCGATGGTGTCGATGAGCCGATCCGAAATGCGCCAGTCGGCCGTGACGGCTTCGGCGATCTTTTCCCCCGCGTCCTCCTCGTCCATGGTATCCACGAAGACCACGCCGTCCTGGGGCCCGAACCCGGCGGATCGAAGCACTCTCGCCGCGCCGCACTGGCCGATGACCAGGAGCCCCCTCCGGTCCCGCGCTTTCTGGCTCAGGACGTATTCGAACGCCACCAGGTTCATGCCGTCTTCGAGGGGCGTGACCAGCATCACGTCCACCTCTTTGAGCAGCCGATAGTTGTTCGGCGGAGGGACTCCTTCGTCGATATGGAAGATGGGTTCATCTCCCCGAGCCAGCAGCCGGTTCACGCGGCGCACCTCTTCCTTCATCACGCTTTCCAGGTTCTGGTAGTCCGGGTTGTCCGATCGGCTGGGTGAGGTGACCTGGTAGAGCCTCGCTTCCCGCGGGCCGGCCACGTGGCGGCGAAGGCGGCGAAGGGCGTTGGCGAAGATTTCGAGCCTCGAAATGAGGCCTTTGGTATAGTCGCAGCGTTCAAGGCCGCCGAACACGATAACGCCTCCCGCCTTATCGCGTTGGATCTTTTCCTTCAGGTCTTCGCCTTTCACCTGGACAGCCAGCCGCCGGCCCTGGGCCGTTTCTTCCAGGATCCGGTCCACGTCCAGCCCAATGGGAAATACGCCCAGGGTCGTCACGCCGTTGGGATGCGAGATCTCATAAAACTGTTCCCGCTGCCGGATGTCCACGTGGTACTTGGGGAACCATTCCTGCAGCGCCTCCAGGTAGTTGTCGCAGTATTCCTTGTGATGGAAACCGATGAAGTCGTTGGCGAGCATGCCCCAGGTGAGCTTTTGCAGCACACTTTCGATGCTTTCGGGAAACGGGTCGAAGCGGTGAGCCCGCATCCGCCGCCGCTTGTCGTCCCGGATGAGCCCCTGGATTTCGTGGATATTGAAGAAGGGCGTGTGCATGAAATGCCCCACGTGGACACGGCGCCGCTCTTCCCGGGAAATGCCTCCCATCGCCATGAGTCCCTTGAAGAATTCCGCCACCTGCATCAGGTGGTAATCCTGAGTCCAGACGATCAGTTCGTCTCCCTGTCGGCCCCCGCTCCAACTCTTCTTCGTTTCGTCGAATACCGTGTGGGCGAAGGTCACGCCGCTGCTGGTATATTGGAAATAGTCGTTTTTTTCGAAAAGCGGGCGCGGAAAGACCCGTTCCTTGGACTTGTAGAGCACCGGCGATCGGGTGAGGTGCATGAGGGGCCAAAGGAAGCCGTTGGAAAACCGGCTGTAGTAGCTGTGCATGTGCGTGGTGTCGAAAAAGACGAGCCGCATGTAGAAATCGTATTCACGGTACCGGAAATGAAGCCGGCGGTCGGGGTCGATTTCGATGAGTGGAAAAGCATCGGGGGCGTAGCCGAGCGAATGCATGGTTTCAAAGAGGTGCGAATGATAACCGTAGGTTACCGGAATGTCCTGGGCTCCCATGGAGGCGCCCACCCAGATGGGCTTCCAGTGTTCCGTTTTGAGAAGCCCGGCCATGGCCTGCACCAGGCCGCCTTCGCCGAACTTGGGCGGTTCCGGGGCCGTTTCGGCCTGGAGCGCCTGTTCGGCCCCTTGGATGAAATCGTCGGAGAACGCGAAAGGTCCCCGGTTGGATACGATGACAAGGTCCTTCATGGGATTTCCCTTTCCCCGGGTTGCGGCCTGGCGTGCTCGAGCACCCGCAGCCACGATTCCAGAAAGGCTTTGACGGCGCTGCAGTCGGGAAGGAATCCTCGAGCGGCCGTTTCTTCCCCCCGCGGGCCCACCCGGATGCCCGCACCCCGTCCCTCGATGGCGCGAAAAGCGTCTTCGTCCGTGTCGTCGTCCCCCACGTAAACCGCGAAGGTGCCTTCGGGGCTCTCGTCGAGGCATTCCAGGAGGGCGTCTCCCTTGTGCCTTCCGATGGACCGGATTTCCACGCCCCCGTTGAACCGCCGGCATTCCAGTTCATGGATTTCGGCGATCCGGGACCAGACCGCGAAGATCCGCTGTTCGGCGCGGCGGGCCGCTTCCGGGTCCAGCGGGCGCGTGTGGAGCGCCAGGCTGGCGATCTTCCGTTCCAGGCGTTGCTCCAGGTGCCATCGGGCAGCCGCGCCCTCGGCTTCTTCGAGCCCCCGGCGCTGGGCGGGTGACGGCTGCCTCAGGATGAGGCGGCCGTCGGGATTCAGCCGTTCGAACCCGTGGCTTCCCACAAAGGTGACGGCGAGGCCGCCCAGCAGAGCCGCCACTTCCTTCACGGGGCGGCCGGAAATGACCACGAGGGTCGTTGCCGGGAGGCAGCGGACGGCCTCCAGGATTTCCGGAACACCGGGAAGGGGCACGGCCTTGAGCGGGTCCACGTGGAAGGGGGCCAGGGTGCCGTCGTAGTCGAGAGCCAGTAGGCGGTGAGGGGCTTCCAGAACGTCCGCCCAGAGGTGGGGCAGCCCCTCCACGGCCTCCGCGTCGGCGGAAACGGTGACGTAAGGTTTCTTGCGGCGTGGATTGTCGTCAGCCATGGATCCTGCCATTCTTCAACTCATTCAAGGGATGCGGCGACTTTCACGGCAAGTGCGAGCAGGTTGTTTTCCCTGAAAGCGAGTATACCACGCTTGCCGGTGAGATGCGAGGGGCGGGTGATCGAGGAATGAAGGGTTGCTGCCGGTCTGCGAAAAGGCCGTCGTTTTCAGGCCAGCAGGCGCATCATGATGGGGATCGCCACGAAGGTCCCCACGGAACTCCCGATGTTCGTGAAGACGACGACCAAGAGGACCCGGGTGATGCGGTTCCGCCAGAACCCCTTCAAGGCCCCGATGTCTTCCGGCAGGCTTTCGAAATCCCTGACCTTGGGTCTCGTGAGCAAGGCTTCGACCAGGCCGGAAACCCAACCCGCGGCGATCATGGGATTGAGGGAGGTGAGGGGGGCGGCGGCCACGGCGGTGAGGATGGTGAGCGGGTGAGCCAGCGCCAGGGCGGCCCCCAGGCCCGCCAGGACTCCGTTGGCCAGGACCCACCATCGGATCATGTGCGTGCCGGTGGCCGTTCCGGCCTTGACGAATCCCAACGCGATCAGCGCCAGGATGAGCAGCGGCAGGCCCCACTTGACGACTCCCGCCCCACGGCCCTTCGGAGGGATGGTTTCCAGCGCCTCGATATCCACCGGGCGCTGCCAGGCTTCCAAGATCCCCGGCACGTGGCCGGCTCCCACCACGGCCACGATCTTCCGCCCCGGCGCGGTCCGGATCCGGTGAGCCAGGTACAGATCCCGTTCATCGATGAGGGTTTCCTTGATTTCCGGAAAAGACCGGCCCACTTCCGTGAGGACGGTTTCCAGGACGTCCATCCGTTTCAGTCTTTCCACGTCCTCGCGGTCGATGGATTCCAGTTCCCCCGAAGAGGCAATCAGCTGGCCCAGGAGGCGCAGCTTGGCCAGGAAGCCCATCCGGCGCCACGTGCGGGCGAGGGTGGTGCGGATGTCCCGGTCCGCCAGGTGCACCTGCGCGCCCGCTTCTTGAGCGGCCGCCACCGCGCGGCGGATTTCTTCGCCCGGACGGATGCCGAGCCTGTTTCCGATCTTCCGCTGGAAGTAGGCGAGAATCAGGTTGGAAAGCAGCAGAAACGCCTTCTTCTGGCGAATCACGTCCACCAGGTCCGTGTTCCGCCAACGGTGCGTGTCGGTGAGCGCCTGGTAGCGCGCTCGGCACAGTTCCACGGAGACCGTATCCGGCCTTTCTTCCCGGATGATCTCTTCGACGAGCTCGGCGCTTTCCAAGGAAACGTGCGCCGTTCCCACCAGCAGGATCTCCTTGTCCTCGAACGCCAGGCGGTGAATGTCCTTTTCCGACATGAAAGGTGCCACGACCTCCTTCAATGCAGCGTCGGGAAACGCCTCATCACCGACACCCCCGTCGCGCGGAACCGACGGATCGCCAAGCCCCAAGCCCCGCCAGGGCGGCGGAACCTTTTATCACCCTTCGTGCCTTGAAGGCAAACCGGATCGAAGGTTGCGCCGATTTTTGAAACGCGCGGGACCTCAAAGCGGCGCGTCGAAGGGTTCCGCATAACCGGTGAGTTCCACATAACCCGTTCCCGAAACCGGTGCGCCACGGGAAATCCCCGTCACCGTGACGCTTCCTTCCCAATAGGTCACCCCCGTGCTTTCGGTCGTTTCCAGTTCCTGGTCCGAAAGTCGAGGGTTCAGTTCAAGATCCATGGAAAGGTCCGGGATCCGCAACCGCCACCGGGCGGGATAGACCGCCCCGGAACGCGGACTCTTCCACGTCGACAGGACCTCCACCCGGATACGGTTCCGCTCCAGGTGCCGGACGTTTCCGGACGCATCGACGAAGGAGCCGCTGGATGCCGGGTGGAACCGGCCGTCCGCCTTTCGAAGCAGATAAATCATCAACTCCGTCCGATCGTTGAATTGCAGGCTGAACCAGTCCCAGCCCACGAGTCCCGGTTCCAGGGCCGCCGAACTGAATTCGTGGTCCATCCAAGCCGTTCCGGAAACGGGAATGCGGCGGCCCCGGCAGCCGATGCTTCCTTCCGCTCGAAGCCGCGTGAACGAATAATAACAGCTGGCCCGTTCGGGCGCGCCGCCCTTCAGGCTGGTGCCACGGTCGCCGTGAAGCGCGGGCGGCTTTTCAGCGAACAGCTCAAGTTCCAGGACGAAGTCCTCCGAGGCGGCGTTCAGGCGGTGCCGGCCCCCTTCGATGACGGCGGACCAGTCGTTGAGGTGGATCCGGACCGTTTCCCCGTCCCATTCGGCTCCGGCGAGCCCCAGCGCGCCCCGGGAGGTCCGTTCATCGTAAAGAAAGCTTCCAGCATCGCTGTCGGTCAGCGCGGCATGAGCGAAAAAGAGGTCCCGTGCCCTCCAACGGGAAGCGTTTTCCGGGCGGTTTTCGTCTTCCGCGGGGGGGACGAATCGGTGCCGGAAAAAGGTGAGCTGAAAGCCGAAGGGTTCGTTCCGGTCGGAAAGCAGGTTTCCCGTGTAATACCACCATTCGGTGCGGAAGTCGGGGTGAGCCCCATGGTCGCGGGGAAATTCCAGCCGGCAGGAGCCGGTTGGGGACCGGTAGGATTCCGCGTCCGACTGCCGAGTGCCGGACGGCCGAGGGAAGCACAGCACCACGGCGAGCAGCGCGAAAAGGAGGGCGGAGCCCCTCCGGCTCCAGCCGTTTCCCCCCTTCGGGTTCATGGCTGTTCCCTCAACAGGCTTGCGGGCGACTGGCGAAGGGCCCTTCGGTACGCCGGGATCACCGCGGCCACGGCCGCGAGAAAGATCGCAGGGACAGAGGCGGCGAGCGTCGGCCAATCCACGGAATAAAGAAAAGTCCAGCCGAAGGACTGCCGGTTGATGACGTGGATGAGGATCACGGAAAGAAACCCGCCGCACAGAAGACCGAGAAAAACCCCCGTCGACACCAGGAAAACCGATTCCCAGACAATGAGCGAACGGATCTGGGACGCATCGGCGCCCACGGCTCGAAGCGTATTCAGTTGCACCGACCGTTCCAGCACCAGCACGGTGAGGGTCGTCGCGATGCCGAGGCCGGCCACCAGAAGCGCCATCGCCAGCAGTACGGTGGTGATGGCGAAGGTCTCGTCGAAAATCCTGAGGATTTCCCGACGAAGTTCCGTTCCCAGGATGACCTCCAGACCATGGCGCGCGCTCCGCCCGAGCAGCATGGAACGCCGGAAGGCTTCGATGCGGCTGCTGGAGTGTTCGGAAGGCTTCTTCAGGAAGAGCCGCGCGCCGCTCCAATGCGTGTCGCCGGTCCAATGCCGGAAATGATCCAGCGAAACGTAGACCATGCCCCCGCGGGTCCGGTAGTCCCGAAAGACCCCGCAGACGGGAAGATCGATGAGTGTGCCGAGGACCATGGCTTGGAAGCGATCGCCCGGGCCGAGTCCGGTGCGGTTCCAGAAGACTTCGGAAACCAGTACACCTTTTCCCGAGGCGGCCTGCGCCAGGGCCTCGGTCGGGTCGCCTCGGCAGAGGATGAACGAGGCGTGGCGGAGGAGGTCTTCGAAGGCGACGGCTTCCAGCTGGTACGGCACGCCGGCGTAATGAAGGGAAAAGCGCCGGTACGGCACCACGTCCCAGGATTCCTGCGCGGCCTGGAGCATGGCTACGGCTTCCTGCGGCAGGGGATCCCGGTAATCGTTGGCGCCCGCCGTCCCGGGGCGGACGAAGACATCGCCGGCGACGGTCTGGCCCACCCACAGTTCCACCGTGTTTCGAAAGCTGTGAATCATGATGACGAGGGCGGCGAAGAGGGCCACCGCCGTGATGAGGGCTCCCACGGAGACGGCGACGCGGACGCCCGAGTCCCGGATGTAGCGGGAGGCGAGAAAGGCGGGTTCCCCTCCGATGCGGCGCAGCGACGGCGCCAGCGCCCCGCCGGTTCTCCGCAGAAACTGCGGGGAAAGGAAGGCGAACCCGCAAAAGAGGAGAAAAACGGCCAGGTAGCCCGCCAGGGGAATCCCGAAAACGGTCGGAAGGTTCGAAAGAGGCCAGACCAGCGCGATGAGCGCGATTCCGGCCGCGAAGAGCCTTCCGGCGGCCCGGGAATCGCCGCCTTCCCCCGTTTCCGGCTTCAGAACTTCCCTGGGCCGTACGGTCATGGCCTGGTGAGCCGGCTGGTAAGCCGCAAGCAGCGACACGCCCAGGGTGACGAGAAAGGAAAGCCCCAGCTCCCAAGGGTCCAGCGCCAGCCCCTCGGGCCGCACCCTGGCGAAAAGCAGGGTCACCGTCTCACTGACGCCTCGAACCAACTGGTGGATCAGCAGCGTTCCAAGGGGGATCCCCAGAGCCCATCCCAGAAGCCCCAGGAAGGCACCTTCGAGGATAAACAGGCTGAAGAGAGCGCTCCGCGATGCGCCTACGGATCGGAGCGCGGCCAGTTCACGGCGCCGGGAAGTCGCATTCAGCGCCACCAGGCTGTAGACCAAGAACATGCCCACAAAGAGGGAAACGAAGCTCAGAACGGACAGGTTGACCTCGTAGGCTTCGATCATGGCCGTCCCGCTCTCCCTGGTTTCCCCGGGAGGATCCAAGGCGACGCCTGGAGGAAGGATCCCGCGGACGGCCGTTTCCATCTCCTGAAGACGGTCGGGCCGGGCCCGGAGATCGATCCGGTCCACCACGCCGTGCCGGCCGAGGAATTCCTGGGCCGTGGCGATATCCACAAGGCCCATGAGGCCTCCGTCCGCCAGCGCAAGCCCCTGGGACTCCAGAACGCCGATCACGCGGAACCGTTTGCGCGAACCCCCGTAGAAAAGCGTCAGGGTCTGGCCGGTGGAGGCGGCCAGTTCGCGGGCCGCGGCCTCGGCCAGGAGGATCGCCTCCGGGTTCTTCATGAGTTCGAGCCAGGCCGTTTCCCCTTCGGCCCGCGCAGCGCTCGCCTGCCAATGTCGAAGCGGGCGGTCCAGGATGGGATCGATACCGATGAGAAGAAGCGGCAGGTCGCCCCTTCCTTCAGGTTCCACGTAGGCTGTGACCAACGGGGAGGCGGTTTCCACCTCCGGAAGCCGCACCAGGGGCGCCACCAGCGTTTCGGGAACGGAGCCTCCCGGACGGACGACCACCCCGTCCGATGTCCCGGTCACGGCGTCCATGCTCTGGACGAAGGAATGAAGCGATGCGCGGACGGCGATCCGAACGCTGGTGAATACGGCGGCGCCCAAGGCGATGCCCGCCACGACGGCCAAGGCACGCCACCGGTGGTGTTTCAGATGCCGAAGGCTGAACCACGCAAAAAGCCGGATTAAGAAGAGGCGTTCTCGCATGCGCGATCCACGATTTTTCCGTCTCGAAGACAGAGATGCACGGTGGCGTAGGGGTCGGCCATGGCGCTGTGGGTGGCGATGACGACGGTGCGCTGGAATTCCCGGTTCAATGTCGCCAGGAGTTCCACGACCACGCGGCCGTTCCGGCTGTCCAGGTTGCCCGTGGGTTCATCGGCCAGAATGACGGCGGGATCGTTGATGAGCGCCCGGGCGATGGCCGCGCGCTGGCATTCGCCTCCGGAAAGCTGGGACGGAAGGTGATCGGTTCGAGGCGCGAGGTGCATCCAGTGGATCCACTCCATGGCCTTCGCCCGGACTTCCTGTTCCGGGCGCCCGGCCAGCAGGGCCGGAAGGCAGACGTTTTCCAGGAGGGTGAGGGTCGGAAGCAGGTTGAAGTTCTGAAAGACCATGCCCGTCACTTCCCGGCGGAAGACGGTGAGGTCCCGTTCCGTCGCCCGATCCAGCCGGTAGCCGGCAACGGTGAGCTGCCCCCGGGTCGGGCGGTCCAGGGCCGCCACGAGCGACAAAAACGTACTCTTGCCCGAACCGCTGTCGCCTTTGAGCACCACCAGTTCGCCCCGGCGGATGTCCACGGAGACCCCGTCCAGACCGACCACTTCGGTGTTTCCCAATAGGTAAAGGCGGGTGAGGCCCCGGGCCGAGATGACCGGGTCGTTCCAGGTGCCGGCTTCGGGGAGGCTCTTCATGGTGCGACCGCTTGGAAGGCAGGGCCTCGTCTTCAGCCGTCTGAAGCGCGGGGACCGCACGGTTCGGGTGAGGCGCCGTAGGCTTCGAGAACAGTCTGGATCAGGCGGGTCGTGGACATTCCGGCAACCAGCGGCACCCGCTCCACATGCCCGCCGTGCGCCCGCACCCAGTCGCCCCCCACGATGTCTTCCGGGGCCCAGTCGGCCCCCTTGACCAGAACGTCCGGCGAGATGGCTTGAATGAGGGGCAGCGGGTCGGGCGTGTCGAAAAGCACCACGTAATCCACGCAGTGGAGTCCGGCCACCAGTTCGCTTCGATCGGTTTCTCCGACCACCGGGCGCCGCGGTCCCTTGATGTGCCGGACCGATCGGTCGCTGTTGACGCCCACCACCAAGAGGTCGCCCAGCGCCCGGGCCGCCTCCAAATAGCGGAGGTGCCCCATGTGCAGGAGGTCGAAACAGCCGTTGGTGAAAACCACGCGACGGCCCTTCCTTCGAGCCTCGGCCAGGGCCGGCCGCAGCTCGTCAAGCGTTTTGACCTTTTCTCTCGCCTTCATAGCGCTCCGGGTCAGTCGAGGGCCCGTCCGCATCCTGACGATCGTCCAGGAAAGGCCGCGCCACCTCTTCCACCTCTTCGGGGGTCATCCGTGGCCAGAGGTGGCAGTGTTCGCTTTCCAGAGCGTCGATGATCCCTTCCTGGTACATCTTGATCCAAAAGGGCAGGCTGGCGGTGTTGGCGTTGGCGACCCGAATGATGCCGCCCGGGTCTTCCACGTAAACTTCCCCGCGGAAAATCTGCTTGAGGCACTGGAGGGCCTTCCGGCCTTCCCCTCTTCGCCGGACTCCCAGCACTTCCAAATGGTAGACAGTGATTTCCTTGGTCCCGTCCGGGGCCAGCCTCAGGCTCAGCTGCCCTCGAAAATGCCCCGGCTTTTCGAAGGCCAGGATCTCCATGGGGCCGAACCCCTTGAGAATCGTGAGCAGGTCTTTCACCGAATGGTCGCCGTAAGCCGCCTTCCAGATGATCCCTTTCCACTCGATTTCCGCCACTTCCACTCACTCCAGCGTCATGGGTCGAGAATGCGCGCATCGATTCAAGGGGGCGCCGCTCTGGAACCCAGCTTGCGCTTGGCTTCCCGGACGGCTCGCACCAGGTCGTTCTGCCATCTGGCCGCTTTGGGAGCCCCATTGGTTTCCGAACGTGAGATGACGAAGGAACTCAGAGGAGGATCCGTTTCAGAGCAGTCCCTGCTCTCAAACAGGACAATTCAGTATTTCTTGCCTTTCCCGAGAACCACCGGGTAGAGGCCCAACGTCTCGATTTCCGGGCACGCGCTTATCATCTGGCGCCACAGGGTCTCCCGGTCCGGGTGATCCGAGGATCTCGTTCTGGTTCGCGGGCGGCACATTTATCGGTCTCCGAGCTTTTCCCGGGGTTCCTCGCCCGGCGGATGGCGCGTGACCGCCGGATCCGCCAACGGGCGACGGGCGCAAGGCATCTGCCGTAAAGCTTCGAACAAGGCGACGCCCACCGCCGTCGCCAGGTTCAGACTGCGCACGCGGCTGCGGTCGATGGGAAGAGTCAGCACCCGCCGGGGCTCCGCCCGGAGCAGTCCCGGCGGCAATCCCCGCGTTTCCGAACCGAAAACCAGGCAATCTCCCGGATGGAACCGAAAATCGTGGAAAGCCCGGGTTCCGTGGCTCGAAAAATACACGAAACGGCAGCCGGACAGGCGCCGGCGAAAACTCTCCAGATCCGGGTGAACGGTGAGGTCCACATGGGGCCAGTAATCCAGCCCTGCCCGCTTCAGGTAGCGGTCGGTGAGTCGAAACCCCAGGGGCTCGACCAGGTGCAGCGGCGTGTGGGTCGCAGCGCACGTGCGCGCCACGTTTCCCGTGTTCTGGGGAATGTCCGGTTCGACGATCGCCACCTGCACCGGCGCCCGTCCCGCAAGCCCGGTCAGGTGGAGCGGATTCCTTGGAATTTCGGGACCGGCCACCGCCGGAACCTCACGACAGGGTCCGAACCGCGCGCACGAAGTGCGTGGCGTAGTTTTCTTCCACCAAGTAAAGGTCGCCGTAGTAATAGTCGGCATAGACGGCCCGGTGATGGTCGGCCTCCGTGGCGCTCCAGAGGCACCGCTGAGGACCGAAAAGCGGGCTGATGTAAAGGCCCGTCTCGCGGTTCTCTTCCGGAGCCAGAAGGGTGGCCAGCTCGTCCTTGTCCGGGTACCGCCAGTCGTCGTAACCGCCCCATTGGCTCCGGTTCAGCCGTTCCACGTAATCGAAGCCGTCCTTCCAAACCATCCGGTCTTCCGAAGCCTGCCTCTGCCACATGAGCCCGGTCTCTCGGTCCAGCACGAAGAGGTCTTTGCGTAGCACCAGGCGATCACTCATGTCCGCTCCTCCAACCATGTCCGTTACCCATGTCTCGCGGCGGATCGCTCCGCTCTTGAAGGGAGCCGCATCGTGTGTCGGTGATAACTCTGTGCACGGAGGACGTTGGGTGATAGTATATTGAAGTCAATGGACCCGAATCGGGTGATGCTCCAACCGTCTTCTTGTAACACATGCGTGATGGAATCCGAAAAGGAAAATGCATCACGGATCGCAGGTGCTCAAGTTCATTGAGGAGGCTCCATGCCGTTCAGTCGTTCCGGAAAGATCGAAATCTTCTACCAAGTTCACGGCCAAGGCGCATCGCTTCTCCTGATCGGCGGCTTGGGAGGTGGGAGTTGGTCCTGGTTCGGCCAGGTTCCGTTTTTCAGAAATCACTACCGAACCGTTACTTTCGACAACCGGGGCGCCGGTCGATCCTCCAAGCCGCCCGGTCCTTACACCATGGTGGAACTGGCAAGGGACGCGGCGGGCGTCTTGGACCACCTTGGCATCCCAAGCGCCTACGTCATGGGCCTTTCCATGGGTGGCATGATCGCTCAGGAACTCGCCTTTCTGGCTCCCGAGCGGGTTCGGGCCCTGGTCCTCGGATGCACGCACTGCGGGGGATCCGAAAAGATCGCCCCGGACCCGGACGTCATCGCCCGGTTTGCAGACAACACCGGGCTCAGCCAGGCTCAGATCATCGACAAGAATCTGCCGTTTCTTTTCAGCGAAACGTTCCTGGAAGAACACCCGGACCGGGTGGCCGCCTACCGGAAGGTTCAACTCAACGCCCCGCTCCAGCCCGAACATGCGTTCCAGGCTCAGATCCAGGCCATTCAGACCTTTTCCGCCTGCGATCGCCTGCCGGGCCTTCGCATTCCGACCCTCGTGGTCACAGGAACCGAGGACGCGCTTGTGCCCGCTGAAAATGCCCGGATCCTCGAACGGCTCATTCCGGGCGCACGCCGGCTGGAATTCCAGGGTGCGGGGCATGCCTTGCACGTGGAATGCCGGGACCGGCTGAACGAAGCGGCCCACGCCTTTTTCTCGGAACACACGTCCTGATCTACCGGTAAGGGTTTGTCCAAAAGCAAGCTCATGAAAGTCGGGCCCTGCGATTCCTTGTTCCTGTAGGAGCGGGCTTGCCCGCGACCCGTAAAACCGGCCATGCCGCGTTGACCTTGATCGACGGCAAGCCGACCCCTATCAGGGCATGAGTCGCTCCTCAAGTGCCGTTCGCGAACCGCCCCTACGCGAAAAGACGGACACTCAATCCGCAGAAGCGTGACGGGTATTCTCAGACAGCCTCTGAGAACCCGTTCCAGGCCGAAGCGAAGGGCTGCAGGACCTCTGGCCTTTGGGATCCTCCCAATGCTTTTGACGTTCCCGGCCCTTGGTGCTATGGATTCGGACTTCCGGCGAAACCAGCGAAGGGCTTTCTCAGATCCCACGGCGCTGTCATGACAGGGTGAAACGAGTGACACCATGCCGCATCGTGCGAATGAACCCGAATCGTTCCAGCCGCCGGCTTCGGGCCCCACGACCTGCACGGGGCGCGTCGAGGCCCGCCCGTCCTCAACGCGGTTCAAGACGGCGCTGGCCTTGAGCGGCGGGGCGGCGAGGGCACTGAGTCACGTGGGAGTGCTCGAAGCCGTGGAAAGGTCCGCCTTTCCCGTCGACATGATCGTCGGAAGCAGCATGGGCGCCATCATCGGCGGGCTCTACGCCTGCTACGGGTCGGCACGAGCCGTGGAAGAACGGCTGGAACGCTTCCTCAGAAGCGGGCCATTTCAACGCGCCCTGTCGCTGGCCGTGAGCGAAAGAGAAGACGGAGCGGGCAGTCTTTTCGACCAGATGGCCTTTCAGCTCCGAAAGGGCCTGCTGGTCACCCGTTCCGTCACCCGGGAAAGCCTCGTTCCCCTCGACGACTACATGGAACTCATGTCGGAACTGATCCCCGACGAACCCATCGAAACGCTGGGCATTCCGTTCGGGGCCGTGGCCTTGGACCTCCTGACCGGCGAGGAGGTCCTCTTCCGGAAGGGGTCGCTCCGGACAGCGATCTGTGCGAGTGCCGCCATTCCGGGCGTTCTTCCGCCGATTTCCCATCGAGGCCGGTCGCTGGTGGACGGAGGCTGGGTGGACAACGTCCCCGCCATGCCGGCGATCTTCATGGGTGCACATTTCGTCGTGGCCGTGGATGCCGGCTGGGAAGTCCGCGAACTGGTTCGTTTTCCCACATCGGCCCTGGAAATCGCGTTCCGAAGCAACGACATCGCGCGGATCGCACTCAACCGCCACAGAAGCGCCGTCGCCGACGTGCTCCTGAAGCCGGAACTGGTGGATGTGAGCTGGTCGGAATTCAATGCCATGAAACGTTGCGTTGCGGCGGGCCGTGAGGCCTGGCGGCTGAACCTGCGAAGCGTCCGCGCTCGTCGGATGCAACGCTGGTTCCGTACGGGAGGCGGCCGGTTGCACCCGGGGCGGACAAACAGGTGGAAACGGACGGTGGTGGTTTTCTGAGTCCGGTGAAGCAAAACCGGGAGAGCCCCGTAGCGGGCTTTTCCGGTCCGATTCGGCCCCGCATGTTGGGATGCCTGCCGTGCGGGTTCGGCCGGCGTCAGAGGTTCACGGCCTTGATGTGGCTGAGCTGTTCGACGTACCGTTCGAGAAGCATCTTCTGGTCTTTCTTGGTGATTTTCTTGCGCAGCCGCTCTTCGGCCATTTGGACGGCGAGTTCAACCACCTCCGCCCGGAACCGCTTTTTCGCCTGTTCGAAGTGCATGGAGGCGACCATCTGCGCGTCTTCCAGGATGCGTTGCTTCTCCGCTTCGGCCTGCTGCAGGATCTTCTGTTTCTCTTCCATGCCGATCTGGTGGTAGAAGGCGCGGATGGACTCGATCTTGTCGTCCAGTTCCTGCAGCATCCGGTTCTGCTCTTCCCGCTGAGCTTCCAAGGATTTCTGTTCCTGGACGATGTCTTCAAAGACGCCGGCCACCTCAGCCCGCCGGCCGCTGACGAAGCTCACCAGAGGCTTTCGCAGATACCGGTTCATGAAGTAGACCAGAATCCCGAAATTGATCAGGCGCATGGCCAGATCCCACGTGGCCCGCTCCACCGGCAACCAGTCGGCGGCGTGGCAGGGCGCGGCGGCAAGCGCCGCACCGGCACAAGCCGCGGCCGCAATCGCAATCCTTCGCAACATCGCTTTCCCCCGGAAACGTTTCAAACGCGCCTTCCCAGAACCTTGGTGGTGACCTCGAAGGACAGGCTCTCAGCCTGCTTTCTCAACTGTTTACGCGCCTTTTCCAGCTCCTGGAGCACATCCTGGCGCACCTTCTGGCGGAAGGCGACCACCTGTTGCTGGACGGCGGCCATCATTTCATCCGCCTGCCGATTCGCGTCCCTGCGCATGCCGGCCTGACTCTCGCGGGCTTCCTGTTCAGCGCGCTTCAGGCGCCTCTGGATGTCCCTGGACGTCTGCGCCAGTTGCTCCTGGGAACCCTGGAGCTGGTTCCGGAGGTCGCGAAGGTGCTGTTCCCGCTCCAGGATCAGCCGGTGAATCGGCTGAATCATCAGGCGGTTCAACACGAACAGCAACCCGAGAAACAGGGCCACCTGGACGATGAGCGTTGCGTTGAGGCTAATCATAGCGCCATCCGGATCCTCGAATGAACGGGATCATTTCACCACGAACATCAACAGAAGAGCCACGACCAGCGAATAGATGCCGGTGGACTCGGACACCGCCTGGCCCACCAGCATGGTGCGGGTGAGCAGCCCCGCTTCTTCCGGTTTTCTCCCGATGGCCTCGCAAGCCTTGCCGGCCGCGTAACCTTCACCCACTCCCGGTCCGATGGCGCCCAGGCCCATGGCGATCCCGGCACCCAGAAGCGACGCTGCACGAATGAGATCGGCTCCCGTGAAATCCATAACCTGATTCCTCCCTTAGTTGTTGATGATCACGATGCGTCTTAGGCGTTCAATATGAGAAGCAAAGCCACGACCAAAGAATAAATCCCGGTGGATTCCGAAACCGCCTGGCCCACCAGCATGGTCCGGGTGAGCAACGTGGCCTTCTCCGGGATGCGGCCGACCTGGTCCAAGGCGTATCCTCCGGTGATCCCTTCCCCCAGCCCGGGGCCGATGCCGCCGAAACCCATGGCGAAACCCGCGCCCAGCAGCGCGAAGGACGGCACGTAACTGGTGCTTGCCGGGAAACTCTTGAACAGCAGGATCAAGCTGATGAGAAACCCATAGATGGCGGTGGACTGAGTGGTTCCGATGCCCACCAGCATGGCCGTGGTGACCGGGCGCTGTGCGTCCGGATTGCGGGCGACACTGATGCAGGCGCTGGAGCCCACCAGGCCGCCGCCGGCTCCCGGCCCGATGGCGGCGAGTCCCGTGGACAACCCGGCGCCGACAAGGGCGGCCCAGTACGGGTAATACGGCTTCGAACCGAAGTCCACAAACATGAGAAGAAAGGCGATCACCAGCCCGAAGATGGCGGGCGTCTGGGTGATGGCCGAACCGATGAGCATGATCAGCGTGATGGCGCTGCCGGCCTTCGGCTGGCGTCCGATGCCTTCACAGGCGGCACCGGCGGGGAACCCTGAACCCACTCCGGAACCGATGGCGGAAAGCCCCGAAGCGAGCCCCGCTCCCAGGTACGCCCAGGCGGACAAAGGGGTCTTTCCGGTCAGGCCTCCAAAAATGAGCAGCATCGAGATGACCAGCGCAAAAATCGCCGCCGATTCCGCAATGGCTTGCCCGACCAGCATGGTCTTCAGGATGTCGCCGGACATTCGGGGCCGATACGACATCGTGTGGTTGGCTCGACCGGCCGTGTATCCTTCGCCCAGCGCCGCCCCGATGGCCCCGAAACCCACCGCCAGCCCGGCGCCCATGTAGCATGCCATCTTGATCCATGTGATGTGATCGAAAGCCATCTTATTTCACCTGCACCGAGATGTAGACCAGCGTTAGCATGGTGAACACAAAGGCTTGAACGGTTCCCACAAACAACCCGAAAAACGCGTACAGAAAGGGCGGTATGAGAAGCCCGTAAACCAGATGGGAGACGACCAGAATGATGATCGAGCCGCCCATGATGTTGCCGTAAAGACGGAAGGAGATGGAGATGACCTTGGCCAGTTCCCCGATGACGTTGAGGGGCATCATGAAAAAGACGGGCTGGAAGTACTCCTTGGCGTAGGCGCCGAAGCCCTTCGCCCGGATCCCGGCGTAATGAGCGATGAAGAAACCCATGATGCCGAGCCCCAGCGTGGTGTTCAAGTCCTTGGTGGGTTCGTTCATCCAAGGCACGATGCCGATCCAGTTGCACAAAAGCAGGAACATGAACAGCGCGCAGATCAGCGGGAAGTAGGTCTTGGCCATGTCCTCGTCCAAAGCGTCTTTGGTGAGGTTCCAGAAGCTCTCGACGAAAATCTCGGCCACCACCTGGAAGGGGTTGGGAATCATGCTCTTCTGCCGCGTGGCCGCCCATCCGAAAAGGATCAGAAGACCCCCCACCACCAGGCTCATGGTGATCGTCGTGGCGTTGAACACCAGGCGGTAGCCCGCCACATCCAGCGTCCATTCCCATACCTGCGTCAGTTCTTCCATCGCAAACCTCAACCCCTGACTGTCAATGTGCCACCGACCTGCCGGTCACCGAGCCTCGCGCCGGCTCCCGGGGCGTGGGCCAACGGCGGCTGTCCCGCCGTCAAGCCTTCCGGTCCAGGAACCGCCGAACGACCGTGTGCTCGACCAGAATCCCGATGGGGACGGCAAAGAGTCCGACCACCACCGCCCACAGGTGAAACCCTTCACTTTTCAGAGCCACGAAAAGGGGGACCGCCAGCAAGCCCAGACGGATCACAATGGAAAAAAGAGCGGCTCCCGTGGCCTTCTTCCGGTGGTGGCCGAGCCCCACCTGGCGGGGGAGCAGTTGCGCCATGATCACGAAATTGACCACGCTGAAAAGCGCTCCCAGAACCAGGCCCTTGGCGGCGGGCGCATACCCCAGTAGATACACCATGAGGGCCGCCATGACGGAAAACGTGAAGATCTTTCGGGCTGTGCGCCGCTGAAACGATTGGTACTCGGTCAAGTCGGCCGTTGATTCCGTCGTCATGGAGTCGCTGCCATTCCTGAAACTATTCACGCGGAAGCCTCGTGATCTGGCGATAGACGGTGACGCCTCCTCCGGCGATGCCCAAGATGATGAAGATGACGAGCAGGACCCCCCGTGTGTGCAGCCACTTGTCCAGGAAATATCCCAGCACGAAACAGAAGAGGATGCTTCCCGCCATGGTCAGCCCGACTTGGGTGACCAGCGCCACGTACTCGATCGCGTCCCGCTTCTTCTTGAAATCACCCATGCGGTCCATCACCGTCTTTTCGAAGGTGGAAGCTTGTCTACCACACCCCGGGGAGTTTGTGAAACATTTTTTTTTCTGGTCGCCGACGCCGTGCACGCTGCGGCTGCGGCGGCGGCGGGGCGCGCAAAGGGAAAGGCCACGGGGCCGTCGTAGAAGTTTTGCCAAACGGCGCTCGATATGTCAGAAAGGCGATACGTGAACCCAAGTGCCGCTTTTCTCGGCTTCCCAAACAGCACCTGAATCGGAAAGGAGCTCGGAAGCGCCATGCCGCAAGGTCCCGTCGCTGCGCGCCTCATTCGCCTGTATACGCGTCTCGCCGTCTTCCTGCCGATGCTTTCCCTGCCGTGCTGGATGGATCCCGTAACGGCCGTCGCCGGCGCGGCTACGGCCCGGGCCGTCCAGGAGATCCTCGGGGAATCCGTTGAGCCGGGACCCCTTTACATCGCCTGCCAGAAAATCCATGCGGGTGAAGACCTCATCCGCTTTTACGCCGATCGTGACTTCGCTCCCGCCTGGACGGACGCCAACGGCCTGAACGATCTGGGCGACGACCTTCCCGTGCACCTTGCCGCCGCCCGGGACCACGGGCTCGACCCCGAGGACTATCACCTGGGCTGCATCGAAGTCCTGGCGGACGAGATCCGCCGGAGATCGCGAAAGGGCGGGGCGCCCGATGCGGTCCGGCTCGCGTCCATCGATATTCTCATGTCCGACGCGTTCCTGATCTTCGCCTCCCACCTGGCCGGCGGTACCTTGGACCCGGAGAAGCTCCACCCCCTCTGGTTTTCGGTCAAACACAAGGCGGATATCCTCGCCGGGCTGAAAGACCTCCTGGAACACCGCGACCTCCGCCACGCTTTGGGTCGCTTCGCACCGCCTCACCCGGAATACTGGCGCCTGGTCCAGGCGGGCCGGGAGCTGAGGGCCGTGGCCGCCGGGAGTTCATGGCCGCGCGTCCCTCCGGGGCCGACCCTGCGCCCGGGCGATACGAGCCGTCGAGTGGCCGTACTCCGGGAGCGGCTGGCGCGAAGCGGCGACCTGCCGGGAGGGGAGGCGCCGGTGGCGACCGCCGGGTTCTTCGACCCGCCCCTGGAAGGAGCGGTCAGGCGATTTCAGAAACGCCACGGCTTGACGGTGGACGGCGTGGTGGGGCGGCGGACCTTGGCATCCTTGAACGTTCCTCCCGAAACCAGGCTCCGGCAGATCCTCGTGAACCTCGAAAGGTGGCGCTGGCTTCCCCGGCACTGGGGAGACCGCTACATCCTGGTGAACGCGGCGGGATTTTCGCTGGAAGCTTACCGCTTTGGGGAAAAAGCCCTGACCATGCGCGTCATTGTGGGGAAGAGTTACCAGCGGACTCCCGTTTTCAGCGAAAAGATGCGCTACATCGAGGTGAATCCTTACTGGAACGTACCTTCGAGCATCGCCGTCAAGGAGTATCTCCCGAAAATTCGGCAGGATCCGGGCTTCCTCGAAGCCAATCACATGGAACTGCTCTCGGGTTGGAGCCCGTCCAGCCGGGTCCTGGATCCGCGGGCCATCGACTGGAGCCGCGTCAATGAAGACCAGTTTCCCGGCCGCATCCGCCAGCTACCCGGCCCCTGGAACGCCCTCGGGCGGATCAAGTTCATGTTTCCCAACGCCTTCAACGTCTACCTGCACGATACGCCGGAGCGCCACCTTTTCGTCCGGCCGCGGCGGGCGCTGAGCCACGGCTGCATCCGAATCGAAAACCCCGTCGACCTCGCTCTTTTCGTGTTGCAAAACGACACTTCCTGGACGCGCGAACAGGTGAAATCGCTGATCGATTCGGGGGAAAGGCACGTGATTCCGCTGCCGCATCCCGTCATGGTCCATCTGCTCTACTGGACGGCCTGGGTGGATGAAGCCGGGGTGATTCATTTCAGAGAAGACATTTACGGGCGGGACGACATCCTGAGCGACGCGCTGGGGTTGCCCTGAGGGCGCTCCCTTTCGGGATCGTGCTGCGGAGCGAAGACTACCAGGACCGGACCGGTCCGACGTCCAGGTGAATGAATTCGGGATAGGTGCCGATGCCGCCGGCGTTGAACGCGGCGGCCACCCGACGGATATCCTCCAGGTGAACGCCGTCCATGCGAATGTCCGCGGCCATGCCCTTGAGATGGTAGCTTTTTCGGGCCACCCCGTGGCCGTTGTCGCGAAGCAGACGGTTGTAGGCCTTGGAACGGTAGCCGGACACCAGCAGGTAAGGCCTGTCCAAGGCGCCCACGCGGGAACGCACGGCGTCGAGAAGCATGTAGAGGCGCGGGCTGATGGGATGGACCTGGTTGGTGTGGTGGCAGCGGAAGATGTGGTGGAGCTTGGCCAGGGCTTTCCGGTTGAATCGGCCGGATCGGTCCATGTACTGAACGCTCAGGTGCTCGCAGGTGTGAAGGTTGTAGACGTTCAGCCGGCCGGAACAATACCGCGCATAAGAGGGTGGCGCCGCATTCGCCAGAGAAAAGGAAACCAGGGGCGCCGCCAGGTTTCCCAGCAGCAGAAGCTTCAAGGCTTCCCTACGGGTCATGAGGAATCCCTCGTCTCTCGACGCCATTTTTGGGCATGTGAACGTTCGGACGGCCGGGCGGAGCGAATACCGGCGTGACGCTGGGCCGGAACGACCATAAGGGAATCCACGCGGCTCTGTCAACCGTGGATCGAATGCGTTCCAAGCGTTGCCGCCTTGGCCCGTAAAGTTTTTTAACGGAACCGCCGACTGAAGGAGAGATGAAAAGGGCTTTGCGGAGGTGGGCCGTGTTCCGTCGGAATCTTTTGTGTCTCCTGACTGTCCTTCAAGTGGTGTGCGCGGCTGTTCCGGCCGGAGAAATCCATGCTGGATCGGAAGAGGTACTTGATCTTTTCCAGATTCCGGAATCCTCGGAGGGTCCGGCGACGCTTTCCCGTCGAGGCCGCAGGGAGGTCCGGTTCGACGCAGGGCGCCTGCTTCACCTCCGGCCGGGAAGCAGGGTGCGCCTGAATGTTCCCGGTCTTGTCGAAGATGGTGAGGAAATCGTCTTCGAAAGGGCGGCGCTGTCGCCTCATGGCTCCATCACCTGGATCGGGACCCTGGAACACGACGGAGTGCCCTTTCGGACCGTGATCACCCAAAATGGAAGTGCGGTCACAGGGACGATCCAACGCTTTTCGGGGACGCTACGAGTCGAAACCAGCGCGGGACGGCAGTCGGTCCTGGATCCGGAAGCGGCCGGCCTGGATCCTCTGGTGGACGTCCACGGCGCGGACGCGTTGATTCCCTGGGTTCCGAGCCTGCCGGGTCTTTCCGCGGCGGTGTCGCCGGCGGCCGGCGGCGCGGCCTTGTCCGCCGGCGCCGCTGGAAACACGACCATCGATGTGATGATCGTCTATACGAAGGACCTGGTCAACCGGCTGGGTTCCGCCGGCGCCCACGCCCGCCTGGACCACCTGGTCGCCCTTTCCAACCAGGCGTTCGCCGACAGCGGTGTCGCCGTGGCGCTTCGCGACGTTCACCGGGTGGAAATCGACTACCCCTCCCATATCACCAACCCGGAAGCCCTCTACGATCTCAGTGACAACGCGACGCCTTTCCACGAAATCGACGCATTGCGCGACGAACACGGTGCGGACCTCGTGATCTTGGTGCGCCCTTTTCTTTACCCGGACCAGACATCCTGCGGGACCGCATGGCTGAACGGTTACCTTCAGACGCCCATGCACGCCGATTTCGGCTACAGCGTCGTGAGCGACGGGATCAGCTCCGGCCGTTATTGCCTGGACACTTCCTTTGTTCACGAACTGGGCACACCATGGGGTTGGACCACGATTGGGCCAACGGTGGGGGTGGCGGAGCCACCGTGTATGGAAACGGTGACGGCATGTCGGGATGTTTCGGAACCATCATGAGCTACATTCAACCGACGCTCGCCGTTTTCTCCGACCCCGAGGCCGCCTGCCCCTGCGGCTACGCCTGCGGCACCCCGCTGGAAGCTCCCTATCCGGCCCACGCGGTCCTGGCTCTGAACCAGGTCCGGGAGACGGTCGCCGCTTTCCGCCCCGCCAAGACGGAACCGGGCGGGTCCTTCGATGACGTCGCCGAAGGGTACTGGGCCCGGGAACACATCGAAAAGATCTTCGCGGCCGGCATCACCAAGGGATGCGCTGAAAACTTGTTCTGCCCCGAAGAACTGGTGACGCGCGCGCAGATGGCGGCCTTCCTGGAACGGGGCCTTCGCGGTGGCGACTACGTGCCGCCGGAGGCTTCGGGGATCTTCGACGACGTTTCCACAAGCCACTGGGCTTCGGACTGGATCGAACAACTCCATCGGGACGGGATCACCGCGGGTTGCCGCACGGCACCGCTCAGCTACTGCCCGGAATCGGCGGTGACTCGAGCGCAAATGGCGATCTTCCTGATGCGCACCCTCAAGGGACCCGGCTTCGTCCCGCCGCCGGCTGAAGGTCTCTTCTCCGATGTCTCCCTCGACCATTACGCCGCCGCGTGGATCGAAGCCCTCTATCGCGAGGGGATCACCACCGGCTGCGGTACCGCTCCTCTGGCGTTCTGCCCCGAAAGCCCCGTGACACGGGCCCAGATGGCGGTTTTTCTGGCCAGAACGTTCGATCTTTGAACCGTGGGTGCCTCCGAGGTTTTCTCAGTCACCCCCGGTTTCCCGGAAAGTCAATCGATGCAAACCCGAGTGGAACCCGGCGGCAGAGGCAGGGGCCATCGCTCAAGCCATCCGACGGTCGAATCCTAAACACATTACCGAAAAGCTCGTCTCAGGCTTTGTGGACACCATTCGACGTCAGGAAGGCCCCAAGTCCAGATGATGAATACTGAATTAATCCTCCTCGAATTCAAAGTGGATGAACTTGAGTGTCGCGCAGTTTTCGCTCACGGTGCGCACCACATGGTCCGAGAAGCCCGAAGGCACCCGGGCCTGGATCTCCAAGGTGATCTTCACGTCGCCCCCCATGATCGCGCTCAGATGCTGGATGACTTCTTCAGCCACTTTGCCGGCGGAACTGGTGAGCTTGACGGGATCCAAAGACACGGTGCCGTGGAAGCGCCGGGGAGTTGTCTTAGGCGGTATCACCGTGCCTACTTCCTCGATGGGCTCTCTCGGCAGGGGGGCTGTGCCCGGCGGTAGCGTCACCGGAGGCGGTTCGACGGTCCGTTCCCGGCGGAGCTGTTCCAGAGCCGCCTCGGGTTTCACCAGTACGCTTTGCCCGTCCAGGATCACCGACGTGTTTTGGCCGGTCTTCAAGGCCAGGTACTCGCCCTTGGCCTCATCGTAGCCTTCCGCGTAGGCGAAGATCCGTTCCCAGCCGATCTGGCCGACACCCTCCTGAATGGCCTTGATGAGCACGGTACTGTCCTTGAGGCGCGGCAGATACAGGTAGGACGCGAAGTATTCCCATAATTTTTTCACACTGAGGTGGTTCACGTCCCTCCACAGATAGTTGTCCAGTTGCAGCTTCAGGTTGGTGGCGCTGAACTGAACCATGAGGTTCCCGTCGTTCACCATCTTTCGGGAAGCCCGTTCGGCCGGTGGATCCTGGCCCTGTAACCGGGTTTCCTGCAACTCCATGGGGCTCATGGGATCTTTCTGGTAGGGGGTAAGCAACCAGATGAACGCCTCTCGAATCCGGGCGTCTACGGCCGCATCGGCCTGTCTGCGCTGGCTTTCCGTCTGATGGCTCTGAAAGGGGTCCAGGTTGAGCGCCTCTTTTTCCCGCCAAATGGAATCCCAGGCGAGATAGAGCCTCGCCGCCTCGGTCAGATCCTCCAATCGGGCCTTGTCGGCGGCCAGGAAGGCCAGGCTGTTCTTGAAGTAGCGCGGGTTTTTTCCCCGGCTCTGGAGAATGTCCCATGCAGCGGACTTGGCCTCGCTTTCTTCAGCCCGGCCCACGTGGGGATGTTCCGCCCCCAAAATCACCAGCCGTGCTTCCTTATCGTCGGGAACATCGGCGCTGGATTCCGGCGCCACATGGACCGCGGCGAATTCGCCTCGCTTCTTGTCCGAACGCATCCGCCGCACCACTTCCTGCCAGGCGTCTTCCAGAGGCACTTGGATCGCTCGGTCCCGAGCGAGACGGGTGACGCTTGGCTGGGTGGAAAACCAGTACCGGGTGCCGTCCGAGTAGAGGTGGGTGGCCTGGTCGCGAAGGCGCCTCAGCGCATCGCCGAAGGTGGCGGCCGTTTCTCCCGGCTGAAAACAGCCCAGTCTCACGCGACGGTCGTCGATCCCCGGGTTCGTTGTCTTGGCCAGCGGTGCCGATCCCATGAAGATGGTGCGGGCCACGCGCCGCGCCGCGGAATAGCGCCCCAGGGTGGAGGCGTTTTCCCGGTCCAGCTTGAGCGGGAGCGCCTCGGGCCCGTCCACATCCCGTTCCATGATGGGGCGCCAGTTATCTTCCAGGTAACGGGTCATCTCCGTCTGGACGGTGGGTGCATCCATGGGAATGGAAGCGGGCAGGATGAGCAATCCCGAATCCTGACGCTCCCAGAGTTCAAAAATGACCGTGGCCATGAGCCGCAGCACGCCCCGGGTGCGCTGGAACCGCTCCAGGCTGCTCCAGTCTTCATAAAGCCTGTCGAAGAGTTCCGGATGGATGGGGTAAGCTTGCTGCATGCGCCGCTCGTAACTCTTTTCGCCTACACCGCTTGGAAATTCCTTGGCCGCCTGCCTGTAAGCGTTGATGAAAGCACGGACCACCGCGTCGCGCGCGGCGAACAGCTTGGGATCCACGATGGGCTCAAAGAGCCGGCGCCGCACGATCTCGTAGCTTTCCTCTGCCGTGGCGGGCCGCCAGGCCGATTCCATGCGGCTGAAGGTGTTTTGGATCCGAACCAGCGCCTCCCGGCCGCCTTCGCCGCCGATTTCAATCTGGGAAGCGGGGATGCTGGCCACCAGCATGGTCCGAGGGGTGCCCCGTGCGGCTTCGGTCACGGCTTGGGCGAAGGTCATGTTGGCATCGAAGCTTCCGCCCGGAAGGTCCGTCTTGCCGTAGGTCTGGCGGGCGTAGGCTACCCATTCGTCGATGAGGATGAGGCACGGCGCATAACGCTTGAAAAGCTCGCTCAAGGTCTCGGAGCCTGGACTCACCCCATGAGTGTCGTTTTCCGCCACCATCCGGTAGCCTTCCGGCCCGCCCAGCTGCCAGGCCAGTTCGCCCCAAAGCGTCCGGGTGACGGTGCCGTCCGGTTTTCGCTGGGGCTGGCCCGGATTCAAGGCCGTTCCCACCAGCACGGCCCGAGAGGCCTGAGGGACCGATTGGATCTCCAACCGGTTGAGAAGCCCCTCCATGCCCGCCAGTTCCTGAGCCGGGACACCGGAAAAAAGGTGGTAGAGGGCCAGCATGGAGTGGGTTTTGCCGCCGCCGAAGTTGGTCTGGAGTTCCACCACCGGCGCACCGCCTCGGCCTGTGAGCCGCAGCAGACCGTCCTTCAACAAATCCTCCAACCCCAGCGTGAGATAGGTGCGGCGGAAAAACTCCCTGGGATCGCCGTATTCGTCGGATGCCTCGCCGCGATGCACCAGCGCCAGGTCAGCGGCGAATTCCGCCTGCTGGTAGCGGCCCGAGGCCACGTCCGGATGGGGGGCCACCACGAGACGCCAGGGCAGGAGCCCCTGAACGGGCTGTCCTTCCAGGGCCACCGCCGACTTGCGTCGCACCTGGGTGCGGCGCTGTTCGTCGAACTGCACCCGCAGGGTTTCCTGGGCCATGCGATGCACCTCTTCGGCCTCGTCGGCGGCGCTCACCGCCTTGAGGAGCCGGTGCATGGTGTCCAGCGCCCGGTAGGTGTCGTCGTAGGAGAAGGTGTCCTGGTGGGCCCAGCCGTTTTGCACATCGCGAAGTTCACTCACGTAAGTGCGTTCCGCCTGGCCCAGAGTCTTGGAAAAGACGGAATTCCAGTTGGTCCAGAGGACCGCCAGCACCAGGTCCACTTCCCATTGGACTACGCCGCCCGCTTCCTTCCAGTCTTTTTCCTTGGAAAGGGACCTCTTGGCTACATCTTTCCAACCGTCGCCGTAAGCGGCCTGGAGTTCGCGTTCCACGAACGGCACCAAGCCGTCGCGTACCAGTTCCAGGCCCTGTCCGATCCGCTGGCTGTTGGTCATCGCCATCTTTTCGTCTCCTCCCTCTCAGGCGGCCTCCTTGGAAACCAACCTTATCCAAGGAGCGCGGGCGTCTAGCCCGCACCTCGAGCGGGCCGGAGGCCCGCGCTCCCAGGAAGATCATCCTCAAGCAGGCCGGAGGCCCGCGCTCCCAGGAAGATCATTTTGTGTCTCCGTTCTTGGGCGAACTTTCAATGAAACATCTCCATCTGCCGCGGCCCCGCTGCGGGAGTACTTTCCAATTCCCTTGAAAGACGCACCAACTCCGGCCAGGTGGCCGCCAGCGCATTGTAGCCCAGGGCTTCGGCCGACCATTTCTTCCGCTCGCAGATGTGAAAGAGCCGATAGGCCAGGTTGTGGGCGTCCTGGGCCTTGGATCCCACACGGGCCAGAAGCCGGGCGGCGGCCTCTTCGCTCCCCCGGTCCACCAGTTCCCGGATGAGGTACTGGGTCATTTCCCAGCAGGTGAGGCGATTGTCCGAAGCCGGGTCCCAATCGTCGGGCAGTTCGTCGCGTCGAAGGAGCCGCACCTTGCCGGCCTTGGCCGTGAGGATACCGGCCGCCTGCAGGCCGCTCACCGACGTGTTCTTGGCCGTGCTGAGCGTTTCCGCCACCCCGTAAGGACCTTCGCCCATGCCGAACTGCTCGAACCAGGCCACGGCCCAGCGGGTGTCGGCGTCGAATTCCCCTTCCTGTTCCGCCAGGTATTCGTCGAGCACCTGATTGATGAGAGCCAAAGCCGTCCGCACCCGCATGGGCGATCCGTCGGCTTCCAGCACTCGGGAATACCGAGTGAAGACAGCCATGCCGGGTCCGATGGCCGCCTGTGCGAGGTCCACCGGGGCGATGCTCCCTTCCTGCAGGGTTCTGATGGCCCGGGGAAGTTCCTGCTTGAGTTCCATGAGAAAATCCCGGCGGGTGGTTTCCGGCGCATCAGCCGCCCGCGGCCGGCAGGCCAAAACGATGGAAGAGGCAAGAGCGTTGGTGCCAAGAGCTACGCTGCGAGCGCCCCTTTCGGTTCTCATGGGCCAGGTGGCCGTGACGGCGAAACCTTCCCGAACCAGGCCTTCCAGCATGGTCTCCCACCCGGTGGATGCCGTGCCCTCGCTCGTATCACCATTGCCGTTGTCCGCTTCCACCCTCTCCGCCTGTTTGAAGGCGTAGTAGATGGTCATCGGCACATCCGGTGAGACGGTCCGGCTCATCCAGTGGAAGCATTTCCGAAGGCCTTCTTCAAAGAACCGCTGGGCCGCTTTCCGGCTGCCGCCGAACCGATACGGTGTGGCTACCAGCTCCTCGGTCTTGGGCACCAGCATCGTTGAAAAAAGCTCGGGATAGACGGCCCGAAGCGAGCGTCGCAGCCAGACGTAGAAGAAATCGGAAAGGTCGGCGTAGCCGATGTTGTCGTAGTAGGGTGGATCGGTGCTCACCACCAGGGAAAGGGCGGGCGGGACGCCCGCGCTCCCAGGGAGGGCCTGGGCCGCGGCTGTGATCATCTTCTCCGGGCGTTCGGTGGCGTCCTGCTGGCGGGCCATCCCCGTCGACTGGGCGGAGAGGGTTTCCACGGAGCGGGCCACCCACTCCACGGCCCCAAGGAAATTCCCCGTGGAGTCGCTGAAAGGGTTCGCCTCGGCGAAATCCCACACCATGGGGATCGCCTGGCGGGCGAACGTGTTGCGAATATTATCTCGTGTCGTGTTCCAAGAGCAAATTGCCGAGCAGTAATCCGCCAGACGGTCCACGGCCAGGGCCAGGTAGGTGGCCACGGCGTCGGCATAAGCTTGGGCGCCCGTGCCGCCTTCGGCCAACGGTACATCCCCTCCTGGGAGCGCGGGCCTCCGGCCCGCCTCTTGCTCCGAAGGCCTTTGGGGCTTCCCATAGTGCGGGCGGGACGCCCGCGCTCCCAGGGGTCGTTCGCTCCTCGACACGTAAATTCCGCTTCTCCCATCCCGCCGACGAAAACGGCCAATCTCCGGAGTGGCCGCACAACCCGGCGATGATGGGGTTGTTTTCGATGTAGGCCACCGTCCTGCGGAAATGTTCTTCATTGCGCGTGAACCGATCGAAGTATTCGGGTTCCCAAAAACGACCCTCCCGGCCCAGGGTTCGGTTGGCTTCCTTGGCGGTATACGATTTCCAGCTGTGGACCACATCGGCCAGCGGCCACCCTTCCATGCACTCCACCAGGACATGCACATGGTTGGGCATCACACACCACGCCAGCAGCCGATACCGTTCCCCGTCAAAATGGAGCAGCGCTTGCTGAACCATCTCGGCGATTCGGGCATTTCTCAAGTGACAGGCCCCGTGGCCTTCATCCTCGTAACGGGCGATCCGTTTTCGCAGTTCCGCCATGGCCGGATCGTCGGCTTTGGTGATTTCGGTGATCCGGAGTTCCTCTTTCCATCGGGCGATGACCGGGGATGGAACGGAATCCTTGAGGCGGAAGGTGATGAATTGAACCAGCCCCGGTACGTCGAAATGCGGGAGATATCCTCGGGTGTGGACGAAACGATGCGGGCGGGACGCCCGCGCTCCCAGGTTACCCTCGGTTTTCGTTTGCGCTACTGGGATGTCCTCAGTCTGAACGTGCTCCCCCGGGCTTTGCTCCCCGGATATCGGCTGTTCCTTGAAAAGAGAAACAGGGGGACGGCCGGCGAAGCGGGGCGGGATTTCCACAAGGGCCTTGGTGATGAGCACGGCCACGGGGTTGAGGTCCCCGGCCAGGGCATGGAGTCCCAGGCGCTGCGCCTCCAGGGGGATGGATCCGCCTCCGCAGAAAGGATCCAGCACCACCGGAGGGTTGCCGCCGGTGGACTTCAGGATCTCTTCCCGGGCCTTTCGGAGCACCTTTTCGTTGTTGATGTTCTCCCACTTGACCAGGTCTTCCATGATGCCGAAGACGTTCCCTTTCCCGGCGCTGGTCCTCCACGGTGGGAAACTTGTCCGGATGGGCGGACGGGTCGTCCACCAACTGCGCAAAGAGCACCGCCCGGCAAGCAGCCAGAGGGCGCCGGGCCCACCATAGATGCAGGGTGCTCGGGTGCCCGTGGCGGATGGATTTTTCCCGAGCCGACTCTCGATTGACGGCATCCAGGGGGAGCGCCGTTTCGATGAGTTTCTTCCCGCCGTTCATGGGATTTCAGCCTTCCTTTCCATAGTCGGAAACAAGCAGAATGCGGTCGGGACGTGCCATGCGTTGGGCAAAGCGGCGATCGGCGGTTACAAGCCGCCCGTCGAGGACCACAGCGACGGCTAGGTAAGAGGCATCGTGGAAGGTGACCGCCGCCTGCTCCATCCACTGAAAACTGAGCTCGATCATCTCCTCGTTCAAGGGCTCGACGATCATGCGCAGATTGCGCAGCAGCTTCATCGTCCGCAAAGCCTGGTGGGGAATCTCACGGCCCAAAATGTTTCCCACTTCGTATTCCCACAGGGACGGGACCGTCAGTTCGATACGGCCCGCCGCCCAGTCGTCCAGGATGCGCAGGGCGCACCCGTGATCGAGTTCGCGGTCCGATCCCAGCACCCATTTGAGGATGACCGAAGCATCCACCACCATGCGCGGCACCGGCATGACAGGTCCTTTAGTGGGAAGCGCGGTCGCGGGCCAGAGACGAGACAATCTCGTCGTTGGTCAAAGACGCCGGAGGTCTGGGAGCGGCCTTGAGTTCCTCCACCGCCCGTTGGCGGCGGATCCGGTCCAGCTCCCGGCGAAGCGCGTCGTTGACGACCCGGCTGCGTTGCCCCGAGGGAATGAGTTCCTCCAAGGCACGGCAGAGGTCTTCGTCGATACTGAAGTTGAGTTTGCGTGTTTTGGTGGACATGAGTTCCCTCCAACAGTTCTCTACCGATTATGCCTCTGGATGAGGAAAGAGGGAAGGAGAAAGGACGACTTGCACGTTTCCTTGCCTCCCACTCTTTCTTCTTACCCGTTACCCGATCAGTTGCTTCAAATCGTACGTGACACTGGTGGCCGCGAAGTCCGGTTCCCGCTGGAAGGGATTCACCAAGTAATGGAGGCGCAGGCCTTCGGAAGTCGGTTTGAGCGGTGTTTGGCCTTCCTGGGCCACCGGCACGTCGGCGAGGCTTCCGGAAGCGGCCGTTTGGTGCAGCCGATCCCGGCTCACCAGGACCACGGCCAGGAAGTAGTCTTCCGGTTTGTTCAGGGCCGTGAGGATCTCGTTCTTGGTGACCGTGATGGTGTCGGCCCCTTCCACCCGGCCCTTCACTTCGATGAATCGGAGTTTTCCCGTTCCGGGAACGGCCGATTCCACGTCGTATCCCACCTTGAGGTCGCTCACGGCCCGGGGTTCGAAGCCCATCTGCCGCTCCCGGGCCAAGACGGCCTTCATGGCGATGCGCTCCACCAGGACGCGAAGATCGCCTTCCAGGTCCGGTTCCGGCCGGGGCTTTCCCTGCAGCCGATCCAGCAGGCCCCGAGGCACGATGATCGCTCCGCCCACCACCACGGGAGGCAGCGCCGAGATGTTTCGTTCTTCCTCCAGTTGGGCCAGGCGCCGCTGCAGCCTCGCGCTGAGTTCATCGGTGATGTTTCGGGCCTTGGCGGAGTTGATGCGTGCGTTCACCTTGCCCGCGGCTTCCTGCAGCCGGAGCTCTTCGGCCCGGTGATCCCAGTAGGTGATCTCCTTGGTGAGGCGCTCCTTGACGGCGGCGGCCGTTTTGTGAACCCGCTCTTCGGTGCGGACCTGCACCTCCCGGAAATGCTCGGGCACCAGAGTGCGCACGGCGTAGGAGACGGCTTGCGATTCCAGGTCGTGCTCCAGCCAATTGCGGGTTTCCACGTGACCTTCCAGGAGCGGGCGTTCTTCATCGGTGAGGGGGCGGTAGTCCAGGTAAGGGGCGATGCCGGCCCGGTGGAACCGGCCGGCGGCGTCCGCTTCCACGAACTGAAGGCGCCGGGAGATGATCCGGCGGTTTCCTGCGGCGTCTTTCCGCCCGTCCTTGACGGCGTGCTCCAGGTAGAAGAGGGCGCGGAGGTCTTCGCCCGGATCGCTTTCGTCCACGAAGAAGGCGCCCTTCTTGAGCAGGTGCCGGTCCCGTTCCAGGACGAGGTCGATCACGGCGTCCAGGAGCGGGTGACCGGGGCAGACGAAGGCGGCCAGGGGTTTCCCGGGAAGATGCACCTGGTCCTTTTCGAAGCAGATCCGTTCGTAGCGGGGAAGGACCGATTCGCCGCGGCCGATCTGGCGGTCCCGGCGGCGGATGAGGGCAGGCACATGGCGGATTTCGTAACGGCGGGGCTCCCGCTCCGTGATCGTTCCGCCCAGGCGCCGAAAGGCTTCCAGGAAGAAGGTTTCGATGAAATGGGGCTGGAGGCGCCGGGCCTGGGCCCGCTCCATCTCCCGTCGGATTTCCATGACGCGGGTGGTGTCCATGACGTCGCGGGCGAGGGAGCGTTCTTCCAGGAGCTCCTGCAGATGCCTTCGGTCCAGAGCCGTTTCCACCTTTTGGGTCAGACGCGCCCGCACGTCGGAGCGCTCCCCGTAGCGGATGGCCTCAATGAGAAGCTCCCTTAAAGCCTTGCCGCTCACGGCCTTTCCCAGCACGTCGAAGACGGCGCCGCCCAGGGCTTGGCGTTCCACCTCCAGCTTGCGAAGCAGGGTGAGATAGACGTCGCCTTCCCGGGTTTCTTCGGCCACCAGGTTCCAGAGATGGCACACCTCCGTCTGGCCGATGCGGTGGATGCGCCCGAAGCGCTGTTCGATGCGGTTGGGGTTCCAGGGAAGATCGTAGTTCACCATGAGGTGCGCGCGCTGGAGGTTCACGCCCTCGCCGGCGGCGTCGGTGGCCACCAGGATCTGGACCTCCGGGTCGTGGAGGAAGGCGGCCTCCGCTTTTTTGCGCTCTTCGCGACCCATGCCCCCGTGGATGACGACCACGGCTTCCGGACGCCCGAGCAGCGTGCGGATCCGGCGTTCCAGGTCGTTCAGGGTGTCGCGGTGCTCGGTGAAGACGATGAGCTTTCGGCGCAGTCCCTTGGGATCGAACATGTGGGGGTTTTCCTGGAGGAGCTCGGAAAGCTCCTCCCACTTCTTGTCCCGTCCGCTTAGGCGCACGCGCTGGGCCAGCTTTTCCAGGTTGGAGAGGATGGCGATTTCGGCTTTGAGCTCTTCAATGGTGCGCGCCGCCGTGGCCTGATCCACGATGGCTTCTTCCAGGGCTTCCCGTTCGGCGCTGGGCGCGTCGTCCAGATCGTCCAGATCCTCTTCCGTCACAGCCGGCACCTCGGAGCCCACGGCCAGGCGCACCATCTGGCCGCGCTGGCAGAGCTCTTCTTCCCGGAGGCGCTTTTCCAGGCGTTCCCGGCGGCGGCGAAGCGACTGGTAGATGGCCTCCGGCGACGAGGCCAGGCGCCGCTGGAGGATCGTGAGGGCAAAGCCCACGGTGCCCTTGCGTTTTCCGTCCTCCAGCGCGTCCGCTCGGTTGAACTCCTGGCGCACATACTGCGTGACCCGTTCGTAGAGGTCTGCTTCCAGGTCGGAAAGCTTGTAGGTGACCGTGTAGGCGCATCGTTCGGGAAAAAGGCGCGTGCCGTCGAACCGGTAGAGGTTTTCCTTCACCATGCGGCGCATGATATCGGAGGTGTCCACCACGTGAACACCATCGCGGAAGCGGCCCTCAAAGCGGTCGCCGTCCAGCAACGCCAAAAAAAGCTGAAAGTCTTCTTCCTTGCCGTTGTGCGGGGTGGCGGTCATGAGCAGAAAGTGGCGGGTGATGGACGACAGGAGCCTTCCCAGCTTGTAGCGCTTCGTTTCCTTCACGTCGCCGCCGAAAAAGGACGCGGACATCTTGTGAGCCTCATCGCAGACGATGAGGTCCCAATGGGTTTGGGAGAGCTTGGCCTGGATGTCGTCGTTTCGACTGAGCTGATCCAGCCGGGCGATCAGGATCCATTTCCAGGAAGGGATTGCCGGAACGGGACGATTCGAAGCGATCCCGGGTGAGGATCTCAAAGGGCAGGTGAAACCGGCTGCTCAGTTCGTCCTGCCACTGGTCCACCAGGTTCCCCGGGCAGACGATGAGGCATCGGTTGAGGTCGCCCCGGGCGGCCAGCTCCTTGATGAGCAGCCCGGCCATGATGGTTTTTCCGGCGCCGGGGTCGTCGGCCAGCAGGTAGCGAAGCGGCTGGCGCGACAGCATCTCGCCGTAAACGGCCGTGATCTGGTGGGGCAGGGGCTCCACCAGAGACGTGTGCACCGCCAGGTAGGGGTCGAACAGGTGGGCCAGCCGGATGCGATAGGCTTCCGAGACCAGGCGGAACATCTCACCGTCGGCATCAAAGGCCCAGGACCGTCCCGACGCTTCCAGGCTCAGGCGAGGCTCGTCGTCGCAAAAGAGGATCTGCTGATCCACGTTTCCCGCCGCATCCCGAAAGACCACTTCCACCACGTCGCTTCCATGCCAGCGCACATCGATGATGCGCACAGGCCCCCCGGGCCGAAGACCAGAGACCAGGGCCTCTTTTTTGAGATCGGTGAGATTCAGCGGCACCGCTTCCTCCTTGCTTTTGCATCACAGAACATGCACCAAGCAAGCCATCGACTTTAGTCGGGGGTTGTTTACAGGGACTCCGAGAATTGCTAGCATTTTATGTGTTGTCACCCGGTATGTGGTCTGGCACATAAGGAGGAGGTTATATGCCGTGACACAATTTCGAACCTGGCAAGCAATACTCCCTTGAGGCCGTGGTCCAAGCATGTGACGCCTACATCGCGAGCAGCAATAGGCTAGCCAACCCGGAAGAGAAGCGGCGTTACGTGGATGTAATTCGCAACTGCGGGCATCAGCTATTAGTGTACGCTCCCATTGGGAGCGGCTGGGGCAACTCGCCGATGAACCCCAAGTGCTGGAAAACGCCCGCAGGGGCGCGTATCTGGGAAGGGCCTTCACTATCAAGTAAATGCAAATGTAACACTCCCAGCCCCCTGAAGGGGGCGGACTTCTAGGCGATTTCCGCGGTATGGCCCACCTCTTGCGAGGCCCTGGCGCGGCGAGAAACCGCGGCAGGCGGTTGACCCGCAGATCTACCTAGACAACGCGGGAGCAAACTCCCGTAGCCCGTGTCCGGGCGACTACTACGTTCTGGCTCTTGCGTCCGGGGACGGTTTTTCATTCCGCCCCCGGACCCTTTGATGGGACCGGGCCGTAGATACGTGATCCTTCGGGGGAACGCGATCTTCTCTGCGGAGGCGATTGTGTGTATGTTGGCGCTGCCGACCACATGGGGGCGGCCGCGGAACCCGCACGCCTTGCACACCCACTCGCGGCGCTTGGGCCGCTGACGATGGTCGCATGCGGGACACCGGCTGGAGGTTCCCCTCTCCGTACCGGTGAAACACATGATGCGGCCTTGCTTACACTTGTACCTCAGATAATCGATGTGCTTGCCGTACTCCCACTGCGACATGCGCTGGTTGTGGATGTCTCGACAGAGGTTCCAAACTCGCGCGGCATCCAGCTGTGCGTCGCACAATCGCCGAGATACCGAGGATGATAGGTTGTCCAGCCGATAGATGCGCACTGTCTCCACATTTGATATTCTACCGCATGGAGGGGGCGGTATGCAAACCGGGAAAACACGCTGGACAGACTACAACATCGCCTATCACTTCATCTGGATTCCGAAGTACAGGCGCCGAATCTTGACCGGGTGAGGTGCAGGCGGAGACTAAACGCCTGATTGCCGGATGCTGCGAACGCTAAGGAATCACAAGGTTCCGAAAGGGCGATGCGCTCTGTTTTTGCAGAAAGACCGAATGGGAACGCCGGTCCATGTTGTCTGGGGTATTCCAAAAGGTCATGATAAGCCTGTGGTGCTGGTTACGGCCTATCGCCCGGATCCGGCACGGTGGGATGAAACGTTTGCACAGAGGCGGAAATGATGAAACAGCGTAAAAAAGCGAAGTATGTACATGAAGGCCAGTATGTTGCCGAGGTTCATGTTGAACTACTCGAAGACGAGACCGGTTGGTCCCCTTATCTCAGCGTCGAAGATGCTTATAAATTGGACGATGTGAGGGATGCTCTTCACCGCCAGCCGTGAAACGGTTCATCGCAGCCTTGCAGGAAACGATCCAGGCGCTTACTGCTCGGATCGAGCAGCTCGAACAACGGCTGAACCGTGACTCCACGAATTCCAATCAGCCGCCTTCTTCCGACAGCCCTTACCTCGACTGGATCACCCGTTTGGCGTAGCAACCCCTACCCTGTGATCAGATACAAAGGGTTGGGCGCACAGCAGGCGCACCCAAAAAAAACAGGGGCTAGCCTGTGGCAGCCAACCCCTTGATTGTTCTGGTGGAGCTGAGGGGAGTCGAACCCCTGACCTCTTGAATGCCATTCAAGCGCTCTCCCAACTGAGCTACAGCCCCGCGAGCGAACGTTCTATAACAAAGGCTCTTGAGGAGTGTCAACCTTTTTCGCCGCGTTCGGGCTGGGGGGCTGCATGATGCTTGAACGGAACGGGGGTCCGATGCCGCTGGCCCACAGAGGGTGGGGCCGCTTTCCCGAAGGGCGGCGGAACTGTCCTTGACACCCACTGGGACCGTTTGTAGAATCCCCGACACCGCCGGAGTGGTGAAACAGGTAGACGCGCTGGACTCAAAATCCAGTGGGCCTCGCGCCCGTGAGAGTTCGAGTCTCTCCTCCGGCACCAGGAAAAACAAGGGTCCAGGGAAATCGCCCGGGACCCTTTCTTCTTCATGGTCAACACACCGGATCACCCCGCGAACTCGTAGTCGTGCGAACCGAGGATGACGCGTTCCTCCGGTGTCGCTGCCGGGATCGGCGAAGACCGACGTCCTGGAGATGCGAGGTGAAGGGGATGCCTGGGGCGGGGATCGAACCCGCACGGGGATTAACCCCAAGGGATTTTAAGTCCCTTGTGTCTGCCTGTTCCACCACCCAGGCGCGGGAATTTGAAAAAAGCTAGCACACCAAAGAAACCTGCGACAAGTGAATTTGGCCCGCTCGACGTTGCCCGGGCCGTGCGGCGAAGCTCTTCGAAACGATTGACAAGGATTCCGCGGATGTGATAATCGACCGTTGCGTCGATCAAGGCGTAACAAGAGGGCGACTAGCTCAGTGGAGAGAGCGTTGGTCTCCGGAACCAAAGGTCCCGGGTTCGATCCCCGGGTCGCCCTCCAATAACATCAATACCATGGATCGCATTCCAGCGCTCAACGTTAGGTTGCCGGCGGTTGCGTGTGGGCAACTGCCGCACAGTACACGTCGTTGATGTCCTCCACGCCTCTTGGGGCGACCGTTTGTAGTGCACCCCGAAGTCACCCGCCTGAACGGTACTTCATCTCCTTGGTTACTTCCGCCAACGGATCCCCTCGCTCCACCGTAAGGCCGCGTTGGTGTGGCGCATGTGATGAGGCGTTCCGAGCCTTAATCCTGACTTTTCCGTGGCTCAGTTCCAGTGTAAGCTCGCACAAGAAATGGGAAGGTCTGGCACATGAACTGAGAAACCGCGTGGGTTGACGTAAGGGTGGTTTGGCGTGGGCGGAACGGTCGGTACCTTCATGGGCAGTGGTGGGCGGCCCCAAAAGGTGGGAAAGAGTCCCTCGAGCCGGGAGTGGAGGCGGGGATAGTTCGCCGCCCGAGCCGGTCTGGAGGTGCTGTCGGCCGGTGATCGGACTGGATCCGTTTTCTAGGTCCTGGAGACTTGTGCACGTGGAGTGGCGGCTGTGGCCAGTCTGGGAAAGCGTCTGGGTTTTCTTGAAATCTTCTGTCTCGCCGTCGGAGCTATGGTGAGTTCCGGCATTTTCGTCCTGCCGGGACTGGCTCACGCCATGGCCGGCCCTGCGGTGGTGATGTCTTACCTATTGGCGGGATTGCTGATGGGAACGGCGGCGCTGAGCACCATCGAGCTCGTGACGGCCATGCCCAAAGCCGGTGGAGACTATTTTTTCGTTGCGCGGGCCATGGGGCCGGCGGTGGGCACGGTTTTGGGTCTGCTCAGCTGGTTTGCCTTGACCCTCAAAAGCGCCTTCGCTTTGGTGGGCATCTGGGCCTTCACCGAAAAGTTCTTTTCCTTCGACACCCGCCCTCTGGTGGCGGGGCTGGCTGTTTTTTTCACTGCGCTGAACCTCTGGGAGACCAAGGGCTCCAGCCTGTTTCAGAAGATTTTTGTGGTTCTTCTCCTCGCTTTGATGGGGTCTTTTGTGTGGCTGGGCTTTCCCCACGTGAAAGTTCAGCACTATGTGCCATTCACCCCTTACGGCTGGAACGCGGTTTTGGTTACCGCAGGCTTTGTCTTCGTGTCCTACGGCGGCTTGCTCCAGATTTCAGCGCTCGCCGAAGAAGTACAACAACCGTCGCGAAACATACCTTTGGGACTCTTGTCGGCCCTGGGGTTTACCGTCCTCCTTTACTGCGCGATGGTCTTTGTTACATCCGGGATTCTGGGATCCGAGTCCCTGGATGTCTCCCTGACCCCCATCAGTGACGCCGCTGCGGTCTTCCTTGGCCGAAACGGCGAGACAGCGCTGACCGCTGCGGCCATGACGGCCTTTCTGACCACGGCCAATGCGGGCATCCTTTCGGCCTCGCGCTATCTCTTGAGCCTCAGCCGAGACGAACTGCTGCCAACCTTTTTCGGGCGAGTCCATCCGAAAAGGCAGACCCCCGGGCCCGCGGTGCTCGTCACGGGGGCCTTCCTGATCGGGCTGTTTTTCATTCCTTTGAAGTCCCTGGTGGAGATGGCTTCCATGGTCATTCTCCTGACCCAGGCCTTGGCCAATGCTTGCGTGATCGTTCTGAGGGAAAGCCGGATCCACAATTACCAGCCGACCTTCAAGGCGCCGTGGTATCCTTGGCTCCAGGTCGCCAGTATGGCCGGAGTTGTGCTCCTCATCGCGGAAATCGGCCTGCAGGCCCTTTTCATGGGGGTGGTATTCGTGACTGGCGGCTTGGCGTTCTTCTGGTTTTACGGCCGAGTGAAACAGGAACGCGAGTATGCCCTGCTCCATGTGCTCGAGCGCCTTTCGGCCCGCAAGGTGGTGCGAAACCTGCTAGAATCCGAGCTCAAGGAAATCATTCGCGAACGGGATGAGCTGTGCTTGGACCGGTTCGATCGGGTAGTCGAAGCGGCGGAAGTGGTGGATTTGGAGGAGCCGACCGATGTGGAGGGTCTCATGGGGCGTTTGAATCCGGTGCTCCAAGGGCGGGGCCTAAATCGGGCCATGAGTCCGGCTGACCTCATTGGGGACGAGCCGAGGGTGAAATTTGTGGAGATTTTTCCAGGGATCGGTTTGGCCACGGTGAGCGGAGAGCGGCCGGATCTTTTTGATGTGGTTCTCGTGCGCAGTCGAGAAGGGCTCTTCCCACCCGGTGCCGAGGCTCCGGTTCATGCTTTGTTTTTCTTTCTCGTGGGGTCCGAAGAGCAGGACTTTCACCTCAAGGCCGTAGCGGCTTTAGCTCAGGTGCTTCAGGATCCCCATTTCGACAGCCGGTGGCGACACGCCCGGAGCGCCCAAGCCCTGAAGGACATCATCGTCTTGGCGGATCGTCGCCGCGTGTGTTCCCTGGAGCCTCACTCCTGGGAACCCGACGCCTGGGCGGCCAATGCCGCCGGGCCGAGGGCGAAGTGACGGGTTGGCCGGCCGCCGCCGTGCCCAACATCTGCCTGCCGCCCTTGAGGCGCTGGGTGCGCGCCCAAGCAAGAAAGGATCCCATCAAGTGATTTCCCTGAGGGGCTTGGCAGGGCGCATGATTTTTCGCGGCGGACTTGGTGGTCCATCGCCTTCACGTCATCTCGGCCTCAAACGATCGGCAGATTCCAGGTAGGGGTCCTTCAGAATGCCTTCGGGACCAGGCGGAGAATCTTGTCGTCGCCTTGGCGCGGCGTGCCGCGTCCGTCGCGGTTGCTGGTGAGGACATACACGTTCCCGTCGGGGCCGGCGACCACATCGCGCAAGCGCCCGTAAACGCCGCCCGACCCCTTGCGGGCGAACAACCGCTCGATGCGCGTGACTTCGTAACGGCCGTCTCGGTGAGCCAACTGGATTCTCATGAGCGCTTCGCTTCTCAGGGTGGCCACGTAGAGACGGTCGCCGAAAAAGGTCATCCCGGAAGGCGGTGTGGCTTCTTCCCACAGGATGATCGGATCCAGGTAAGGGGGGATTGCCGCCTTCCCGATCACCAGCGGCCATCCGTAGTTTCCGCCCTTTCGGACGACGTTGATGATGTCTTTCCCCCGCAGCCCGAATTCCCCCGAAGGTCCGTGTTCGGATGAAAAGAGATCGCCCGTCGCGGGATGCCACGCCAGGCCTTGAGGGTTCCGGTGGCCGTAGGAGTATACCGGCGATCCTTCGAAGGGATTGTCGTCGGGAATGGCGCCGTCCGGTGTGATGCGGAGGATTTTCCCGCCGAGGTTGCTCCGGTCCTGAGCGATGGGCGCGTTCCACACGTCCCCCGTGCACACGTAGAGCATGCCGTCGGGCCCGAAGCCGATTCTTCCGCCGTTGTGGACGCGGCTTCCCGGAATGCGGTCGATGAGGACCTTGTCCACGACGCCGGTTTCCCCCTGATGCCTCAACCGGATCACTCGGTTGAAGACGTCGCGGCCTTTCCGGGCCGTATGCATGGCGTAGACGTAGGGCTCTTGCGGAAAGCGCGGGTCAACCGCCAGCCCCATGAGACCTCCTTCACCGATGTGGGCCACGTCGAGCCGCAGGTACGGCTTGGGTTGCAAGAGGCCGTCTACGATGAGGCGGATCCGCCCCGGGCGTTCGCTCACAAGCGCTTCGCGCTCGGAGAGAAACACCAGGGACCAGGGAATGTCAAGCCCTTCGACCCACGTTTCCACGCGGAAGTCTTCGGGGTCGGTAACGAAGACGTCTTCGACGCCTTGGGGCCGGCCTCCGACGACGGGATCGCCCAGGGCCGGCCTGCGGCTTCCGCTCATGGCCACCGCCGCCCCGGTCCCCAAGGCCAGCACCATGAACACACACAGGCTGGATTTCAAAAGGCGCATGGGTGTCTGCGAACCTCGGCGTATCGCGACGCCCTTCGCACCGGGTGCTCGCCAGGTGCCTTCGCGCTGCGGCAAAGGCTCCTCCCTTCAGGATTCGAAAAGCCCGAGCCGCTCCGCGGTTTCCTTGTAGGGCGGGGGAAATTCCGGTTCGAAGTTCTGGTAAAAGGTGACCGGGTAGCGTGCGCCGATGGGTCGTCCGGCTCCCTGGAGTCCTTCGACGAGTTCCGGAAGCCGTCGAGCGGGAAAGGTCACCACCAGTTCGTCGTCTTGGGTCATGGAAAAGATGCGGTCGCCCATGCCGGGGATGGCGATGCGGGGGGCGTCGAGCCGGTACGCGGCGTAAAGGGTTTCCACGCATTCCACCTTTCCGGCGAAGCTTCCCGCCACTTGCCCTTCGAGGGTGTAGTTGAACCCTTGAACCAGCCGCATGGCCTGAGCCGGGTTGCAGTAGACGGCGACCGTGTGCGGTTCCTGCCGGGCCTTGGCGAGCGGCGAGAGAAGGATCCCCTGGATTTCCCCCTCAGGGGGGCAGGTGATGGCGGCCGCTTGCGACGCCGCGATCCGGTCGTCCGCCGCAAAGCCGACCTTTTCGAAAACGCCCGCCAATTCCTTCCGACTGTCTTCCGCGCCGCTCATCCCCCACACGATGAGGGCCGGTACGCAGACGATGTCTTCTTTCTTGAGTCCCACGGTCCAGCCATAGGTCCGCGCCATGGTGACGCCCTGGCAGATGGTGACGCGCTTTTTCAGAACGACGCTCGGCCGGCGCGTCTTGTCGGGAAACGAATCCCCCGCGCCGAGAAAACGGACCGCGAGTGGAAGGGTTCTGGGCCGGATGGCGTCCTGGATGGCGGCCTGCATTTCCCCGTAGTCGATCATGTTCTATCCTCCTTGCGGTTCGGGTCCCTGAAATGAAACGTAACGTGACGCGCTTTGCCTTTCAACGGCGTTTCGGGTCCGCCAGCAGATAGGGCCCCAGTTCTTCCAGGTGTTGGAGGGTGCTGCACTGGATGACCCTGTCGCAGTGGGGCCGATAGGCGTCCATGACGGAATCTCCCGTGTTCCAGAAGGCCGGGGGTTCAGGGTTGAGCCAGATGAGTCGGCGGACGCGTTCGCGGATGCGGCGAAAGGCCGCTTCCGCCGGAGCGTCATAGTTGTTCCGGGCGTCTCCCAAAACGATCAGTACGGACCGACGGGACACGCGGTTCAAAGGTTCCGCCGCGAAGTCTTCGAAGGCTTTCCGGTAGTCGGTGAGCCCCATGACGAGCGGAAGGCCTTGGCCCGTCTCGATTCGGGCCAAAGCCTTTTCCAGGGAACCGCGCAGGAAGACGTGCGAGACGTCCACCAGGTTGGAACAGAAGGCGAAGGTCCGGATTTTCGAAACCATCCGGTGCAGGCTGTAGAGGAAAAAGAGAAAAAACCGGGTCACGTTTCGAACCGAACGGCTCACATCGCAAAGCGCCACGATGTCGGGCCGGTCCGGCCGCCTCCGTTTCCACCGGGGCGCGAAGATGAGCCCCTGAGTGGCGAGGCTCTCGCGAAGGCTCCGCTTGAAGTCCAGCTTGCCGATGCGGGCTTCTTTCCGTCGCCTTCCATGCCGGCTTTCGAGCCTGCGGACCATCTGGCGGACCAGCCGCTGCATGGTGTCGAAATCGGCCGCTTCCGCCTGGGTGAGCCGAAGGTGTTTCAGAGCGTCGTCGCTTGCCGCCGAGCGCGGGGTGCGGTCGGTCTGAAGCCTGAGGCGCCCTTCCACGAAGGAGCGGACCGTCTCGAAGAGCGCCTCTCGGCCTTCCCGCAACCGTTGGACGCTCGCCGCCGACCCGCCGAGGCTCCGGAGAAGATTCGCGTCCTGATCGATCTGGTCGGCCGCCATCCGCTGAAGCACCGCCTGAACGAAGAGGCCTCTTTGCAGCAAGGAGCGCGCGGCCTGAAGGTTGGCGGCCTGGGCGGCTTCGAGGATCATCACGGTGAGCCGGGCCTGATCGCCGGCGACGAGAGCCTGCGCCAGAGGCGAAAGGCGCTCCACGTCCACCGGTTTGTGCGGGGTTGCCGTGGCGTGGGTCCCCGGGAAGGTGCCGCCATCGAAGAACCGTTCGAAACACCGGTCGAAGGTCTTCCGGTCCGCCGGGGTTTTGGCGAGCGAAGCCGCCAGAGCGGCCTTGAAGGACGCACGGTCTTCGAGCCCCGTTTCGGCGACGGCCCGCAGGGCGTCCATGTGTTCCGCCGGGGAAACAGATACGCCCGCTCGCCGCAGTATCTGAAGAAAGTCTTCGATGGCCTGTTGCATCAGGGACCCTCTTCGTTCGCCTTAGCGAGAAGCTCGGGAAGCCTCGAGCCGACCGCCTGGATGTCTTCTTCATGCTTCAAGAAAACGTTCAGGGTCCGGATCGTGAACTCCCGATTCAGGCTGCCGGCGTTCAGGAGCAGAAGAACCCGCGCCCAGTCGATGGTTTCGCTCACCGAAGGGACCTTCCGTAGGTCGAGGCGCCGGACCTGGTGAATGAAGGCCACGAGGCGGGCGAGCAGTTGTTCGGGCAAGTCGGGGACCCGCTGCCTGAGGATCTCGCGTTCCAGTTCCGGCGACGGAAAAGGCAGGTACAGGTAAAGGCACCGGCGTTTCAGGGCTTCGCCCAGTTCCCGGCAACGGTTGCTGGTGAGTACCACGTGAGGGCGGCGGACCGCCCGGATCGTCCCCAGTTCCGGAACGGACACCTGAAAATCGGATAGGATTTCCAGGAGAAACGCTTCGAATTCTTCGTCCGCCTTGTCCACTTCGTCGATCAGAAGCACCGCTCCCTCTTCTTCCTGGAGTGCGCGAAGGAGCGGGCGCGGTTCGAGAAACTCCAGCGAAAAGAAAAGATCCTTGTGGCGGTGGAGCCGTGCCACGGATTCCTCGAGGTTTCGCGCCCCCTCCAGCAGGCCTTCGACGCGGTCTTTGAGGATCTGGGTGTAGAGGAGCTGCTTGGCGTATTTCCATTCGTAGAGGGACTTGGCTTCATCCAGGCCGTCGTAGCACTGGAGCCGGATGAGGGGGAGTCCCAGCGCGCGGGCGGCGGTTTTTGCGATTTCGGTCTTGCCGACCCCGGCGGGGCCTTCGACCAGGAGGGGCTTTCCCAGGCGGTGAGCCACAAAGAGGGTGGCGGCGACTTCCTGGGAGCACACGTAACCTTCTTCGAGAAACGCTTGGCGGACGGAATCGACGGTGGCGAAATCGTTGTGGGCCTTAGGGGTCACGGGAGATCCTCCGATTCGAGAAAGGCGGCGCCGAGCTTGCGCTCCCTCGCGCGGAGAGCGCTCCCGGCGATCCGCTGCAGAAAGCCGATATCTCTTTGAAGGCTTTCGAGTTCCCGGGTCTCCGATGTCGGGGGTCCTCGGCGATCGGGGTCCGGGAAGGGCAGGGCGGCGCATTCCGCCAAGGCCAGGTCCACGACGGACCGAAATGCGGTGAGAAGGCGGGCTGTCTCGAGCCTGGGAGCTTCCGGGCTGCATCGAGAAGCCGCTTCGCGCGTGAGCAACCGCTGCGCCTGAACCAGGCTGTGGAGGCGGCCCAGGGTTTCGAGGACCGCCGGCTCCCGTGAAGGGACCGCTTCGCGAAGGAGGCGTCGCAAGAGGACCAGGAGACGAAGGAAAAGGCCGCTCATCAAGGCGGAAAGATAAACGTCCTCGATTTCTCTCAGCCCGCGGGCGAGCGTTTCATGGGCGCGGCCTTTCACCCCGACGACATGGGTTTCGGGCACACGGCAGTCCGAAAGTCCCACGGCACAATGGGGTGAAGACGGCAGCGCGCTGAGTTCCAAGGGCTCCGTAAGGTTGAATCCCGCCGTCCCCCTGGGGACCAAGAAAGCGCTGCAGCTCTTGTGTTCCCCGCAATCGGCGGTCACGGCCGTGATGACGAAAAGATCGGCGATGGGGCCGTTGGTCACTATCGCCTTCCTGCCGTTGAGGACGTAAAAGCCGCCCCGTTGAACCGCCGTCGTCTCCCATTTCCTGGGGTGCGAGCCCACGTGGGGTTCCGAGATGCCCACGGCCACCGTGGCTTTCCCGGTTTCAATCCGCGAAAGATCCCGTTGGTCGGACTGACGGCCGGTGCCGCAAAAGGAGAAAACGATCCGGGTCGCGGCCCAATGAAACATGAGTGAAAAGCAAAAGCCCGGATCGGTTCCCCTGGCCGCAAGCTGTTCCAGAAGTGCGGCCAGCGACGGAGGTTCCCACCCGAGGCCGCCGCGGTCCCTGGGGAGGCTGAGGCGAAGCAGTCCCGCTTCGGCGCATTGCCGCCAGGTGTCTTCGGGAAACGGCGGGCGAATTCCAGCGTTCTCCAGGGTCTCGATCTCCGCCCGCGAAAGCGCGGCCACCGCTTCAAGGGTCGCTTCCGGTATCCATTCCGCTGGATCGGCGGGGACGACCGTGGAAGCCGGATCATGGGAACTTGTCGAAAAAGGCATTGAGAACCCTCTTGAAGGCATTCAGTTCTTCTTCGGAAAAACCGTCCTTGATGGCCGCGTTCACGCGCCGGATGACCGCTTTCGCCCGGTCGACTTCCTCGAGCCCCTCCGGCGTGATGTGAAGCAGGCTGATGCGCCGGTCCCGCGGCGAAGGCTTCCGTTCGATGAAGCCGGCTTTCTCCAGGCGGTCGGCAAGGCCCGTCACCGCGGAATTGTCCGTCTGGAGCGCCTGGCTCACTTCATTCATGGGGCGTCCGCTCTTTTGCTTCAGCAGAAAGAGGATGCCGGCTTGAACCGGGGTGATCCGGACCCCTTCGGCTTGAAGCCGGTTCTTCAGATGCGTCTGAAGCCTGTGTTGGGCCCTGGAGATGAGGAAGATGAGTCGATCGTCCGAGGCCGAGCGTTCGGTTTCAGGGTGGTGTGCGCCGGCGAAAGTCTTGGGGTTGTTCATGGATCGGAACCTTCTGGATCGTCGGTTTCGGAGCGAGTTCAGCGTACCATATATTTGCCACGTGTACAGTTGAGATGTCAACTATTAAGGCCGTATAAATTCGCGTGCCAAGGATCCCGGCGCCCTTCCCGAAGGGCTCCCGCCCCGTCGGAGGTCATCCGGGATGCCGGCAGAGCAGGTTCCAGCGGTCATCCGCGCCGGCGGAAAGGGTGGAAGCACCGCTTCCAGGCCCCTCGCCGCGGCCTTGCGGCCCGCCGAACGCCTCTGCTCACGGGGCGCTTTCGGCCTGGGCCGCGGGGTCGTCCGCAACCACGATGGTCGCATCCACCACGACGGATTCCCGAGCGGTGAAGATCACGGGGTTCAGGTCCAGTTCTTGGATCGTGGGCCGCTGGAGAACGAAGTCGGCAACATCGTTCAGAAGGCGGGCGACCCGGTGAGGGTCCAAGGCCGGAAGGTCCCGAAAGCCCTTCTCCAGCTTCGCCCAGCACTGAAGTTCCCGCACCATTTCGAGGAAATCGCCGGTTCGGGCCGGGATCAACCGAAAGGCCACGTCGGAAAAGAGTTCCAGCCAGACGCCGCCCAATCCCGTGCTGATGACCGGACCGAACTGCGGGTGGTGTTGGACGCCGACGAAGCATTCGATCCCGCGGGGCGCCATGGGTTCGAGAAGGATCTTCGCCGTGGGGTCCTTCGCGGCGCGCAGGGCTTCGAGGCGGCCGTAGGCGTCGGCGAGGTCGGCTTCGTCCTTGAGATTCAAGAGCACGCCGCCGATTTCGGTTTTGTGCGTGTGCCGGGTGGAAGAGAGCTTGAGCACGACCGGGTAGCCGAGTCGGCGGGCTTCCGTCCGTGCGGCGTCCAGTGAAGCGACGGTCCGGGCCGGGACCGCCGGGAGACCGCCTTCCTTGAGCCATTGGAGTGCTTCGTGTTCCGCCAGGATCATCGCAGTCCCTCTCTTTCGAGAAAACGGTGCCGCTGAAGGAGCGCGTTCAGGGCCGTAGCCCCGTCTTCGGGGGTAAGCACCGCGCACAGGCCGTTGCGGGAGAGAATCTTCAGTGGTTCTTCGGCTTCCTCGGCATTGGCCAGGAGTACGAAAACCAGGGATTTTTCAGGGTGGCGCTTGGCGAGGTTGACCCATTCGGGAACGGGCACCCGGATGAGCGGGTTGTAGTTCCAGACCAGAAGATAGGCGTCGAAGGGTTCGCAAAGAACGTGGTCGAGCACGGCGACGTAGTTGTTGGGGAGAAAGCCCGGCCCGGTCAAATCCACGGGATTTTGGATTTCCACCGGCGTCTTTTCGCCGATGATGGTGCGCACGGCCTGCTTGGTTTCTTCGGAAAGCTCGGGGAATTCCCAGCCCGCTTCAAGGAGCCGGTCCATGGCGACGATGCACGGCCCGGCGGTGAAGGTGAGGGCGCACAGCCGGTTTCCCCGCGGCGGCGCGACCGAACTCAACGCCGTGGAAGCGACCGCGGCGTCCCAGGATGCATGAACTTCGACGGCCCCCGCCTGCTTCAGCATAGCGCGGTAAAGTTCGTATTCGCCGGTGAGGCTCCCTGTGTGGGTAGCCGTTGCTCGCGAAACGGCCTCGTTCTTCCCGGCTTTGTAAACCACCACGGGCTTCTTCCCCGAGGTTTGCCTCACGGCTTCATACAGCGAGCGCGGGTTCTGCACGCCTTCCACGAAAAGGAGGAAGGCGCGGACATTCGGGTCGTCTTCGAGAACGGCCAGGTAGTCCGGAAAATCGACCACCGTGCGGTTTCCCACGCCGATGAAATGGCTCAGCCCGCGCTGCAGGGTGCGCAGGCTGTAACCCATGGTCAGCCCCACGCCGCCGCTCTGAGAAAGCAAGGCGATGGAGCCGGCAGAGGTGTCCAGATGCCAGAAGATGCCGTGAAGGCCATGGCGGAAGGTGGAAAAACCCAGGGTGTTGGGCCCGATCACGGGAAGATCGTATCGCGCGGCCAGGTCCGTGAGGCGCCGCTTGAGGGTTTCGCCGCCGGAGCGGACTTCTTCGAACCCTCCAGCCACGATGCTGACGGCCCCGACGCCGAGCTTCCCCGCCTGTTCGGCCAAATCCAGGGCCAGGTGCTGGTTGAGAAGAAGGATCGCCAGATCCGGCGGCGGCTGGATGGACTCGAGGTTGCCGTAACACTTGAGGCCCAGGAGCGTGCGGTACTTGGGATTCACGGGGAAGATCTCGCCTTGAAAGCCGCTTCTCAAGAGGTTGTGAAGCGGCCCCATGCCTACCGAAAGCTGTTCCTGGGACGCACCGACGACGGCCACTCGCCGCGCGTTGAGCGCTCTTTCGAGTCTCTCGCGCATCACGTGAGACAATGACATGGATCTCCTCCGGGTGACTTTTTCCGGCTTCAGACCCGTTCCAGCCGATTCAGAAAGGATTGAAACTGCAGCCATTCCTCAGCGGAAAACTTGGCCAGGAAAAGCCCGTTCACTTCATCGAAGATCGATAGCAGCACTTCCCGCTGCCGTTCCGCGCCGGCGGTCAGATGGACCCGGAAGGTCCGGCGGTCGGCCGGGTCAGGGCGCCGTTCCACCCAGCCATCTCGTTCCAGCCGGTCCAGGAGCCCCGTAATGGTCGGGCGGTCCAGGGCCGTCTTCTCCGATCTCCGACTCGGCAGGGCCCCGTCTTCTTCAAAGAGCGCGATCAGCATGAAAAACTGGCCGTGCGTCAGCCCAAAAGGCTGGATTTTTTCCTTGTAAAACCTTGTGATTCTTCGGCTGACCGCCCCCAGCCGAAAGCAGACGCAATCTTGAAACACCATGGCCCAAACCTCCTCTGCGCAGTCGCTTTCCCCGCCGCAGACGGTCCACGAAAGGGCTGGTCCGCACCTGAAGTTAGCGTGCGAACTGTTACAATGCAAATAAAAAGACGCCCAAGGTTGCCGCAAAGACCGCCTCCTGCGTTGACTTGCCCCGGCAAAGGCGCTATGAAGCACCGACGATGCCCGCTGAAATGTGATGAAAACAAAGATTTGCATCGAACAGATCGGTTCGAGGACGGCGACGGATGAAACGAAAGTACATACAGGTTCGATGGCACGGGCGGGGCGGACAGGGAGCGGTGACGGCCGCCATGATCCTTTCCGAGGCCGCCTTCTACGAAGGCTACAAGGGGGTTACGGCAGCACCCTTCTTCGGTGCGGAACGCCGGGGGGCGCCGGTCATCGCCACCAACCGGTTTTCCTGGCGCCCGATTCGCACCTATTCCCTGGTGGTGCAACCCGACGTGGTGGTGGTGCTGGATGAAACGCTCCTGGACGTGGTGGACGTGACGGCGGGCCTTCAGGATGACGGCATCGTCCTGATCAACTCGGTGATGGAGCCCGAAGCCATCCGGCTGGCCCGGCCGGTCAACATCGCGACGACCGACGCCACCGGCTGCGCGCACGAGGCGGGACTCGTGGTTTCGGGGACCGTGATTTCCAATACGGCCATCCTCGGGGGATTTGCCAAGGCCACCGGGCTGGTGAGCCAGGATAACATCGAACGCGCTTTGAGGCACCACTTCAAGGGGGGGGCCGAGGAGACGAATGTCCAGGGAGCGCGGGCGGCGTATGAGCGGACCCGGGTATTGCGGGAATGCCGGCTGGAATGTGCGTGAAAGGTCAGGGACCCCCTTGGCCGTGAAGATTTCAAAGACGTGAGGGAGTGTTCGAGGTCATGAAGGAAACCGCCACCACGAAGGATACTCCGGAAGAACCCGCAAAGGATGCCTTCACCTATGCGCACGCCCGGGTATGCAAGGGCGAAGCGGGAAGGACGGGCGACTGGCGTTCGCACCGACCGGTGATCGATCACGGAAAGTGTACGCCTTCCAAAAGCAACAAGCCGGCCTGCTACCTGTGCTGGTTGTATTGCCCCGAGGGGGTGATCCGGCGCGGTATCCCGGTGACCATCGACCTGGAGTACTGCAAGGGTTGCGGGATCTGTGCCGAAGAGTGTCCCACCCGGGCGATCGCCATGGTGGAGGAAAAGAGCGGTCGTTCCTCTCCCGTCGGGGCGCCCGAAGAGAGATGAAGCGGGGTTTTGTTCGGGCGGAAGGCTTACGGCTTGTCCAAAAACAAGCTCATGAAAGTCGGTGAGGTTCCTTGTTCTTAGGGTAGTCTCAGACAGCTTCTTACGGCTCTTTCCTTGCGGAAAAGGTCCCCCGGAAGAACGCATCCGTTTCTTCGATCCGGTCGTGAAAGCCGTTCAGCGCAAAGCCTGATTGTTCCAGGAGCGCCCGCAGGTGCTCGAGGGTGCAGGAGCCGTTCAGGCACCAGACCCAGGCGTCCATTTCTTCTTCGAAGCCCTCGGGAAGCGGCCCGGTCCGGAAAAGATCGGTGACCAGGAGCCGGCCTTGCGGCTTGAGGGTTTCCCGGCAATGGCCGAGGAGCCTCGTTTTTTCCGGAAAGAGGTTGAAGACGCCGTTCATCAGGATGAGGTCGAAGGATTCAGGGCGGAAGGGGAGTCTTTCGGCGTCGGCACAGATCCATGCCATCCGGTGACCCTGGAGGGCGGCGATGTCGCGCCCGAGGCGCAGGGCGGCCGGCACGATATCCGCGTTCACGATCTCGATGGAGCCGCCGAACTCCGAGGCGACGGCCAGGGAATCCAGGCCGCCCCCGCACCCCAGGTTCAAAATGGTCATGCCGGAAGCGGCGTCTAAAACGGCGAGCGGGTTGCCGCAGGGCGCGATGGATCGGCCGAGGTGGGGGGGGATCGTTCGAAGCAGGGTTTCCGGGTAACCGAGTTTCCGGGCCAGGGAAACGCCGAGGAACGGGGACGGGGGGCGTGTCGGCGGGTCGCCGTGGAGCTTCGCGTAGAAGTCGATGACGTGGCCTTTGATGCGCCGGGTGCGATCCCGTGCCGTTTGCGCAGGACTTTTTCCGGGTTCGGCGGCCTTTTCGGAAACGGTCGGGGCGGGGGTGAACTTCCCGCCGACGGGCCCGTTCATGAAGCCTGCGCCTCCTTTCTTGTCAATTGACCGTCGCCGGTCGGCCATGATACGAACAAACAGGTGTTGCGATGGTGGCCTGCGAACACTCACTCACCGGATTCAGCAAAGGGGAAAACAATGGCCGTTCGAGTCTTCATTGAGCGAGAGATCGATCCCGGAAACGAAATCAAGCTCCACAACCTGCTCCTCCAGCTGCGGGCCAAGGCCATGCAGGCCCGGGGATACATCTCGGGAGAAACGCTCCGGTCCGTGGACGACCCCAACCGCTTCCTCGTCATCAGCACCTGGAATTCCCTGGAGGAATGGAGAAACTGGGAAAACAACCCCGACCGAAAAGCGATCCAGGACGAGATCGATAAAGTCCTTCGCGCTCCTTCCAGGGCATCGGTTTACGTTTACGCGTGAAACCCTTTCATTCGGTGTCGCCGCCTACGGGGAATCGATCGGAAGCTTTCCGGGCGGTCCTGCGGCGTGAAGGGGAGCCGAAGAAGCGATCCTTTTCACTGTAGATGCAGCCGCAGTAGAGCTGACGATAGATTCCCGACTTTTCGGCGCGCGCCTGCCCCGCTTTCCAGCCTTCACGAAAATCTTCGTAGTAAAAGGGAACTCCGTATTTTTTCGATGCGCTTTCGGCGATGCGCCGGGCCAGCGCGTGCTTCTGTCGCTTGCTGTAAAGGAGCGTGGTCGTGAAGGCGTCGAAGCGGCTCTTGGCGGCGCACCGCGCCGCGGCTTCCAGTCGAAGCGTGTAGCAGGTGAGGCACCGGTCGCCTTCGCGGAAGGCGACGCTACGAAGAAACCGCTCCAGCGGGTAGTCGCTTCGAACGATGAGCGGAAGACTCTCCTGCTCGGAAACGGCCTGGAGCGCTTCCAGGCGCCGTTGAAATTCCTGGTAGGGGTGAATGTTTGGGTTGAAGAAAAAGCCGCGGACGTCCCAGCCGGCGGCCCGGAGACGGTCCAGCGGGTAGAAGGTGCAGGGGCCGCAGCAGGTGTGAAGCAGAATGCGAGCCATGGTGGCGCTCCTCGAAGCTCGGGTTCGGAACCCAGGGACCGGACCCCCTTGCCGCTCAACGCACTCCGGAGTTCCTGCCGACTTCCGCCCTCCTCCGAAGTCTTTCCAGAAGTCGAGACGGAACCCCGTCGAAGTCTCCGTTGCTCATGCATAACACCACATCGCCCGGCCGGCAAACCTCCATCAGGGCGTCGATGAGCGGGGCGCTCTCGGAAAAGCACCGAGCCTCGACGCCTCTTGAACGGATGGCTGCGACCAGCGCGCGGGTGTCGAGCCTTTCGGCTTCCGGAACCTTTTCCAGATCGGGAGGTTCCTTGACGGCGGTCCAGTCGGTGTTGTCGAAGGCTTCCGCATAGTCCGCCTGGAAGATCCTGCGCCGGCTGGAATTGGTGCGGGGTTCGAAAACCGCGAGGATCCTCTTCGCCGGGTAGCGGCCGCGGACGGCCCGGACGGTTTCCCGGACGGCCGTGGGATGATGAGCGAAGTCGTCGATCACGACGACGCCTCCGGCTTCTCCCAGGATTTCCTGGCGCCGTTTCACGCCCTTGAAGGTTTTCAATCCCTCGGCGAAGGCTTCCTGCGCCAGTCCGGAAAGAGAGACCGCGGCCGCCGCCGCCAGGGCGTTGAGCGCGTTGTGACGGCCGGGAAGTGGGGATTCGAACCATCGCGCTTTTCCATCGGGGGTCCGCGCGAGAAAAGCCAGGCCACGGGGCCCGTTCCTGGTCTCCAGCAGCCGCCAGTCGGCGTTTTCCGCGGCTCCGTAGGTGACCACGCGACCGGGGCATTCGGCCCTCAGGTCCCCGTGATGCGGATCTTCGGCGTTCAGGACGAGCGCGCCGTCTTCGGGGATGATCCGGCAGAAGGCCTTGAAGGTTTCGAGGACGTGTTCGAAGTCCCTGAAGATGTCGGCATGGTCGAATTCCACTCCGGTCACGATCCCGATCCACGGGCGGTAGTGGAGGAATTTCGGGCCCTTGTCGAAAAAGGCGGTGTCGTATTCGTCGCCTTCCAGGACCATGAAGGGACCTTCACCCAGGCGGTGGCTGGCTCCCCAGTTGTTCAGGATGCCGCCGACGAAGGCGCTGGGGTCCGTTCCGGCCCGGTCAAGGATCCACGCGAGGAGCGCCGAGGTGGTGCTCTTGCCGTGGGTTCCGGTCACCACCAGGCTGCGGCGCCTGTGCAGGAAGAAGCGTTGGACGGCCTGGGGCATGGAAAGGTAGGGCAGCCCGCGCTCCATCACGTACCGGGCTTCGGGGTTGTCCCGCCGGATCACGTTCCCGATGATGACGAGGTCCGGGGAGGCGGCCTCCAGGTTTTCGACCCGGTACCCTTCGAAGGGAACGATTCCCAACTGTTGGAGGCGGGTGCTCATGGGAGGATAGACTTGCCGATCGGAGCCGCTCACGCGATGCCCCAGTTCCTTGAACAGGGTCGCGAGGGTTCCCATGGCGATGCCGCCGATTCCCATGAAATAGATCGAAAGAGGGCGTTGGCGATTCAGAGGGTCGGGCATGAAGACTCCGTGATGTCAGCGTGGCATCGTTGTTTGAAGGATCAGGGCTCGGTCCGCGGCGTGCCGGAGGGCCCGCCGTCGGTCGCGGGAGACTCGGCGCTGTCCGGTTTCGCAGGTGCCGGCCTGTCCGCATTCCATGCCGCCATGACGCTATCGTGGACCAGGGGGCGGAAGGTCCGGATCCTTTCGTCGCATCGAGACGGGTGCACCCGGTTGGTGAGAAGGATGACGGCGATTTCCTGTTCCAGGTCGAGCCAGAAGGAAGTCCCGGTGAACCCGAGGTGGCCGACGGTCCGCTCCGAAAAGCGGCTTCCGGTGCTGGACCCCGTGCCGCTCGGCGTGTCGAAGCCCAAGGTCCAGCGGCTGTCTTCCCGAGTGGCCTGACGAGTCCAGAACCGGCGCATCGCTTCGCTGAAGGAACCGGCTTCGGCGCCCTCTCCACGGTACCACCGCCATAGGCGGGCGAGCCACAGCCAGACGCTTTGAGCCGTACCGAAAAGCCCGGCATGGCCGGCAACGCCTCCCAAGCAGAAGGCGTTCTCGTCGTGGACTTCCCCCTGGAGCAGCCGATTTCTCCAGGAGCACTGTTCCGTTGCGACCCATCGGTCGCGTTCATGGCGAGCGGGTTCGGGGACCGATTCCGGCCTTTCCGGCGGAGGAAATGGCCGATAGCCGAGTCGATCCCGGCAGCCGGCGATCCGGAAAAACTCGGAAGCTGCGTCGTCCAGGGACCGGTCTGCGACGTCTTCCAAGATGAATCCCAGAAGGATATAGCCCAGGTCGCTGTAGCGGGATCGGCGGCCCGGAGGTTCTTCGGTTTCTTCGGACAGGATGCAACGGGCCAATCGTTCCCGCCGGGTTTCGGGGGGGGCCTGAATCAGCTCCCGAAAATACGGCCGATAGGCGGGAAGCCCCGAGGAATGGCTCAACAGGTGGCGAAGGCGGATGTCCGCCGTGCTGTGTGACAGCAGACGGCGAGGGAAAAAACGGGCGAGGGGATCTTCGAGGTCCAGCCGCCCCGCCGCCGTTTCCCAAAGGTAAAGGGAGGCCGTGGCCATGGGCTTGGTGAGCGATGCCAGATCGAACCCGGTTTCCGGCGTCACCGGAGGCCCGCCGCGGCGGGTCGCACCCCAGGTCCTCTCGAACGCTATGCCGGAAGGACCGGCCACCAAAAGCGACGCGGCGGAGAAGAGCCCGCGGTGAAGGGCTTCGTCGAAGAGGCGGTCCAGGGGGATTTCAACAGGCATCGGAATCACGGAAAGGGGTTTCCAGGGGTCGGAAGGTGCCGTCGTGAGTGTTCAGGGAAAACGGTAACCCCAGAGGCAGAACCGGGTTGGGCTTCCCATGGCCGAAAGGGAGGCCGGCCACCACCGGAAAGGCATAGCCCTGGACGCTTTCCAGGACGATGGATCGAAGTTCGTCCGCAGGGCAGCAGTCCGCGAATCGGCCCAGGAGCAGGCCGGAAAGGCGTTCCCAGAGCCCTGCCAGCCTCAGGTGGTTGAGCATGCGGTCGATCCGGTAGGAGGCTTCGGCGCGGTCTTCCAGGAAAAGGAGGCAGCCGGAGACATCAGGACAGAACGGCGTACCGAGAAGGTGCGTGAGGCAGGTGAGGTTGCCGCCCAGCAAGATGCCCGTCGCCCTTCCGGGGCGCACCACCATTTCGGGATCGATGGGCCGGGAAAAGGGCGCCGCGCCCGACAGGGCCTCGAGCACCTCCCGCAGCGCCTGGTCGTCTTCCACGAGATCCAGGCCGTTGGGGCCGTGGAACGTGATCCATCCGGACCCGGCCCAAAGGCTCGCGTGAAGGAAAGTGATGTCGCTGTAGCCCAGGAAGAGTTTCGGCTCGGTCCCGAGCCTCGAAAAGGGAATCCGGGGGAGGATGCGGCTGCTTCCGTATCCGCCCCGAAGGCAGAACACGGCCTTGACCGACGGGTCCCGGAAGGCTCGGAGAAGATCCTCGGCCCTCTGATGATCCCGCCCGGAAAGGTAACGATGTGCTGAGGCAAGATGAACGCCCGGCAACGGGCGGTAGCCTTCGCGCTCAAGGGTCCGGCGCAGGGCTTCGACGGCGCCGGCGGAGAAGGTGCTCGCCGGGGCGATCAGAGCGATGCCGTCGCCCTGTTTCAGGGCGGAGGGCTTGAAACCCGCGCGCCTTCCCATGCTCCCTTCTTCAATCCTTACGGTTCCGGTCGAAGATGATCTTCAGACCCTTCAGGGTGAGGTCGTCGTCCACTTCGTCGATGGCGGGGCATTCGGCGGCGATGAGCGGTGCCAGCCCCCCGGTGGCCACCACCTTGATGTCCGACTGGATTTCCTTTTTCATCCTCGAAATGATGCCTTCCACCAGGCCCGCGTATCCAAAGACGATTCCGGCGTTCATGGAGGCGATGGTGTTTTTGGCCAGTATGGACCGAGGCCGGGCGAAGATTTCCACGCGGGGAAGTTTGGACGCCTTGTGAAACAGCGCTTCGCAGGAAATCATGATGCCCGGGGAAATCACGCCGCCCATGTATTCGCCCCGGTCCGAAACGTAGTCGAAGGTGGTGGCGGTGCCGAAATCGACCACGATCACCGCCTGCCGGAAGGTTTCGTAGGCGGCGACGGCGTTCACGATCCGGTCCGCTCCCACTTCCTTGGGATTGTCGTAGAGGATCGGCATTCCGGTGCGGATGCCCGGCCCCACCACCAGGGGCTGCAGCCTGAAGTACTTGCGGCAGAACCCGTCGACGTTGTTGAGCACCGGGGGAACCACGCACGAGATGATCACATGGGAGACTTCAGCGGCCGGAAGGGGCGAGGAGTCGAAGAGGCTCCGTACGATGATGCCGTATTCGTCGACGGTCATGTTCACTTCGGTTCGGATGCGCCAGTCCTGAACGATCTTTTCGCCTTCGAAAAGCCCCATGACGGTGTTGGTGTTCCCAATGTCCATGGCGAGAAGCATCGATGATTCCTCGATCGGGGTCGGTGGTTTTCGGTTCCGGGGGCGCCTCAAGCATCCATATGCCGGGCGATGGCTTCCGCCATCTCTTCCGCCAGGGACTGAATGCGGCTTCGGTCTCTTCCTTCAATCATGACGCGGATGACGGGTTCGGTGCCGGACGGGCGGATGAGCAGGCGCCCGTTTTCACCCAGGGCGGAAGCGATCCGGTCCTTCAGCCGGACCAGCTCCTCGATGTCTTCGATGGGGCGGCGCTGTTTGACGCGAACGTTCACGAGTGTCTGGGGAAACCGTTCCATGACGGTTTTCAATTCCGAGAGCGGCTTGTCTTCCTTGAGCATGACGGCCAGGAGCTGGAGGGCCGAAAGGATGCCGTCGCCCGTGGTGCCGTGATCCCTGAAGACGATGTGCCCCGACTGTTCTCCACCCAGGTTGTAGCGGCCTTCATTCATCTGTTCGACCACGTACCGGTCGCCGACCGCTGTCCGGAGCAGCCGGGCTCCGTGGCGTTTGAGCGCCGCTTCCAGGCCCATGTTGCTCATGACGGTGGCCACCACGGTACGGCGGTTCAGGCGGTTGGTTTTCATGAGATGAACGCCGCAGATCGCCATGAGGTGGTCGCCGTCGAGGATGTCCCCGGTTTCGTCGGCGAAGATCACGCGGTCGGCGTCTCCGTCGAAGGCGATGCCGGCGTGCGCCTGGTGTTCACGGACGAGCCGTGCCATTTGTTCCGGGTAAAGGGCGCCGCAATGATCGTTGATGTTCTTGCCGTTGGGGCGGTCTCCCACCAGCACGACCTGGGCGCCCAGTTCTTCGAAGACGGCCGGGGCGACCCGGTAGGCCGCGCCGTGGGCGCAGTCCACCACCAGCTTCAGGCCGTCCAGGGTGAGTTCCCTGGGGAACGTGTTCTTGAGGTACACGATGTAGCGGCCCTGGGCGTCGTCGATGCGCTTGGCCCGCCCTATTTCGGAAACGGGCGGTCGGGGCAGCTGTTCGACGTCGCCCGAAGCGATCAGGCGTTCGATCTGGGCCTCGATTTCATCGGGGAGCTTGTAGCCGGTGGCGGCGAAGATCTTGATCCCGTTGTATTCGTAAGGGTTGTGGCTCGCGGAAATGACGATCCCGGCGTCGGCCCTCATGCTGGATGTGATGAAGGCGATGCCGGGCGTGGGAAGCGGCCCCACCAAGAGCACGTCCACACCCATGGCGCAGATCCCCGCCGTGATGGCGGTTTCGATCATGTAGCCCGAAAGGCGGGTGTCCTTTCCGATGACGATCTTGGGGCGCCGGTGGCGGTTCTTGAAAAGGTGGGCCGTGCCGGCTCCGACTTTCATGGCGAGGTCGGTGGTCATGGGGAATTCGTTGGCGATCCCCCGAATGCCGTCCGTCCCGAACAACTTGTCCATCCGTCCTCCTCCTGTCGCGTTCCGATGAGGCCCGCCGCATTTCGAAAACCGACTCGAAAGCCCCGGCGGTCCGGGGTCACGGGGTTGACCAGGCACCCCGAACCACGGCGTCGGCCATGGCGGCGGCCTGCCGGTGAAATCCCACGTCGTGGACGCGTACGATGTGAGCGCCGGCCGCCGCGGCGAAGGTGTTCACAACCGCCGTTCCCACTTCCCGTTCTTGCGGCGGGCGATCCAGGACCGTCCCGATGAATCGCTTGCGGGACGCGCCGAAAAGGACGGGGCGTTCCAAGACGTGAAAGCCGTCCAGGTCCCTCACCAGCCGAAGGTTGTGGTCCACCGTCTTTCCGAAGCCGATCCCCGGGTCCACGATGATCTGCGACCGTTCCACGCCGTGCTCCACCGCGAAACGGATGCGTTCTTCCAGAAACGCCACGATCTCCGAAAACAAGGAATCGTAACGGGGCGATTGCTGCATGGTCTTCGGTGTTCCCAGCATGTGCATGACAACGAGTGGAACCCGGGTTTCGGCGGCCAGCGATGCCATTTCGGGATCGAAGCGCAGGGCGCTCACGTCGTTCACGATGTCGGCTCCCGCTTCCAGCGCGCGCCGAGCCGTTTCCGCCTTGGTGGTGTCGATGGAAATGGGGATGTCGCTGAATTCCCGAATGCGCCGGATCAGGGGAACCACCCGCTCGATTTCCTCTTCCAGAGGCACCGGATCGGAAAAGGGGCGGGTCGATTCGCCGCCGATGTCCAGGATGTCGGCCCCTTCCTCGATGAGCCGGCGGGCGTGAGCCAGAGCGGCGTCCGGTTGGTAGCAGAGGCCGCCGTCCGAAAAGGAATCCGGAGTGACGTTCACGATCCCCATGATCTGAGTGCGGTCGCCGAGAATCCACGGGCGGGATCGCAGGCGGAGGGTATACACCGGGCGGCGGCGGACGGTCATCGCGTTCCGGATCCTTCGTCGGAAGAACGATCGCGGCCGTCGCCGGGATCCGCCGCACGGGATGGAGTGGGGTCCGGAGCCGCGGGATCCGGGCCCGGTTCTTTCTGCGGACTCTCACCCAAGTCGGTCCGGCCCGGGTCGCCTCCGGGCGGCGGAGGGGAAGCGGCCGGGCCTGCGGCGGATTCGCGCGACGCCGCCGGGGGCTTGGCGAGATCGGGGCGGAACCTGGCGATGATGGCTTCCAAATCCCGGGTTTCCAGGGTCTCCCGTTCCAGCAGGGCCGCGGCGACGGTGTCCAGGATTTCCCGGTTTTCCTTGAGAATCCCGAGGGCCCGCTGGTAGTTTTGCTCCACGATCCGGCGCACTTCCTGATCGATCTGGATGGCCGTCCGTTCACTGTAATCGCGGTGATGCTGGGTGAGTTCCCGGCCCAGGAAAACCTGGTCGTCGCGCTTTCCAAAGCTCAAGGGGCCCATCTTCTCGCTCATGCCCCATTCGCAGACCATGCGTCGCGCCAGCTGAGTGGCCCGGTCGATGTCATTGGAAGCGCCGGTGGTCTGGTGCTCGAAGACCAGTTCTTCCGCGGCCCTTCCGCCCATGAGGGTGGCGATGCTGTTCAGCAGGTAATCCTTGGGGTAGGTGTGGCGTTCGTCCGTCGGCAGTTGCTGTGTGAGGCCCAGCGCCCGCCCTCGCGGAATGATGGTGACCTTGTGCACCGGATCGGTTCCCGGAAGCAGCCGCGCCACCAGGGCGTGACCCCCTTCATGGTAGGCCGTGATGCGCTTTTCTTCTTCGCTCAAGATCATGCTCTTGCGCTCCAGGCCCATCATGACCTTGTCCTTGGCCTCCTCGAAGTCGGCCATGTCGATGCGGTCCTTGTTGTGCCGCGCCGCCAGAAGCGCCGCTTCGTTCACCAGGTTTTCCAAGTCGGCCCCGGAAAAGCCGGGGGTGCCCCGGGCGAGGGTTTCCACCTCCACGTCTTCCGACAAGGGTTTGCCTCGAAGATGAACCTTCAATATGCCTTCCCGGCCCCGGATGTCCGGAACGGGTACCACCACCTGGCGATCGAACCTGCCGGGGCGAAGCAAGGCGGGGTCCAGCACGTCCGGCCGGTTGGTGGCTGAAATGAGGATCACGCCTTCGTTGGATTCGAACCCGTCCATTTCGACGAGAAGCTGGTTCAGGGTCTGTTCGCGTTCATCGTGGCCGCCCCCCAAGCCGGCGCCCCGGTGGCGCCCGACGGCGTCGATTTCGTCGATGAAGATGATGCAGGGCGCATGCTTCTTGCCCTGCATGAAAAGGTCCCGCACGCGGGAGGCGCCCACGCCCACGAACATTTCCACGAAATCGGACCCGCTGATGCTGAAGAAGGGAACTCCGGCTTCACCGGCGATGGCCCGCGCAAGGAGCGTCTTGCCCGTCCCCGGCGCGCCGACCAGCAGGACCCCTTTGGGGATCCGGCCTCCCAGTCGCGTGAATTTCTTCGGGTCCTTCAGGAATTCGACGATTTCCTGGAGCTCTTCCTTCGCCTCTTCAATGCCGGCCACGTCGTTGAACGTCACCTTGCGGGCGTCCTCACTGAGCAGCCGGGCCCGGCTTTTGCCGAACGTCATGGCCTTGCCGCCCCCGACCTGCATCTGCCGCATGAAAAAGATCCAAACTCCGATGAGCAGCAGCATGGGAAACCAGCTGATGAGGATGGTCATGTACCAGGGGGATTCATCCTTGGGCTTGGCCTGGATGTCCACGTTGTGGTCCCGAAGGATGCCGAGCAGTTCCGGATCCTGCGGCGCGAAGGTCTTGAAGGGCTTTCCGTCCACGTACACGCCCAGGATGTCGTCGCCCTGGATGGTGACCTGCGCCACTTCCCCTTTTTGGACCGAGGCGATGAATTGGCTGTACGTGGTTTCCAGGCGGCTCTGCTGTGGCTGGTTGAACATGTTGAAAAGCAGAATCACCATCAAGCTGATGACCAGCCACAAGGCCAGGTTCTTGTAAAACGGGCTCAATCCTATGTCCTCCTGAGATTTCCCGGTACGACCGTTCGTCGACCCCACCTCGTTGCCGGATGCCGCGGCGGCGGATCGGAACGTCCGCCCGCGGCCCGCGTATGCTTGGAAGGTGTCTCCAGGCGGCTGAAAAAACGTACCGGTTCTTTGGATCCCGCGCCCCCGAACGGCCAATAATTCTACGCCGGGACGCGCTTTTTGCCAATATAAGATTCTACCATGGCTCGCCCCCCGGGTGAATTTCCATTCCAGCCTCCCGCCGGCGAGGCCTGGTCCTTTTCCGACGCCCCCCAGCGGGTCAGCCCACGGCGCTCTTCGCCGAACCGCCGCCCAGCCCGGCCAGTTCCCGTTCCAGCAGCATCCTCTTCCGCCCCGAAAGATGCGGGTCCTCTTCGAGCATCTTCCGGATTCCCTTCCGGTACCACTGGATGCCCATACGCGTCTTCGGCAGGAACGCTTCCACCGCATCGGGCACACGACCGTTGGCCACGTTGTCCACCACGCTCATCCTGGCTTCCGCGTCCAACAGCGGCGCCCGGGCGATGAAAGCCGCCCACAGGCGCCATTCGTCCGACGAGGGACCGCCCCAATGCCGGTGGAGGTGGTAGAGTCGATACAGGAGGAGCGTGAGTTCCCGTTCCTCCTCTTTCAAGAAAGGACGCCGGCCGTAGATCCGGATCGCTTCCCTTCCCACCTGCTGAATGAAATGGGCGTGAAACCACCGGAGCAGGAGCACCGACCCTTCCCGGCTCAACTCGCGGCCGGCCCAGTAGACGGGGTTCTGGATGTTTTTGAGGTGAATCGCCCACCGGGCTACGCGATAAAGGCGCCGGTGCTTCTTGAGGGTCTGCACCAGGGGACTGTCGTGAAATTTCCGGTAGGTTTCATAGGCCTTCTGATATTCGCTGAGGCGTCTTTCGGCAAGGAGCCGAAACGGGCCGAACCGGGTCAGGCGGATGATGCGCGTGTTCACCCGGCGGGCGAGAAGGAGCGATTCCAGAAGCGTCGCTTCGTATTCCGGCTTCGGCGCTTCCGGGTGGTAGACGGCGGCGACGGAACAAACGACCCTCGCGGCTTTTTGGAACAAGGGCTCGAATCCCACATCCAGGTCGGCCGGCGAAGCGTCCCAGACTTCCCGCCGGAGGTCTTTGACCAGCTGCAGCGCCCGTCGGTCCCGTTCGTCCAGGGCCGCCGATTCGCCGAAAGCGTCCAGGTCTTCGACGTTTTCTTCGATGAGGCGCTGCCATGAGCGCTTGAGCCGCCACCGGAGGAACGCGACGGCCGCGAACACCAGGATCGTGGCCGAAAGGAGGCCGATACTCAGCCGATGGGCCTCGGCGAAGGCGTAAAGGGCGTCGATCGTCAGTGGGGGTTGCATCTACTTGGAGGCACCACGGGCCTAAAACGGAGGGGAATCCGGCGCATTCCCTTCGATCCAACGTTTGAGCTGAGGGAGGGCGTCCGATTCCCAGCCGGGATTCAGGCGAAGCTTCAAAAACCGGAGGAACAACGCGTCGATCAGCGTGAGGAATTCTTCCAGGAAGTACATCGTTTCCAGGAAACGGCCCTCGGGGTCGTTTGCTTCGTGTTCGGACGACTGCCTGGGGATCTTCAAACCCTTGACGCCCCAAAGGTCCCGGTCCATGACCCACTGGTAATCGTTGTCGCCGACCCGGGCCGCCATCTGGATCTCTTCCACCAGTTTCCCTTGCTGCAGAGCGGTCCGCGCTTCATGCAGGGCGCCCGCCTGCGTGGTGCAGATGATCCGTTCCCTGCCGTCGTCCTGGCGGCTCAAAACGATCCGTTCGCCCAAGGTCAGTTCCGCGTGCCGGCCTTCATCAACGGCCGCGGCACCACCTCCCGCTTCAGTGAGAAACCATAGCCAGGTGAGGAATTCGTAGCCGAGGAAGCGCCCTTCATGCATGGCGTGAGGGGACTTCAGCGGGACGAGGGAGGCCAGGCGGTCCTTTTCCCCCGCTGAAAGGGGCAGCAGATGCATGGCCCACTGGGCATGATAGAGCGGCACGGGGTAGAGCCGGAAATGGCGTTCGAAGTGCTCCAGGAAGCCTTCCATCATCTTGAGGCTGGTGGTCCCCACAAGCAGCCAGTGGCGGCTCGGATGCCAAACCACATCGCAGCCTGAGGGCTGCGGCAGCATCCGGGCGAGGAGCCCGTTTCGGACGTCCTCCCGGATCTTCTGGCGCTCCAGTCGGGACGGCCCGCGCCCATCATGTTCCTTGCGATGGGCCTGGACCGCCTGCCGCACGTGCTGTCTGAGGACTATGGCGGGCACCTTCCGTTGGTCGAGTCGAAAGTGGAACGCGGCGTATTCTCCCCGGTGATAGCCTGCGAACTCGAAAGACGAATCGAAAAGGTCGTCCCAAGAAGCAAAGCCGGCGGCCGATTCGGCTCCTTCAGGGAAATCGCCGAAGCGCCCGGCTTTCAGGCTTTCGTCGACAAAAGTCCAGAAGTCCTCCACCGTGGGTTCGGGGACAAAAAACCGCGTGAACGCAGCCGATGCCGATTGGATCGTCATGAGTGGACGCTTTCCCGCTTTCGGTTACAAAGATTTAATGGCGGGACGATGCGCCGCCGATACTCGGGCGCCGTCCGCCACCGCCGGTTCCCCCGGGGCGGGAGTCTCATCGCAACCCGCCGAGGCCGCTTGGGCACGCCGGCGGTGTCTCGCGCAACCCCGACTCGGAATCGTCCGGACAGGAAGGAAGCCGGAATCCGGGGTCACTTCCGCTTCGATTCCCCGGCCGCCGGAGGCAGGAGTCCTTTGGCTCGAAGCTTCTTCCGCTTTTCGCGGCGGCGCCGGCGCCGCTGCAATTCCCGTCGTCGTTCGACCTTCTTGTGGCGTGCCACTTTGCGTCCTCCCGCTGTCCGTCCATCCAACGAAAAAAAGAGCCGGACTCCAATCGGCCGGCCGCACCGTCGGGTTCCCGCACCTCGACAAAGCGCTCTTCTATTAACGGAACCCGGATCCACCGTCAACGGGAATCTCCGCCGGGGGAGGCCGCTTCGCGTCCTCTCAGGCCCTTCAGGAACGGGTCAGGAAGGTTTCCATCGCGCGGCAGTCGCTGAAGGCGGCGAGCACTTCCTGAAGGCCCTCGATCTTGCGATCCTTCAACAGTTCGTAGGTGAGGGCGTGCACGCGCCGTTCCTCCTCTTCCCGTTCCCGCGGCGCCGCATCGAAGCGCTGGACGAACGTGGCGAACCGGATGACGTGGACCAGTTCGTGGGCCACGATGTAGGTGGCCAGAGGAAGCAGTCGGATCTTCGGGTCGCGCCGGAGGACGTTCAGGATGACATGATCCTGGAGGCAGATCTTGAAGTACTCGCCGTGACGGCTGGCCAACGGTTTTTCGTCGGGATGACGCGCATAGCGCAGAATCTGGGCAAAAGCGAAGTCGGTGACCTCATCCGCCGCCAGTTGGCACAGCGACTGGATGTCGTAGCGGTATCGTTTCCAGTCCGAAGTGGAGATCCGGTAACGGTCACCGATCAATTCTTCCGAAATATCGATCGCGCTTCGAAGCACCTCGATCTCTTCGAGATTGAAAGGAACTCGTTCCATTCGAACCCGTTCGCCTCTGAAAGATAGGGCTGTTCGTGCCGCGGCGCCCGCCGGGCGGTCGAAAGTGACCGGTTCCTCCCTCTAGCACGATTTTCGTAATTGAGTCAAGCACATGCCTGTCATGAGGGCGCCGTTCAACATGGGCGTGATGCGAACAGCTCTTTTCGAAGCGAGGCGTCCAGGGCGCCGCCTCCGCATTTCAGGTCTTTTCCGTCGACGGCCGCGGCCGGCATGATGCCCATCAGTGAATTGAGGACCCAGATCCGGTCGGCCGAGGCCAGCCCGGTGGGCGAAACGGTGATTCGACCGACGGTGATGCCTCGCTTTCCGAGTAGCTCCGTCACCTTGTCCAAGGTGACGCTCGGGAGCCGATACGGGCTTTCCGGAATCCACCACGAACCGTCCCGTTCGATAAGCAGGGCGCCCGTGGCGGTTTCGGCCACACGCCCCTTCGGATCGAGGATCACGGCCTCGTCTTGGCCGGCATCCAGGGCGGCCTGTCGAGCCGCCAGGTAATACAGGTAATTCAGGGTCTTGTAGCGGGAAAGGGGAGGGGCGAACCCTTCGCGGTGCACATGGAGCCTCCAGCCTCGGGTGTACCGGGCGGTTGTCGGCGGTTGATAAGCGGAGGCGGTGACAAGGCAGCTGCCCCGCCCGGAACGGGGAAGCCCCAGCTCCGGGCTTTCTCCGCGGGTGAGAACGATCTTGATGCGCGAAACGGCCTCCACCAGTCGGTTGGCTTCGATCAGCGACACCATGACGGCTTGCCAGTCCACGTCCGGCGGGGGCGGAAGCCGCAGGGCGGCCGCACTTCGCCGGAGCCGTTCCAGGTGTTCCTGCAGGTGGAAGATGGTGCCGCGTTCCGCTCGAAGCGTTTCGAAGAGGCCGTCACCGTAGAGCAGACCTCGGTCCAGGGGCGAAAGGCGGGCCCGGCCGAGAGGCAGCCGGCGCCCGTTCAGCCACACGAAGGGTTCAGGGGCTGGTTCGACCATCAGGGTTGCTTTCCCTCGAGGGATCGAACGATCTCGAAAAAGGTCCGTCCCTTGTGAAGGGTTTCTTCGTATTCGTCTTGTTCGTTGGAATCGTAAACCACGCCGCCTCCAACGGACACGTGGCCGACGCCGCCGGTGATCACGGCGGTCCGGATGGCGACGTTGAGATCCAGGTTGTCGTGCCATCCCACGTAGCCGATGGATCCCGTGTACACGTGGCGAACGGTGGGTTCCAGTTCGTCGATGATTTCCATGGCCCTGATCTTGGGACATCCCGTGATGGATCCCCCCGGAAAGGTCGCTCGAAGGAGATCGCCCGCGGTCGTCCCCGGAATCAGGGTGCCCGTAACGATGGAGACCAGGTGGAAGACGTTCTGGTACCGTTCGATCCGCTTGTGTTGCGGAACCCGGATGCTTCGAGGCTTGCAGACCCGGCCCAGGTCGTTACGCAGCAGGTCCACGATCATGGACAGTTCCGCGTCGTCCTTTTCGCTTTCCGCCAGCTCCCGGGCCAAGGCCGCATCCTCGTCCGGCGTCGAACCCCTCCGGCGGGTGCCCTTGATGGGGCGCGTTTCGACGGTGCTCCCGCGCCGAAACAGGAACCGCTCCATGGACGTGGAAAGCACCTGGTGATCTCCGGCGTTCACGAAGGCGAAAAACGGCGCGGGGTTTTTTTCGAAAAGCGCTTTCCAGAGTCGGACCGGCGGGCCTTCCAGCGGGAAAGAAAAACGTTGAGAAAGATTCACCTGGTAGACGTCACCCGCCCGGATGTATCGGCGGATCCTGCGGACCGCCTCCAGGTACCCTTCCCGGGTGAAGTTGCTGGAAAGCCTGCCGGTCTCGAGCGACGCCAACGGGGCGGGTCCCGGCGCCTCCGGGACCCGGATCGGAGGGGCGCCGTTGGGGTCGAGCTGAATCTCGTGCGCCAGTCCTTCCCGGCGGTCGTGGACCAGGATCTTCGTCGGGAACGCAAAAAAAAGGTCCGGGAGCCGCAAATCGTCACGGGCGGTTTGAGGAAGCCGTTCGATGGAGTTTTTCAACTCGTAGGCAAGGTATCCCACCGCTCCCCCGGAAAAGGGCTCGACCTCCGGCAGATCCCGGGGCGCCGTGGCTTCGAGGGCCCGGTCCAAAAAGGACAGAGGGTCGCCGCGGCCCCTCCAGGCGCCCCCGGCGCTCGTCGCCTTGAGGTCCCGGTCCTTGCCTTCGATGACCAGAAAGGGATCGCCGGCGGCGATGGAAAAGCGCGCACAGTCCAAATCGCCGCCGCTCAAAAGCACCGTGCCGTAAGGCCGGCCGGCGACGGTGAGGGCCTGCTCCAGGAAGGCGTCGTCGCTCATGGGAAATCGCCGCCCCCGGCTCCACGACGGCGCCTTCACGTCAAAGCAGCCAGGCATCATGACGCGGCCTCCTTGCAGGCCGCGCCCGGAACCTTTTCCGCCCCCGCGGCCCAGCGGGGAAAGCGGTCCGAGCCTGAGGAGCGGACCGCCGGAACGATTCCTCGGCCGGGATGCAGAGCGAGAAAGTTGGCCACCAGCTCCAGGCCGTATTCGCTCAGAAAGGATTCCGGATGAAACTGAACCCCCATCATGGGGAGCCCGCGGTGCTGGAGGGCCATCACCACGCCGTCTTCGGCGAAGGCCAGCGGGACGATGTCCCGGGACCTGATGACGGCCTGGAGGGAATGGTACCGTGCAGCCCAGAAAGGGGAGGGGATTCCCGAAAAGAGTCCTTCACCTCGGTGATGAACCCGGCAGCGCTTGCCATGCACCGGCAGTGGCGCCCGGATGGTCCGGCCTCCGAATACCTCGTTGATGGCCTGCATGCCCAGGCAGACTCCCAAAATGGGGATCGATGGGCCCAATCGACGGATCACTTCCTTGCTGATCCCCGCGTGAGCCGGATCCTTGGGTCCGGGCGAAATGCAGATCCAGTCGGGATCCAGTTCACGGATGCTTTCGACGGTTGAGACGTCGTGGCGATAAACGCGGACCTCCAGGTCGAATTCGCCGAAGAGCTGCACCAGGTTGAAGGTGAAGGAATCGTAATTGTCGATCACAACGAGTCGCACGCCCATGCCTCCCTCAACAAAAAAGCCACCCCGCCGCTGAGGCTGGGTGGCTTTCGCCTGGGACATACCTCGAAGAGCTGCTTCACCGGAAGGAAACCCCGTCGACCACGCCGTGCGTATCGGGACGGTTTCCCCGGCGCCGTCGGGGGATTTCAGTACCTGGAACGACCTCCGCGGCCGCGGGGCGGGCCTCCCGAACGGTCGTTTCTGCGGCCGCCGAACCCGCCGCCTCTGCCGCCTTCTTCCCTGGGCCGGGCCAGGTTGACGGTGAGGGTGCGGTCATGGAGCTGGGCTCCGTTGAACATGCTGATGGCTTTCTGTGCCTGGGCCTGGGTTTCCATTTCCACGAAGGCGAAACCCTTGGAGCGGCCGGTGTCCCGGTCCTTGATCAGTGCGACCGACGCGACCGTTCCGGCCTGTGCGAACAGGGTGCGCAAGTCTTCCTCCGTCGCATCGTACGACAAGTTGCCCACGTAAAGCTTCTTTTCCATTTCTCTCCGATCCTGGCTTGTTCATGGCTCGATCAATGGTGTGACGGAGGCGGTGCCGGTCTGCGTCACGGTGTCCATGGCGGCGCCATCGAAACGCTGGCCCGCTTTCGCAAAGCGGGGCGACGATGGCAAGGAGCGATCAGCGTGCTTTGCCGACACGATCGACCGGCGGAAAGCCTTCGGGAATCCGGAGCGTAACGCTTGGATTTCACGGGGGCTTCTCGCCGGATCGTGCTGCCCGGCGAACCGTTCTGATCGGACCTCAACGTCACGATACAGAGCTTTCAAGAGGAACGCAAGCTGAAGTTGGACCGTACGGAGAGCATTGGCACGAAAGGACTTCGACTTCGACGGATTCCGTGTTGGCGCGTGAACGCGTCGGCGTGCCGGAGCGATCCCCGGACGCCGGGTGGATCGGCCCGGGTTTCTTTTCCTTGACAGCCCGGGTTGATTTGGGAAGTAAAGGACAGGGTCTGGAAAGGGCTACGAGCCGCGCCGCCTTCGGCGGAAGGCGTTCGCTTTTCGCCAACCGGCGGGCCCGGGGACTGCAGCGAAACCGAGATAGGAGGAAGGCATGAAGGCGACAGCAAACTTCCGATGGTTCACCGCAGCGGCCGGTGCAGGGGTTCTTTGGGTTGCGGTGGTCTTCGCGGCTGGTCCCTCGGGAGCCAATCAGGCGGCCGCGGACCCCAACGAGCCATGCGTCGCGTGCCATCTAACGGAAACCCCCCAAATCGTTTCCGACTGGAAACTGAGTACGCACAGCCGAAACGACACCACCTGCGTTTCATGCCACGGGTCGGAACACACGAGCGCCGAGGATGCTTCCGAGGCAGGGCTCGCGACGCCGGAGACCTGCGCGGAATGCCACGATCAGCAGGTCTCCCAATTCAAGCAGGGGAAGCACGCCCTCGCTTGGGCCGCCATGAAGGCCATGCCCACCTTTCACCACCAGCCGCTCCCCCTGACCGAGGGGGTCAAGGGATGCGGCGGATGCCACAAGCACGGGCTCAAAAGCGACGAAGAAATCCAGGCGCTGGTGAAGGAAGGTTCCGGCTACGGCGTGGCCTCCTGCGACGCCTGCCACACGCGCCATCTGTTTTCGGCGGTGGAAGCCCGCCAGCCGCAGGCGTGCCGCACGTGCCACATGGGCCTAGACCACCCTCAATGGGAGATGTACGAATCCTCCAAGCACGGCGTCCGGTTCCTGCTGAAACAGCTGGGAAAGCTGCCCGAATCCGCCGCGGCGCCCACCTGCCAGACTTGCCACATGCGTGAAGGCAATCACGCCGTCCGGACCGCCTGGGGCTTCCTGGCAGTGCGGCTCCCCATGCCGGAAGATCCTCAATGGACGGCGGATCGAGCCACCGTACTGCAGGGGCTCGGCGTTCTCGACCCGGAAGGCCGGCCAACCGGGAGGCTCGACGTGGTCAAGGCCGCGGACGTGGCGCGGCTGACCGAAGAAGACTGGCAGGCCGAACGCTACGAAATGCTCCAGACCTGCAGCCAGTGCCATTCTCTGAATTTCGCCCGGGCCGAGCTCGACAAAGGCGACCGGATGATCCGCGAAGCGGACCGGCTCATGGCCGAGGCCATCCGCATCGTTTCCGGCCTGTACAAGGACGGCGTGCTGAAGAAGCCGGAAGCCTACGCCTACGCCTTCCCGGACCTCCTCACCTTCCACGATGCCCCCACCGTGATCGAGCAGCGACTCTTCCTCATGTTTCTCAAACATCGCATGCGAACCTTTCAAGGAACCTTCCATGCCAACCCGGACTACGCGCTCTGGTACGGCTGGAGTGAGATGGTGAGAGACCTCACCGCCATAAGAGAAATGGCCGAAGACCTGCGCGCCAAGGCGAAGCCGTAAAAAGGCCCGGAAAGGGTGGCCGCCGCTTGAAGATGGCGGCCGCCTCGGGCCGGCACCGAGTCGTTCCAAAAGAGATCCGGCCGCCGCAGGCCCCCACCCGTTTCGTCCTTCCGGACCCCGCCGCCCGCCTTGACCCTCCGGGAGTGCACATGATAGTGTGCAGCTACGTACAGACTCCGGGGAGGCACGTGCATGAGGGGCGGTTCCAACGATTTCGAAGCCGGAATTCTCATCGTCGACGACGAAGCAGGCGCCCGGGAAGCACTGGAAGTGCTCCTGGAAGATCGGTATCGCGTGGTTTCGGAACCGGACGGTCGTTCCGGGCTGGAGCGCCTCAGGCGGGAACGGTTCGACGTGGTGCTGCTCGACATCACCATGCCCGAAATGGACGGCATTGAGGTCTTGCAGCGCATCAAGAAGCTCGACGAGAGCATCGACGTGATCATGGTGTCGGGCGCGGACCGGGCCAAAGAGGCCACGGCGTCCATGAAGTTCGGCGCGTACGACTACATCACCAAGCCTTTCGATTCCGACGAAATCCTCAATACGGTGGAAAGGGCCGTCCGCAAGCAGATGCTGGAGCGGGAAGTGCACTATCTGCGTTCGGAGGTGGCCCTCAAATTCGAAGATTCCCAGATCATCAGCCGTTCCGAGAGCATGCAGCGCGTGTTCGACGTGATCGAAAAGGTGGCCGTGACCTCCAGCAATGTCCTCATCACGGGAGAGAGCGGGACGGGGAAGGAACTGATCGCCCGGGCCATTCATTCGAGAAGTCCGAGGGCGGCCCGGCCTTTCGTTGCGATCAACTGTGCCGCCATTCCGCCGGAACTCATGGAAAGCGAACTTTTCGGGCACGAAAAGGGGGCCTTCACCGGAGCCTACACGCGCAACATCGGAAAGTTCGAATACGCCGGCGGCGGTACGCTTTTCCTCGACGAGATCTCAAGCCTCCGAAAAGAATTCCAGGCCAAGCTCCTGCGTTTCCTTCAGGAGCGGGAATTCACCCGCGTGGGGAGCCATCGCAGCATCTCAGTGGACGTCCGGGTGATCGCGGCCACCAACCTCCGCCTGGACGAGATGGTCAAGGAAGGCCGGTTCCGAAGCGACCTCTACTTCCGCCTGAACGTCATCCCCATTGAGCTGCCGCCGCTGCGGCGGCGTGAAAACGATGTGCCGCTCCTTGCCGACCATTTTCTCCGCAAGTTCAACCGCCGGCTCAACAAGAAGATTCCGGGATTCACCCCGGCGGCCATGGAGGTGCTCGCCGGGTATCCCTGGCCGGGAAACGTCCGCGAACTGGAAAACCTCATCGAACGCCTCGTGGTCCTGGGACCGGACCACCAGGTCATCGATGAAAAAGACCTGCCCCTGGAACTGCTGATCCACGACGACCCGGTGGAAACGGGTGCCGACACCCGGCCCGTGGATGCCGGGTTGATTCAGGCGAGGCGCGCCTTCGAGAAACAGTTCATCCTGAGAACCCTGGAACGCTGCGGGTGGAACCAGAGCGAAGCGGCCAGGACACTCAGAGTGCACCGCAACACGCTGCTCCAGAAGATGAAAAGCCTCGACCTGCGAACCGAGGCCCAAGACCTTCCCTGACTCCCTCCGCCTGCGACTGCCCATGTTCGTGTGCAATGCCACGATGGATGGGCAGTGGGGTTCCTGCCCATTATACTTAATAATATCCAAAGCATAGTTCTGTTGTCCCCCGAACCGCCCCTTCAGGGGGCTTTGCCGCTCCGCAGCCGCGGTCCGGCGCCGAAACGTCAGATCATTCAATGAAATCAGTCTGTTAGTCCTGACATGGCCGGCCGCGATGGGGGCTGGCACGTCCATTGCCCTTATCGCCCTGCAGATTTCCTCCCCGGAAACGGGGACGGCTACGGCGGGAAGGCCCAGCGGGCCGGGGAAACTTGCTGAGCGGCTTCCCGCATCTGCCCCTCCCGGGAATCCCGGGAGGGGCGCCACTTCCAGGCGCCCGGAGCGTTCGGGCTTCGCTTTACGTCAAGGCAAATTGTGGAATTCATTGTGGATTTAGGGTCAACTCAAGGAGGGAGTCATGAAGAGGATCATGCTTCAGCTGTTCGTGATGGGAACGATCATCGCTTCTTACGCTCTGCCCGTTCTGGCGCGAGGCGGCGCTGGCCCCTGAAGCGGCCCGTACGGCACAATGCCTTGCGGACGCTGAAAAAGCGCGGCTCCAGGCCGTGCTTTTTTTTGTCGTTTTTGGAGGGCCATGGTATCCTGTCCGCCTGGATAAGAATGACCTTCCATCGAGGCGGCGAAATCATGAGCCTGAAGTCTTGTGCGTTCGGCCTGGCTTTCCTGACGCTTGCGGCCTTGCTTTGCTGTCTTTCGGCGTGCGAAGGGGAATCAGCCCGGGAGGAGGGTGCCGTTCCGGTGGCGGTCCGCCCGGAACCTCGGGGGGGCGATTACCGGGCGCCGCTTCTCAACGAGCCGCAAACCCTGGATCCCGTGGCCATCACCGACGATTACGGCGCCGCCGTGGCCCAACAGGTCTTCGAGGGGCTCGTGGGCTTCAGCGCCGATCTGCTGATCGTGCCGTCCCTTGCCGCGAGCTGGGAAGTGGAAGACGAGGGGACCCTTTACCGTTTTCACCTACGCCCGGACGCCCGCTTTCACAACGGGCGTGAAGTGACGGCGGAAGACGTGGCCTTTTCGATCCGGCGGCTGATTCGTTCGGAGCCGCCTTCCTTCGTTCTGCCGCATCTTTTGCGGATTCTGGGGGCCGAAGCCTATCGGGCGGGCCGCGCCGAGGCGCTCCAGGGACTGGAGGTTGTGGACGCGGAAACGGTCGTGATCCGGCTCTCCGAACCCTATGCACCGCTGCTTGCGGCTCTGGGGATGTACCAGACCAAGATCGTTCCCGCGGAGGCCGTGATGTCCGAGGATCGGGATTTCGGGCGCCTGCCCGTGGGATCGGGCCCGTTCCGATTCGTTTCCTGGCAACCCGGCGGATCCATCGTCCTGGAACGGTTTCCCGACTACCACGGGGGCCCGGCCCGGCTGGACCGGGTGATTTTCAGGATCTACCCCGGAGGGGACATCGAAAGGGTTCTGGAGGATTTTCTATCGGGGAGGCTCGAGGACATGCCGGTCTTCGGAGCCGTCCGAAGGGAGCTGGAGGCGGTCGCGGGGCTTCAGTGGGTCCGGCGCCCGTCTCTGAGCCTTCTGTTCTACGGACTCAACTGCGAACACCCGCTGCTTGCGGATACCGCGGTGCGCAAGCTGCTTTCATGGGCAGTGGACCGGGAGGCTCTCGTTTCCCGCGTGTACGGCGGCCAGTTCGTACCGACGCGGCGGATTCTGCCTCCGGGATTGCCCGGATATCGGCCGGAGGACGGCGAAGGTGCCCGGGTGGAGGATTTGAAGGCCGGGGGTGCCTTTCAGCGGGCGATGGAAAGACTTCGAGCGGAAAAGCCGGTCATCGAAGTCCTTTCCGGTTCCCAGTCGCCCCAGGCGCGGGCGGAACTGGACTTCGTGGGGAAAGCCTGGGCGGGACTTTCGGTGACGCTCGTTCCCCGCTTCGTGGACGACTGGGCGTTGTTCGAGAGCAAGATCGCTTCCCATGAGATGACGGCCTATCGCTACGTATGGTTTGCGGACTTTCCTCACCCGGACAACTTCCTGCAGCCGCTTTTCGAGTCGGGATCTCAAGCGAATTTCATGCGTTTCCGGAGCGAGGCCGTCGACCGGTTGCTTCGTGACGCCCGCGGTATCAGCGACCCGGTGCGCCAGGCCGAGAGCTACCGCCGGATCGAGGATGCCGTTGTGGAAGCGATGCCGCTGATCCCGCTCTTTTACTTGACCAACGACAGGGTGTTGCAGCCCTACGTCCGCGACCTGCACCTGAACGCGCTGGGGTCGGCCTACACGTCGCTGCATCGGGTGTCGCTGGGACCGCACTGAAGGATGGGTGAGCGTTCGGACCGCCATGCCTGAATCCCCCTGGCCAGAAGGCTTGAAAAGGCCGAAGCGTTTCCTATCACTTCGAACGCGGTTTATCGTCCTCACGTCAACCCTGCTGCTGTTCCTGCTGGGGACCCTGGCCTTCCTGATCCATAGCGTCCAGACGAAAAACCTGCGCCGCCAGGCCGTGGCGCGCGGGCTGGCCGTTGCGGAAAGCCTCGGGGCGGCCGCCACCTCGGACCTCATCACCTACAACTACATCGCCCTCGAACAGAAGGTGAACCAGGCGGTCCGGGATCCCGAAATCGTCTACGTGATCATTCACGACAAGGAAGGCCGGGTGGGCGGCTTCAGCGGGCGGCCGGATCTACGGGGGCGCTTCATGGAAGACGCCGTGACGCGGAAGGCGTTGAGGGCCGAGGGGCCGTTCGTTCAGGATGCGCTTTTGGAGTCGTCGGGGGAGCCGATCCTGGAGGTGGCCGCACCGGTCTTTCACCCCGGCTCGCCGGGAAGCCGGTGGGGAACGGTGAGGGTCGCCATGACCCTTGAGTTGCTGCAGCGGCAGTTGAGACAGACGCGGGCGGTGATCCTCGCCGTGGGGGCCGGCGCGCTGGCCCTGGGCATTCTGGTTTCCACCGCCGTCGCCCGGCGTATCACGCATTCGGTGGGGGAGCTGGTCAAGGCCACGCAGGAAGCGGCTTCTGGAAGGCTCCGGGATTCCATTTCCGTGAAGACCGGTGACGAGGTGGAGATCCTCGCCCAACATTTTTCCGTGATGATGCGCGAGATCCTCTCCCACCGAGAGGCGCTGGAGCGGCGGCTGGCGGAAATCCGGCGGCTCCAGCGGTACACGCAGGGTCTGCTGGAAACCATGAGCGACGGGCTGGTGTCCATCGACACGCAGGGGAACGTGTCGACGGCGAATCCCCAGGCCCGCCGGATTTTCGGGACATCCGAGATCGCCGGGGCTTCCGTTGAGGACTTCACCCGGCTGTGCCCTGAGTTCCGGGACTACGTGGAACGGAAGATGACGCGGCCCGAGGAAGTGGGGCAGGAAGAGATCCGCTTCCGCAGGGAGGACGGCGAAGAGCGTGTGCTGCTGGTGGATTCCAGCGTGCTGACCGATGCACAGGGGGCGGTGCGGGAGGTCATCTTCAACATCCGCGATATCACGCTCATCAAGCACCTGGAAGCGGTCCTGCGCCAGAAGGAACGCCTGGCGGCTCTGGGGACCCTGGCCGCCGGCATGGCCCACGAAATCCGAAATCCCCTTTCGGCGATCAAGACGTTCGTCCAACTGCTGCCCCGGAAGATCGAAAAGCCGGGCTTCCTGGAAAAATTTCAGAGAACGGTGCCTCGAGAACTGGAGCGCATCAACCGCCTGGTGGAAGATCTTCTCGAACTGGCCCGGGATCCCAGGTACCGGTTCCAGGTGCTGGACATGAAGGACTTCCTGCGCGAAATGGCGGACATCGCCGGGGTCGAATGCGAGGGGCGGGGGGTCCGGTGCCGATTCGATTTCCCCGAGGATCTCCCGCCGGTAAGGGCCGACCTGGATCAGCTCCGCAAGGCCTACCACAACCTGGTCCGAAACGCCGTCGAATCCATGCGCGACGGCGGCTTACTCCGGGTGGAGGCCGGCGTGGAAACGCGCGCCGCCAATGGCGGCGAAGGCGGTCCTCGCGGTGACCGAAGCTGGCTGACCCTCCGCTTTTCGGATACGGGCCCGGGCATCCCCGAAGAAGTGCTTCCGCACATCTTCAACCCGTTTTTCACGACCAAGGATACGGGCACCGGTCTCGGCCTGGCCATCACCCACAAGGTGGTGACCGAACATGGAGGCGAGATCGAGGTCGTCTCGCGCCGGGGGGAAGGGACCAGCTTCGTGGTCCGCCTTCCGGCCTGTCCCGTGGAAGGGCGGAGAGACTGAAGGCCCGGGTTGGTTGATCGGCCGGCGTCCGCAGGGGACCGTGTTCCGGTGGGACTGCCCACGATTTTGTGCAGCCACGGTTTCCCTTCCACCCCTCTTCGCTGCCAACCACACTGAAGCCATCGAAATACCAGAAAAAAAACGTAGCGACCGTTCTGGCATCCTTTTTGACCTATCCAGGGAGAATCCGCCGAAAAAGGCGGCATCTCGTTGCTGTGGAGGGTGAAAACATGGACGGTCAAGGAAGGATTTTTGTGGTGGATGACGATCAGGGGATTCTGGAGTCCTTTGAAGCCATGCTGGGGGACGACTACCCGCTGGTCATGCTGAGTGACGGGCGGAAGGCGCTCCAGCGGATCCGGGAAGAGCGGCCGCCGCTGGTTTTCCTGGATATCAAGATGCCCGGGCTGAACGGGCTGGATGTCCTTCGCGACCTCAGGGAAGGCGGGTCGTCCGTCGAGGTGGTGATCGTGACGGCCCTGCCGCAGCAGCACTACGAGGAGGAGGCTCACCGTTACGGCGTCTATCGCTACCTCAAGAAGCCCCTGGATGTGGACGAAGTGGAAGACATCACGCGAAACGTGCTGCATTGAACCTGGAAGCGCGGCGCCCGGGTTCGCAAGAGCGGGCGGGGCGCCCGGACCCCATGATCGGAGTAAGGACCATGATGAAAACGCCGCTTCTCATCATCGACGACGAACCGGCCGTGCTCGAAGGCCTGCAGGAATTCTTGGAAGACGAAGGCTACGAGGTCTATCCCGCGCAGGGCGGCCGTGAGGCTCTCGCTCTCTTTCGCAAAAAGCGGCCGGAACTGGTGCTGACGGATCTCAAGATGCCGGATCTGCCGGGGATCGAGGTGATCCGGGAAATCAGGAACATGGGTCATCTGACGCCCGTGGTGGTGGTCACCGGCTATGGAACGCTGGACGTGGCCATCGACGCCATCAGGCTCGACGTTTTCGATTTCCTGACCAAGCCGGTGGAACTGGACCGGCTGAAAGAGACGCTCGACCGGGCCCGGCGGGAAGGCGGCGAAACCCTCAAAGTCAGACGGGAGCTTTCCCGGCTTCGGGACCAGGTGGGGCGGCTCCAGAGGCACCTGTGGCAGGAACAGCAGAAGCTTTTCGACGCGGAGCCCCTGATCCAGACGGGACGACTGGCCGCCGGCCTCCTGCACGAACTCAACAACCCCCTCTCGTTCATCCTGGGACATTCCGAACTGCTCCAGATCTTTCACCCGGAAGTGGAAAACGTCAAGAAGATCCATGAGCAGGCGGCCCGTATGAACGCTCTCATCTCGGACCTCATGGAACGGTTGCGGCAATCCCGGGAGCGGCGGCTGGAGTGGCTGGATGTGAACCAACTGCTTCGCGAGGAGGCGGCGTTCCTGGCCGCGCCTTTCCAGGGCATCGGGGGTGTCGAGCTGGAGTGGCGGCTGGATGAGAACCTGCCCAGGATCAAGGGTTGCATCAGTGATTTTCGCCAGGTGTTTGGTAACCTGCTGCGCAATGCCCTGGACGCCATGGCGGAATGTGCCACGCGCCGGCTGGTTCTGGCATCGAGTTGCGACGTCCGCTTCGCGCACGTGCGCGTCAAGGATTCGGGCCCCGGGATTCCCGCCCCGATTCGCGAGAAGGTGTTCGATCCCTTCTTCACGACCAAGACCGGCCGCGGGAGCCTCGCGGGCGGCCTGGGCATGGGCATCGGCCTCCACCATTGCCGGGAGCTTCTGAAGAGCTACGGAGGGACGATCGATCTGGAGAGTCCGGAGGAAGGCGGGGCCTGCTTCCATGTGGTGCTGCCTTTGGATCTTGGGGCGGAGGCCGGTCCTTTGAAGACCGTCCCGTGAGCTTTTGACTTGCTCAACCCGCCGAATTTGTATTTATTGACGGGAAGGGCGAGGATTTCAGGACTGTGACGGCACGGGAACGGGTGGGGTCGGTTTCGCCGGCCGCCCGCAACAAGGAGGCACCCCCATGTCGCAGCTCATTGCATGCCAGACGGAAGAAGGAATCGTGATCGCCGCCGACGGCAAGGCGAAGGTCTTCGGGTCGATGGGCCCGAGCGGCAAGATGCT